>VFQO010004777.1_pt1 | contig 56640 bp, 34 predicted proteins | sample 3512331 | NCBI WGS metagenome assembly VFQO01 (sample SAMN10412371, study PRJNA504923) | tailings metagenome | isolation source: Replicate 3 from Balatoc abandoned mine | place: Philippines: Itogon, Benguet | collected 2017-08-28 | reverse complement strand
GATCGACCCCGATGGTCAGGCCGTCGGTGTTGAACTTGAAGCCCTCGCGGTCGCGACCGTCGTCGGTCCGGCCGAAGGTCGCCGCGCCGGAGGCCCAGACGCCCCATGGCCCGGAGCCGCCGACGCCGCCGCCCCGGCCCGACGCCCGGACGTCATCGGCGCGCCGCTGCGGTTCGCTCGCCTGATCGAAGCCCAGCATGTCGCGGCCGGTCAGGGCCCCCGTCACGCCCAGCCGATCCTGCATGCGGCGCAGTTCGCTCGGGTCGTTGGCCAGGCCGCCGGAAAGGCCGCTGCCGCCGAAGTTCAGGCTCAGGCTGCTCGAGAAGCCGCCTCCGCCTTCACCACCACCGTGCAGTTGCTCCAGACGCCGGTTGAAGTTGCCGATCTGAGCCGTGGCGAAGCGGCGCGCCGCCTCGCCCTGGGCGGCGATCAGGCCGGTCACTTCCGGATCCTGGGTCGGGTCCGGACGGGCCTTGACCGTGATCGTCACCTTGCCGGGAACGCTCGTCGCATAGGCGTTGCTCAGGGTGTAGAGCACCACCGCGTCGCCGGTGAAGGCGTTGTCGGGCTTGAAGATCAGATCGTAGAGCTGCTGACCTCCCGCGACGCGGCCGCTGACCGTGGCCGTGCCGGCCGTAGCCGGGCTGACCGAGACCACCGCCGCACCGGTGAACGGCGCCCCGAAGGCTCCCTGGGTCAGCTCCACCGTCGCCGTCTGGCCGGCCATGATGGTCGCCGTCTTGTCCGGACCAGGAACCACGGCCGGGTTGACCGTGATCGTCACCGTCGCCGGGGCCGAGACCCCGCCGGGGTTGGTCACGGTGTAGGTGAAGCTGTCGGGCCCCGCGTAGGCGCCGTTGGCCGTGTAGGTGATGGTCAGGCCGCTGGCGACCGCGGTCCCGTGGCTCGGCGGCGTCGCCACCTGGGCCGCGATCAGGTCGAGGCCGACCGCGCCCTGTGCCGCGTCGATGGTCACGCTGTGACCGCCGATCACCGCCACCGTCTTGGGCTGGGCCACCGCGACCGGGGTGCCGACGCCGAGGGTGTAGGCCGCAGACCGGGTGAAGCCGTAGGCGTCGGTCGCCGTCACCGTGAAGCTGTTGCCTCCGGCCGTCGTCGGCGTGCCCGAGAGCACCCCGGCCGAGGTCAGGGTCAGGCCCGCCGGCAGGGTTCCGGCGCTGACCGCGAAACCGTACGGCGCCGTGCCGCCCGCAGCCGTGATCGTCTGGCTGTAGGCCACCGTCCGCAGGCCGCCCGGCAGGGCGCCGGCCGCCGGCGTCAGGGTGATCGTCGGCGCGGCGATCTCCAGGCTGTAGCTCGCCGCCGCGCTGGTGAACGGCCCCGGCGCCGGGCTGGCGTCGGTCGCCGTCACCGTGAAGTTGAAGCTCCCCGCCTGGGTGGGCGCGCCCGACAGCAGCCCTCCGGTCGACAGGGTCATCCCCGCCGGCAGGGCGCCGCTGGTGAGGGTGAAGACGTGCGTCCCCTGCCCGCCGCTCGCCGTGAAGGTCTGGCTGTAGGCCGTCCCGCCCACGCCCGCCGGCAGAGCGCCCGCCGCCGGTCCGGTGATGGCGATCACCGGGTCGGCCACGGTCACGGCGTAGGCCTGACTGCCCGTGAAGCCGTGGGCGTCGGTGGCCGTGACCGTGAAGTTGAAGGTCCCCGAAGCGCCCGCTCGTCCCGACAGCACGCCGCCGGTCGACAGGCTGAGGCCCGTCGGCAGGCCGCCCGCCGTCACCGTGAACCCGTAGGGCGCCGCAGCCCCCGAGGCAGTGAACGTCGCCGCGTAGTCCGCCGCAGAAACCCCCGCCGGCAGCGACGCCGGCGTCACCGCGATCGTCGGGGCGACCATCGCGAGGCTGTAGGCCTTGGTTCCGGTCGCGCCGTAGACGTCCGTCGCCTTGACCGTGAAGGTGAAGGTTCCGGACTGGGTGGGGGTCCCCGACACCGCTCCGCCGGTCGACAGGGTCACCCCGGCCGGCAGGCTGCCGCTGTCGAGAGCGAAGCTGTAGGGCGCCGTGCCGGCCGAGGCCGTCAGCGTCGCCGTATAGGCCGCCAGCGCCGTCCCCGTCGCCGGCGTCAGGTCGGTCAGCGTCAGGGTCGGCGGCGTCACCGTCACCGTCACCACGGCCGGGGCCGAGGTCCCGCCCAGGTTGGTCGCCGTGTAGGTGAAGCTGTCGGTTCCCGAGTAGCCCGCCGTCGGGGTGTAGACCAGGCTCAGGCCCGACACCGTCGCCGTCCCGTGAGCCGGCGCAGCGGCCACCGCCACGCTGACCGTGGGCGGGCCGCCCAAGACCGGCGTCACGGTGTTGGCGCCGCTGTTGGCCGCCACGGTCGCGGAGACCGGGCCGGCCGTCGGCGGATTCGGAACGCCCACCACCAGGCTGTAGACCGTGTCGATACTGAACGGTCCGCTGCCGGTCGTGCTGTCAGTCGCCCGGATGGTGATGTTGAACGTCCCCACCACCGTCGGCGTGCCCGACAACAGGCCGCCGGGGCTCAGCGTCACACCGGTCGGCAGCGAGCCGGACGGCAGGCTGTAGGTGTACGGCGCCGTGCCGCCGGCCGCGGTGATCTGCTCACTGTAGGCGTCGTGCTGCACCCCCGCCGGCAGGGTGGCCGGCGTCATGCTCAGCGTCGGCGCCTCCACCGTGATGCTGTAGGCGCCCGCGGCGGTGAAGGGCGCGCCCACGCCCGTCGAGCTGTCGGTGGCGGTGATCGTGAAGTTGTAGGTCCCCCCGCCGGTCGGCGTGCCGGTGATCTCGCCGCCCGTCGACAGCGTCAGACCCGGCGGCAGCGAACCGGCGGTGACCGCGTAGCTGTACGGCGCCGTGCCGCCCGAGGCCGACACGGACTGGCTGTAGCTCGCCGCGACCGCTCCGTTGGGCAGCCCCGCCGGGCTCAGCGACACCGACGGCGCGCCGACGCTCCAGCTGTAGGCCTGCACGCCGGTGTAGGGCGCGCCGGTCCCGGTCGAGGAGTCGGTCGCCGTGATCGTGACGTTGAACGATCCCGCCTCGGTCGGCGCGCCCGACAGGACGCCGCCCGGCGACAGCGTCACCCCCGCCGGCAGGGCCCCGGCGGTCACCGCGTAGCTGTAGCTGCTGGTGCCGCCAGTGGCGGCGATCGTCTGGTTGACGCCCACGCCCACCGTCGCCGGGACCAGAGTGGTCGGCGACAGGCTGATCGTCGGGGCGTCCACGGTGATGCTGTAGGCGGCCGCGCCCATGTAGGGGGCGCCGGCGCCGGTCGAGTTGTCCGTGGCGCCGATCGTGAAGTTGTAGGTCCCGCCGCCGGTCGGCGTGCCGGTGATGTCGCCGCCGGCCGACAGGGTCAGACCCGGCGGCAGCGAACCGGCCGTCACGGCGAAGCTGTAGGGCGCGGTGCCGCCCGAGGCTGTCACGGTCTGGCTGTAGCTCGCCGCGATCGCCCCGTTCGACAGGCCGCCCGGGCTGAGGGAGATCGAGGCCGCGCCTATGTTCAGGGTGTAGCTCTGGGTCGCCGAATAGGTCCCGCCGGACGTGGAGTCGGTCACCCGCACGACGATCGGGAACGAACCGCCTTCCGTCGGCGTGCCCGAGATGACCCCCGAGCCGTCCATCGTCACGCCCGCCGGCAGGACGCCGCTGTCCAGCGCGAAGCTGTAGGGCGCCGTGCCGTCGGAGGCGGTCAGGGTCTGACTGTAGCTCACGCCGACGGAGCCGGGCGTCAGGGACGACGGCGCCACGGTGATCGCCGGCGCGACGACGGTGATGCTGTAGCTGGCCGCGCCGGTGTAGGCGTTGCCGCTGCTGTCCGTGCCGGTGACGGTGAAGTTGTAGGTCCCGGTCGCGGTCGGGGTTCCCGAGATCAGCCCGGCCGACAGGGTCATTCCCGGCGGCAGGGCGCCGGCGGTGACGGCGACGGCGACCGGCGCGAAACCGCCGTTGGTGCTGATGGTCTGGCCGTAGCTCATGCCGGCCTGAGCGCCCGGCAGGGCGCCGGACGCCGGCGACAAGGTGATGGTCGGCGCGTTGATGGTCAGGGTGGCCGAGGCCGTCGAGGTGTAGGAGCCGTTACCGCCCGAGCTGTCGGTGACGGTGATCACCACGGTGGCGTTGGTCGCCGTCGTCGGCGTGCCCGAGATCACCCCGGAGCTGTCCATCGTCAGGCCCGCCGGCAGACCGGTGGCCGAGAAGTTGTTGAACGGCGCATGGCCGCCCGAGATCGCGACGACCGAAGCGCCGCTGTTGTAGACTTGGCCGACCGTGCCCACAGCCGCCGGCAGGGTCGCCGCGAACACCGGGTCGTTCACCGTCACGAACACCTGGCCGACGTTCGACGTGCCGCCGGCGTTGGTCCCGACGTAGTTGAAGGTGTCTGTGCCGCGGAAGCCGACGGGCGGGGTGTAGCTCATCAGGCCCGCGCTATCGACGCTGACCGTCGCCCCGTAGGACGAGGCCCCCACCTGGTAGCCGGTCGGGCTTTCGGTGACGTGCGGCGCGGCGCTGAAGGTCGTCGCCGTCGCCGAACCGCTGTTGTAGGCCAGCCCGCTGATGGAGAAGGACGAGGCCACCGGCGCCGGCGGCAGGCTCACCATCAGCGTCGCCGTCACGTTGGCGTTGTACGGGCCCGCCCCCAGCGAGCTGTCGGTCACATTGGCGGTCACGGTGAAGGTTCCGTTCACCGCCGGCGTGCCGCTGATCACGCCCCCGGCCGCGGACAGGCCCGACGGCAGGCCGCTGATGCTGTTGATCGTGTAGCTCGCCCGACCGCCCGAGACCGTCACCGGCGTCGCGCCGGCGTTGTACGGCCGTTCCACCGTCGCCGTGCTCGACGGCAGGGTTAGGGAGAGGGTCGGGTTGCCGATCGTGACGGTGACCGTCGCCGGGGAGGACGTCCCGCCGAGGTTGGTCGCCGTGTAGGTGAAGGCGTCGTTGGCGTTGCGATAGCCGACCGGCGGCGTGTAGGTCGCGATGCCAGAGCTGTTCACCGTGACCGAACCGCCCTGCGCCGTCGTGGCCGAACCCACCGCATAGTTGGTCGCCGGGTCGCCGCCCGTCAGATAGAGGCTGAGGTCGATGTTGGTCGTCGCGTTCGCGCCCGTGTTGTAGGCGATGATCGAGCCGTAGGTCTGCGAGCTAGCCACCGGCGGCGCCACGAAGGTGTACTGGTCGTTCGCGCTGATGGCGCTGGTCCCGCCCACGGTGGTCACCCGCACATCCACCAGGCCGGACGCGTGCGGCGGCGCCGTGGCCGTGATCTGGTTGGCTGTGTTGACCGTGTAGCCGGTCGCCGAAGTTCCGCCGAAGGTCACCGCAGTGGCCCCGGACAGGTTCGCGCCGACGATGATCACCGTCGTCCCGCCCGCCGTCGGGCCCGTCGTCGGCGAGATCGCGGTGACCGTCGGCGCCGGGACGTAGGTGAACTGGTCCTGCGCGCTGGTGGCGCTCGTCCCGCCGGGCGTGACGACCGTGATGTCGTAGGTGCCCGCGCTGCTGGCCGGCGAGGTCGCGGTGATCTGGGTGTTGCTGTTGATCGTGTAGCTGGCGGTCGTCGCCCCGAACTTCACCGCGCCCGTGGGGTTCGCCGCCGCGAAGCCCGTGCCGGTGATCACCACCGTCGTGCCGCCGCTCGTCGGGCCCGCCGTCGGCGAGACCGCCGTCACCGTCGGCGCCGCCACGTAGGTGTATTGGTCGGACGCGCTGGTGGCGCTGGTTCCGCCCGGCGTGGCGACGGTGACGTCATACGTGCCCGCCGCGTTGGCCGGCGACGTCGCAGTGATCTGGGTGTTGCTGTTGATGGTGTAGGTGGCGTTCGTCGCCCCGAACTTCACCGCTCCGGTCCCCGGCGCCGCCGAGAAGCCCGTACCGGTGATCACCACCGTCGCGCCGCCGCCCGTAGGACCCGCGATCGGCGAGACCGCCGTGACCGTCGGCGCGGCCACGTAGGTGTATTGGTCGGACGCGCTGGTGGCGCTCGTCCCGCCGGGCGTGACGACCGTGATGTCGTAGGTGCCCGCGCTGTTGGCCGGCGAGGTCGCGGTGATCTGGGTGTTGCTGTTGATCGTATAGGTCGCGTTCGACGCGCCGAACTTCACCGCGCCCGTGGGGTTCGCGGCCGAGAAGCCCGTACCGGTGATGATCACCGTCGCGCCGCCGCCCGTCGGTCCAGCCGATGGCGACACCGCCGTGACCGTCGGCGCGGGGACGTAGGTGTACTGGTCGGCTGCAGTGGTGACGCTGGTCCCGCCCGGCGTGGTGACGGTGACGTCGACCGTGCCGGCGCCCGCGGGCGCCGTCGCGTTGATCTGGGTGGCGCTGATGAACGTATAGCCGGTCGCCGGCGCCCCTCCGAAGTCAACGGCGGTGACGCCGGTGAAGTCCGTGCCCGTGATGACGACGGTGTTGCCGCCGCCCGTCGGTCCCGTGGTCGGCGAAAGACCGGTCACTGTCGGAACCTGGGCGAACGCCGGCGAGGCGGCGCCCAGCATCGCGATCATGAACAGCAGCGGCGCGACCGCGCGCCGTCCCTCACGCAAGACTAAAGTCGAGAGGATGGCGATGACGCCGGAAACGGCCGTCATCAGACCGGCGCGACCGAAGCAGATGCTGTTCAATTCAGCCCCCAGATATCGCCGCCCCCGCGGCGCTCGACCCAACAGACAGAGCGGCCACGGCGGTCGCCCGACGGAGGACAAGCCTCCAAGCTATTGAGGAGAAGGAGAGGTTCGCCGCCTCTCGCTACCCCCATATGGGGGTTGGAGAGCGCCAGACGCGTGCGAATTTCGGATCAGCCACTCGCAAGTCTTGCAATTGATCCAAGCCTCCCGCGAAAGCTGCGCGCCCCTGGTGAGCGCCGACATCGCGGATCGCCTGTGGCTAGCTCCCAAATGGGAGCTACCGATTGTCGTTCCGCGAACCTAGTCTCCAGACTGGCCGGGACAGGGCCCAGTTCCCGGAGCCTTTGGGGGTCGATCGAGTTGACATCGCTCTATATTCGTAGCGCCGCGGCCACCGCGTGCGCTCTCGCTTCCGTGGCGCTGACCACGCCCGTTTTCGCGCAGGTCGCCCTCCCCTCCCGCGAGGAGCTGGATCCTGCGCGCGCGGCGCCGATCCCCGCCGCGCCGCGCGGCGACATGTTCGACACCGTCGAGCGGACGCCCTGCCCGTTCACCGGCAGCGATCTGAAGTTCACGCTGCGCGGCGTCGAGGTGCGCGGCGCCGGCGACGGCGCCCTGGCCCTGTCCCCGGACGAGCTGTCGCCTGCCTACGCGCGCGAGATCGGAACCGAGGTCCCCGTCGCCGCCGTCTGCGAGATCCGCGACCGGGTCTCGGCCCTGTACCTGCGGCGCGGCGTGCTGGCCTCCGTCAGCATCCCCGAGCAACGCATCAACGAGGGCCGGCTGATCCTGCAGGTGGTCGAGGCGCGGATCGCCTCGGTCTCGTACCATGGCGACGCCGGCCCCGCGCAGAAGCAGGTCGCGCGCTACCTCGACCAGCTCAAGGGCATGGCGCCGTTCGACCTCAACGTCGCCCAGCGCTACCTGCTGCTCGCCAGCGACATTCCGGGCGTCCGTGTCCAGGCGACGCTGAAGCCCGCCCCCGGCGCCGGCCCTGGCGCGGTGAACCTGGACATCGCCGTCTCCCGCGACGCGGCGAACGGTTCGGTCCAGGTCCAGAACTACGGCTCCAAGACGATCGGCCGGACGCTGGGCCTCGCCCGCGCCGACTTCAACAGCTTCACCCCGCTCGGCGAGCGCACCAGCGTCATCGTCTACTGGACCCTCGACAGCGACGAGCAGCGGGTGATCCAGGCCACCGAGAGCTTCAAGCTCGGCGGCAGCGGCCTGGCCATGGATCTGTCGGCGTCCTGGGCCTGGACCCGTCCCGGCGACGCCGTCGCCCCGCTGAAGCTCGAGGGCGAAAGCTTCGCCGGTTCGGCGCGGCTGACCTATCCGATCGTCCGCCACCGGCGGCACAACGTGAACCTGGGCGTCGGCCTGGACTGGGTCGACCAGAAGGTCGAGTTCGGCGGCGGGATCGCCACCCTGACCGAAGACCATCTGCGGATCTTCTTCGCCAAGCTGGACGGCCACTGGGCGCCCCGCGCCCTCGCCGACCGCGACGGCGCCTTCACCGGCTCGTTCGAGGTTCGTCGCGGCACCACCGGCCTGGACGCCTCGCGCTACGGCGAATTCACCGCCTCGCGCTTCCGGGGCCGCCCCGACTCCCTGGTCTGGCGCGCGGAGGCCCAGGGCGGCGGACGCATCGCCGGGCCGGTGCTGGCCACCGCGGCCCTGTCCTGGCAGTTCACCAAGGACCCCCTGCTCTCCTACGAGGAGTTCTCGGTCGGCAACCTGTCCGTGGGTCGGGGCTACGACCCCTCCGTCGCCTCGGGCGACCGGGCCGTCGCCGCCTCGGTAGAACTGACCACCGTCCCCTTCCCGCTGTTCGACGGCCGCGCCGCCTGGCGGCCCTACGCCTTCTATGACGCCGCCAAGCTGACCAACATCGGCCCGGGCGCCGGCAAGGTCAGCCTGACCTCAGCCGGCATCGGCGTCCGCGCCCAGATCACCCCACGGGTCAACCTCGACCTGGCTTGGGCCAAGCCGTTCGACGACCCCTCAGGCAAGGACAAGGAGCCGCCGTCGCGCCTCCTCGTCTCGCTTTCCGCCCTGTTCTGACCCCCGGCGCCGCCTCCAGCGCCCGAGAACCGCCATGACCCGTTCCGCCCCTGCTCTTCGCAACCGCCGCCATCAACTGCTGGGCCGCACCGCCCTCGCCGGCCTCGGCGTCGCCGTCGCCATCGGCGCGACGCCCGCGGCGGCGCAGGTCACCGGGGTCGGCACGGTCACGTTCACCGGAAGCAACGGCGCGCCGGTCGGCGTCGCGTCCGGCGGCGGCGTCACCGAAGTCACCACCGGCGCCAGCCGCTCGATCGTCGACTGGACCAGCCTGAACGTCACGACGTCCGAGCGGCTGAACTTCTACTTCAACAACCGCGACGACATCGTGCTGAACCGGGTCGCGGGATCGGCCTCGATCGACGGCGTTCTCAACGGCTGCATGGCCACCTGCGCGACGACCGGCGGCAACATCTGGATTCTGTCCGCCGGCGGCGTGTTGATCGGCGGCAACGCCCGCATCAACACTGGCGGCTTCCTGGCCTCGAGCGGGAGCCTGACCACCCCCGACTTCCTCGACGGCGACATGAACTTCGCCTTCACCGGCGCGCCGGCGGGCAGCGGGGTCATCGTGGCGACCGGCGCCCAGATTACGACCAAGGGCGGGACCCTGGCCCTCATCGCGCCGGTGGTGAACGTCAACTCCGGCGCGATGCTGAACGCAACCGACGGCGGCGACGCGGTCTTCGGCTCGGCGGAAAACTACAACGTCACCTTCGCCCGGACCGCAACCGACGACCTCGACCTGATCTCCTTCGAAGTGCCGTCCAGGTCCGACGGGGCCGGCGGCTCGCCCATGCTGGTCCTGAACGGGACCGTCAGCGCCAACCAGGTCCACGCGGCCATCGTCTCCAAGAGCGCGGTGGCGGCCAGCATCATCGTGGGCGGCTCGATCACCGCCACCACCGCCTCGGGCGAGAACGGCGACATCGTCCTGTCGGCCGGGTCCGGCTTCCTCAACGGCGTCGCACTCAACCCTGGGGGCGGATTCGACGGAAGCATCACCCAGGATCCCGGCTCGATCCTGACGGCGACCAACGTGACGATGCGCGCGGCCGACAGCATCAGCGCCGGCGAGATCAACGCCACGGGACAAGTCTGGCTCGACTCCGCATGGGCGGGCATCAGCCAGACCGGCGCGATCAAGGCCGCGAGCCTGCGCGCCGAGGCGGGCGCCGGCATCGACCTGGGCAACACCGGCAACGACTTCGACACCATCAGCCTGCTCGACAACAACGGCGCGGGCGCGGTCAGCCTCGCCGACCTCGACGGTTTCAACATCGCGGGTGCGGTCAACAACTGGGCCACTGCCGGAACGGTCAACCTGAGCGCCCTCAACGGCTCGATCACCCAGAGCGGCGCCGGCGTCATCTGGGCCGGAACCCTGAACGCCAGCGCCGCCGGCGGCGACATCGCCCTGGGAACCCTCACCAACCATCTCGCCACGCTGGGGACGCTGACGGCGGACGGCGCGATCAGCTATCGCGGCGGCACGAACTTCAGCCTCAACGGCGCCGTCATCGGCGCCAGCCTCTCGCTGCGCTCTGACACCGGGGCCATCACCCAGACCGGCGGCAGCCTCAACGTCGCCCAGCTGTCGGCCCAGGCCGAGACCGGGATCAATCTCAATCGCGTCGGCAACGGGGTCGCCGCGGTCACCGGCCTGTCGAGCACGTCGGGCGACATCATCCTGATCAGCAACGGCAATCTGTCGCTCGCCGGGAACGTGACCGCCAGCGCGGGAGACGTGTCGCTTCAGACCCTCAGCGGCGGGATCACCCAGAACAGCGGGATCATCACGGCCGGCCGCTTCTCGGCCGCCGCCGGCGCAGGCCTGACCTTCGGCGGCCAGAACCAGATCACTCAACTGGGCGCTCTGACGGCCGGCGGGACCGGCGACATCACCTTCCGCAACGCCGGCGCGCTGGTCCTGACCGGCAACGTCACCGCGACCGGCGATGATGTGAGCCTGTATTCCACCACGGGCGGCATCACCCAGGACGCCGGCGTCGCGATCACCGCCAATACGCTTACCGCCGCCGCCGCGGGCGCCATCACGCTGGCCAACAGCGTCAACAGCGTCGACGCGATCAACGGACTCTCGACCACCAGCGGCGACATCAGCTTCCGCACCTCGACCGGTCTCAGCCTGAGCGGCGCGATCACCGCGACCGGCGGTGATGTCTCGCTGCGGGCCGACGGCGGGCACCTCCTTCAGTCCGCTGGAGCGATCACCGCCGACAAGCTCAGCCTGTCCGCGAGCGGCACGATCAACCTGGGCCAGAACTTCGTCTCGAAGCTCGGCCGGATCAGCGCGGGCGCCGACTTCGTCACCGATAGCGCCGGCATGTCCTCCGGCGTCCTGGAGTTGACCGACGACATCACGGCCGGCGGAATGGTGGTCCTGCACAACCCCGGCGGCATCAATCAGACCGGCGGCGGCATCCAGGCGGCCAACCTCGTCATCAACACCTGGTCCGGCAACCTGACCGCTTCCGGCCCCAACCAGTCGGCCGGCCTGACCGAGCTCATCGGCAACAACGTCACCTACAACGCCACAGGGAACCTGGTCCTGAGGGTCACCGCCGCCGGGTCGGCGTCGATCACCACCGGCGGCAGCCTGTCGTTCTCCGGGTTCAGCGCCTCCAGCGTCGGCGGCGCCCTGAGCCTCGACGCCGCGACGGGCATCTCTCAGGTGCAGGCGCTCTCGGCCGGCAGCTTCGGGACGATCATCAACCGCACGAGCGGCGGCGTCGTCCTGAACAACGTCAACAGCGCCATCAACCTGGCCGGCAACCTCACCGCCGCGGGCCAGACCGTCTCGCTGCGGTCGAACACGGGCCAGATAGAACAGACCGGCGGCGTCATCACCGCCAATGTCCTGAACCTCACGGCGGCCGGCCGAATCTGGGTCAACAACGCCAACGCCGTCACCACCCGCGGGCGCGTGATCGCCGGCGGCCATGTGCTGTTCCGGAACGACGGGAACACGGTCGTCGGCGACGACATCACCGCCAACGGCTTCGACGTGACGCTGCGCTCGAACACCGGCTCGATCACCCAGACCGCCGGCAGCGACATCAGCTCGTCCTACCTCCAGGCGATCGCCGCGAACGGCATCACCCTGACCAACCTGGGCAACACCGTCGGCGAGATCTCTTGGTTGGACGGCGGCAGCGGCTCCATCGCCTTCGGCCAGACGAACGGATTTGAGATCGACGGGCCCATCTTCGGGGCCGGCAAGGTCGTCACCCTCTCGTCGGCGAACGGCGACATCATCCAGAACGGCGGGACTATCAACGCCGGAACCCTGAACCTGTCCGCCGGGGGCGCGATCGGGCTGGGCGGGAACAACTTCACCACCAACCTGGGGACAGTGTCCGCGGGCGGCGCCTTCGTGTTCCACAATCAGACCGACTTGACTCTGACCGGCGACGTCACCGTGGTCGGCCAGGTTCAGCTGAGCACGGCCAACGGCGGCGCGATCAACCAGACCGGCGGCGGGATCATCGCCGACCGGCTGCTGGTCAGCGCCGAGGGCGACATCACGCTCAACAGCATCACCAACGACGTCAGCTGGATCTACGGCCTGGCCAGCACCGGCGGCAACATCCTCTATCGCGACGCCAACAGCTTCGAGATCCAGGGGAACATCACCACCGCCGCCGACAAGGGCGCGGCGCTGCGCGCGGTCGGGGTCGGCGCCACGATCACCCAGGCGGCCGGCATCATCAACGTCGGCTACTTCGGCGCGACCTCCAACGGCTCGATCACCCTCGACGGCGCCAACCGGATCCGGCGGCTGGTCGCGACCAGCTCCGCCGCCGGCGACGTCTCGATCAGGACCACGACGGATCTGGCGATCGGCCAGCCGGTCATCGCCGGCCAGACGCTGTCGCTGACGTCGGGCGGACGGATCTACGAGGACAGCGCCGGCTATGTCGTCGCCAACACCCTGAACCTGAGCGCCGTCACCGGCATCAGCCTGCCCCATGCCGGGCCGATCTTCGTCAACAGCGTCCAGAACCTGGGGACGATCACCAACTCGACCAGCGGCGGCATCGTGATCGCCAACTACAGCGGCTCGAACACCAGCCTGACCGGCAATATCAGCGCCGCGGGCCAGTCGGTGTCGATCACCGACGTCGCGGGGGGGATCAACCAGGCCGGCGGGATCATCACCGCCGATACGCTGTCGCTGTCGGCGACCGGCGCGATCAATTTCGGCGCCCAGAACGCCGTCATCAATCTCGGCGCCGTCGCCTCGGGCGGGAACTTCACCTTCACCAACGCCAGCTGGCTGGAGCTGGATGGAGAGATCAACGCCGCCGGCCAGTCCGTGGCGCTGAACGTCACCAACGGCGGCATCATCCAGAACAGCGGCAGCACGATCACCGCCAACCGGCTCAGCTCGACGACGACGCAGGGCGCGATCCTCGGCGAGCTGAACAACGTCGCGCAGCTGGGCGTCATCAACGCCGGGACCCACAACTTCAGCTTCCGCACCGTGGGCGACCTGCTGATCGACGGCGACATCACCTCGACGCTGAACGTGCTTCTGACTTCGGCGACCGGCAGCATCACCCAGACGGCCGGCAGCGACATCACCGCGGGAGCCCTCAACGTCTGGGCGCAGACCGGCATCAACCTGACCAACGCCGGCAACAACGCCACCCGAATTCTCGGTCTGATGAACCTGGGCTCCGGCGGCATCGCCTACAGCCAGACCAACGGCTTCCTGATCGACGGCACCATCCGGGCGCTGAACCAGACGGTCAGCCTGACCTCGACGGCCGGCGGCATCTCCGAGACCGGAAGCATCTTCTTCCCGCAGATCGAGGCCGGAACGCTGAACCTCTCGGCCGGCGGCGCGATCACGCTCCATCGCGACAACGACGTCGACAACCTCGGCGTCGTCACCGCCGGCGGCGGCTTCACCTTCAACGACGTCGACGGCTTCAACCTCACGGACTCGATCACCGCCACCGGCGCGGTGACGCTGGACGCCAGAGGCGGAGCAATCAGACAGACCGGCGGGATCATCACGGCCACCAGTCTGGACGCCGAAGCCACATCGGACCTCGACCTCGACCGCGCCAACCTCGTCAGCGGCGGGGTCACCCTCGTCGCGGGCGGCGACGCCACCTACCGCAACACCGGCTCGATCAGCGTGACCAGCGCCACCGCCGGCGGCGCGATCAGCCTCCGTTCCACCGGTTCCATCAGCCAGACCGGCGCCGTCACCGGCGCGAGACTGAACGCTTCCGCCGCGTCCGGCATCACGCTCACCAACAGCGCCAACGACGTCGACGCCCTCGGAGCCCTGAGCAGCGGCGGCGCTATCCAGTTCTCCGACGCCGATGGTTTCAGCCTGGCGGGCGCGATCGGCACCTCCAACACTGTCAGCCTGACCGCCATCACCGGCGGCATAACGCAGCAGCCCGGCGGCTCAATCACCGCCAACATACTTGACCTTAGCGCCCAGACCAGCGCGACGCTGGACGGCTACAACGACGTCAACACTCTGGGCGCGATCACCGTCGGCCAGAGCTTCATCTTCAGCGATATCGACGACTTCGACATCGCCAGCATGGTCTCGGGCGCGTCCGTGACCCTGAACGCCGGCGGCGCGATCACCCAGAGCTCCGGCATGATCAGCGCCGGAACCCTGTCGCTGACCGCCGCCTCCGCCACGCTGAACGGCCTCAACAACATCGGCGACCTGAGCGACCTCGACGTCAGCGGAAGCATGAGTTTCCAGGAGGTCGACGGCTTCAACCTGACCGGCGCCGTTGGCGTCGACGGAACGCTTTCGCTCACCTCCGGCGGCACGATCGAACAGACGGGCGGCGCGATCACGGTCGGAACCCTGAACGCGACCTCGGCCACGGGCGGCATCACGCTGCAGCAGACCGGCAACGTATTCGGAAACCTGGGGACGCTGTCGAGCAGCTACGCGGTCAAGATCCACAGCGGCGGCGGGTACAACCTGACCGGCGACATCACCGCTCTTGATCTCTTCCTGTCGTCCGGCGGGGCCATCACCCAGAGCGGCGGCGCGATCCGCGCCGGCAACATCTGGGCCGGCGCCGTCAACGGCATCAGCCTGACCAGCGCCACCAACGACATCGACACTATCTGGTCCCTCTCGCTCACCGGCGTCGGCAGCATCGATTATGTCGACGCGGACGGGTTCACCCTCGGCGGCGGGATCAGCACGTCGGGGGCCGTGTCGCTCACGGCCGGCGGGACAGGTTCGATCACCCAGGACCCCACCGCCTTCATCTTCGCCGGCACGCTCTCTCTGGCCGCCGGCGGCGACGTCTCTGCGACCGGGAACAACGACGTCGACACGGTCAACCTGAGCGGCGCGAACGTCAGCTTCAGGAACGACGACACCTTCGCCGCCAATGTGATCACGGCGACCGGTTCCGTCAGCCTGAGGTCCAACACCGGCAAGATCACCCAGACCGCCTCGACCGGCCGCATCGTCGCCGCCAGCCTGACCGCCTCGGCGGCGACGGGGCTCGAGTTCTTCGGCGGCCAGAACGACATCGCGACCCTGGCTGGCCTCAGCAGCACGAGCGGCGGCGTCACCTACCGCGACATGGGCGGCTTCGACATCGCCGGGAACATCACGGCCGCCGGCCAGCAGGTCGAGCTGGTCTCCGACGGGACCGGCGCGGATGGGAACGACATCACCCAGAGCGGCGGCGTCATCACGGCCAACCGCCTGACAGGGACCTCGGCGGGCGACTTCCTGCTGACCCAGGCCAATGTCGTCGGCCGCATCGACGCGCTGAGCGCAGGCGGCGCCCTGACCTACCGCGGCGCGGGCAATGTCGAGCTGTGGGGAAATCTCACCGCCGGGACCACGCTGAACCTGGTCTCCGACACCGCTTCGATCCTGCAACAGGGTGGCTCCGTTTCGGCGCAGACGCTGACCGGTTCGGCGGTGCTGGGAATGCAGCTTTCCCGCCTTAACGACGTCGACAATCTCGGCGTCGTCACCGTCTCGACGGGCCAGTTCAGTTTCCGAGACACCGACGGCTTCAACATCGCCGGCGTCGTGTCGGCGTCCGACTCGATCACACTCCAGGCCGCGACCGACATCATCCAGACCACCGGCAGACTCGCCACGGGCGCACTCTCGGTGTTCGCCAACGGCCTGGTCGACCTCGACGGCCCGGGCAACGACATCGTCAGCCTCGCCGCCGGGTTCGCCGGAACCGATTTCCGTTTCGCCGACGTCACCGACTTCACTCTGGACGGCAACGTCTTCGCAGGCGGCGTCATGACGCTCTCCGCCGGCGCGGGAAGCATCAATCAGAACAGCGGCGTCCTCACGGCCGCGACCCTCAACGCCAGCGCGGCGAACGAGCTCAATCTGACCAAGGCCAACGTCGTAACGACGCTTGGAAACCTGTCGGCCGGCGACCGGATCTATTTCGCCAGCGCCGACAGCTTCTCGATCGCCGGAAACCTCGCCAGCGGTCTGATCGTGCTGGCCTCCACCGACGGCGGCATCAACCAGACCGGCGGCGCGATCACCGCCGGATCGCTGGCCGTTGACACCCGGCTCGGCGTCTCCCTGGATCAGGCGGGGAACAACGTCGACACACTCAGCTACGTCTCGGTCCGGAACGGCGACTTCACCTACCGCGACGCCGACTCGCTGAGCATCAGCGGTCCGATGTCGCTCAGCGGCGCCGCGACCCTAAATGTCGGCGACAATCTGACCCAGACTACGGCGGGGGTCATCACCGCCCAGCGGGTCCAGGGCGGCGCCACGAACGCGTTCAACCTGAGCGGCGCGGCCAACGTCGTCGCCGAGCTCGGCCCGATCACGGCCGCCGGCATCAGCTTCAACGCCGACGGCCCGCTCGATCTCGTCGGCGATCTGACCGCGACCAACGTCGTCACCCTGGTCTCCCGCGGAACGCTCGGTCAATCGGGCGGCGTGGTGAACAGCTACACGCTCTCCGCCGAGTCGCTGGAAGGCGACGTCGACCTGAGCGCGTCCAACACCGTCACCTACATCTTGCGGCTCCGGGCGTCAGGCGGCGATGTCACGTTCCGCAACAGTCAGGGCTTCGAGCTGAGCGGCTCGGCCGCCGGCGACATCCTGGCCGACGGCGCGATGACGCTGACCGCCGACACGGGCAGCATCTTCCAGTCGGGCTACGGCCTGCAGGCCGCGACGCTGACCGCGACCGCGGAACACGGCGTCACGCTGGACCAGAACAACCAGGTCGCGAACCTGGGCGCGATCTCGACGGGCTGGGGCTTCACCTTCGTCAACGACGGCGATCTCGCGCTGACCGGCGACATCACCACCGGATCGGGCAGGACCGTCAGCCTCACGTCCAACACCGGGGCGATCACCCAGACCGGCGGCGTGATCACGGCCGGTCGGCTCGAGGGCTCGGCCGCGACCGGCGCCGCGTTCGGCCGCGATAACGCCGTCACCCAACTGAACGCCTTCAACGTCGCCAGCGGCGACTTCCTCTACAACGGCGCGGGGAACGTCGTCGTCGCCGGCCAGATCAGCGTCGCGTCCGACAAGCGGATCACCCTGACCGCCGACGCCGGCACGATCCTCGGCGGCTCCGGGCGCCTGATCGGCGGCGCGCTCGTCGCTCGCGCGAACGGCGACATCGGCCTGGCAGGCGATATCGACCGGATCGAGGGCCTCGCCAGCACAGGCGGGAACATCTCCTGGGTCGGCGACGGCGGCTTCGAACTGGCCGGCGACATCACGGGCGACAACATCGTCTTCAATGCGACGGGCGACATCGTCCAGACCTCGGGCATGATCCGCGCCGATGGCCAGTTCCGCGTCAACAACTGGCTCGGCGACACGACGCTGAACGGGGCAAACCAGATCCGGAGCCTGGGCTACATTCACGCCTTCGGGTCCTTCTCGCTGGTCAACGCCGGTTCGCTGACCATCAGCAACGTCATGGACGTCGGCGGCGACCTGACCCTTCGGACCACCGCAGGGGATATCGTCCAGACCGGAGCGACGACGCTCATCGGCGACGATGTCACGATCACCGCCGCCGGCCTGCTCGATCTGAAGCAGGCCTCCGCGCGCGACGACATGACGCTGACCGGGGAAAGCGTCGTCGCCTCGGCCCTCGCCCTGACGGGCGCCGGCGCCGACCTCGAAGGCGACAACTACAACCTGAGCATCACCAGCACGTCGGGCGGCGTCCTGCTGGGGGCCGTCAGCGCCGGCGCGATCACGACCGACAACAAGCTCGAGCGCCTCGCCGGCTCCGGCGCGGTGACGATCAACTCCGCCGGCGAAGTCGCCATCAACCTCGACAGCGCCAACGCGGAGATCGGCTTCACCGCGGCGGGCGCGGCTCGGGTCTTCCTGGTCAACGGCGACCTCGACCTCGCCGACATCTCGGCGACCGGCTTCTCGCTGACCGCCCAGAACGGCGCGCTCGACGCCGACAGCGTCACGATCGACGGCGGCGACTACATCGTCACGGCGACGGACTTCACCGGCTCGGCGCTGAACCTCACCGGCGCGGCCCGCGACATCTCGATCACCGACACCGTCGGCGACCTGACCCTGGTCGCGAACCTCGCGGCCCAGCGCAACCTGACCATCAACGCGGCCGTCAAGGTGCTCCAGAGCGGTTCGGTCGGCCTGGTCGCCGGCGCCGACCTGGTCGAGCGCGGCGACCTCACGATCAACGCCCTGGGCGTCACCGTCGACACCATCGGGGCGGACGGGAACGTCACCCTCAACGCCGGCGCCGGCATCGTCGACGTCGCCACCCTGGTCGTCGGCCAGGACTACAACCTGACCGGCGGCTGGTTCTCGGCCGGCGCCCTGACCCCGCTCGGCGGGACCTTCGGGACCTGGACTCTCAACGCCGCGGGTCCGCTCGACTTCACCGGCCGGACGCTGACCTACAACGGCGACATCGACATCAACGCCGGCGGCGACATCACCGGCGACGTGGTGCAGTCGATCCTGGGATCGGTTTCGGTCGACGGCGCCTCGCTGATCGACATCGGCGGCCTCTACGCCGGCGAGGGCGTCCTGGTGTCGACGACCGACCGGCTGATCCTGGGCAGCGCCACGGCCTCGGCGGGCGACGTCGACCTCACCGGCGCCGAGGTCGCGGTCAACGGCCTCCTGGACGCGACCGGCGAGGTGCGGGTCACGGCGTCGAACGGCGGCGCCGACGTCGCCGCGGCCAAGGCCGGCGGAAACATCCTGGTCACGGCCACCAACGGCGACGCCCGCCTCGGCGCGGCGAACCTGACCGGCCTGACGGGCGATCTGACGGTCTCGGCGACCAACGGCGGCGCGACCTTGGGCGCGATCGACGCTCTGAGCATCAGCACGGACAACGTCGTGACCCGCGCGGCCGGCGGCGCCGGAACCGTCACGGTCACCGCCGACACCGGCGACGCGCGGGTCTATATCCACAGCACCGACACGGTTCTCAATCTGCTTCGCGGCGGCGCCGTCGATGTCCAGGTCGCGACCGGCGCCGTGACGATCGGCGAGCTCTCGGCGCTGAACGGCGACCTCGACGTGAGAGCCCTCGGCGGAACCCTGACCGTGGGAGCCACCACGGCCGCCAACGGCGGCGTCTGGCTCAAGTCGCGAGGCGGCGACCTGATCCTCGGCGGCGACGTCTTCGGGAGCGACTCCGTCAGCATCGACACCAGCGGCCGCCTCAACGGCGCGCTGGCGAGCCTGATCCGCACCGGCGGCGATCTCGACATCCTGGCCGGGAGCCTGGACGTACGCCGCCTCGAGGCCGGTCAAGACATCACGGCGGCGGCCGACAGCGGCGACGCCTATGTGGAGTTCGCCAGCGGCGGCGGCCTCGTCCAGGTCGGCGCGTCGGGCAATGCGACCCTGCGAGGCGCTGAAGGGGCCGGGATCGGCGTCTTCGCGCAACAGACCGCCACGTTCGGCGCCGACACCGCCGCGTCGATCGGGGCGGGCAACTACGGGGCCGCGGTAAGCTGTGGCTGCACCGGCGCCATCATCGTCGCCTCGCTCGCGGGCGACGTGGTCGTGAACCTGGGCAGCGTCGTCGGCGATTTCCGGGCGATCAGCGCCCTGCGAGGCCGCGTCGACGTCAACCTGCTGAGCGGGAACCTGACCATCGGCGAGCTCTCGGGCCGCGACATCACCGTCAACGTGGCCAACGGGACGATCGAAACCGGCTTCGGCGGTTCGCCCGTCGGCGCCAAGGTCAACGGCGGCAGCTACAGCATCACCGCCCAGGGCTTCCTCGGCGATGTCCTAAACCCGCTCCTCCAGGACGAGTTCGGCGATCCGGCGACGCTGCGGAACTACACCATCGTCGACACCCTCGGCGGCCTGGACATGACCGGCGTCTCGGTTGCGGCCCAGGGCGACATCAAGATCGAGGTCCAGGGCGGCGGCGCGCTGACGGGCGACGCCCTGCTCTCCTCGGGCGGCGACCTGACGATCGCCGCGACGGCCATCCAGGCCGGTGTTCTCTCGGCTGGGGGCGACCTTGACCTGAACGCCAGCGGCGGCGCGGTCGACATCGCGACCAGCGTCGCCGTCGGCGGGAACTACACCCTCGCCGGCCAGGATTTCTCGGCCGCCGCCCTCAGCCCGCTGGGCGCCAGGGCGGGCGAGTTCAGGATCACCGACACGCTGGGCGATCTGGACTACTCCGCCGCAACCCTGCGGTACGGCGGCGACATCAACATTCAGTCCGCCGGGCATGTCATCGGCGGAAACATCACCAGCGACAACGGCGACATCCTGATCCAGGGCCAGGGCGTCGACGCCGGAGCCCTGTCGGCCGCGAACGGCAAGATCGACGCCTACGGCTACGGCGCCGCCGGCGTCCGGGCGACCTCGGCCACGGCCAAGGATTCCATCTACGTCTACGCCTCCACCGGCGACGCCGTGCTCGGCGCGGCCTCCCTGCTCGGCGCCGGCGCCAACACACTAACCATCCACGTCGACTCGGGAACGGGGAACGCCGTGTTCGGCAGCCTGACTCCGGGCGGCGTCACGGCGGCGAACACGTTCAGTTCCGCCGGCTCCTTGACCACGGCCTCGATCAGCAGCAGCGGAGGCGATGCGTTCGTCCGTCTCGACCGATCGGACGCGCTGACCTCGGTCTTCGCCGCCCGGAATGTCGAGATCGCCATCCGCGACGGCGACTTCAGCATCGGATCAGTTCACGCCTATGCCGGTCGGGTCGACATGGAAGGGCCCTCGGGCCGCCTGGCGATCGGTCGTCTGACTGCCGGCGCAGACGCGCGGGTCGTCGGGACCAACCTGGCGCTGGCCGCCGGCGCGATCGCCGGCGACCTGATCATCGATGTGGACGGCGACGTGGCTTTCGCCGCCGCGGGCGGCGCGTCCGCCGGACGGGTCCAGGCGGGCGGCGAGATCACCCTGATCGCCGCCGGCGGCGTCTCGCAGACCAGCGGCTCCGGCCTGACGGCGACCGGCCTCACCCTCGACGCGGGAAGCGGCGTCAGCCTCCTGGGCGGCAACGACATCGCGGCGCTCCGCAATGTCGACGTGGCGGCCGGCGGTTTCGCCTATCGCAGCATCCGCGTCGGCGGCGTCAGCATCGTCGGAACCCTTAGCGCGGTCGGGCAGACGGTCGATCTGCGGATCGAGAACGGCGGCCTCGGCCAGCCTGGCGCCGGCCTCATCGTCGCCGGGCGCCTGACCGGTTCCTCGGATGGCGGGGTCAATCTCCACGCCGACAACCGCATCGCCGAGCTCGGCGCCTTCGCCAACGCGGGCGGCGACTTCTTCCTCAATGTCGACCAGGCGCTGAGCATCGTCGGCCTGGTCGACAGCACGGAGGCCGTGATCATCCAGTCGCACGCCATGACCATCGCCTCGACCGGCACGGTCCGGTCCGGCGCCGCCGGCGACGCGATCAAACTGGCCTCGAACGGCGTCTTCACCAACCGGAGCGGCGCCGATGCGGTGGAGGCGTCGAACGGCCGCTGGCTGATCTACACCCAGGCCTTCAACGACCCGTCCGGCTCGACGGCCGGGGACGACTACGGCGGTCTGGGCGGCAAGAGCTACTACGGGGTCGGCTACGACTTCGACGGCAACTTCGGGGGCGCGATCAACGCCGGCAACCGCTTCGTCCATGCCTACCGGCCGGTCATCACCTTCACGCCGATCAGCAAGACGGTGACCTACGACGGATTCATCCCCGGCGTCGGCGTGACCGCGAGCGGCGTGCTGGGTCGAGACATCGGCGCCGATCCCTATTCCGGCTCGCCGCTCCTCTCGGGGAACACCAGCAAGAACGTCGGGACCTACCTGCTGACTGCGAGCCTGGGTTCGCTGGTTTCCGACATGAACTACGACTTCGCGTTCGGGACCGGCGCGCTGATCATCGATCCGAAGGTCCTGACCGGCGTGGTCAGCGCTCAGAACAAGACCTACGACGGCACGACCGCCGCCAACGGCGCCATCGCCTTGACCGGCGTGATCGCAGGCGACGCCGTGACGGTGGACGCCCTCTACGCCTTCGCCGACAAGAACGCCGGCGTGGGCAAGACGGTGACCGCTTCGGGCGTCGCCCTGGGCGGCGCGGACGCCGGCAACTACGTCTTGAGCCCGGTCAGCACCGCCCTGGCGAACATTCTGCGCCGGGACATCGCGGCCATCGTCACCGCCAACGACAAGACCTACGACGGCGCCCGCGCCGCCACCGGCACGCTGGTCCTGAACGGCGTCCTCGCCGGCGACGACCTGTCGATCACCGGCGACCTGCTGTTCGCCGACAAGAACGCCGGAACGGGCAAGCTGGTCTCGGTCGGCAACGCTCAGATCTCGGGCGCCGACGCCGGCAACTACAATGTCGTCATCGGAACCGACGTCGCGGACATCGCCCGCAAGACGCTGACCAGCCTCTTCACCGCCAACAACAAGACCTACGACGGGACGACCGCCGCGACGGGCTCGTTGGTCGTCAGCGGCGTGATCGCCGGCGACGACGCCGCCGTGAACGCGACCTTCAGCTTCGGCGACAAGAACGCCGGGACCGGCAAGGCGGTCACCGCCAACGCCGCCCTGTCGGGCGCCGACGCCGGCAACTACGAGCTCAGCCCGATCGGCGTGGCCCTGGCCGACATCCTGCGCAAGGCCGTCACGGTCTCGGTCGTGGTCAACAACAAGACCTACGACGGCGGAACGAGCGGCAGCGGCTCGGTGACGCTCACCGGCGTTCTCGCCGGCGAACAGGTCACGGCGACCAACGGGACCTACGCCTTCGCCGACCGCAACGCCGGAACCGGCAAGGCCGTCGCCATCACGGGCATCGCCCTGACGGGTTCGGGCTCGGGCAACTACGAGCTGGTCGGAGTCCCGACCACCGCCGTGGCGGATATCCTGCGTCGCCAGGTCTCGGTGGCTGCGGACGACAAGACCAAGCTGTTCGGCCAGCTCGATCCGGCGCTCACCTACCGCCTCACCGCCGGCTCGCTGGTCGCCGGCGACGGCTTCAGCGGCGACCTGACCCGCGCCTCGGGCGAGAATTTCGGCAGCTACCGGATCGGTCAGGGCACGCTGACGCTGGGCGGCAACTACGAGATCCTGTTCACGCTGGGAACGTTCGAGATCCGCCCGGTCCCGAGCGGCGGCCAGGACGGCGGCGACGCCTTCCGGCGCCTGCGCGAGCCGGCCGGCTTCGGCCTCCAGTGGGATCCGACCCAGAACTTCACCTTCGACCGCGACCCGATCTGCCTCAGCCTCACCGGCTGCGCGCCGGCGGAGTAGCGCGAACCGTAGCGGCGCGGGACCTCACCTCCCCGCGCCGCTACGGAACGCCTCCCCGCCTACGCCGTTTGAACCGGCGACGGCGGTGGAGGAGTCCATGGCGCAGGTGCGATCCCACGGTTCCGAACCTGAAGCGAAACCGCCTGCGCCGAAGACGGATGTCGCCGTCTCCATCCGCGCCGTTCGCCCCGACGACGCCGAGCGGATCGCCGACATGGTCGAACGCTCCGCGCCGATCGACGTATTGTTCCGCTTCGGAACGCCCTTCCGGCGCCTGCCGCCGGATCTGGCCCGACGACTGGCCGGCATCGACCTGTCGCGCGACATGGCCTTCGTCGCCGAGGCCGAGGGTCAGATCTTGGGCGTGGCCAGGATGGCGCGTGATCCGGACGAGACCTCCGCCGAGATCGCCGTGATGGTCCGCAGCGACGCCCAGGAGCATGGCCTCGGCCGCCTGCTGATGGATCGCCTGGCCGAGCACGCCCGAACGCATGGCGTCCGCTCGTTGTGGGGCCTGGTTCGCTCCGACAACGCCCTCGTCCTCGCCCTGGCCCAGGAGGCGGGATTCACCCAGGTTTCGGTCGACCTGGACGGCGTCCGCATCGAGCGGGACCTGGCCTGAGGACGGAGCGCGGCCCGCAAGCGAGCCGCGCTCCTGCTCATCACGCGAGATCGAACCGATCGAGGTTCATGACCTTGGTCCAGGCCGCAACGAAGGCGTCGACGAAGGCCTTCTCGGAGCCGGACTGAGCATAGACCTCGGCCAGAGCGCGAAGCTGCGAGTTCGACCCGAAGATCAGGTCGACGCGCGTGCCGGTCCACTTCAGCTCGCCGCCGGCCCGATCCCGCCCTTCGAACTCGGCCTCTTCGTCTGAGGTCGCGGTCCAGGCCGTGCGCATGTCCAGCAGGTTGACGAAGAAGTCGTTGGTCAGGACGCCCGGCCGCTTGGTGAACACCCCGTGCGAGCCGCCGCCGGCATTGGCGCCCAGCACCCGCAGGCCGCCGACCAGCACCGTCATCTCCGGAGCGGTCAGGGTCAGCAGCTGCGCGCGGTCGACCAGAAGCTCTTCGGCCGTCAGCGGCGAGTCCGTGTTCAGGTAGTTGCGGAAGCCTTCGGCCTTCGGCTCCAGCACGGCGAAGGACTCGACGTCGGTCTGGCCCTGCGAGGCGTCGGTGCGCCCCGGCGTGAACGGGACCTCGACCGCATGGCCGCCGGCCTTGGCCGCCTGCTCCACCGCCGCCGAACCCGCCAGCACGATGAGGTCCGCCAGCGACACCTTCTTGCCGCCGGACTGGGCCGCGTTGAACGCCGACTGGACGCTCTCGAGCGTGGACAGCACCGTCGCCAGCTGCACCGGCTGGTTCACGGCCCAATCCTTCTGCGGAGCCAGGCGGATGCGCGCGCCGTTGGCGCCGCCGCGCTTGTCGGAACCGCGGAAGGTCGAGGCCGAGGCCCAGGCCGCGGCGATCAGCTGCGCCGAGGTCAGGCCGGAGGCCAGGATCTTGGCCTTCAGATCGCGGATGTCGGCGGCGTCGATCAGCGCGTGGTCGACCGCCGGCACCGGATCCTGCCAGATCAGATCCTCCTTCGGCACCCAGGGGCCGCGATAGCGGGCGCGGGGGCCCATGTCGCGGTGGGTCAGCTTGAACCAGGCGCGGGCGAAGGCGTCGGCGAACTGGTCCGGGTTCTCGTGGAAGCGCTTGGAGATCGGCCCGTAGATCGGGTCGAGCCGCAGCGCCAGGTCGGTGGTCAGCATCATCGGCGGATGCGATCTGGACGCGTCGTGAGCGTCCGGCGCCCTGGGACCGGCGTCCGGGTTCTTCGGCGTCCACTGGTTGGCCCCGGCCGGGCTCTTGGTCAGCTCCCATTCGTGCCCGAACAGGGTGTCGAAGAAGCCGTTGTCCCATTTGATCGGGTTCGGGGTCCAGGCGCCTTCCAGGCCGCTGGTGATGGCGTCGCCGCCGCGGCCGCTGCCGTGGGCGTTCTTCCAACCCAGGCCCTGCTCGACGATGCCCGCGCCCTCGGGCTCGACCCCGACCAGCGAGGCGTCCCCGGCGCCGTGCGCCTTGCCGAAGGTGTGTCCGCCGGCGATCAAGGCGACGGTCTCCTCGTCGTCCATGGCCATGCGCGCGAAAGTCTCGCGGATGTCCCGCGCCGCCGCCAGCGGATCGGGCTTGCCGTTCGGCCCCTCCGGATTGACGTAGATGAGGCCCATCTGCACCGCGGCCAGGGGCCGGTCGAGCTCACGATCGCCCTTGTAGCGGGCGTCGCCCAGCCAGACGTCCTCGGCGCCCCAGTGCACGTCGTCCTCGGGCTCCCAGACGTCCTCGCGGCCGAAGCCGAAGCCGAACAGCTTGAAACCCATGGTCTCCATGCCGACGTCGGCGGCCAGGATCATCAGGTCGGCCCAGCTGATGCTGTCGCCGTACTTCTGCTTGATCGGCCACAGCAGCCGGCGCGCCTTGTCCAGGTTGCCGTTGTCCGGCCAGCTGTTCAGGGGGGCGAACCGCTGCGTCCCCGAGCCCGCGCCGCCGCGGCCGTCGCCGATGCGGTAGGTGCCGGCGCTGTGCCAGGCCATGCGCACGAACAGCGGACCGTAATGGCCGTAGTCCGCGGGCCACCAATCCTGGGAGTCGGTCTGCAGCGCCCGCAGATCCGCCTTCAGCGCCTCGACGTCCAGCGTCTCCAGCGCCTTGGCGTAGCTGAACGCCGGGCTCATCGGGCTGACCAGCGACGAATGCTGGGAAAGGATCTTCAGGTTCAGCTGGTTGGGCCACCAGTCGCGGTTCGACCGTCCCCCAAAGCTCGTGTGGAACCGGACGCCATGTTTCAGCGGGCACTTGGTCGTCGGCTCGACGAGGTCGTTTCCATCCATCTTCGGTCTCCGGTCCTGCTAGCGGTTTTGACATGACCCGCGGGGGCGGCCTTGATCACCGGCTTCGCGGCCCCGACAGGCGGGCGCCTCAACGAAACTCTCGGCGGCTGGCTCTGTTTCCTCGCGGCCTCTCTCTCGGATTGCCGGCGGAAGTGTGCGTCCAAACTCGCGATAAAGAGAAGTGCCAAACCTCAATGAGTACGATAGGCTTTGCCTATCATAGAGGCGGATCGCATGAACCTCAGGGACCTTCGCTACCTGCTGGCCGTGGCCGAGCATGAGCACTTCGGGCGCGCCGCGCGGGCCTGCGGCGTCAGCCAGCCGACGTTGTCGGTGCAGATCCGGAAGCTGGAAGAGCTGATGGGCGTCGCCCTGTTCGAGCGCAGCAGCAAGACGGCCGCGCCGACCGCCGCCTGCCTGCAGTTGATCGGCCATGCCCGCACGGCGGTGACGGCGGCCGAGGCCATCCTGGCCACCGCCCGGAACCTGCGCGATCCGCTGGCCGGACGGTTCCGGCTCGGCATCATCCCCACGCTGGCGCCCTACTTGCTGCCGCTGGTGTTCGCCCCCTTGCGGGAAGCCCTGCCCGACCTCGAGGTGGAGCCCTGGGAGGACCAGACCGCCGCCCTGCTCGCCCGCCTGCGCGCGCATGAGCTGGACGCCGCCCTGCTGGCGACGGACGTCGACGGACCCGACCTGCTGAGCCTGCCGCTGTTCGCCGAACCCTTCCTGGCCGCTCTGCCGCCCGAGCACCCTCTCGCGGATCAGTCGGTGATCGCCGAAACCGACCTGGCCGGCGACATCCTGGTGCTGGCGGACGGACACTGCCTCCGCGACCAGGCGATGGAGGCCTGCGGTCAGGAGGCGGCGCTCGGCGGCGCGCTGCGGGCCGCCAGCCTGTCGACCCTGCTGAACATGGTGGCCGCAGGATACGGCACGACCCTGGTGCCCGGCCTCGCGGCGGGGGCGGCGCAGGACGCCGGGATCGTCCTGCGTCCCCTCGCCGCCCGGGCCGGGCGCACCGTGCGTATCGCCTGGCGCGCCCACTATCCGCGGCGCTCCGCGGTGGAGGCCGTGGGCGAGATCGTGGCCGGCCGCCTCCGGGGCTTCGCGGAGGGGGCCGCCGCCGGAACGATCTAGGCCGGCGTCGCCCTCAGGCGCGGATGAACGCCAGCAGGTCCGGGTTCACGACGTCCGGATTGATGGTGCAGAGTCCGTGGCCGAGCCCCGGATAGATCTTCAGCGTCCCCTTCTTCAGCAGCGGCGCCGACATCTTGGCGGCCGAGCCGATCGGGACGATCTGGTCGTCGTCTCCGTGCATCACCAGCGTCGGGACGGCGATCGCCTTCAGGTCTTCGGTGAAGTCGGTCTCGGAGAAGGCCTTGATGCAGTCGTAGTGCGCCTTGGCGCCGCCCATCATGCCCTGCCGCCACCAGTTGGCGATGACGCCTTCCTGCGGCTTCGCGCCCGGCCGGTTGAAGCCGTAGAACGGTCCGGCCGGGACGTCGCGGTAGAACTGCGCCCGGTTGGCCACCAGGGCGGCGCGGAAACCGTCGAACACCTCGACCGGCAGGCCGCCGGGGTTGTCCGGCGTCTTGACCATGATCGGCGGCACCGCCCCGATCAGCACGGCCTTGGCGACGCGCCCGCCGCCGCCGTGGCGGGCGACGTAGCGCGCCACCTCGCCGCCGCCGGTGGAATGGCCGATATGGACGGCGTTCTTCAGGTTCAGCGCGGCGGCCAGCTCCGCCACATCGGCGGCGTAGGTGTCCATCTCGTTGCCGGTCCAGGTCTGGGTCGAGCGACCATGGCCTCGCCGATCATGGGCGATCACGCGATAGCCTTGGGCCAGGAAGAACAGCATCTGATTGTCCCAGTCGTCGGCGCTGAGCGGCCAGCCGTGGTGGAACACGAGCGGCTGCGCGTCCTTGGGACCCCAGTCCTTGTAGTAGATTTCCGTCCCGTCCTTGGTCTGGATCTTGGGCATGGTCTGGTCTCCGGAATGGTCGTGGGATGGTCGTTCACCTGCGATCAGCGGGGTCGGGACCGACAGGCCGACGCCCAGGGCCCCCGCCACGGCGAGCATGTCGCGACGAGAAGGGGCGAGCGGTCTCCGACGGTTCGAGCGCGCCATCGATCTGTTCCTTCCTGCGAACGTGTTCGGACGCCCAAGGTTCGTCGCAATCGAGACCGCGCCGCCATTCCGCTCTTCGGGTCGCGGACCTGCACTTTGGTATTAGGGGGATTACGCGCGCCCGCCCGCCGGACGTAGTCTGCGCCGGGGCAGGACGGCGGGGGACGATGGCGGATCGCGATCAGGATGACAGAGCCGGCGCCGCCAAGCGCGTCTTCTCGCTCTGGCCAGCCGCGACGGGCGTCCCCTCCTCGCCCGATATGGCCGATCTGCCGGCCTGGGCCCGGTCGGACACGCCGCGGACACGACGTCGTTTTCCGAGCGGCGCGGACGTCTTCGTCGGCGCTGCGGCCTTGGCGGCGCTCGCCCTGCTCCTCGCCGGCCTGACCGCCGGCGTCGTGACGGCCGGCCTCTCCGCGATGTGCCTGGCGCTGCTTCTCGTCGCCTTGGCCCTTCTATGGAAGGAGCGCCGGCGGGAGGACGCCGACGCCGCCTGGCGGGACACCCTGTTCGAACGCACGGGCATCTCGCTGTGGCGCGAGGACTGGTCGGCCGTCGGCGAGACCATCCTGGCCCTCAAGCAACGAGGCGTACACGATATCGAGGCCTATTTCGCCGCCCATCCCGACGAGGCGCGGGATCTTCGCCGCCGCGTCATCGTCAAGGACGTCAACGCCTTCGCCGCCGAGATGATGGGCGCCGGATCGAAGGCCGATCTTCTGGGTTCGCTGGACCGGATCCTGCCCGACAGCGACCAGACCTTCGATCAGTGGCTGATCGCCTTCGGGCGGGGCGACACCTTCTACCGGTCGGAGACCCATATCGTCCGGCCCAACGGCGATCACGTCGACGTCCTGTTCACCGCCGAGCTGCCGACGTCGCTCGAAGGCTTCAGGAACATCCTGGTCACCGCCTTGGACATCACCGACTACAAGGCCCTGCAGACCAAACTCGTCGCCGCGGAGACCGACGCCGCGCGCGCCTCGCGCATCTCGACCATGGGCGCGCTGACGGCCTCGATCGCCCACGAGGTCAACACGCCGCTGGCTTCGATCCTGGCCAACGTCGAGGCGAGCCTGCGCTGGCTGCGACGGCCGCAACCGAACCTGCCGGAGGCCGAGCAGGCGATTGAACGCGCGATCCGCGACGCCGCCCGCGCGCATGAGGTCGTGGCCCGGACACGGGATTTCCTCAGCGCCGCGCCGCACGCGATCCAGCCGGTCGACATGGCCGAAGCCGCCCGGCTGGCGATGGTCCTGATCGACCGTGAACTCCGATCCCATCGGGCGTCGGTGCACCTCGACGCCGCGCCGGGCCTGCCCAAGGTCGACGCCGATCCGATCCAGATGCAGCAGGTGCTGGTCAATCTGATGGTCAACGGCCTCCAGGCGATGAAGGCCTGCGCTCCGCCGCGCGATCTGCGCGTCACGCTGCGCGCTCAGAACGACGAGGTGATCGTCTCGGTCGTCGACCAGGGTTCGGGTATCGATCCGACGGTCCGCGGCAAGCTGTTCGACCCGTTCTTCTCGAGGAAGGACAACGGCATGGGCATGGGGCTGGCCATCTGCCGGACCTGCGTCGAGGGACACGGCGGCCGGATCTGGGCCGAGGCCAACGCCGACCGGGGCGCGACCTTCGCCTTCAGCCTGCCGGCGGCGAAGCCCGACTGATCGTCAGCCCGCCGCCTTCAGCCGATCCGCCATCCGAACCAGATCGGCGACGGTGCGGGCCTTCAGCTTGCGCATCGCCGCGCGCCGGTGAGTCTTGACCGTCGACTCGCTGAGCGACAGATCGCCGGCGATCTGCTTGTTCAGACGCCCGAGCGCGACCAGCGACACGACTTCCCGCTCCCGCGCGGTCAGGCTCCGGTAGAGACGCTGAAGATCCGAAAGGGCTTCCTCGAACGCCCAGCGCCGTTGATCGACGGCGACGGCCGCCAGCGCCGCGTCGAACAGGTCCTGATCGCGGATCGGCTTGGTCAGGAAATCCACCGCCCCGGCCTTCATCGCCCGGACGCTCATGGGAATGTCGCCGTAGCCCGTCATGACCAGGACCGGTTGAGGCATCCCCAGCGCCGACATGCGGTTGAGCAGGTCCAGACCATTCCCGTCCGGCAACCGGACATCGACGATGACGCAGCCGGGGCGGTTCGGCCGATCGGCGGCCAGGAACCCCTCGATCGAGGCGTGGTCCATCGTCTCGCAGTCCACCGAACGGAACAGCCCCCGCAGCGCCTCGCGAAGCAGGGCGTCGTCGTCGATGATGTGGATGAGCGGCGGCATGCAACGATCGGTGGACGGCGGGCTGTGTCCGTTGCAGGACAATGCCCGAATGTTCGGCCGGCGTCTTTTCTCTAGTTGCTGTTTTGCGCTCGACGGTCTGGAGTAGCGCAAGGAGCAGTTTGCCCGACAAGCACCGCCGATCGGAGAAGGACAATGGAAGGGCATGGCATCGCCAAGTTCCGCGACGCCAGCCTCCTCGCCGCCTCCTCGCACCGTCCCTGGACGTTACTGTCCGCGGAACTTCGGCGGCACGGCGCCGGACAGATCGACGCCTTCGTTCCGCAGAACGCCGAGATCACCCAGATCATTCAGGACGTGAACGAGGCCGTGTCCACCCGCGCGTCCGGCGGCGTTCGCCAGGAAGTCGCCGCCCGACCGGGAACGACCTGGCTCTGCCCGGCCGGCATTCGCGAGGAAGCGACCCGCCTGTCCGCCGACATCCCTCAGGTCCTGCACGTCTACATCCCGCCGCACAGTTTCCTGGCCGGTGAACTGGCCACGCTGGATTTTCGCGCCCAGGACCTGCGCTATCAGGCGCGCGTCGACAATCCGCGGATCATGGCCATCCTCGCCGCGATCACCCAGGAACTCCGGTGCGAGAGCGCCTCCGGCGGCCTGAGGATGGACGCGCTGGCGATCGACCTGATCTCGACGCTCGCCGCCGGCCACGGCGAAACCCCGCGCGCCAATCCGCCGACGACCCTGATCGGCGGCCTCGACAGGCGGCGCATGGACCGGACGCTGGCCTTCATGAATGAGCATCTCGACCGAGACCTGAGCCTGGCGGACCTTGCCGAGGCCGCCGGCGTGAGCGTCTTCCATTTCTCGCGCGCCTTCCACCGGACGACGGGCCTGGCGCCGCACGCCTATCTCAGCCGCCGCCGGCTCGACCTCGCCAAGCGTCTGCTCGCGGCCGGCTCCACGGGCCTGGCGGAGATCGCCCTGACCTGCCGGTTCTCGGGTCAGGCCAACTTCACTCGCGCCTTCACCCGCGCCGTGGGGATGAGCCCGGGCCGGTATCGCAACGAGGTCCGGACGCTCTGATTACTTCTCGTCCTTGGTATTATTGGCCGCCCTCGGCGGCCGTGGCATGAGTCAAGGCATCCAAAGGTGCATGCAGGTCATGGGGCGGGAACCGGTCATCCATATCGTCGAGGACGACGCTTCGCTTCGGCAGGCGCTGGAGGATCTGTTCCAGTCCGTCGGCCATAGCACGCGAACCTTCGGCTCCACGGCGGCCTTCATCGAGGGCGTCGACCGCGACACGCCGGGCTGCCTGGTGCTCGACATCCGCCTGCCGGGCGTCAGCGGCCTGGACTTCCAGGTGCGGATGGAAGGCCTGGGCGTCCGGCTGCCGGTGATCCTGATGACCGGCCATGGCGACATCCCGATGTCCGTCCGCGGCATGAAGGCCGGGGCGGTCGATTTCCTGACCAAGCCCTTCCGCGATCAGGACATGTTGGACGCCGTCACCGAGGCGCTGGAGCGGGACGACCGACGGCGCACGGCCGCGGCCGATACGGCCGAGGTCTGGCGACGGTTCTCGACCCTGTCGCCGCGAGAGCAGCAGGTCATGCGCCTGGTCAGCGCCGGACGGCTCAACAAGCAGGTCGCCGGCGATCTGGCCATCAGCGAAGTCACCGTGAAGATCCACCGCGGCGCGGCCATGCGGAAGATGGGGGCGCGATCGCTGGCGGATCTGGTGCGCATGGCGGACGTGATCGACGCCTCGCCGCAGACTAACACCACAGTATGATACCCGGCGCCCGACCGCGGATGCGAATAGAGCCGTACCGTCGCCCCACGGTAAGCTCTGAAGAATCCCCGAGTGTCACACGATCCGCTGATCTCGGTCGTCGAGGACGACCCGTCGCTCCTGCAGGCCATGGTCGGCCTGGTGGAGTCGCTGGGCTACCGAGCCGCCGGCCACGCATCGGCCGAGGCCTTCCTGGCGGCGGGGGACCTGGGTTCGGACTGCATCATCACCGACATCCAGATGCCGGGTCTGAGCGGCATCGAGCTGAAGCATCGCCTCGCCGACCTGGGCGCGACGGCTCCGGTGATCATGGTCACGGCGAGGACGGAACCCGGCCTTCTCGCGAAGGCGCGCGAGAGCGGCCCGACCTGCCTGCTGCAGAAGCCCTTCACCGCGGAAGCGCTGATCGGCTGCCTGAAGACCGCGCTGCGCTCATGAACGTCGTTCTCAACGAGAACACGAGGGACTAGCGTCACGGCGGAAGCAGGGCCGCGGGGGAGCCATGCCGCAGAGCGGGTTCGGAGATCTGTTCGAGTTGGCGCACGAGAGCATCCTCGTGCGCGATATGGACGGACGGTTGTTGTCCTGGAACGCGGCGTCCACCCAGCTCTACGGCTGGGCCGAACAGGACGCGTTGGGCAGGCCGCTGGACGCGCTGTTCGGCGAAGGCGCCGGCGAGATCGCGCCGGAACTGCTGGCGAGCGGCCGCTGGGAGGGGGAGATCCGTCGCCGCAACGCCGCCGGCGCGGACCTGGTCGTCGAAATCCGCCAGAGCCTGCGACGCGGGTCGGACGGACGGCCTGTCGGGATCGTCGAGATCGGCCGCGACATCACCGCCAAGCTCGAGGCCGAACGCGCCTTGAAGGCCGCCGAGCGGCGCTACACCAACCTCTTCCAGGCGATGGCGGCGTCGTTCTGGGAGCTGGACTTCACGCCGGTCGGAGCGATGCTGCGGCAGCTGCGCAAGGACGGCGTCGCCGACTACCGCCGTTACTTCCGCGACCACCCCGAGTTCATCCGCGACATGATGCGCGTCACGCGCATCGTCGACGTCAATGAAGAGACCGTCCGCCTCTTCGCCGGCGGCGATCGCAGTCTGCTGACCGGTTCGGTCGAACCCTACTGGCCCGAGGCCGCCGGCGAAGTCTATGCGGCCAGCGTCGTGGCGGCGGTCGGCGGCGCGCCGAGCTACTCCGCCGAGACCACCTTGCGCCGCGCCGACGGGTCGGAGTTTCAAGCCCTGTTCACCGCCGCCTTTCCCTCGGAATCGATCGGCCAGGGCGCCCTCCTGATCGGCGTGATCGACGTTTCCGAGCGCAAGCGCGCCCAGGCGGCGGAACGACGGCTGCAGGACGAGTTCGCCCATTCCGCGCGGATCTCGATGCTCGGCGAGCTCACCGCCTCCATCGCCCATGAGGTCAACCAGCCGCTGGCGGCGATCGCGACGAACGGATCAGCGAGCCTGCGGTGGCTGAGCCGCTCGCCGCCCGATATCGACCGCTGCACGGTGCTTACCGAGCGGATCGTCGCCGACGCCCAGCGGGCGGCCGACATCATCGGGCGTATCCGCAGCATGGCGTCGAACCAGCCGACCGCGGTCGAGGCGTTGTCGATCAACGCTCTGCTGCGGGAGACGGCGACCTTTCTTCAACCCGAGCTCGCCGCTCACGACGTGACGCTGACGGTCGCTCCGGCCTCGGGGCTGGAGCCTGTGCGGGGCGATCGGACCCAGCTCCAGCAGGTGTTCGCCAACCTGCTGATCAACGGCGCGCAGGCGATGAGCCAGGCCGATTGCGCGGAGCGCCGACTGATCGTCCGCACCGGCATGGACGGGACCGGTCATGTCCGGGTGACCGTCGAAGACAGCGGTCCCGGCCTTGCGCCCGAGCATCTCGAGCGCCTGTTCGAGAGCTTCTTCACCACCAAGGCGTCCGGTATGGGCATGGGCCTGGCCATCTGCCGCTCGATCGTCGAACGGCATGGCGGCGGCATCGAAGCGGCCAACCGCCCGCCGGGCGGCGCCGTCTTCACCGTCGTCCTGCCGGTCGACGAGGCCGCCTGAAGCATCGTCCAGGCCGGCCTCGTGAGGCCTACGGGCGCGCTCACCCCGCTCATACCAAGGTATGAACCCACGACCATCCCGTACCATTGGCCCGGCGAAGGCCGCGTCCGATCATCTCTCGCGACGAGAAACACCACGATCGCTCGCGCGACCGCCGGGCCGCGCGGCCAACGGGAGACGCCCCATGACCAAGACCATCATGCTGATCCACGGCGCCTGGCTGAACGCGCACAGCTGGGAAGGCTTCAAGACCCGCTACGAAGCCCAGGGCTACAAGGTGATCGCGCCGAACTGGCCGTTCGACGACCGCTCGCCCGAGGAACTGCGCAAGGCGCCGAACCCGGCCCTCGCCAAGAGCGGCCAGAAGGCGATCGTCGATCATTTCGAGGCGGAGATCCGCAAGCTCGACGAAGCGCCGATCCTGATCGGCCATTCCCTCGGCGGCGTGTTCGTTCAGCACCTGCTCGACCGGGGCCTGGGCGTCGCCGGCGTGGCCATCAACCCGGCCCCGACGCCGGGCGTGCCGTTGGGCCCGCACGCCATCGTCTCGGCGCTGCCGATCTTCCTCGACCCGTTCAGCCCCTGGAAGACGAAATCGATGAGCCGCGACTACTTCCGCAACCGCTTTGCTCAGACCGCGCCGCGCGATCAGGCCGACGCCCTCTACGACCGCTACATCGTCCCGACCACGGGCAAGGTCTACTGGGACGGCGTCACCGGCGCCGTCAAACCGATCCAATGGAACAACCCCAACCGCGCGCCGCTGCTGCTCATCGGCGGAGAGATCGATCTCATCGCCGACGCCAGCATGACGCGGGCGATCTTCGCCAAGCAGAAGCGGGCCCCGTCGCGCACCGAACTGAAGATCTTCCCGGGTCGCTCCCATTGGACCGGGATCGACGCCGGCTGGGAGGAGGTCGCCGACTACGCCCTGAACTGGGCCTTGGCCAATCAGCGGCGCCCGCTGGGGTCCCCGTCGGCGGCCGCCTGATCCGGCCGCATGCAAATACATCCTATGCGAGTGTTTTAGGTAGCACTTAATTCAAGGTTTTGTCGGCTACTTGGACACGTAAAACGCGTCCAAGACAGCCGGATGTCGCGGGTCGGAAACCCACGATCATGGTTCGGCCGGCTCCGCCTTGAAGATGGACCGGCCCGATCCACTGCCTTCTCCGAGCGGTCTGGACGTCGTCGTAGACCTTTCTTGGAGACCCAAGATGATCGTCAAGTCGCTCGCAGCCATCGCCGCCCTCGCCGTGGTCGTCGTCGCCGCGCCGGCGATGGCCCAGTCGGCCTCCACGACCGGCTCAGGCTCAATCACCGTGATCCGGCCGTTGACCCTGACCAAGAACGCCGACCTGAGGTTCGGGACCGTGGTGCGCCCGGCGACCGGTTCCGGCACTGCGACCGTCAGCGCCGCGGGCGCCCGCTCGGTGACCGGCGGCGTGGTCGGACTGGCCTCCGGCGACACGCCCGCTGCGGCCCAGTTCACCATCGACGGCGAAGGCGGTCAGTCGATCTCGGTGACCATCCCGGCGACCTTCTCCATCGCCAACGGCCCCGACAACCTGACGGTCACCACCTCCAACAATCTGGTCGGCTCGGCGTCCAGCCAGACGCTCAGCAACGCGCTGGGCGCGGCCGGATCGCTGGTCTTCCGGGTCGGCGGCAGCGTGCCGATCGACTCGACCACGGCGACGGGTCTCTACACCGGCAACTTCACGGTATCGGCGACCTACAACTGATCCCCTTCGGGGGCGGGCGCCGCGTCTTCCTCGTTTCCCCCGACGAGGCGGATGCGGCGCCCACGACCTTCCTGCCGGCCGAGGGCGTCGACACCATGTTCAAGACCCTGATCTTTGCGGCTCTGGCGATTAACCTTGTGGCCGGCGCGGTCCAGGCCCAGGTCGGCGCGGATCTGAACATCTCTCCGAAGCGGGTCGTCTTCGATCCCGGCGAACGCAGCGCCACGGTCTACATCTTCAACCAGGGTGATCAGGAAGCGACCTACACGGTCGAACTGGTTGATCGCGTCATGCTGCCGAACGGCCAGATCGTCGCCGCCGCCGACCATCCGGGCGCGGGCGTGGCGTCCGCGACCGACCTCATTCAGTACACGCCCCGACGGGTGACCCTGCCGCCACGCCAGAGCCAGGTGATCCGGGTCCGCGCCCGCGCCGGCGGCGACGGCAGGGCCGAGCACCGCACCCACCTGACCGTGACCGCCCTCCCCTCCGAGACCGCCGGCTTCACCGTCGAGCAGGCCGTCGGCCCCGCCTCCGGCGAGGTCTCCCTGAGAGTCGTCGCCCTGTTCAGCGTCAGCATCCCGATCATCGTCCGGGACGGTCCCGTCGACGCCCGCGCCGCCATCGAAAACGCCGCGATCAAACCCGCCGGCGACGGCGAGGTCCTCAGTCTCGACCTCGTCCGCAAGGGCGCCAGTTCCGTCTATGGCGACATCGAGGTCCGCGCCGGCCAGGGAGCGAAGGCCAGAACATTGGCGGCCGTGCGCGGCGTGGCCGTCTATCCGGAGATCGAGCGGCGGGCCGTCGTCGTCGCTCTTCCGGCGGATCTGCCGCGCGGCGAGCCCCTGACCATCCTCTATCGCGACGACGACGCTCGCCCGGGCGAGACGCTCGCGACAGCGACGATCGTCGCCCCGTGACAGTCGCCCAGCCCAGCAGCCTTGGTTTCGTGGCGCTGGGCGCGGCCGTCGCCTCCCTCTCGGCAGGTCCGGCGATGGGCCAGGCCCTGGCCCGCGACCTGGCCGTCGCATCCGATCCACAACCGTTCGGCGTCGACGACCTGCTGTGGATGGAGGTGCGGACAAGCGACGCCGAGCTGGCCGAGTCGATGAACGTCTACGCCTCGCGCGCCGGCGTGTTCTTGCCTCTGGGCGAGTTCTCGCGGGTGCTCGACCTGGCGGTGGGCGTGTTTCCGACGCAGAAGCGCGCCGAAGGATGGATCCTGTCCCCCGACCGCCAGCTGATCGTCGACCTCCCGGCAGGCCGCGCCATGCTGGCCGGACGCGAGATCGCCTTCAGCCAGGACCAGGCCGTCCTGTACGACGACGACCTCTATGTTCGGGCCGATCTGCTCGAGCGCCTGCTGCCGGTGAAGATCAAGACCGATCGCAGCGCGCAGGTTCTGACGGTCACCCCGACCGAAGCTCTGCCGTTCCAGCAGCGGCTCGCGCGCGAACAACGCCGCGCCCAGCAGGCCGGCGCGGCCACCGAGACAGCCTTCCGGGTCGACACCCCCTACCGTCTGTTCACGCCGCCGGCTTTCGACGTGAACATCGGCGGCCAGATGACCCGCGACGGGGTCGATCAGTCCAGGCGCTACGATGTCCGCGCCGCCGGCGACCTGCTCGGCGCCGGCTTTGAAGGCTACGTCGGGTCCGACAACAGGGGCCAGGTCAGCGACCTCCGCGTGCTCTTCAGTCGCAAGGATCCCGACGGCCATGCGCTCGGCCCCTTCGGCGGCACGCGCGCCGGGCTGGGGGACGTCTACAGCCCTTCCATGCCGATCGGCGCCGGCGGCGCCACGGGCCGCGGGGTCTTCTACAGCTCGGCGCCTCTCGAGGCGCTGGATCTGGCCACGCCGCTCGACCTGCGCGGAGAACTGGCGGTCGGCGAAGAGGTCGAGCTGTACGTCAACGAGATCCTGCAGGCGGCGCAGACCTCCCCCGACCAGGGACGCTACCAGTTCCTCAACGTGCCGCTGGCCTACGGCCTGAACACCATCCGCCTGGTCTTCTACGGCCCGCAGGGTCAGAACCGCGAGGTCGTACGCCGGATCAACTTCGGCGCGGGCCAGGTCGAGGCCGGACGGCTGGTCGTCCGGATGGGCGCGGTGCAGCAGGGCCGGACCGTCTTCGACGTCGGCGACAGGAACCGGCAGCCCGGCGACGGCGCGACCCGAATGGTCCTGACCGCCGACTACGGCCTCAGCTCCAGCCTGACGGCCAGCGCCGGCCTGGCCCGTTTCACGCCCGGCGATCGCCCTGCGCGCAGCCTCCTGACCGCCGGCTTGCGGGGCGCTTTCGGACCGGTCGCCGCCCAGATCGACGCCGCCGTCGACGACCGCGGGGGGCGAGGCGTCACGGTCGGCGCGGCCGCGCGTCCCTTCGGCGTGTCCGTGGTGGCCCGACATTCGGAGTATTCCGGCGGTTTCGTCGACGAGACCCGCCAGCCGGGCGTCACCACCCTGGCTCTCCTGACCCGCGCCACCGACCTGCGCGCCGACGGCCAGATCCCGCTTCGGAGCGGGCTCGGCGTCCCGGTGTCCCTGAATCTGCGACGTCAGGAGCGTGTGAACGGCGACCGGCTGACCAACGCCGAGCTGAGAGCCGCCGCCCCCATCGGCCGCTTCTATGTGTCCAGCGGCGCCCTGTTCGAGGGCGAGAAGAGCGCCGGCGTCAGTCGGAAGCGCTGGTTCGGGTCGACGGACCTCTCGACGCTCGTCTCGAGCCGCGTCCAGGTGCGCGGCGGCGCGACCTATCAGATCTCGCCCGAGTGGAAGGTCGACGCCGCCTACGCCTCCGCGGACTGGCGGATCAACGACCGCAACACCCTGCGGCTGGGCGTGGTCCGGACCATGGGGCCGGCGCCCGAGACCAGCTATCAGGCGTCCCACCTCTGGCGCGCCAAACGGTTCGATCTGGCCGTGAACCTGTCCTACGACGCCGAATCCCGGGAGTGGCGGGTCGGCGTCCAGCTGGGCTTCGGCCTGCGCTACGACCCCTTCTCCTACCGCTATCGCCTCTCGCGGCCCGGCGTGGCGAACGGCGGCTCGGTCGCGGTCAACGCCTGGGTCGACGAGAACGGCGACGGCGTCCGCCAGCCCGACGAGCCCGCGCTGCCCAAGCTGGTCGCCGAGACGCCCGGCGGCCCCGCCGAGACCGACGCGCGGGGCCGGGCCATAGCGATCGGCCTGGGCGACAACGCCTCCGCCCGCATCCGCCTGAACCCGGAGGCGGTCGACGACCCCTTCCTGGTCGCCGGCGGGGCCTCGACCGTGGAGATCGTTCCGCGCCCCGGCCGCACCGCCGTGATCGACTATCCGATGCAGCGCACGGCCGAGGTCGAGTTGAACGCCAAGGTCGTCCGCGACGACGGTCCGGCGCGCAGCCTGGCCGCCCTCAACGTCGAACTGACGCCGCGGCAAAGCGGGGCCGTTCTGAAGGGGCGCAGCGACCACGCCGGCGTGCTGTACTTCGAGGGCGTACGCCGCGGCGTCTACGATCTGCGGATCGATCCCGCGCAGGCTTCCGGCCTGGGCCTCAGCCTGGCCGCGCCGGTGACGGTCGTGGTGACCGCCAGCGGACTGGTTCGCGGCGGCGACGTCGTGGTTCGGGTCAAGGGGAAGCCCAGCCAATGACCCGCACCCGCTTCGCCCTTCTGCTCGCAGCAGGTCTCGCCGTCGTCCCCGGCGCGGCGCTGGCCCAGATCCAGGTCACGCCGGCCACCGCGCCGGTCCTCGGAACGACGATCCGAGGCAGCAGCGCGACCGTGTTCAGCATCTCGACGACCGGGGTGGTCACCCGCCTCTCCGGCAACGGGATCCGGATGTCGAGCGCTTCGGTGACGGTCCCGACCATCTCGTTCAACTGCGGCCTGCTGAACCTCTCCGGCCTTTGCGCCCTGAGGCAGCTTCGGGTGACGATCATCCCGCTGGCCGGATCCGGTCCGGCCAGCATCGTCAAGTTCCGGGTCGGCGGTCTGGCGGGGACGACCTATGTCGGCGGTTCGGCGCCCGCCGAGGGAAGCTCGGTGACGTTCGACGTCAATCCGCTGGGCCTGTTGTCGACCGCCTCCTTCCAGCTGGGCATGGACGTCCAGCTTGCGGCCAACGCCGCCCCGACGGGGCTGCAGACCTTCACCTATCAGGTTACGGTGACCATGCTATGAGCCGATGGTCCCCCTTCCTCTTTGCAGCGGTCGCCGCGCTGGCCGCGACTCCGGCCCTGGCGTCGCCGCGAGAGCTTGCGCCGTCGACACAGAGCGAAGCCTCTCTCGAGGTGGTGCGAGGCCTGAACGTGGTTTCCATGCGACCGATGCGGCTCTCGCCTCGCCCGCCTCGAGCCCGTGACGGGGTCCAGGGCGGCGCCCTGGCCGACGCGCCGGCGATCATCCGGATCAGCGGCGATCCGGGCCGCCTCTATCGCATCCGCATGCCGCGCATCCTGCTCGCCGACGACAGTCTCGCGGTGATCGAGGAACTGCGGGTCTGGAGTCTCGGCTCAGGCGACATCACCCAGAGCCGGGTCGCGCAGGTCGGTCCCGGGGGACGGGACGTCCTGAGGGTCTCCGGCCGCCTGAGATTGCTGCGCCCGGAAGCGGCCAGGGCGATGTTCGCCACCCTGCCGATCAGCATCGACTACGAATAGCGGCCGATGCGGCTGTGACCGCATCGGCCAGTAGGCATCAGGACTTGGCGCCCTTGGCCGTGGCGGCCGCCACGCGGTGCGTCTTGTGCTTCTTGTGCATCGGCTTGGCGTGATGAGCCGTCTTGGCCGCCGGCTGCGCCGTGGGGGTCGAGGCCGAGGCGGGAGCCGCGGCGTAGGCGGCGCCGCTCGCCAGCAGGGCGGTCGCAGCGGCAGCGCCGATGAGGATACGCAGAGTCATTGAGAGCCTCGCAACATGTCGAACGACGGGCCTGTCGCCGTCGTGCTCATTGGAAGCCCGCCGCCCGTCCGGCGTCGGTCCTCCGACTTACAAATCTGCCAGCTAGCGCGCGTCTCATTACCTCGGAGGTGATTGGTTCCGGCGCGGCCGGGCGCGAAGGTGACCTCCATGAGGAGTAAGATCATGAGCATCACCTACGTCATCGGCTTCCAGGTTCGGCCGCAGCAGTTCGAGCGGTTCCAATCGCTGCTCGACGGCGTGCTCGATGCGATGCGCCACGAGCCGATGTTCGTGTCGGCCACCCTGCATCATGACCCGGAGAACCCCTGCCGGCTGATGCTGCACGAGACCTGGGCCGATCATCAGGACGTCCTCGACGTGCAACTGCAGCGGCCCTATCGGGAAGCCTGGCACGAGGCGCTCGACGAGGTGCTGGAAGGGCCGCGCAAGATCGAGGTCTGGCGGCCCCTGCGCAGCGACAGCCGCAACGCTTTCGACCTGGTGGAGCGCCCTGCCTAGTTCAGCGCGGCGTCGCCCAGGCCGCTGACGCCCGATAGCAGAGCGGCCATCATCAGGCCGATCAAACCGCCCAGCAGAACGATCAGCAGAGGCCCCAGGACGCGGCTGGCCGCCTCGATCCGCTTCATCGCCTCCTGCTCCTCGAGCCGACCGGCGCGCGCGAGCATGACGCCCAGAGCGCCCGTCTCCTCGCCGATGACGACCAGGCGGGCGATGGCGTCGGGAAAGCCGGGCACGCGGCCGAGGGCGCGGGACAGGGTCTCGCCCTGTCGGACGGCCGCCGCGACCGGCTCCAGACGCCGACGCGCGGTGGCCGACCGCACGGCCCGCAGCGACAGCCGCAAGGCCTCGCCGATCGGCGCGCCGGCGGCCAGGATGCCCCCCAGGGCGATCGCGAAACCGCCGTAGGCCAGGCCGCCGCTCGTTCGCCGCCAGGGGCCGTCGATGAACAGCCGGTCCATCGCCCGCGTCAGCACCCCGGTCCAGCCCGCCAGCAAGGCGGCCACGCCCAGGACCACGAGCATCGCCAGCAGGAGCATGCCGTTGGTTCGCAGGAAGTCGCTCGCCGCCAGCAGCGAGCGCATCGCCAGAGTCGGCTCCGCGCCCGGCGCCTCGGCCAGGGGGGCCAACGACGGCACCACGAGGATCAGGATGATCAGGAACGCCGCCACGGCGGTGAAGAACACGAAGGTCGGATAGCTGAGAACGGTGACCAGCTGGTCGCGCATCGCGATCCGCGCCTGCAGCATCTCGCCGCCGCGATCCAGCCCGCCGGCCAGGTCGCCCGAAGCCTCCCCCGCCGCCGCCAGGGCCGCCACGAACGCGTAGCGGTCGCCCAGGCGTCGTTCCAGCGCGCGATCGACGCTCTCCCCGCCGCTGACCTCGCGGCTGATCTGGCGGGTCGCTTCCTGCAGGGCCTTGCTCGGGCTCTTGCCGGCGATGATGGCGAGGGCGGATCGGATGTCGGCGCCGGCGCGCAACAGCGCCGCCAGGTCCGACGCAAGGGCGGCGACGTCGCGGGCGTTCAGCGCGCCAGTCTTTCCGGCCGCCTCCCCGCCCGGCTTCGCCGACGCAGTCGCCGGACGCATCGTCACGGGCATCAGCCCGCGCTCCTTCAGCAGGTTGAAGGCCGCCTGCTGATCGCGGGCGGCGATCACGCCGCGCGTCCTGCGTCCCTCGGCGTTGAGAGCGACGTAGGCGAATTGGGACGAGGCCTCAGACATTCACCGCCGCCAGCACTTCCTCGAGGGTGGTCTCTCCGCGCAGGGCCTTGGCGTAGCCGTCCGCGGCCATCGTCGCGAAGCCGGCCTCCCGCGCCCGGATCGCCAGGGCCGGCAGTCCGCCGGGCTCGGCGATGGCCCGCAGCATGGCTTCGTCGGTCAGGAAGGCCTCGGCCACGACGGTTCGCCCGCGGAAGCCCGTTCCGCCACAACGGGAACAGCCCTTGGGAACGAACATCCGCGGCGCGGGCTCGAAGCGCAGCGACTGGCAGAGCAGTCGATGCTCTTCCGTCGCGTCCTGCTCCTCCGCGCAGTCGACGCAGAGTTTGCGGACCAGGCGCTGGGCCGCGGCGCCGCGCAGGCCGGCGGCCAGCTGATAGGGCTCGACACCCATGTCCAACAGTCGCGGCACCACCGCCAGGGCGTCGTTGGCGTGGACCGAAGCCAGCACGAAATGGCCCGTCAGCGCCGCCTGGATGGCGACCGCCGCCGTCTCGGGGTCGCGGATCTCGCCGACCAGGATGACGTCCGGATCCTGGCGCAGGAACGACCGCAGCGCCGCCGCGAAGGTCAGGCCGACCCCGGGCGCCACCTGGGTCTGTGACACGTGGTCGAAGTGGTACTCGACCGGGTCCTCGACGCTCAACACCTTGCGGGTGCTGCCGACGAAGGTCTGCAGCAGGGCATAGAGGGTCGTGGTCTTGCCGCTGCCGGTCGGGCCGGTGACCAGGAACAGGCCATGCGGTGAACGGGCGACGCGACGCAACGCGCCCGCTACGCCTTCGCTGAGGCCCAGCGCATCCAGGTCCAGCTTCACCGCGGCCCGATCCAGGATACGCAGCACCGCCGACTCGCCGAACACCGTGGGCGAGGTCGCGACCCGCACGTCCACCGGTCGCCCCTGGACGATGAAGGTCGTGCGGCCGTCCTGCGGCAGACGTCGCTCGCCCAGGTTCAGATTGGCGATGACCTTCACGCGAGAGACCGCCGACGGCGCCAGGTCGGCGCTGACCGTGCGATGATCGACCAGCTGGCCGTCGATGCGCAGGCGGATGCGCAGGTCGTGCCGACGGGGCTCGAAATGAATGTCCGAGGCGCCGGCCTCAATCGCCGCCTCGAAGACGGCGGCCACGAGACGCGCGCCCGCGCCGTCGCCGCCGCTGTCGGCGACGAGGTCGATCTCGCGTTCGAGTCGGCGCTCATCGGCGGCCGGCGCTACGACGGTCTCGGTCCGCTCATAGACCTCGGCGAAGACCCGGCTCCAGTCCGCGGGCCGCGCGATGCGCAGGCTGACGCGGCCGCCGATCGCGAACACCAGGCCCGACAGCGCCTCCTCGTCCAGCGGATCGCAGGCGGCGCAGACCAGGGTCGCGCCCTGGCGACGCAGCGGCAGGACCCGCCGCCGTTTCAGGAACTCGGCGCTGACGCTCAGGTCGCCGGGCGCCATCAGCGCCGGCTCCGCACGCGGATCCCAGACCTGGCAGCCGGCGACCTCGGCATAGGCGGCGACCAGGTCGTCGTCGCTCAGCGCGCCGAGCTGGTTCAGCACCTGCTCCACCGGCTGGCCGGTGCGCACGGCGACCAGTTCGGCCCGGGCGATCGCCGCCTCGTCGACGAGACCGGTGGACCGGAGGCGATCGAGCAGGCTCTCGCGGCGTCGCCGAAGCAGCGTCGTCATGACAGACCTCCAAGGAGGGGCGGCAGACGCCCCGCCTCCAACGCCAGACCCAGGCTCCAGCCGGCGACGGCGATGGCGGGGCCGAACGGAATGCGGCCGTCCTTCGACCGCAGGACCGCCGCCGCGATCAGGCCCAGGACCGCAGCGCCGGCCAGAGCCCAGGGAGTCGCCAGGCCCAGCCACAGCGCCAGGGCCGCCAGCAGCTTCACATCGCCGAGGCCCAGGCCGGGCCGTCCGCGCAGAGCCAGGAAGCCGCGCCGGACGCCCTCGAGCAGGAGAAACGTCGCAGCCCCGGCCGCCAAACCGATGAGCAGCCGCTCCAATCCGCCGAGCGTCGACAGGCCCAGCGCCAAGCCGGCGACCGCCAGGGTGAAGACGTCCGGCAGCCGACGCGAAAGCGCATCCGTCGCGGAGGCCGCCAGCAGCGCCAGGCCCATCGCCACCGCGAGCGCAGCCTGCGCCGGCGGCAGCAGCAGGACCGCCAGGACCGCCGTCGCCGCGCCGGTCAGTTCGCCGATCGGGTGCAGCGGGCTGATCCGCTCACCGCAGCGAGCGCAGGTCCCCCGGAGCATGACGAAGGAGACCACCGGCGCGGTCGCGGCGAAGGTCAGCGGCGCCGCACAACCGTCGCAGCGGGAGCGGCCGGTCAGGGCCTGCTCCCCGCGCGCGGTCCGAAGGCCGGCGGTCACGGCGAAGCTGCCGAGGATCAGCCCGGCCGCCGCCGCGACGGTGGCGATCAGCAGCGTCATCCCGTCGGGGCCGTGATATCGCGGTTGGCGCCGGAGCCGCCGTCCTTGCCGTCCGCGCCCAGCGAACGGACGGTGAAGCTCATTCCGTCCGGCGTCACGACATAGCCGAGGTCCCGCCCCCACGGGTCCTTCAGCGACTTGGCGTCGCGCATATAGGGCCCGATCCAGCCGTCGGCGTCGGCCGGCTGCGTTCGCAGGGCGCCGAGACCCTCCTGCGCGGTCGGGTAGCGGCCGACGTCGCTGCGGAACATCTCGACCTGCGAGGCGACCGTCTCCACCTGCAGCTGGGCCGCCTTGGCTCGGGCGCGGCCGAGCTGGCCGATGAGAGTCGGGGTGAGGACCGCGGCGATCAGCCCGATCACGCCGATGACCACCAGCATTTCGGTGAGGGTGTAGCCGTCGTCGCGCTTCATCGCGCACCTTCCTCGACAATGAAATCCTTGCAGGGCTCGCCACGCCAGCCGCCACGGGCGAAGGAGCGTTCCACCACAGCGGCCGGATGTCGACGGTCCCCCGTGAACCGCACGATCCGCTCGTCGGCCCAGCCGCTGCGAGAGGCGGCCCGGAGACGCCACACCTGACCCGGGCGCACGTCGACGCGACCTGCCGCCGGCGCCTTCGCGGCGACCAGGCCCGGCTTCCGCGCCTGGCCATAGGGCGACATGAGGGAGGCCGCGCAACCGCGCCACGCCCGCGCCGCATCCAGTCGTCCCAACGCCACGGCGTCGGCCCGCGCCGCCTCGGCGGCCAGGAGTCGACCGCGAAGCCGTTCGCCGTCGCGCACGCCCAGCGCATCGAGCAGCTCGACGTCCTCCGCCGCCGCCGACAGGGACATCTTGGCCGCCTCGCGCTCGGCGAGGATTTCGACCTCGCCGATGGTCGACGGCAGGGTCCAGCGATAGCGAAGGCCGACCCCGTCCATCATCAGCGCCTGCTGGGCCATGAGCTGGACGCCGTCGAGGGCGAACTCGGCGCCCCGCCGGTCGAACTCCGCTCGCGCCGTGCGGAGTTCGGTCGTCGCCGCCCCGACCACGGCCGCCGCCACGACCGCCAAAGCCAGGGCGATCATCGCGGCCGTCGCCGTCGCATAACCGTCCTCGCCCTCATTGCGCGGAGAACAGGCCACGGTTTCCGATCTCCCGCATGTCGGCCTTCAGGTCGTCCATCACCCGCTTGGAGGTCTCTTCGCTGCGCATGACCCGGGCGGTGATCAGCACGATCAGCTCGGTGCGGCGGTGGTCGCGGCTCTGGGACTTGAACAGGTTGCCGACCACCGGCACGTCCTTGAGGTACGGCACGCCGGAGTCGCCGTTCCCCCGATTGCTGCTGATCAGCCCGCCCAGCGCGACGGTGGCTCCGTCCCGCAGCATGAGGGTGCTCTCCAGCTTGCGCTGCTGGATGGTCGGCGAGTCGATGCCCGACGTGCTGGTCTTGGCGACCGAGCTGACCTCCTGGGCCACCGTCAGCATGATGCTGTCCTCGCCGCTGACCCGCGGCGTGACGTTCAGGATGACGCCGGTGTCCCGGTACTCGACATTGACCACCCGCGGCGCGTTGGGGGTTTCGTTGCCCTGCGCGGTCTGGACGACCACGGGCACCTGATCGCCGATCTGCAGCGAGGCGGTGCGATTGTTGACCGCCACGATCTTCGGATTGGACATCACCTCGACGTTGGTCCGCGAGCCGAGCGCGTCGATCGCCGCCTTGATGTCGTCGTCGAGGAAGGTCACGGCGAACCCCGGGAAGGTCGGCGCCACGGTCCCGTTGTTGGCGGAGCTCTTGGTGATCGCCAGCTTTCCGTCCGCGCCGAGGATCGACCAGTTCACGCCCAGCCGGAAGTCGTTGTTCAGGGTGACTTCCAGGATCGAAGCCTCGATCAGCACCTGCGAGGGGGTGATGTCGATCTCTTCCAGGATGCGCTGGATCTCCACCCGCTGAGCCGGCGAGGCCGAGACCAGCAGGGCGTTGGACTCCTTGTCGACCCCGATGCGGACGGCGTCCTCGTCGCTGTTCCCGGAGCCGCCGGAGACCGGAACGGTCGACGTCGGCGCGGCGGACGCCTCCGTTGATCCCGATGTCGGCGCGCTCGTCGGGGCAGACGTCATGCCCGCCCCGCCCGGCATCACGCTGGCCAAGGTCCGCCCCAGCGATTCCGCCGAGACGTTGCGCGGGTGATAGACCCACAGGCTGTTGGACTGAGCCCCGGCGACCCGGTCCAGCCGCTGCACCCACCGGCCGATCTCGTCCAGCGTCGAGGGCGTACGCGCGAAGGCGATCAGGCCGTTCAGCCGGCGCAACGGCACCACGCTGGCGCCCGTCGCTCCGGAGGCCTGCAGCATCTGGTTCAGTTCGCGCGCCAGCACCGGCGCCGAACCCTGCGCCAGCTCGAACCAGCGGATCCGCGCGCCTTCGACGCCACTCTGGTCAAAGGTGCGGATGGTCTCCAGCGCCGCCTCGATCTCGCGCGGCGTGCCGCCGATCAGCAGCGTTCCGGTCTTGTCGTCGGCATGAACCACGACGTCCTTGGGACCGACGGATTCCAGCAGCTTGGCGACTTCCGAGGGAATGGCGTGGCTCAACGGCGCGGCGACCACTTCATAGCCGGCGCGAGCGCCGTCACGCGGGGCCGAGCGCACGCCCCCGGCGCCCTTGGCCGCCGCACGCGTGGTCAGGAGCACGCTCTCGCCCTGCCGGATCATCACCACGCCGCTGTTGGCCAACGCCGCCTCGAACGCCTCCAGAAGCTGCGGCCGCGTCAGACGCCGATCGATCCGGAACGACATGCGCCCGGTGACGGACGGGTCGATCGTGTAGCTGACGCCCAGGGTCGCGCCGAGAATCTCCTCGGCCACCTGGGCGATGTCGGCGTCGCGGAAGGCGAAGGTGTAGCTCTCCGCCCGCGCGGCGGGCGCGGCGGCGGCCGCCGCCGGCGCGACCGCCGTCATGACGACCGCCAGGACGCTCAGCCCGACGCCCATCCGACGACAGATAGAATTCGACGCACGCTTACCCGACAACGCTGCTCCCCCCGTCAACTCTCTCGCCCCTAGCGCATGGCAGGCGCGCTCGCCGGCTCGAGCCCGCGCGGCGCCCCCGGCGGCGGCCCGTCGTTCATGGACGGCGTCGGCGTCGCGGCCGCGTTTCCGCCGACCGTCTCGCCCAGTGCAACCGTCCTGCGTCCTTCGACGCTCTCGACGACGGCGCCGGTCGCCGTAACCCCGACCAGCGTGAAGCCGCCCACGGTCGTCCCGACCGAAACCCACTGCGCCGGCGCTGCCCCGGCCGCCAGCAGGGCCGCCGTACGGCGAGGCGTACGGGCCACGCCTTCAAGGCGCAGACTGGCGTTCGTCGCGGCGCCGAACAGCGGCGTCGAAGCCCCCACGAGCGGTCCGACGCCCGCCCTCGTACGCCCCGGCGCGGGCGGTGCGGCGGCGAGCCGAGCCTCGGCCTCGTCCAGCGGCGTGAGCACGCGCGCTCCTCCGCCCAGGACGAGCCAACCGACACAGGCCAGAAACAGCGCGATGAACGGCGCGACGACCACTACCGGCGAGCGGAAATCCAACAGAAGGCCCTCCCGCTGATCTTGAGCCGGGTCGCTCCCGCCGACGGTCGGAACTCCAGACTGTCGATGAACACTTCCGGCTGGCCGGCGCCGAGCGCCGCGATCATCCGACGCGCGCCCTCATAGGATCCTTCCGCCACATAGACGACGTCGATGGCGGCCAGCTTGGACGCGCCGCCGGCCGCGGACGGCGCCGCGGACACGGTCTTCACCGTCAGGCCGGTCTGCGCGGACTGCTGCACGAGCCGCCCGCGCAGGGCGTTCGCCGCCGACAGGGCCGGTCCTCGGCACAGGACTCCCTCGCCGTAGTTCGCAGCCTGCGCCGCCCCCGACGTGCGTTCGATCTCCGCCAGAGCGGCGTCGACGGCGGTCATCCGCTCGGCGTAGTCCTTGGGACGGGCCGCCGCGCTCAAACCCCATCCCAGGCCGGCCAGGGTGATCGCTCCCGCCAGAACGGCGACGGCAAGCGTCAGGGTCGACGGGGCTTCGAACCGCTTCATCGCGAGGCCTCCGCCGCGTCGGTGACGCCCCACAGCCAAACGCCGCTGCGCACCGGCTTCTCCGAGCGTTGGACGGCGCGGTCGCCGCCGGCGAACGGAACCTGATCGCCGCGAACCTCGACGGCCATCAGCGCGCCCTCGCGATAGACGCCTTCGAGCGAAACGTCCGCCGACTTCGCGCGAGCCGCCCAATCCAGATCGGCCAGCACGGCCGAGGCGCGGAGATTTTCGACCCCGGCGGCCGTCAGCGCGCGGGACTGTTCGGCCAGCGCCTCCCGGCGACGAGCCTCGACCAGTCGGCGCTGCACGGTCTGCTCCAGAGCTTCCAGCCGCGCCTCGGCCTCGCTCCGCACGGCGATCACCGAGGCGATCGTCAGCACGAGCAGGAAGGTCATGATCGTGGCCCCGGCGACCGCCACGGCGAAGGTCTTCAGCTGGGCGGCCTGACGTTCCGGCGAGAGGAAGCGGACAGGGATCGGCCTGCCGTCCAGCTGGGCGACGGTGGTCAGGCCGTCGGCGACATCGGATCGCCGGGCGTACACGGCGGCGTAGCGGCCCGGGGCGCCGGGCGACCAGCGCTCCAGCCGCTTCACCACGAGCGCCGTGACATCGAGCGGCAGGGGGGCGTTCAGCTCCGCTTCGAGACGGGCCGCGCGATTCTGGTCCCACGGCGCGGCCGGACGGGTCGAGATCGCGCGAACGAAGAGCGGCGGAGCCTGGGTCCCGGGCGTCTCGCCCGGCTCGTCCGCCGAGGAGACGTCGTCCACGCGCGTCAGGGGGCCGAGGACCGGCAAGTCTTCGTGATCAGGTCGAACTCGCAGAGTTTCGGCTGCTCGATCCATGAGTTTACTGCCAAAAGCGACGCTTCCCCCTCGGCGGTCAACCTGACCGCCTCCACCCCGCGAAGGACTTGAGGCTCCCCCGCCGGCGGCCATTGGTCGTAACGACCATTGCGCGTGCCGTACAGCCATTTTACCGTTTCGCGAGCCGGCAGATCGAAGCGCGCTGATCGCCCTCTGTCGACGACAAGCAGCGACATCCCCGTTCTCGTGCTCGTCAATTCGGCGCGGCACCCCCCGGCGCAGTCGAAGCTGAAGGCGCGCGCGTTCCCGGAGAAGGTGACGTCCGACGCCGGGCGCGCGGCCAGCAGCGTCGCCAGGGCGGCGTCGGCGCGTCGCAGTTTTCGAGTCTCGGCGAGCTCGGCCGAAACCGGCGCCTGCAGCAGGCCCAACTGCCTCGCTCCCTCGGCCAGCCCCGCCATCGCCAAACCGACGATCAGCAACGCGGCCAGAGCTTCGGCCAGGGTATAGCCGGCCTCGACGTTCCGCTCGCCGACCTGATCCGTCACGAACTCGCCTCCTCGCGGCAGACGGCTCTGGTTTCGTAGCTGTAGCGACGGTTCGAGCGGATGGCCCGGACCTCGGCGCGCCGCCGGCAAAGCTCCACGGGCGCCGGCGCCGGCCCTGTTTGCGAGATCTCGACGCGCCAGGAGAAATCGGGGGTCCGGCCACGATAGACGCCCGGCGGCTGCACGGGACCGTTCATCAGGCCGCCGAGAACCGCCCGCGCCCTCGTCGCCTCGAGGCCGGCGGCCGATACGCGCCGCGCACTGACCGCAGCCCCCAGCGCCAGGGTGATCGTGACCGCCAGGATGGAGAGCGCGACCAAGGCGTCCACCGACGCGAATCCGGCCTCGCCTTCGGCGCCGGCGTCGGCAGCCGGGCCGTCACGGTCTTCGCCCTTCGACGCTCCGATCGGGCGCGGCATGTCTCCCCCTCAATCGATGCTCTCAACGGACCCATAGGTCCCGGAGAACGCCCGCCCCGACCTTGCCGAGGACTCACGCTTAGCACGAGGCGATCGCGATTGCGTCTGTTCCGATGCAGTTCGCCAGAAGCATGCTAGGAAGCGTCATGGTCGTTTCGGGTGGGGTTGTGCGGGATCGCGGCGCGTCGCTTCTGGCGGCTGTCGCCCTGCACGGCGTGGCCTTGCTGGCCTTCTTCCTCGAACCGCCGCCGCAAACGGAGTCTCCGCCCCTGCCGCCCGAGGTCGGCGGCATCTCCGCCACCATCGTGAACCTCTCGTTCGATGGCCCGGAGGGCGCGGCCGCGACGTCTCAACCACTCGAAACCCTCTACGAGCGGCTGGCGGCCGCGACCCCGACAGCGGCTCCCGGCGGAGACCGGCCGTCGACGAGCCTCGACGACCTGTTCGGCGGCGTCTCGTCGCCGGCAAGCAACGCCGGAGGCGCCGCCGGCGCCAACGTCCGCGCGGGCGATCCCAGGGACCAGGTGTCGATCCCACGCGCACGCGGCGGCGGCCAGCCGTGCTGGCGGCGGGCGCCGCAGCCCCTGGCGGTCACCATGCGCATCCTGGTCGACGAACAGGGAAATCTGGTCGGTCGCCCGCGGATCGTTCGTAGTCGTTACCCGGAGGCCGAAGCCCAGGCCTGGCGCGCCATGGCCGGCTGCGCGCCCTACAGCGCGCTGCCGGCGGGCCGCTACCGCGCCCTTGACCTCGACTTCTCGGCGCCCCCCTCCAGCTGGATCAAGGCGGCCGGCGACGTCACCGCCAACTAGCGGTCGAGCCCCTCAAAAGCGCCGCTTCAGCACCAGGCGAACGCTTCTGCCCAGCGGATCCTGCATGTCCCGGCCATAGCCCGGCGCGGGGGAACCATCGCCGAGGCGAGCTCCGGGGCGAGAGTCGAAGAGGTTCTCGATCTCCAGATCGACTTGCAGGTCGTCGCGGCCGCGACGGGCCTCGCCGGCCTCCTCGCCGGACTTCGCCGCGAGGGCGCCGCCGTTCAAGCGCAGGCTGACCTTCAGATCCACGGACAGGAACGGATCGATCACCAAATCGCCCGGGTCGTCCCGACCGCTCTCGCGCCGGATGCGATAGCCGTCCTGCCAACGCGCCCCGGCATTGACGCCCCAGCGACCGCGACGGCCGTCGAGCTGCACGCTGACCTCCTGCCGGGCGACGCCTCCGCCGTCCCCGGCCAGCCTGTCCATTTCGGGCAGCCGTTCGTGGAGCAGCATGGCGCTTCGGATCCGCCAGGTGTGATTGAGCGTCAGCCGAAGACGCGCGCCCTGGGCTCCGGCGCCCGTCGACGGGGTCGGGAGCGCCAGACTGAGCCCTGTGGTCAGGGTTTCGGCGGACGCCGACCGGATGTTCAGCGGTCGGCGATCGATGCTGATCAATCGTCCCTGATCGTCGCGGCGAAAGCGTTCGGGAAAGGCCGCCTCGACGTCCTGCGTCAGCGCCGGAAGCGCACCGATCCCATCGCGCGTCTCCAGGCGCTGGAAGTCCATGCTTCCGGCAAGGCTCCAAGCCGTGAACGGCCCGACGAAGGCGGCGACGGAAACCTGTTCGAGATGCGGAGGACGCAGATCGGGGTTTCCGCCCAGGATCGGCGTCACTTCGACCGCTTCTCCCGAGCGGAAATCGAACACGACGGTGGGCGCTCCATACTGGAGCGGGTCGAATCTCTGCTGGTCCGAGACGCTGTCGGTCGACGTCGACCAGACGCCGTTGAGACGGAACCCCGGCCGTGGAATCCAGGACAGGGCGGCGTTGACGCCCTCGCCGTTTCCGGAATCCGTCCGGCGGGCGTTCGCGCCCACCGTGGCGAGCACGTCCCCGATCCAACGCCCCCCCGTCTCACCCTCGCCTCGACGCGACAGAGGAACGGACAGGGAGCCGCGGATGTCTTCGGACCGGGCCGAGAGCGATCGCCGGATCGCGCCGACCTCGGCGGTCGAACGACTGGCCAGGGCCTGGGCGGACAGGTTCGCCACGACTGGCCCCGTGGACAGTTCGAACAAGGGTCGATCCGCCGAGACGTTGGCGACAACCGAACCGATCTCGCTCCGTGACGACGCAAGGCCCCCTTCCCTCGTGCGCGAAGCCTGGCCGGTCAGCCCGAACCGCACCGACCAGCCCAGGACGTCGCCGCTGGCGCCCGCCGTCAGGCCCAGGCTGTCGGTGACGCGGCGCAGCGCCGCCACATCCGATCCGTACCTCGTCACCGAACGGCTGTCGCGAGTCTGGCCGTTCACGCTGAACGCGCCGAGCCAATCGCCGAGCGTCCGGGTCAAGGCAAGATTGGCGGCGGCCATGTCGACCCGCGGCCGCAGGGTGATCGACCCTCCGTTCGATCCATGGCCGAGGTCGTCACGGTCGCGCTCGTCGGCGCGGAGGGCGCTCTGCCTCGAAACCCGCGCGCCGAACTGATGGGTGTCGTTCCCCGAAATGGCCGATCGACGCAGATCGCCGTTGAGGCTCGAGGTTCCGCCCGCCGTAGGACGCCCCCCGGCCGCCAACGCATCCCGGCTTGAGAACCGCCGTTGGAGCACGAGGTTCACCACCCGCTGTCCGGGCGTTCCGCCATAGAGGGAGGCCGCTTCGCGCGGCAGCACCTCAGCCCGGACAAGGGCGTCCGGCGGGAAGCCCGAGAAGACGCCGGCGTTGGGGACGCGCTTGCCGTTGACGATGACCATCGGCTCCTCGCCCGGCCCCAACCGCTCGGTCAGCCGGCGCAGCACCTCGCCGATGTCGTAGGCGCCGAGAGCGTCGATATCGGCCGCGTCGAGTTCGGTCTCCGGTGGAACCCGGGCGGCGCCGCGACGAGCGACAACCTCGACCCCCTCCACCAACACAGCCTGTTCAGGGCTCGTCGACGCGGCGTCGCTCGGGTCGCCGGCGCCCCATACGACCATCAGGCTCGCCAGGGAGGCCTCCAGCATCATCGCCGCCCGCTCCCCTCGCTACATCGGCCCGCTACGCCGCCCAGACTGGCGGGCGCCGCCCGACCCAGGGCCGAGCCTGTTCCAGCTCGAAGGCCAGCTCCAACAACGTGCGTTCGCCGCCGCGATCGGCGGCGAACTGGAGTCCTATGGGCAAACCCGTGTCGCTCTGATGAAGCGGCAGGCTGATCGCCGGACCGCCGACGGCGTTCTGCAGCATCGTGTAGTCGGCGTAGTCGGCCAATCGCTGAGCCAGATCGCCGACGGGAACGGACCCGTTGATCGCTCCGACCCCGACCGGCGGCGTCAGCAGGACCGGACTCATCACCACGTCCAGGCCGGCGAACTGCGAGTAGTAGGCCGAGGCGTGGGCCGAGACGCGCGACAACACCGCCTTCAGAGCGGGCTCGGAGATCATCTGCCCCATCATGGCCACCGTGCGCGACGCCGGCTCGACTTCGGCGATCATGACGTTGCGGCTCATCTTGCTGTAGGCCGCCAGGCGATTGGCCATCCGATCGCCATACGCCAGATAGATCTGGGTGAAGTCCGCCTGGAAGGCCCGGGTGTCGAGCGGCCACGCCGACTCGCGCACCTGGTGGCCGAGCGCTTCGAGAAGCCGCACCGCGTCCGTGACCGACGCCGCGACGTCCGGCGACGGCGAGCGCCCGCCCAGGCTGGACGAGATCACGCCGATCCTGAGCCGCCGTTTGGACGGCCCCTGAACCCGACCGACCCGCTGCAGACCGTCCAGCTCGGTCTCGACCAGCGCGAGCAGGTTGGCGCTGTCGCGGACCGAACGGCTGACACAGAAATGGCTCGCCAGGCTCAATTCCGGAAACCACTTGTCCGAGCCCGTCGTGCGGCCACGGGTGGGCTTCAGGCCGACGAGGCCGCAGTTGCTGGCCGGAATGCGGATGGAGCCCGCTCCGTCCCAGGCGTCCGCCATCGGGATGACGCCCGCCGCCACCGCCGCCGCCGCGCCGCCGGACGATCCGCCCGGCGTGTGATCCAGACTCCACGGATTGCGCGTCACGCCGTAGGCGGCGGTCTCGGTCGTCGGCAGGGCGCCGAACTCGCTCATCGTCGTGCGTCCGAAGACGTTGAAGCCGGCGGCTTCCATGCGAGCGATGGTGGGATCGGTCCGGGTCGCCAGCGGCATGACGGCGTCGATCTTCGACCCCAGGTGAAGGCGCGAACCGGCGAGTTCGGTCTCGTCCTTCAGCAGATAGGGCACGCCCGCGAAGGCCCCGCGGGTTCCCAGCCCGGCCGCGCGCGCCCGCGCCTGATCGTAGAGCTTCTCGCTCAGGACATTGAGGCGTCCGTTGACCGCCTCGGCCCGGGCGATCGCCGCGTCCAGCAGCTCCAGCGGGCTGACCCTGCCGGCGCGGACCTGTTCCGCCATGCCGGTCGCGTCCAGACCGGCCCATGCATCGCCGGCCCCGGCCTGAAGAGGCGTCAGCACGCCGCCGGCCGCCAGCGCCGAGGCGGCCTTGAGCACCGAGCGTCGGCTGGGATCCCGATGTGACGGCATGATCAACCCTCCGTGGTGAAGCGACGGTGGCCGCGAGCCACGGTCATGGTGCGACTGGGGCGGGTCTTCACGCTGCGGTCCCTGACGGTGTCGACGAAGACCCATTCGCCCGTGACCCGCTCCGGCGTCAGCTCGACGGCCAGGTAGCCGCGCTGGCTGGTGTCCGCCCATTTCAACTCGGGGCTCGCCCCCAAGAGGAGCTGGGAAACCAGGTCCGGCGGCACGGGCAGATAGCTTTCGAAGCCCGGCGAGGTGACGCTGTGGCCGGCGAACTCGACGCCCGCCGGGCGTCCGCCCTCGGCCAGATCGAAGGCCCAGGCGTTGTGGCTGTCGCCCGACAGCACGACGAGATCGGCGTCGGCCGCCTGGGCCGCCCCGAGAAGGCGGGCGCGCGCGGCCGGGAAGCCGCCCCAGCTGTCCAGGCTGACGGGCAGTCCCGCACGGGCCGCCGCCGTGGCGCCCTTCAGGTAGCCGAGCCCCTCCGGCGGCACATTGAGGCTCTCCGCCAATCCCTCGGGAATCGGCGGCATGTTCAGGTCGCCCATCACCACCTGCTGGGTCAGCACCTGCCAGCGGACGCCCCGCCGAACCGACTCCGCCAGGCCCTTCTGCAGCCAAGCCTCCTGCTCTGCGCCCATCAGCGTCCGGGCGGGATCGCGCAGGACGTTGTCGCGCAGATCGGCGAAGGCGGTCGTCAGATTCTCCGCTCCCAGGGCGACCTCGCCGAGGTCCAGACGCCGGCTACGGGCGGTCAGCCGGGTCTCGGGCTGGAACAGCGTCGCCAGGTCGCCGATGTCGTATGACGTCCAGGACGCGTCCGACACGGGCAGCCACTCGCGATAGGCCTTGATCGCCGCGGCCTTGCGCGCCGCCCAGTCGCCATCGGCGGCGGGATGGTTCTCGGCGCCGCCCGTCCAGGCATCGTTGGCGATCTCGTGGTCGTCCCA
>VFQO010004776.1_pt1 | contig 56696 bp, 43 predicted proteins | sample 3512331 | NCBI WGS metagenome assembly VFQO01 (sample SAMN10412371, study PRJNA504923) | tailings metagenome | isolation source: Replicate 3 from Balatoc abandoned mine | place: Philippines: Itogon, Benguet | collected 2017-08-28 | reverse complement strand
AGAGCTCCTCGCTGTCCTCCTCGACCTCCCGGAGCATCGACGTCCGACCGTCGGCATGCAGCGTGGCGACCGTTTCCTCATGAAAATCGGTCTCGCGGCTTCCCGATGCCGTGAACGTCGTGCTCTGGCCCTGTCTGCGGCCGTTTCCTTCCCCGGAAATCGATTCCGCCTCGTAGTGACTCTGTTCGGTCAAATCCGTCACCCGGGTGATCGTCGCGGTCGACGTGCCGTCAACATGCAGGTCGCTGATCGTCGTCGACTGATTTCGGAGATCACGACGGCCCGTCTCGACGGAGGCTTCCCATTGCCCCGTCCACGAGGCGTTTGGCACCATCTGGCCGCTGATTGCGACTGTTCCCGCTCGAACCCCCTGCCCGGACATCCCCCCTGCCGCGATCTCGTAGGCGTATTCCTCCCGATCGTCGACGGCCTGTTCCGCGTGATTCTTGATGTTCCCATTGGACAGATAAGTCGTGACGCTGCTGGCCGAGATCGTGGAATTGATGATTCCCGGGAGAAACTCCGGATCCGTTTCGGTCAGGCTGGACGGCCATCCCGACAGGCCGAACGCAGGCGGGCTGGACGGCAGGGGAGGAACGACTCCTTCCGTCTCGGGGATTGCGATGGTTCGATAGAGATTCCCGGCGGCACGTTCCTCTTCCGCAACCGAGTATCCTCCCCCGCTCCCGCTGCTGCTTCCCCCTTGAGCTTCCCAATAGAGAGAGTTGGTTGCCGCCGCGACGGCTCGCTTGATGGAGGTCGACCACTGGGTAAAGGCAAAAGCCCCCGTCTCGGTCATCTCGTACGTCTCGGTTTCCGTTCCCGTGGTGACATACTTTCGCCCATTCCGAATGACGATGCTCGAATCGGGCGTTCCGGACCCGCCTGACGAACCACCGGCAGATCCCCCAGCCGAACCACCGGCCGAGCCTCCTGCGGAACCGCCACTCGAACCGCCAGCGAAACCACTTCCCGAACCACCGGCAGATCCCCCAGCCGAGCCACCAGAAGACCCTCCGCCCGATGATCCGGCTCCTGAACCACCGGAGGACCCGCCCGCGGAACTCTCTTCTTCATCCTCGTCCGGCAGCAAAGTGCCCGTCTTCACCAGGTTGGCACTGCTGGATGATTCGACATGCCGATGGGTCGCCCGGCGATTCTCCGTCCCTTCAATCGTCGTCTGCACGAAACCGGACTGGGTGCTGTCTGAACTGCTCGTTGTGAATCGAGAGAACGACTCCAGATCACTATCGGTGATCGAGGTGTAGACCGTCGACAGAGATTCGATCGTTGTGCCGTCCTCCTCGAGAATGTTCGTCCAGATGGTGACTGATTCCCAAGTCTCCACACCGTTCAATTCATTGGAAAACTGGGCCCCCGATTTCACCAGGGCCACGCCTGTCGTGCGCGTGTCGGTTTCCGTGAAGGAACTGCTGCTCGTCGACCAGAAGGTCCGCTCGCCTTCCGCGTCTTCTGTCGCAACGTCCTCCGAAACGACGACGATGTCGACCTCCGGTTCCACCGAAGGCTCTCCGGGGTCTTCCGTGACCGTCACAGTCGTCGTACTGCCTCCAGCCGCGGAAGACGTCGTTTCGCTGGAGCCGCTCTCAAACGACTCCGACTCCGACGCACGCACGATGACCAGGCCCGTCGTTCTCGAATCACTCAGCGAGTAGGTTGACGAGGCTTGAGTCTCCCAGGTTTGCGTCTCGAACGACGAGTCGGAATACCGGTCGCGGTTCACGGTGGCGCTGTCTTCGGACAGCAGCGAGCCGGACCCGCTCCCGCTGCCTGACGAGGTGGACGACCAAACAGAGGTGAATGCCGACTCGGACGATGATGTGTTGATCGTCACCTCGATTTTGTTCGCCAGGGATTGATCGTTGACTTCGGTCGACGTGAAAGTCGACGCCGAGCCCGATCCACTGCCGCTGGATGATTCCGAGTAGGACGAGGTGCGGGTGACAGCCTGGGAGACATTCGACGTCTCAAACGACTGAGACGCCGATTCAAAAGCGTCACGCCCCGACTCGCTCTGCGAAGAACTGGTCTCGACGGTGATCACCTTGCCAGGAGTGGTCTCCGTCACAACTTCTGAATCGAACTGGCTGGCAAAGGCATAGGAGCCGAAACTGGCGTACTCATCGTGGTAGGCGGCCGCACTCAGGCTGACAATCTCGATGCCGTTGATCCCGCTCTCAAGGTAAGGCGTCGTTTCCGATGTCGTCTTGGACTCCCACTGCTGCGATTCCTCGACGTTCGAGAACAGAGTCGATTCGCCAGTCACCCCTCCACCAGAGACGACAACCCGAATCGTACTCGTATCGTCGACGGAGGACGTCCCGGAACCTATGCCGGCATACTCATGGGCGATGCCGAAGACGCTGCTGCTGGCTGATGTTCGTCTCGCCCCGTCGACGCGAAAGCGATACTGATCCCTTGAGAACTCCCGATTGTCAGCGTTCCGCTCAACCCTCGTCGTTGTGGTGACGCCTTCCCCATCGGTGACGGACGTTGTTTCATCCCATTCCGCCAGCTCAATCCAGTCCGTCGTGTTGTGGCTGGTGGAGAAATATGAAAACGCCTCCCACAAAGGATCGGATGCGGTTTCGATGCGTTCCAGAGACAGGCCGCGAGCTGATGAACCTGAATAAATGCCCCGTGTCCCGGCGATCGACCCTCCACCTGTGCTGGAGACCTCCGTGGTGATGAAGGAGTACGACACGCCCGTGGAGAACAGCAACGTCGAGTTTTCAGTGACAACGTCAGCACCTGCCCCCGATCCCGACCCAGAGCCCGCCGGCGAAAAGACGGTGCGATCGATGGAGACAGACTCGAACTGAGATCCGGACCGCGAGTCTTCCACGGCAAGCAGGGTCGTGACGACTCCCGCTGTGACGTATTTTTCCCACGTTTGAACGTAAGTCGCGACTTCCTGTTTTGTCTCAATCAGGGACCACGACTGTGTGGTTCCTGTAATTTCTTCAAGAGAGCAGTACGTGAAGAGGTATTCGTGCGAGCCTGCCTGGATGAGCGTGGCTTGCGTCCCGTCGACTCCGACATACGTGGTCGTGATCGTATATGTGCGGAGATAACTTTCCTCGAAGTCCCAATCGTCAGCAGCGGTGTTGGTTGAGGATCGCTGCTTCTGCCAGCCGCTTGTCGTCGAAACCGTGTAGGTTCCGTAGGACTCGGTAATGACGCTGGTCGTCGTGGCGATTGAACTGCCCGTCGACTGCGGCGACACCAGAATCTGGGGATTGAACTCCGTCAGGTATTGAACAGTGTCAACTTCCACTGCGTATTCACGGGCGATTGCTCCCAGATCCGGCAGCACGAGATCTGGTTCACCGCTTGATTGATGAAAGAGTTCCCGAGTCGGTGAGCCAATCAGCTCCTCCTGATCGTAGCTGCCTTCACCTCCGGCAGAGCCCCCTCCAGATCCGCCGCCCGACCCGCCAGCGGAACCTCCTGCGGATGTTGGATTCAGAGAGAATGGGGAATCTTCGTCCCCATATAGATTGTCGAGGTAAACGGTCCCGTAAGCCGTGTCGATTCCGTCGGTCACTGCATATGTGAAATGTTCATCGGCGCCGGGATGATTCAGACTCGCCGTGTAGGTGAATGATCCATCCGGATTCAGAGTCACGGTCCCGTAAACCGGAGCCGTCACCAGCGAGGCCGTTAGAACATCCTCGTCCGCATCGGTGTCATTTGCCAAAACCCCAGTCACCGATGTCGCCGTGAACGTGCCGCCCGGAGCGACCGTGATTTCGTAGTCATCGTGGACGGCAGTCGGAGCCGCGTTCATGCCGGACAGTAGCCGCCGACATTCAAACTGTTCGGGAGATGGAGAAAGGCCGCGCGGGAGCCGCCGACGCGCCCGCTTGAACACCCGCCTCCGGACAGCCCCTGATGAATTGCCACGAAAGAACTGCGCCAGCCACAAAACGCGGATCATTCCAGCTCCAGTCCAAGAGCCCAGAAATTCGAGCGAATTTCAATATGACGCGAGCCCCAAATCATCCAGCTTGGCTCGGCGTCAATTTGTCAGCGACAGACGGTGGGTTGTAGCGACTCGCGAGAGAAGGTCAAGCGGACGCATTTCTCATCATTGATTGGAAACCAAGTCAGCTCACTGGTCCGGGACATGCGAAGCGTTGCCGCAGACGACATGCGGGACACTCATCCCCATTGCGTCGAGGTCATCGATGCCAAGGGCCGGTCATCGATCGCGGTCCTGGAGATGAAGTATCATCGCTTGCAGATCTGTCCGCCGATCGGCAAGGAGAAGCGCTATTCCGCACAGACCCTGATCGTGATTCATGCCACAGAACGCGGCCAGCCGAAAGATCGCGACCCCATCGATTGGAAGCTCATCACCAATCTGCCGATGACGAACAAGGCAGAGGCCGTCGAAAAGTTGGACTGGTACGCGCTGCGTTGGAAGATCGAGACCTTTCACAAGATCCTCAAATCCGGCTGCCGGGCGGAAAACGCGAGACTGCGCAGCGCCCCGCGACTGGCCAACCTGATCGCGCTGATGTGCATTCTGGCGTGGCGGGTGCTGTGGCTGTGCATGGTCAATCGCGTGTCACCGGATCTACCGGCCCGCCTGATCTTCACAGAGACGGAGATCAAGATTCTTGATCGTCTGGTCCCGCTGAACGAAAGTTCGCGTCGGGAAACCGTTGACCGTTGCCTGACCCGGCTCGCCCGACTCGGCGGATATCTCAACCGCACGAAAGACCCACCGCCGGACAACATGGTCCTCTGGCGCGGCATGACAAGACTGGCCGACATCCACCTCGGATTCAGCTTGGCCCAAGATGTGGGTAATTGAAAGGTCTACCGTGCACTCACGCTATAATTGAACCCGCGGGAAACCTCAGCGAACATTGCCGTCATGATCGCCGCCCATTCGCGCCGCTCATTACATCGCCCTGCTTCTACTGACCACCGTACTTCGGCAACCTGAGCTTCTGAAACAACCGGCCTCTTGGTGCGTCTCCGCACCCGAGTGGTACGCCGGGGAAACCCTCATCAGGTGGGTGGCGGACCTGCTGATGATGAAGTCCAGGCGATCCATGTCGACAGCATGGAATCTGCTGGAGAGACCGCCAACGACTCGAAGCGGCAAGGTTCCGGAAATCGCTGTTCAAGAAATCGCCGCAACTCGGGGCCGAAGCCGCCGTCATCGAAGTTCAGAAACTGGCATCCCTCGATCATCCGCTCGATCTCGTCGCGAGTAGGGGGCGTCCCATAGAAGCCCGCCCGACTTTGTTCCTCGGCCAAGTGTACCAACGGAAGCGGATGCTGCTTTGCCGCATGATTCAGGATCGACGTGGCGGCCAGCAGGCCGAAGAACCGGTCTTCGCTGACAAAGTCTCGCAAGTCGCGGTAGGCGTCGAGCACCCAGCGTTTCCGCATGAAAACCGGAACGTGAGTCTCGAAATTGAGCGAGCCGTACCCCTGCTTGCGGAGCGTGTCGTGCGTTCGCCAGAGCGATTCCTTCCAGAGGCCGCGACCGCGGTTGGTCACTAATTGGAGATCTTCGAGATACCGAATTCTCCGGGCGTCCTCCTCAGGCCAGTTCCGCAGGAGGATGAAGTCATCGCTGAAGACGACGTACTCCTCGTTCAATTCCGGCAACAAGGCCGTGAGAAAGAACATCAGAAAGGTACTACGAACAGGAGTCCGGAAACGTCCTATCCAGGCCAGTAATTCATGAGGAACATGCTCGATCAAGCTGCAGTCGACCGAGAGAAAGGCCGGCCGGTCTCCGAAGATCCAGACCTTGCGGAACCACGGAGCATGCCGGGCGAGAGCCCGCAGTGCCGTTCGGATTTCGACATCCTCGGCTCGGCTGTGCTGGAAGAAGAACAGGGCGTCCATCACATGATATTATTCGGGCCGAATTCGACGTAAAGCACAAGCGACTGCCGTCCACTGGAAATTCGCCGTACTCGTTCTCCCGGCGAATCCGGATCACCAGCTCGCGAAGCTCGACATCCGCCTTCGTCTTTCACCACGGTCTCGCCGCCGGTGTCGCTGTGCTCATCCCGTAACCGCTCGAAGATGCGGTGGGCGGTATGCCGCTGCTTCTTCGGCGCCTGGCGGTCGTCGTCCAGGATCTGGTGAATCACGGGGAGAAAGCGCTGAAGCGTTCTCTTTTTCCGGGGCTGGCGCTGCCGGTACCCGGGCGGCTCGCCGTGGGCGAGGGTCTTCTTGAGGGTGTGCCAGCCCAGGCCGTACTGTCGGATGGCGGCGCGCTGGCTAAGTTCGCCGGTCAGGACCTGCCGCCGGACTTCCTTCCAGAATTCCATGTCGGATCGCACTCCTCGTGCCTTCCTGCGACTGGGGACGGGATCGGGGCTGAGGCCCCGATCTTCCCGAATCACAGAACTGCACGCTTGTGCGCCGCCATTTTCGACCGCCGCGACACCCGCCCCCCGCCGCCCAGAACTGCTTCGCGGTGAGACTGTTCCCCCCTCGCAGCGGTCAGCATCGGCACCGCTTCTCTAAAAACGTGTCTGCAAACTTGCTGAGTGCATGAAACTCGCTACGACTCTAGGTCTTTGGTTCTCAGGTCAAGGACGACGGAGCCGTAGCGATGAAGGCGGAATATCCCAGCGACATCACAGGCACGCAATGGAACGTGCTCAGGAAACTGCTCCCACCCCTGGCGACCACCGGACGGCCTCCGCTGGATCGCCGGCAGGTGCTCAACGCCATTCTGTGTGTGGTCCGCACCGGCTGTCAGTGGCGGCAGTTGCCGCGTGAGTTTCCCAAGTGGAAGAGCGTCTATTCGGTGTTCTGGCGATGGCGAAAAGCCGGCCTCTGGCAGCAGATTCACGATGCCCTGCGGGAGCGGGTCGGACGACGGGCGGGAAAACGCCGCTGGCCGACAGCGGCCATCCTCGACAGTCAGTCGGTCAGGACAGCCGAAGGAGGACTGGAACGAGGCTACGACGCCGGAAAAAAGATCACCGGCCGCAAGCGACACCTGGCGGTCGACATCCTGGGATTGGTGCTGACGGTCGTCGTGCATGCCGCCGGGTGGCAGGATCACGACGGAGCGACCTTCGTCCTGAGTCGATTGAAACGAATGATGGGGCGTCTCCAGGTCATCTTCGCCGACTCGGCGTATGACCGCAGCGGCCTGCCGGAGTGGGTCGATTCGACCTTTGGCTGGGTGCTGCAGACGGTCCTGCGGCTGGTGGGTGTGAAAGGCTTCATGGTGTTGCCGAAGCGGTGGATTGTGGAGCGGACGTTCTCGTGGATCAGCCGGTATCGCCGGCACAGCAAGGACAACGAACGCAATCCAGAGACGAGCGAGGCGATGATTGACATTGCCATGATCAACCTCATGTCACGCCGACTGGCCAGCCAGACGGCACTTTGAAGACACGTTCTGAGACGGCATGAAATCAACAGTCTGGCTCACGACTAGATAGTTCTGCCGCAACCTCGGGATTGGTCTTTCCACGAGTAATCAGCAAGTCCATGACTGATTCCCAGGAGGTAGATGTGTTCTGCATCATGACGCCCGGAAGATGCCCATGAACGTAGTGACCCTCATGACGCCGACGGACCGGTCCAGGTGTGTAATCGACCACGGCCAAGGGCCGTGGCTTTGGCTTGCCCCCCAAAGGGGGGCGGTTGGGTATGGAAAGCCCCGCCGGGGCTGCTGTGTGATGTGAAGGGTTACTCGAACAATTGGCCTTGGTCTTTGTCCCAGTTTTCCTGCTCCCGGATGTACCTCCGCACAGTCGCTTCGTCCCGGCCGACGGTGCTCACCCAGTAACCCGCCGCCCAAAAGTGCAGGCCCGTCATCCGGCGTTCATGCAGCAACTCCCGGTGGATTCGCACCGCACTTTTGCCTTTGATGAACCCCAGAACGTACGACACCGCGAACTTCGGCGGAATCTTCAGACACATGTGGATGTGGTCGGCCATCGCGTGTCCTTCCAGAACCTCCACGCCTTTCTGTTGGCAAAGGTCCCGCAAGATCCGGCCGATCGCCGCTCGCAGTTTTCCGTAGATCACCTTTCTGCGATATTTGGGGATGAACACCACGTGACACTTGCACTCCCAGCGGACGTGCGACAACGACTCGAACTTTTCCATACGCTCTCTCTCCTTCAGCCTGGCAGGGCTTTCCGGAGGGAGAGCGTATTTCGTCACGTCGGATCGGCAGAGCCTTTCAGGGTCGCACGGCCGTAGGCCGTGGGTTTAGGGCGTACTAAGGACTGGCATCGTCAACCCGCAACGAAAGAAAAGCACATGACGACCAACAAACCAATCGACACACTTCGTAATGGCAATCTGGAGGCCACGATTTGGCGACAGCAAATCGCCGCCATCCGGGTATCGTCGCAGTCTGTACTGTGGAACGTGGTTACACATTCCTTGTACGGCGCTTGGACCCTCTGAGAATGGCGGCGAATGGCAATCACGATGCATGCTTGCGAAGTCGTGATTCAAGGCGTCACATCTGTCGTATTTCGTCAAGCCGTAAGCGGTCGTTGATCGCATCAGACGCCATGAGAATCGACGTCGGGCTTGGACAAAGCCGCTTCCACAAGCAACACAATCGCAGCGCGGAGTGAGTGTGAAAGTTCGCCCCAAGCACTCTCAATGACGTCGAGTTGCTCACTCGCTTCAGTGTCAAGTTGAGCCACTTCGCGACAATCATTGCCGTCGGCGCACTCCCATATCGCTGCACGCTCTTCGCCAGTTTTTCCTAACTCATTGATAGCTAAATCGTTTGAGAAACCGGCACTCGGTCTATGGAACTGAAGGGAAGTGACATCCGGTAACCGGCCAAGTAGTTTCTACATTCGTCCCATGCTCCAATCGGCTACGGATCGAGACGCTCCCTCCATGTAGCTCAACGATTGTTCTGACGATCGATAATCCTAAGCCGTGGCCGGTCGGTAACGCGGATTCGGCAGCGCCGCGGAACAGGCGGTCAAAGACGAACGGAAGCTGATCGGGCGGAATGCCAACGCCAGTATCAGACACGTAGATTACGACGTTGCTACCGGCCTTGGCTCCGCGAATTTCTACACCCCCATCCAAGCGCGTATGTGCCAAGGCATTCGTGATGAGATTGCCGATCGCACGCTGAAACAGTGTCCGATCGGCTGCGACCTGGAGGTTCGGATCGGTGACGATTGAAAGACGCACGCCTGCATCTTCGGCCACTGCGCCATAGAACTCTTCGAGGGTCCGAAGCTCATCATTGACGTTCAGCAATTCCTTCTTCAGGGCCGCTTGCGGCTGCTCAGCGCGAGCTAGGAAGAGCAGGCTGTCGACCAGCCTGGAAAGTCGAGCGGCTTCTTCCAGGCACGAGCCGAGGACGTCGCGGTACTCGTCTTCTGAGCGCCTGTGACTGAGCGCTACTTCGACTTCCCCACGAAGGTTTTGCAGCGGCGTCCGCAGTTCGTGAGCGATGTCTCCGGAGAACCGCTCCAACTGTTGGAAGGATTTCTGCAACCGGTCGAGCATTCCGTTGAAAGTCGTTGCCACTTGTTTAAGTTCGGAGGCGTACCGGGAAGGGTCGAGTCGCTCCTGGAGTCGATTGGCTCCAATCCCTGCGGCCACGGACGAGAGCTCCTGAAGGGGACGAAGACCTGCTCTTGCGAGCAGGACACCCCCGGCGGCGGATGCAACGGCGGCCACGAAGAGCACCAGGTAGAGCTGACGCCGGTATCGTGAAAGGAACTTGGCTTCCTGTCGGCGATCCAAGGCCGCCTGGAGCAGGAACGCACCGCTTTCTTTCGCTAAGAAGCGCCATTCCTCCGTTTCCATCGAGCCGCGGAATGGTGCTTCCGGCCAAGGCGCGTCTTCAACGCCCTGCATGGCAGCAAGCACAGTTCCATCTTCTCCGAGGACACGAATAAGTATGCGAAGTGGCGAGGCTTCGCTCGACTCCTCCCGCCAGAGGCGTTCCAAGCTGTCCAGGCCTCCATCATCATCTCGCAACCGTCCGGCCACGTCGGCCAACCTGGTGGTCACGAATCCGTCATCTTCCAGGTCAAGGTTGGATGTGAGCATCCAGTACGAGTACGCGGTCACCGCCGAGACGAGGATGATCGCCAGCGCGGAATACCAAACCGTTAGCCGCGCGACGAGCGACCATTTGCTCCTGCTAGGATCGGTCTTCGAGGACATAGCCTGCCCCTCGAACTGTGTGAATCAGCTTGCTCTCGAACGGGTCATCGACCTTGGCACGAAGTCGGCGGATGTGAACGTCCACGACGTTCGTGTCGCTGTCGAAATTCATATCCCAGACCTGTTCTGCGATCAGCGTGCGTGACAGAACTTCGCCTTCGCGACGCATGAGCAGCGAGAGCAGCGCAAATTCCTTTGGCGAAAGGTCAATCCGCCGGGCGTCTCGTTGGACTTTGCGGCGCAGGAGATCAACTTCCAGATCGCCCACTATCAGCACGTCCTTTTGCCGCGGAGCGCCACGTCGGACGATCGTTCTGATGCGAGCGAGGAGTTCAGAGAACGCGAATGGTTTGACGAGATAATCGTCTGCCCCCAATTCCAGCCCGCGGACCCGGTCGGCGATGTCATCCCGTGCCGTCAGGAACAGGACTGGCGTTAGATTGCCTGCGGCACGCAGTTGACGGAGCACGGACCAGCCATCGAGCACTGGCAGCATCACGTCCAGGATCGCGACGTCGTAAGCCGTCGACCCGGCGCGGCAGAGTCCATCCCGCCCGTCGCGGGCCACGTCAGCGGTGAAACCGTGCTCACTGAGCCCCTTCACAAGGTAAGCGGCAGTCTTTGGTTCATCTTCGACGATCAGGACTCGCATGGACCAAGTATCGCAAAGCCTGGCCGGTCTTTCCCTCTGAAGATGACAGAACTGTCATCTCAACGTCATCGTCCGGAAAGGTTCACCGACTATGCTTGTCGCGGCTGCGGGAGAACCGACCATGCGACGTGGATTCACGCTGATTGAGCTGCTGGTGGTCATTGCCATCATCGGCATTCTCGTGGCCTTGCTCCTCCCGGCCGTTCAGCAGGCGCGCGAGGCGGCACGGCGGACGCAGTGCAAGAACAACCTGAAACAGATCGGGCTGGGCCTGCACAACTACCACGATGCCATGCGGACGTTTCCGCCGGGTTACGTGTCGCTGTTCGACGCCACGAGCAACGACACCGGGCCGGGCTGGGGTTGGGCGAGCTTCCTATTGCCGCAGATGGAGCAGTCGCCGCTCTACAATCAGGTCAACTTCAACGTTGGGGTTGAAAGTCCACTGAATGCGACTGTTCGCGTCCAGAACCTGCCAACCTACCTGTGCCCGTCCGACAGTCCCCCAGATCGCTGGCAGACTGTGAGACGCGACCTCTCAACGGGCGCCTTCATCAGCAACATCTGCGACGTCGCGTTTGCCAACTACATTGGCGTGTTCGGCACGTTCGAACCCGGCGTCGGGGGTGACGGGATGTTCTTCCGGAACAGCCGCATCGCTTTGCGTGACGTGACCGACGGTTCCTCCTCCACCTTGATGGTTGGGGAACGGTCGTTTCGTCTCGGCGAGGCGACCTGGACCGGAGCCGTCACGGGAGCAGCCATCATGCCGGATGGGAGCGATGGCGTTGGTACGGGACCGCCCCAATCGGCGTCGAGCCTCATTCTTGGCCACAGCGGAGATGGAAATAGTCCCGGCAATCCGCGTTCGCGCGTCAATCAGTTCCACAGCCTGCACATCGGCGGGGTGCATTTCCTGTTCGGCGACGGGCACGTTGGATTTCTGAGCACCTCACTCGACTACGGCGTCTATCAAGCCTTGACGACGCGCTCAGGCGGTGAAACCGTTACTGATAGCTTTTAACCTGATCCCTTGGAGCAATTGATGGATGGCATTCGTATCCTCCCGGTCGCATTGCTGTTAGCAGCGGGCTGCGGTGAAGCTGAGAAGACTGAGATGGTCCCGATCGACAAGGTTCCAGAGCCGGTCATGAAGGTCGCTCAGGAGAAACTTCCCGGCGTGAAGTTCGACACTGCCTGGACTGAAAAGGAGGGGGACAAGACGGTCTACGAGGTGCGCGGCAAGTCCGCCGACGGCAAGACGCGCGACATGAAGGTTTCTCCGGATGGAACCGTGTTGGAAGTCGACTAGGGCATCTCTGTGGTGAAGGAATCGCAGCCGCGACTGCCCCGGAACGTCCGCGTTCTCGGTGTTGCGAGTCTCGTCAACGACATTGCCAGCGAGGCGATTTATCCACTGCTGCCGCAGTTCCTGATCTCGCTGGGCGGCGGTCGGACGCTGCTCGGATTTCTGGAGGGATTGGCAGACACCGTCGCCAGTCTGCTCAAACTCTGGTCGGGTGCATGGTCGGACCGGACAGGACGTCGCAAAGCGCTCATCGTCGTCGGCTACGCCCTGCCATCGATTTGCCGTCCCCTGATCGGGCTGGCGACAAGTGCCTGGCACGTCTTCGCACTCAGATTGGTCGACCGGACGGGCAAGGGACTCCGGTCTGCACCAAGAGATGCGATGATTGTTGAATCGACGCCGGAAGCGCGACGAGGCTACGCGTTCGGCTTCCACCGGGCGATGGATCATCTGGGGGCCGCAATCGGACCGTTGCTCGCCGCCGCGTTCCTCTGGTTCCTCCTCGGGAGCGTACGGACGCTGATGCTGCTGACGCTGATCCCCGGGATCATCGTAGTGGCCTTACAGGTCTGGGGCCTGCGTGAGGCGGAGCGGCGCGTCGAGTCATCGTCCGCACGGCTCCCGGCGCTTCCGGAAGGACAGTTTCGCTGGTACCTGCTGTCACTGATCGTTTTCACGTTCGCGAATTCGAGCGATGCGTTTTTGCTACTGCGGGCCAGCGAGCTGGGAGTTCCCACGATGTGGCTGCCTGTTCTCTGGTCCGTAGTGCACTTTGCAAAGAGTCTTGGAAATCGCCTGGCTGGGCCGATGGCCGACCTGTGGTCGCCGCGGAGGCTCATCCTCGTTGGCTGGACGTGTTACGCCGCGGTGTACGTCGGGTTCGCGTTTGCAGCGTCGGCCTGGCATGTGTGGGCCCTGTTCCTCGCCTACGCAGGATTCTTCGCAGTCACAGAGCCTGCGGAGAAGAAGCTTGTGTCCGCATTCGTTCCTGAGGGACAGTCGGGAGCGGCGTTCGGTTGGTTCCACACCGCTCTTGGACTCGCGAACCTGCCGTCGAGCCTGTTGTTCGGCTGGCTCTACGAGCATTACGGTGTTCTGATCGCCTTTGGTTGGGGCGCGTTCGCCGCCGCGGTCGCAGCGATGCTGCTGGCAACAATTCGAATGGAAAGCTCGCCTTGACGATGCCAGCACATTTACTCACCGCCGCGTGGTCGCGAGTCATCTTGATCCTCTGGTCCCTGTGGTGGGGCGGTCTGACCTTCTATAGCGGAATCGTCGTTCGCATCGGAGCAGACATTGTCGGCACGACGGACCAGGGCTTTATTACTCAGCGAGTGTCGCTCTGGTTCTATGGTCTTGCCGTTCTCTACCTCGCATCGATCGCGGCGGATGTCTGGCGAGAAGGTCCGCTCCTTCGCCGTATCGCATGGGTCATTGCCGTCGGGCTATTGGTGCCGATCTGGCTTCTGCACGGACGGCTCTCGTCGATGCTCGATCCGGAAGTGCGGTCCATCATTGCCGGTGACGAGTTCTATTCGTGGCACGCCAAATACCTGTGGCTCGTCGCGGCGCAGTGGGCGTGTGGCATCCTTCTGGCACCGCTCTCAAACCACAGTCACACTTCAGTTGCCTGACCGGACGGAGCCCCTTCGTCGCTGAGGCTGCCTTCCTCAATCAGCTCAAGAATGCTCAGTCGAGTTTGCTCCGACAGGCCATCCCATGTCTGGAGGACAGCATGCAATCTGCTGTCTAACGATGTCAGGCACGGACATCCCGAGCCAGCGTGATGCACCGTATTTGCACCATCACCTCGCGGTGCTGCAAAGCAACGAGTTGCGTCGGAATGAGTTGCGTCCGATTCGAGCGCGGGTTCAATTCCCGCCGCCTCCATGACCCCGCCTGGTACAGGTGTACCGGCCGGGGTCTTTTTCATGGGCGTTTCTTCTCCGGGCACGACGGGCTGTTTGTGGCAGTGACCCAGTTGGGCTTCACGTCTGCTAGCAGGTTGCGGCCCCGTTATGAACCACCTAGAAGAAGCCGGGGAACCAATTCTCCCGGAGCGCCCCCAGGAGCGTTCGCGCCAAAGCGGATTTCCTGCCGCCGGAAGCGCTACCAGTCTCCGATGACCTCGCCGCCCGCGCGGGTCCCCAGCGCCCGCCACAGCGACCGGTCGATATTGCTGCTCGCTGGACGACACGAGCCGTCCATCAGCAACGCGTGCACCATCCCCGTGTGCCAGCTACGGGCCGTCACGACCCGGTACAGCTGCCGGTTCGTGTTCGGTCCGAACCGGCTCGACGTGAAGTCAACATCGTGCGTCTGGCCTCCCGATGTGTACGGAACAACGGTGTTCGGCGGGAATGTCGTCGTCAGGCCGCTTTGAAGTGTTCGTCCGGCCACCCACTGCGTGTGGCAGTAGTCCGGATCGAACGCACCGCCGAAAGCAACGACCTCCGCCGGCGTCCCCGGGACAGGCGTGTTCAGGCCGGCCGGCTGTCCGCCGTCGAGAAGCGCGGGCGTGAACATCTTCACATCCGTTGCGGCCAGCGTGTTGCTCTGCCCGTCAGTGTAGTTCGAAAACGACATCTTCTGATTGACGCCGAACGCCCCGTCGCCAATCTGCCCCGTCAACTGGTCGATCGCCAGCCAGTTGCCGATGCTGAACCCGTAGCTCGTCCCGGCGAATTCAACTCCGGAATCGACGCGGGTTCTGTTGTTCGGATCGCTCGGGCAAACGTACAGCGGCACCTTCTGGCGGCACACCTCCGGCTGGGCGCCGTAACCGACATTGAAATTCAGCTGATTGAACAGGTTGCCGCCATCCACGAACGGCAGCAGCCGGGCATGCACCGAATATCCCGTGAACGTGCTGTTCGGAACGAACGTCGCCTGCAACGGAACCGCCCCATACACATCGTGATAGTTGTGGATGGCCAGCCCCAGCTGCTTCAGATTGTTCTTGCACTGAGTGCGGCGCGCCGCCTCGCGCGCCTGCTGCACGGCCGGCAGCAGCAGGGCGATTAAAATCGCAATGATCGCAATCACCACCAGCAGTTCAATCAGCGTAAAGCCCCGACGCGGCATGGCTGCCCCTGTTCCTTTGTCGTACAAGACATCGGTCCTACGTCGATGGCGGCCCGGTTGTTGGAAATTGGCGATCATCATTCGCATGCCAGGAATCCTCACCCCCGGCGACGGCCACCATCCGTGCCGCCGGTCCGCTCCAAGCCGGACGGCTCAGGCCGCATTCGAACCGCGCCCGACGTCGCCGCGGCGCTTCGCTCTCCTCCACCATTCGCGTACTGGCGCAGTCGTTCCCGAAACGCCTTGAGCAGGCGACTCTGGAACCGATCCGGATTCCACACCGCCGCGACGACCCGCTGCGGCCGGCGACCGGCCAGCGAACGGTACACCCGCCGGTCGCTCGTATCGAGGCGACGCGCCATCGCCGGAATCATCGAAACCCCGTGCGACAGCGAAACCAGCTCCTGCACCATCGCGAGCTGACTGGTCCGCTCCACCGCCACCGGCTGGAACGAACGCTCCCGGCAGAACGAAACAATGCTCTCCGACAGACAGTGCGCTTCATCGAGCAGCACGAACGGAAACGGCTCGACATCACTCACCCGAATCCGTTCCGACTGCACCAGTTCATGATCGGGCGGCAGCACCAGAAACAGTTCCTCCTCGAACAGTTCTTCCACGGCCAGCGACCGGGCGGCGACGGGCAGCGCCAGAATCGCCAGATCAAGTTCCCCCTGCGTGCAGCTCTTCAGCAGCGAGTCCGTCGTATGCTCCTGCACCACCATCGTCGCGCGGGGGAACTCCCTGGAAAACTGCCGCAGCAGCTCGGGCAGAAAGTACGGTGCGATCGTGGGAATGGCCCCCAACCGAATCCGGCCGCACTGGCCGTCATCTGCAATCTCGGCCCGGGTGTCCTCCAGAATCGTCAGCACCTGCTGCGCCCGGGCCTGCAGCAGCGTGCCGGCGTCTGTCAGACAGACTGACCGCGTCCGACGCTCAAACACCGGTTGCCCCAGATCCTCCTCCAGCCGCTGAATCGAACGGCTCAGCGCCGGCTGGGACAACCCCAGATCTTCGGCCGCCCGGGTGAAGTTCTGCCGTTCCGCCACGCGCAGAAAGTTTCGCAGCTGATCGAGTTCCATCGCCGGCCCTCATCCACCATGCAAAAAGTGCATTAAAACGACTTAATAAATGCATTGGAATAATTGATTTGCGGCGTGAATACTACCAGGGTCGACGCGGTCTCCGGTGGAGTCCGAGGTTCGACTCCTGAGCCCATGGTTGTCTGTCACGCCCCTCGAATCCCAGGAACACCGTCATGATCCGTCGCTCACGTCGCCGCAGTCTGGCCGTTGCCGCACTGACGGCCGCCGCAGGTGGCCTCTCGCTCCCGGCCTCAGCGCTCGCCCAGTCACCCCTCAGCCAGTCGCCCGCCGCCGCGTCCCAGGCCGCAGCCGAGCCAGCCCCTCCGGCGGCAGCCGCGCAATGCCCCGTCATCGGGCACATGCACGCACCGACAGCACGCAACACCGCGGCCGGGGCGCTCTCCAATAGCGACTGGTGGCCGAATCAGCTGAACCTCAAAATCCTCCACCAGAACTCGCCCGCCGGAAACCCCCTCGGCCCCGATTTCAACTACGCCGAAGAGTTCCAGAAGCTCGACCTCGCGGCCGTCAAGAAGGACCTGCACGAGCTGATGACCTCCTCGCAGGATTGGTGGCCGGCCGACTACGGCCACTACGGCCCGTTGTTCATCCGCATGGCGTGGCACAGCGCGGGAACCTACCGGGTCAGCGATGGCCGCGGCGGCGCGGGCTATGGCACACAGCGCTTCGCCCCGCTCAACAGCTGGCCCGACAACGCCAATCTCGACAAGGCCCGGCGACTGCTGTGGCCGATCAAGCAGAAATACGGCAACCGCCTGTCATGGGCCGACCTCATGGTGCTGACCGGCAACGTCGCCCTCGAATCGATGGGCTTCAAAACGTTCGGCTTCGCCGGCGGACGGGAAGATGTCTGGGAACCGCAGGAAGATATCTACTGGGGGCCGGAAAGCGAGTGGCTGGCCGACAAACGCTATTCCGGCGATCGTCAGCTTGAGAACCCGCTCGCCGCTGTGCAGATGGGGCTCATCTACGTGAATCCCGAAGGACCGGACGGCAAGCCCGATCCCCTGGCGGCCGCCCGCGACATTCGCGACACCTTCGCCCGCATGGCGATGAACGATGAGGAAACCGTGGCCCTGATCGCCGGCGGACACACCTTCGGCAAGGCTCACGGTGCGGCGCCCGCGAGCAATGTCGGCCCCGAACCCGAAGCCGCACCGCTGGAGGAACAGGGACTGGGCTGGAAAAACAGGTTCGGAACCGGGAACGCCGCCGACACCATCACCAGCGGCCTCGAAGGCGCGTGGACCACCACCCCCACGCAATGGTCGAACGGCTACTTCGAGCATCTGTTCGGGCACGAATGGGAACTGACCAAAAGCCCGGCCGGCGCGCATCAGTGGATTCCGAAAAACGCCGCGGCGCAGGGAACCGTTCCCGATGCGCACGACGCCAGCAAATCGCACGCGCCCATCATGTTCACCACCGACCTCGCGCTCCGCATGGATCCCGAGTACGAGAAGATCTCCCGGCGCTTCCACGAGCACCCCGAGCAGTTCCAGGCCGCTTTCGCCAAAGCCTGGTACAAGCTGACCCACCGCGACATGGGCCCCGTCTCCCGACTGCTCGGCCCTGAGGTCGCCGAGCCGCAGCTGTGGCAGGATCCGGTCCCCGCCGTCGATCACCCGCTGGTGACCGCGCACGATGTCGCCGCCCTCAAGAAAATGCTCCTCGCTTCCGGAGTGTCCTCGGCCGACCTCGTTTCCACCGCCTGGGCGTCCGCATCGACATTCCGCGGCAGCGACAAGCGCGGCGGAGCAAACGGTGCCCGGATCCGTCTGGCCCCGCAGAAAGACTGGGCCGTCAACGACCCGGCTGAACTCGCCCGGGTGCTCAAGGCGCTGGAAAAGGTTCAGCAGGACTTCAACGCCGCCCAGACAGACGGCAAGCGAGTCTCGCTGGCCGACCTGATCGTCCTCGGAGGCTGTGCTGCGGTGGAAGACGCCGCCCGCCAGGCAGGGCATGAGGTGCAGGTGCCGTTCACCCCCGGGCGAACGGATGCCACCCAGGAGATGACCGACGTCGAATCGTTCGCCGTTCTCGAACCGAAGTCGGATGGCTTCCGCAACTATGTCGCGCGGGAGATCGACCGGCCCGGTGAAGAACTGCTCGTCGACCGGGCGCAGCTGCTCACCCTGACCGCTCCGGAAATGACCGCCCTCATCGGCGGCATGCGGGTGCTCAAGGCTAACGCCGGCAGCGGTCCGTTCGAAACGCTGGGCGTTCTGACGCAGCGACCCGGCATGCTGACGAACGACTTCTTCGTCAACCTGCTCGACATGAACACCGAGTGGAAGAAGTCGCCGATGTGCGAGCACTTTTTTGAAGGCCGCGACCGTGCCTCGGGCGCCGTGAAGTGGACCGCCACTCGCGTCGACCTGGTGTTCGGCTCGAACTCGCAGCTGCGAGCGATTGCCGAAGTGTACGCCAGCCAGGACGGCGAGCAGCGGTTCGTGCACGACTTCGTCGCCGCCTGGAACAAAGTCATGAACCTGGACCGGTTCGACGTGCGGCCCAACCCGACCGCCGTGACGGCCGATCATCGCTGAAGTCCCTGCGTGACTCTGGACTGCCGGCTGCGCCCGTCGCGGCCGGCAGTCCTTATTTCTTGCGCCGCCCCCTAATTGAGCCGGTGCGCTCGCGACCCGCCGCATGCCCTGCCGCGACACTTCAATGAGAATCGCCCTGGGGATGAGATCCCGCACGGGGCGACCCCGACATCGCGTACGCCTGCCCGAACCGGTTCGCCAGAAATGCGCCCAGGTGGATGTCTTCCTGCCGGACGAACCCGGTGGCCGGCGTCTGTCCCTCGCGCCAGAGATCCACCAGCGCGCACAGGGCCGACGCCGTCGTCACCTGAATCGCGCTCCAGACCTCCCCTTCCATCACCAGCGGATACAGCTTGAGGGCCATCGACTTCTTGACCTGCGCCCCCTTCCGCTGCCCCGTCACATTGCAGAACACGATGACGACATCCTGATACGTGATCGGCACCGCGAATTCCAGAATGTCCTGCAGCATGCCCCGTCGCTCGCGCAGCCGCAGGTCCTCCAGCAGAAACTTCATCAGGTTGCGATGACCGGGATAACGGATCGTCTTGTACGTCAACTCGCGCAGCCCGGCCGATTCGAACTTTTCGCACAGCGTCCCAAGCCCCCCCGACGTGTTGAACGCCTCGTACGTCGCCCCATCCAGCGAGAACTCTTCAAGACCTTCCAGCGGCAGCAGCTCAATCCGCCGGCCGTCCAGAATCGCCTCGCAGGGGTTGCAGTATTCATTGATCAGCCCGTCCGTCGACCATGTCAGGTCGTACTTCAGGGCATGCGTCGGAAACTCCGGCAGCGCGCCGACTCGCATCTGGATCGTCTGCGGCTCATCGAACCAGCCAGCCAGGTCGTTGGCGGCGATCGAAATGAACCCCGGCGCCAGTCCGCACTGGGGAACAAACACCTGCCCGGGGCGCGCCTCCGCCGCCAGCTCGCGCACGATGCGCGTCGTCGCAACATCTTCGGTCAGGTCGAAGTAGCTCGCGCCGCTCGCCAGCGCCGCCCGTGCGACCGCCGGGTTCTGACGATACGACAGCGCTGAGAGCACCGCGCCGACCCCTTCCAGCGCATCGGCCAGCATGGCCGGGTCGTCAGCGTTGACGTGAACCGTATCGACGTCGACCTGCTGTTCCAGACGCGCCAGGGCCGAAGTCGACGCATCCCCCACCCGCACCCGGTAGTCGCCCGTGCGCGTCAGCAGCGTGGCGATCATCCGCCCGATTTTTCCGGCTCCGAGGAGCAGTATGTCAGTCATGTTGGCGTCTCCCGGGTCGTCGTGTGCAGTGCCGGCCGAGCAGCCGCCGGGCTCCCCGTCGCCGCCTCCCGGCCTGGACCGCATCAGGTCCCCTCCAGGTCACCGCAAGCCGCAGGGCTGGCCTATCTTACGCCGCCAGAGGCCTGGTGGTCACCGGGAAACCACTGTACACGGCCATCCGCCCGGGCGCGGACGGAAAGGTCGCCGCCGAACTTTTCCAGAATGCCTCAAGAATTGACCCACAAACAACTTGCGGCAACGCGACGAATGCCAATTCACGAAACCGGGGCGATGTCCAGCCGGCGGGTGGGCACAACCAGAGGCCCCCGCGGCACTTGCAGCGTACACCTTGCCGGCGGTGGTCCGGGACGAAAGGATGGGGCAACGTTGGGCCTGCCCGAAGCAGCCCGTCATCATTCAGGAGTTTCAGACGCGTGCACGGACAGCACCAGGTTTTGACCTCGTTCAGTTCGTGCTGCGATGTCGCGGAAAAAATCATCCAGAAAGGCGTCCGTTCACCGGGCGGCGGTCCGTTCAGCCCGCCAGCGTGGCCCGATGATCATTGCGCGCCCCGCCTTCGGGTCGCGCCTCCCTGACCAGCAGGCCAGGTCGGTCTTCGACGCGCCCGAACGCTGGCATGAACCGGCCGACCGCACCCGGCCTCGCGTCGTCGTCTCCCCCCCCGGGCCGAATTTCGTGCACGCAGTCACGCCCGCCGAAGTGCGCGCGCGCCTGGCCGAGTTGCCCCGGCAGTTTCAGGGGTGCGTCGACGTCGTGCAGCTCAGCCCGATGACGCGCAAACGCCAGCTCTTCCCCTGCTACGGACTGCAGTGGGGAACGGCGGTGTACCTGTACCCCATCGAGTCGTCGCTCGTCGAATCGTTCGCTGCTCCCCCCCGTCCGCAGCAGCGCATCGAAGCCGAAATGTTCGGCGGCGTGTGGTCGCACTGCCGCGGAGTGTGGAACCTCACCTGGACCCTCGACTCGCTCCGCGATTTCTATCTTAACAACATTCTCATCCACGAGGTCGGCCACGCGCTCGACCAGCGGAATACGCGTTCGGTCGACCGCGAACGATTCGCCAACTGGTTCGCCGTCGAGTACGGCTACAGGTGGTCCCGCGGCCGGCGGTGATCCGGACGGCGGGCGTCGAAGCATTGTCCAGCAGTGGCCAGAGAATGTCCGGCCGCGGGCGACATTCCCGTCGTGCATGCTCGAAACGCCTGCAAAAATGCAGGGCGGGCATCTCGGAACAGTTCCTGCATTCCAGATCAGATGCCGGGCAACGCCTGTCCCGGATCTTCGTCTGGAAAGTGCTGCAGGAACGTTTATGGCTGCCGGAGTGTCGCGTCGTCGGGGTTTCACGCTCATCGAACTGCTGGTGGTCATCGCCATCATCGCCATCCTCATCGCACTGCTGTTGCCGGCCGTGCAGCAGGCCCGCGAGGCCGCCCGGCGGACGCAGTGCAAGAACCACCTCAAGCAGTTGGGGCTCGCGCTGCACAATTATGAGTCGAGCTACTCGGTGTTCCCCCCCAGCGCGACCATTGGCTCCACCGGCTCGGCCATCAACATGAACTCCTCCTGGGGCGTGCATGGGCGCATCCTCCCCTACCTCGAGCAGGGGAACGTCTTCAACAACGTCGACCTCTCGATCGCCTGGGACGAACAGGCCGTGTTGAGCGGCCTGAAGATTCCCGTCTTCGCCTGCCCGAGCGATCCGAATTCCGATTCGCCGCGCGACGTCAGCCCCAAAGCGGCCAGCCCGCTCTATCCGACAACCTACGGCTTCAGCTTCGGCACCTGGCTGGTCTGGGACCCCGCCACCCGCCGGGCCGGCGACGGCGCCTTCGGCCCCAATACGCGCTACACCTTCCGCGATTTTGTCGATGGAACCAGCAACACGCTCCTCATCGCCGAAGTGAAAGCCAAACAGCCCTACGGTCGCAACACCGCCCCCAACGGCGGCGCAACGACGCCCGACGCCAGCCTGCAGGCTGTCATCGCGAAGGTTCCCTCCGGCATGACTTGGTGCCGCCCCAACGGACACACCGAGTGGCCTGATGGCCGCGTCCACCACGAAGGGTTCACCACCGCAGCCGGCCCGAACTCGAAGATCCCGCTGCCCGGCGGCGCCGTCGACCAGTGTGCAGCCGGGGAGAACGTCGACTTCACCTCTCAGCAGGAGGCGACCAGCACGACGGCGGCGACCTACGCCATCATCACGTCCCGCAGCTGGCACACCGGCGTCGTGAACGCGGCCATGGCCGACGGCAGCGTGCGCACGGTCAGCGAGAACATCGACCTCGCAACCTGGCGCGCCTTGGGGACGCGAGCGGGCGGCGAAGTCGTCGGCGAGTTCTGAGGCGCACTGCCAGAGTCTCTCAGGCGTTCAGCACCCGCTTCAGCTCTGTCATCTGCGCCGCCGCCCGCTGCTCGACGAACGACATCGCCCGCTTCACCTTCGCCTGCGCTCCGGCATAGTCGTCGTGAATGCCCATCAGGATCTCAAACATCTTCTCGGCCGGCGTGCTGTCGAACTCCGGCGCCCATTCCTCGAGGCCAATGTCCTTGAACATCCAGCATTTCGGCGAGTGAAACTCCGAGAACGTATGCATCATCGGCGTCCCCATCGCCAGAGCCATGATTGGCGTGTGCGGCTCATGGCATATCACCGTGTGCGCCCGCGCATAGAGCGAGCAGGCTTCATCGACGTTCCAGAACTCATCGAAGTTCACCACCGATTTCTTCAGGCTTTCCGGCAGCGGGTCGTAGATGAACTTCTTGTTGTATTCCATCTCCTTGTAAACCTCCGGCGCGATCACCACCTTCCCCCCCGTCCGCTTCACCCACATCGCAATCAGGTCCTGGTACACCTTCGCCCGCCGGGTATCGTCGGCGATGTTCTCCGGCGTCGGATGCAGAGGGTTCAGCTTCTGCGGACGCTTGTCATCCACCCCCGGACTCGTTGGCGAGTGCGTCCGCAGCTGCAGCGTGATGAACTTTCGGTCCTCCAGACCATGCTTTTGCATCCGCGCCAGCGCCCGCTCCTCATCACGCACATCAATCCCGAAACAACCGTCCGGCCCCCACTCCAGCACCGGCGGCTTGACCCCGGCCTCCTGCAGCGTCTTCAGCGTCTTTGAGTCACGACAGTAAATGAACGACGCCGTGTTCAGCAGCTTCACGCGCTCCCCACCCCCCGGCCCCTGCACCATGTCGGGGAAATAGCTCTGCCCCTGCAGTCCCCACGGCTTGCCGATTTTGTTGCAGTAGATCATGAAGTCGGTGCTCTGACCCATCCCCGGCCCGCGCAGAAAGAAGTCGCTTCGCGCAATCGCCTGCTGCACCGCGCCGTCTTTCTCCGACAGCGAACCCTTCACGATCTCAACCTTCGGGAACCGGCGGCGCAGCATCTCATCCACCGCCGCATTGGTGTTCGCCGCCCAGAGGATGATCTTCGCCTCCGGAAGATGCTGCTCGAGAAACCGCAGCGTGCCCGGCGTGTGCCCCACATCGCCAATGTTCTTCGTCGCCCAGGCCGACTGCAGCAGCACGGTCGACGGCCGCTTCTGCGGCTGGGCCCACGCACCGCCCGCAACCGCCCCCACCGCCACACCCGATGCCTTCAGAAACGTGCGCCGCGAAATCATTCGTCGTCCCCCTGCAAGTCCGAGCCAGGCCCCCTACCCCCGACTGGTTCGCGCTCCCGCCTCCTTCCTCCGCAGGAAGTTCGCGGCCAGCACCCCGGGCGCCGTCCTGCTCCAGCACAAAACCTGACCGATTCCCGCCCGGGAATCAATCCGCCGCGCCCGGTCCGCGCATCGCACACGCCGACTTCACCCTCGGCCAATCACAGCACCCGCCCCGCTCTCACGCGAGGTCGCGCCCCGTAATCTTCCGGTACGCCTCGCCTTCGTTCAGCGTGGGGCGTTCGGGGCGGCCGTTGTATTTGTAGATGAGCCGCATGTGGTCGATGCCGAGCAGGTAGAGGACCGTGGCGTGCAGGTCGTGGACGTGGAGACGGTCTTCGACGGCGTGGAAGCCGATGTCGTCGGTCGAGCCGATCACCTGGCCTCCCTTCACACCGCCGCCGGCCATCCACATGGTGAAGCCGGTGGGGTTGTGGTCGCGGCCGTCCCCTTTTTCGGACATCGGCGTGCGTCCGAATTCGCCACCCCAGATGACGAGTGTTTCATCGAGCAGGCCGCGGCGTTTGAGATCGGTGAGGAGGCCGGCGACGGGCTTATCGCTTTCGGCGAAGCGCGCGGTGTGGTTCTTCTCGATGCCGGAGTGAGCATCCCACTTGCTGCCCGAGCCGTGATAGAGCTGGACAAAGCGGACGCCACGTTCAACAAGCCGGCGGGCGAGGAGGCAGTTGCGTCCAAAAGGTTCGGTGGTGGGGTTGTCGAGTCCGTAGAGGGCCTGGGTTTCCTGGGTCTCCTCTTCCAGGGCGACGGTTTCCGGCGCATGGGCCTGCATGCGGAAGGCGAGTTCATACGCCTTGATGCGGGCATCGAGTTCCGACTGCAGCGGGCGCAGCGCCGCGTGCTCGCGATTCATCTCATCGAGCAGTTTCAGTTTGGCGAGCTGGCGTTCATTGCTGACGCCTTTGGGGCTGTTGAGCCAGCGGATCGGTTCGACACCCGGTTCGAGCTTGGTTCCCTGATAGGCGGCGGGCATGAAGCCAGCCCCCCAGTTGCGGGGTCCGTTGATGACCGACGTGGAAGTGTCGGTCATGACGACGAAGCCGGGGAGGTTCTGGTTCTCGGTGCCGAGGCCGTAGCTGACCCAGGCGCCGAGCGACGGGCGGCCGGCGAGGGGCGTGCCGGTGTTCATCTGGCACACGCCGCCGGAATGGTTGATGGCGTTGGTCCAGCAGGAGCGAATGACGGCGATGTCGTCGACGCACTGCGAGGTGTGGGGGAGCCAGTCGGAGACCCAGGTTCCCGATTCGCCGTGCTGCTTCCACTTGCGTTTGGAGGCCAGAAGGGGCGAATCGATTTCGCCCATGGCGGTGATGACGCGCTTGTAGCCCGGCGGAAGCGGCTGGCCTGCGAGTTCGTTGAGCTTGGGTTTGGGGTCGAAGGTGTCCATGTGGCTGGGTCCGCCTTCCATGAAGAGGAAGATGACCCGCTTGGCAGTGGCCGGGAAGTGGCCCTTGAGCGTGGGAGCCTGGTTGAGGATTTCCGGCGTGATGGAGGGCGCCGCCGCGAACAGGGGGTTGTCGCGGAGCATGGCGGAGAGGACGAGCGCGCCGAAGCCGCCGCCGCCGCGGAGGAGCGCCTCGCGGCGGCTGGAGAGGCTGCTGTTGAACAAGGGCTGTCCCGACTTCATACCGATGCTCCGAACCTTGGTTCCGCGGGGCGGGCAATCGTGACCTGCATGGCGAGAGAGCGTCACCACCGCGCGTTCACGTTCGCCCCTGTCGGAGTCACGCACTGACTGGCCTGCGGCAAGCGCCGTCGGCTCGCGAGTGATTCCACCGCCATTATGATATTCAGAGGATCGGCGGAATCACACAGGGGAGGCCGGGAAAAGCGGGATTCCGGGGACTGACACGGGGAGGCGGACTGATGGGCGGAAAGGGACAGGGTGTGCGGAAGCCGGCGTCGACGTTGCCGCATTTGAGAAAGAAGCAGCAGGCGCGTGCGGCGGGTGTGCGGGGTCAGAAGGGGGCGGGCCGCAAGCGTCCCGGCTGAATGCTTCCTGCAGATTCTGCGGGTGGAGGCTGGCGGATCAGCCGGCATTGTTTGCCAAATCGATTCATTAAGACCCACTCAGGCGGGTGTGATTCTGACGGGGCGGACATGCTGCGACTTCTCTGCCGTGCCGTCCGATGAAGAGGGCTGTATCACCGCTGCTTCCTGTGCGTTGAGTAGTGTGACTCGGCAGGCGGTGGGCGCATGAGGCGCCCGTGATCGATTTGCCAGGGATGGTGACCAAGATGCTCAGGCCTTCTTTCCTGCGGTGCGCCGTGATGACCGGCGTGGCCCACGTGGTGTTGATCGTCGGGCCGATCAATATGGGATACGCCCAGTTCGTGCCGGGCACGGGCAAGCTCGTCAACATGGACGACCTTGAGGACGAGAACTGGAGCTACAACTACAACTTCCCGAAGAGCAGCAAGGAAGAAGACGAGCAGATCCGCTACCCGCTGGGTCAGTCGACCAACCGGATGTGGATTGAAAGTCCGAAGCGCGGCGCGCCGGACGTCGTGAAGCGCGTGCCCACTCCGCCGGGCGGTCTGCCGGGAAGCAAAGGCTCGCTCTATCTGCGGTCGCGCGACACCGGCATTCCGAACGCCCCCGGTTACAAGCAGGCGCAGGACGACTTCATCCTGTCCGCCAAGCCGGTTTCGATCCAGTATTCCCCGAGCTATGTCGTGCGGGTGTACCTGCCCGAGTGGAGCGAATGGGAACAGCGGAACGGCGTGAGCTTCGGCATCCGGGCGGGGCTGCAGGGGCCGATGGAGAAGGAAAAGGAAGTGAAGTCGGTGAAGCGTCTGCTGTTCGGCAAGAAGGCGGAATCGCGCAAAGAACGGGTGACGGAAATGGAGCCGTACTACCCGGGCTTCTTCCTCTCTTACGTGCCGAAGAACGATCCCAAGAATACGCTGAAGAAGGACTGCGCGGTGGTGCTGATCCGGGCCAACGAAATGGGGCACGAGATCACCGGGCCGACGATCACCCAGGCCGGCTGGTGGACGTTCGGCATGTCGGTGACGCCCGACGGCCGCTGCCACTACTACGCCCGGCAGGGGGTCGGCAACCTCACCGAGAAGGACTTCATCACCTCAACTCTGCCGTACAACATTCGCGGCACGATGTTCAACACGGTGTTCTTCAACGTGTGCTCGGCCGACAACGGCCAGTCGTGGTCGACGCCGTGGATCATCGATGACCCGCAGGTGTTCTACATCCCCAACGGCCAGCAGATTCAGCAGTTCGCGACGAAGCCAGCGGACAAGCTGGAATGGTGAGTGCGATGAGGTTGGAACGGTGACGCGAAACACCCCGGCGACATTGGCGCCGGGGTGTTCTTTTATTTCCGGGGTGCTCTTTCGTGGCCGGTGCAACTCTGGCCATTGAGTGCCGCGCCGCCGTTCAGGAAGCCGGGCTATCGATGGCCGCTCAGGCGGCGAGGGAGGCGTGCGCTGCGGGGCGGGCATCGGCGGCGATTTCGCGCCGGATGGCGCGCTCGACGACGACGAGCATGAAGCCGCAGGCGCCGACGGAGAGAATGGTCGTCGCGAGGGCAATGCCGGGAACGCCCAGCCAGCGCAGCAGGCAATCGTTGAGGGCGATGTCGGCGAGCACGGTGGCGGTTCCCTGGTAGAGCATGACGTGCCGCAGCTTCAGGGCGAACACACAGCGCAGTCCCAGCATGGCGACGATGGCAAACGGGATCTGAAGCGCCGACAGCGATTGCACCAGCGCCACCTGCTGGGCCGCCTCCGCAGAAAATCGACCCCGCTGGAACGTGGCTTCGACAATCCACGCGGAACCCGCGGACAGAAGGACCATCGGCGGCAGGCCGACGAGCAGCGACAGCAGCGCGTAGCGGCGGAACTCGCGCCGGAGGTGGACGAACTGGCGCTCCGCGACCAGCCGGGCAAAGCGGGGGAACGTGTAGGCGAACAGCGGGGTTCCGATGAGTCCGGTGGCAACGGCGACGAACCGGATGCCGTAGGTCAATTCAGAAACGGCCCCAGGGCCGGCCAGCGAGGCAAACGACTGGTCGACGACCACCGTCAGTCCGTGCAGAAAGGAGCCCAGCGACACCGGCCACGCGACCGCGACGAGCCCGGTTTCAAACGAGGTCAGGGCGCCAGGTCGCGGCCACGGGCGGTAGCGGGTCCGACTCAGCGACGCGGCGTTGAATGCAAGTTCGGTCGCGGCGCCGATGGTCAGGCCGGCCACGAGAATGAACGGCGACGGGGCCAGGGCGAGCAGCAGCAGAACGGAGACGAGCGTCGTGAGGAGAGGGGAGAGGGCGCTGCGAACGAAGCGTCCGTCCGACTCTGCGAGGACGGCATAAATGCGGGTCGCGCCGGCGATCACGCCAAAGGGGGTCGCCGCCCACAGCAGCTGGTGCGTCAGCGTGCGGGTCGATCCGGCAAACCCTGGCGACAGCAGCAGCAGCAGCCAGGGGCCGGCCATGGCGAACAGCGTTCCAACCATCGCAAGCAGCGCGATCGACCAGAACAGGGCCCGTTGCTGAGCCGCGATCTCCGCGGCGGGCCCTGCTTCGCGACGCACGTTGAGCAGCTGCGGCAACAGAGACGTCGCGAGCACGTTGCCGACCACATTGGCGACAGTGACCGGAACAATGACGGCGACGAGAAAGGCGTCGAGCAGGTCGCTGGCGCCGAAACGTTCGGCAATCAACAGTTCCCGGCCCAGGGCCACCGCCTTGCAGAGGACGCCCGCCCCGCCGGCGACGAGCAGCGTGCGCGCCGCAGGCGACTTCCATGGTCTCAGCAGCGACCCGCGCGGCGCGAGAGTCATCGTGGGGAGTTCTCGGGCGGTTGAGGGACGATCCGGGACATATCGATGCGTCGAAGGGGGGGGGGAATGTCCGCCAGACCCGCCGTCGAGGTCAAGACGAACGGGTTCAGACGGACGGTGACGGCGCCTGTGAAACCGGGGCTGGCGTCTCGGACGGGGGGACGGCGACGAGAGGCGGCAGATGCGGGCGGGCCGGGCGGGCGCGTGAACCGGGCGGGAGGGTTAAACTCTCGCGCCGGTTGGCGGTTTTCAGGCGGCGGGCCGCAGGCCCGTGCGTCCGGGGCGGCGGCGGATGCCTGATGACAATTGACGAATGACATTTCACCAATGACAAATTAGGGTCGAAGCCCACCCCCTTGTCGGCCTGTCTCGCCCAAGTAAAGGTCCTGCCTGTGTCGCTGTCTCTTGAACAACGGATCATCGAGGCCCGCAAGCGGCTTGATGAACACACCGTGCGAACGGTCCAGAAGCACTTCCATCCGGAGGACGGCGCGCCGTTCTGGCTGGAAAAAGCGAAAACGTACGACTTCAACCCGCTCACGGATGTGAAGTGCTTTGACGACCTGAAGAAGTTTCCGCTGTTCGAGGATGACTGGCTGCGGGGCGGTCCGGTGGACCGTTTTCTGCCCAAAAGCCTGCATGGCCAGCCGCGGTACGTGTTCGAAACCGGCGGCACCACGGGCATTCCAAAGTCGCGGTGCGTCGTCCGCGACCACTGGATCGACTACGAGCTGTTTTCGGAAACGCTGCCGGACGAGTCCTTCCCCAAAGGCTCGAACTGGCTGATGCTGGGGCCCTCCGGTCCGCGTCGGCTGCGGCTGGCGATCGAGCACCTGTGCCAGTTCCGGGGCGGGATCTGCTTCTGCATCGATCTCGATCCCAGGTGGGTGGTGAAGCTGCTGAAGAAGGGGGACATCGCAGGGGCCAAGGCGTACGCTGACCACGCGATCGATCAGGCGATGACAATTCTGTCCGCCGGTCACGACATCAAATGTGCGTTCGCCACTCCGAAGCTGCTCGAGGCGCTGTGCCTGCGGCTGGTCGACAATGGGTCGAGCATTGAAGAAGCGGGGCTGACAGGCATCTTCTGCGGCGGCACGGAGATGACGTCGCAGTGGATGCGGTTCGCCAAGGAGGAGTTGCTGGGGGACAACGTGTACATCGCCCCGACGTACGGCAACACCCTGATGGGGCTGGCCTGCGGCAAGCCGGTCACGAAGGAAGAGAACTACAAGATCAGCTACTACGCTCCGCAGCCGCGGGCGGTGGTGGAGATCGTGGAATTCAAGGACTACAACCAGGTCGTCGACTTCGGAGCGACAGGGCGGGTCAAGCTGTACACGCTGACCGATGAACTCTTCATTCCCGGGTTCATGGAGCGGGACGAGGGAGAACGCGAAAAGCCGTACGACCAGTTCCCGTGGGACGGCGTGAGCGGCACGCGGCCGTTCCATGAGTTCGCGAAGACGACGACGGTCGGCGTGTACTGAACCGCGTCCACTCCTGAACAGCGTCCACTGATTTCAGCGAACGCACGACTGACGATGAGAAATCGTCGGTCGTGTTTTTTTGTGGACTGCGGCCGGCTTTGTGTGGTTTTGCTTATCCGGGCCTCGCGGGGGATGTCCCTCTGGCAAATCCGCATAGAATGCGGATTTCTGCAACCCTGACGAGAGGCGACGTTCCATGGCGGCGCACGGCGGCCCCACGATTGACCCCCTGAAATCCCTGCTCCCCGAGGCGCGCGTCGATCGCTGGACCGCTCCCATCCGACGGTTCCTTGAGATCCAGTCGGCGAGCGGGCTGGTGCTGATCGCCTGCACCATGCTGGCGCTGTTTCTGGCGAATTCCCAATGGGCCGACGCCATGGCGGCGTTCTGGCAGACCCCCTGCGAACTCGCTTTTGGCGAGTGGTCGCTGAAGAAAGACCTGCTGCACGTCATCAACGACGGGTTGATGGTGATCTTCTTCTTCCTTGTGGGGTTGGAGATTAAACGAGAAATCGTGGCGGGGGAGCTGCGAGATCCGCGGAAGGCTGTGCTGCCGATTGTCGCCGCGCTGGGCGGCATGGTGGTGCCGGCGTTGCTTTACATTGTCGTTGGCGCGGGAGTGGGGCTGGATGAATCAGCCCGCGACGGATGGGCGATTCCCATGGCGACCGACATCGCCTTCGTGGTCGGATTGCTCGCCCTGTTTGGCGACCGGGTGCCGTTCAGTCTCAAGATCCTGCTGCTCACACTGGCGATCATCGACGACCTGGGCGCCGTCCTGATGATTGCGTTTGTATTTACGGAAACGATTCACACCTCGGCCCTCATCGTCGCCGCAGTGGGCACGATTGCAGCGCTGGTGATGCGTCTGGCCGGAGTTCGCCCGGTTCCGCTGTATGTGGTGGTAGGGGCGATCGTCTGGCTGGCAGTGCTGCAGTCGGGAGTGCATCCCACGGTGGCGGGCGTGCTGCTGGGACTGATGACTCCGGCGTCGCCGTGGATCGAATCGCGGCGATTGTCCGAGATTCTCGAAACGTCCGTTGAAAACCTGCAGAACGGAAAAGCCGAGACCGCCCGGGCCCGGCTGCTGTCGCGGGTCGAGTTTGCGGCCCGGGAAGGAATTTCGCCGCTGGATCGACTCGAACGCACCCTGCACCCATGGGTGGCGTTTGTCATCATGCCGATCTTCGCGTTCGCGAACGCCGGAGTGCCAATTCAGTTCGCCGAGATGGGCGACCCTGTGGCCGTGGCCGTGGCCGCGGGCCTGGCGCTGGGAAAACCGATCGGGATCGTCGGCTTTATGGCGCTGGCGGTGGCGGTCGGAATTGCGCGGCGTCCTGAAGAACTGAGCTGGGGCGCGCTGACCGGCGGTGCGTGCCTGGCGGGGATCGGATTTACCATGTCGCTGTTCCTCGCCGGCCTGGCGTTGCCCCCCGAGGCGCTCGACGCCGGCAAGATTGGCACCCTGCTGGGCTCGCTGATCAGCAGCATCGCCGGCCTGGGACTGCTGGTGTGGTTCACGCGGCCGGCGTCCGCCATGGCGACCCAGATGGCGGGCACGCCGGAAGCCGCGTAACGCCGACGACCGGCACGGGACCGGCGAACCAGGCGACCATTGAAAACGGCAAGGCCCGCCGGCGAATGCTCCGCCGGCGGGCCTTGTGCGTAATGCAGAACTGATAGCACGAACGCTTCGCCAGCAACCACGAAGTCGGCCGGTCGAACGCCGGCGATCAGGGAGTGACCTCCATCGGCTTCGCCGGGGGCTGTTTGGCTTTCGCCTTCCGCTCTTTCTCGAGCGCGTCGCGCAGCGGGTTGTCGATTTTCTCAGGCGGCTTGGTGAGCCGGAGGTCGGTCTGATCGATCTGGCGCGGGAACCGGTTGTTGGTGAAGTTGGTGTCGGCCGTCTCGTTGTAAGGATCGGCCGTCACCGCCACGATCGGGCGAGGAGCGACGACCAGCACCGACAGTTCACCATTCGCCAGCCGCCAGATTTCGGCGGGATACCGGCGGATGTCGGACGACTGGTCGTCGAATTCGAGCTTCAGAATCAGCGGCATGGGGAGTTGCCCGTGGTTCTTCAGCTTCACCTCGTAGACAGGCTGATCGAACTGCAGGGCGGCCTTTTCTTCCGGAGTGAGGCGCTGCAGGAACTTCTGGAAGTCGTCGGTCTGTTTATCGGTCGGGGCGTGGGGGTCGAAATCGTCGTAGAAGTCTTTCAGCCCGGGAAACTTCTCAATGCGCCGGGGAACACCGGCGGCGAGGTCGCGCTCGTGCGTGATGCTGGAGGGTTGCTTTGCTTCGCGGGCTTTGTTTCGTTCGCCGGCTTTGGCCGGGTCGCCGCCGTGCAGCGCACGCCGCGCGACCGAAACCACTTCAACATCGCTGGTCGAGGTGGAGAAGAACCATCCGCGCCAGAACCAGTCGAGGTCCATGCCAGAGGCGTCTTCCATCGTGCGGAAGAAGTCGGCCGGTTCGGCCCGCTTGAAGGCCCAACGCCGGCAGTACTCCTTGAACGCCGCATCAAACAGCGGTCGGCCAAGGATCGTTTCCCGCAGCATGGTCAGGCCGACCGACGTCTTGAAATAGGCGTTCTGCGAAACGTTCTGCAGGCTGTCGGGCAGGGTCATCAGCGGCTGATGGGCCGGGCTGAGGAGGTATTCAACCGCAAATCTGGGCTGCGCGGTGGTGATCTTGGGGTCTTCCTTCCAGCTGCGTTCGGCGAAGCCCTGCACGAAGCTGTTGAAGCCTTCGTCCAGCCACATCCAGTGCCGTTCGTCGCTGTTGACGATCATCGGAAACCAGTTGTGACCGGTCTCGTGGATAATGACCCGGATCACGCTCCACTTCGTCCGCTCGGTGTAGGAGCCGTCCTTCTCGGGACGGGGAGAGTTGAAGCTGATCATCGGGTATTCCATGCCGCCGCTGGGATGGGCGCCCAGCACTGCCGTGGCATGCGGCCAGGGATACGGAATGCCGGTGACATCCGAATAGACTTCAACGGCATGCGCGACGGCCTGCGTGGCATACTTGTCCCACAGCGGCATGCCTTCGCGCGGATACAGCGACTGGCAGCGCACCGTGCGACCATCGATCTTCACGCCCCAGGCATCCCAGACGAATGCGCGGGAGGTCGCGAAGGCGAAATCGCGAACGTTCGTGGCCGCAAACTTCCAGGTGCGGGATTCCTTCGCGGGCTTTTTGCGGGCGGCGTCGGCTTCGTCTTTGGACACGATGACGACGGGAGTTTTCGCTGAATCGGCTTCTTTCAGACGCGACTGCCGCTCGGCTGTGAGGACCTCGCCGGGGTTCAGCAGCGCGCCGGTCGCACCGACGATGTGGTCGGCCGGCACGGTGATGCTGGCTTCAAAGTCGCCGAATTCGAGGGTGAACTCGCCGTAGCGGATCGGCTGCTTCAGTCGCCAGCCGCCGTAGTCGGTGTAAGCACAGAGTCGCGGATAGCAGTAGGCCATGCCGAAGATGCAGGTGCCGTCATCGAGCACTTCGTAGCCCGACCGGACGGGGATGAGCTTGGTGTTGTTGATGAGGTATTCCCACGCGAGATCGAATTCGAAGGTTCCGCCGGCGGGCAACGGTTTGGGCAGGTCGACCTTGAGCATGCCCTTGTTGAGCGTGTGGGCGAGGTCGTTTCCAGCGGCGTCCTTGAGGGCGAGAATTTTCGTGGAGCCATCAAACTCGCGGGCCATCAGGACGCGGCGGAAGTCGTCAACGGTGACTTCCCCGTTGTCCTTCCAGGTCTTGGCCAGAGCGCCGTCGGAAAACGGAGCGGCCTGGTTCGATTCGAGCGCCAGCCACAGATACGTGAGCGTGTGGGGAGAGTTGTTCTGGTAGGCGACATGCTCTTTGCCGCGGAGCATGCGGGCGTCTTCATCAATGGTCAGGTCGAGCTTATAGCTGACCTTCTGCTGCCAGTAGGCGGGGCCGGGGGCGCCCGAAGGGAGCCTCGCTTCCGACGGGGCCGGCAGCAGCGAATCGATCTGGGCGAAGGGATCGGGCCCGGGGGAGACGGCGTACGGGCCGGGGGCATCGGCCGCGCGGGACATCGAGCAGAGTCCGAGCAGCAGGGCGAGGGTGGTCGCAGGGCAGCGACCGGCGGATCGGGCAGGAGAACTGCGCATCAGTTCGAGAACCTTTGAGAAGAGAGGAACGCTTCGAGCAGCGGCAGGGAATGGAAACGAACCGCAGAAGAACTGGATTCTGGAAGTCATCATGACATCCGGAATCACGCGAGCGCCCACCGATTGAACAGCACCGGCCGAGGAGAATCAACGCACCCGCAGGTGCACAGACAGAATGTCTGCGACGGCAGATGTCTGTGGCACGTTCTCCCCTGGTCCGGAAATACAGGGATCCGCAACGACGCCTCCTGCCCGCGCGAGCCGGCCAAAGAACAGCGACGTGGAGCAGGTGCAGTGATAGAGTTCACGCCCGGCCGCTGATTCCCCATCCCTGATCCCGAGTGACGCCATGCTGAAGCACGCTTTGATTCATCCGAAGATCAACGAAGTGCTGGGCCGCGCGGGGCACCATGCGAAAATTCTGATTGCCGACGGCAACTACCCGGCGTCGACCACGCTGGGGCCGAACGCCGAACTCGTCAGCCTGAACCTGACGCCAGGAATCGTGAACTGCGTCGATGTGCTGAAGGCGATTTTGTCGGCCATCCCGATCGAAGTCGTCAACACGATGGGCATTCCTGACGATGACCCGTACGCCCAGCATGGTGACCCGCCGATCTGGAAGACGTATCGGGAAGTGCTCGATGCACACAGCGTGACGGCCCCGCTGACGCCGATCTCCAAGTGGGACTTCTACGACGCCGTCGCCAGCCGGGACCATGTGCTGACGATCCAGACGGCCGAGCAGGCACTGTGGGCCAACATTCTGCTGTCGGTGGGGGTGCGGAAGGCGGGCGAATAGGAGGGGCACGCCGGGTTCATGTGTTGCGGGGATGGCACGCGGGCGGGTCGCAAGCGACCCGGCTCAATCTTATTCGTCGGCCGGCAGCTGGTTCAGGCGACGGCCGGCGGCCTTCAGTTCATCGACCATTTTCCGCGCGGTGGGCCAGCGGTCGCGCGGGTCGCTGGCGAGACCTTTCATGATGGCGGCCGCGATCTGGTCATCAATTCCGGGCGCCAGCTTTTTCAGATCGCGAGGCGGCGTGTTGATGTGCTGCAGCACGCTTTCCATCGTGTCGGCCTGTTCGGTCTTCCACGGAAGCTGCTTCGCAAACATCTCGAACGCCGTGACTGCGTACGAAAAGATATCGATCTTCTCGTCCGTCGCGAGGCGCTTGATCAGTTCGGGCGCCATGTAGCTGGCGGTGCCGGTGCGGTTCCCCGGCGCCCGGAACGGAGGCGTGTTGGGAACAACGAGGCCGAAGTCGATGAGCTTCAGGACATCGTCGTCGGCAATGATGATGTTGCGCGGGCAGAGATCGCGGTGAATCCAGTTGTGGCGGTGCAGGTGGTCGAGGGCTTCGCCCAGTTGCACCGCGTACCAGAGGCAGTTCTTTTTCATCCGCTCGTTCTGGCGGTCCACCAGGTAGCTGAGCCCCACCCCCTCCACGAACTCCATGACGAGGTACTGTTCGCCCTGGGTCGTCATTCCGTGTTCGAGCGTGCGGACAATGTTGGGGTGCCGCAGGCCGATGGCGACGACTCCCTCCGGCGGACGGTTCAGGCCGACGAACCGTTTTTCGAGCCGGGCGGTCTTCGCTTGATCGAGCACCTTGAGCGCGACGGTTTTGCCGGACATCGAGTCGCGGGCCCGCCAGACCTTGGACATGCTTCCCTGGCCGACGCGCCCGATCAGCTCGAATCGCTTCTTGATGTCAACCGGCTTCGCCTTCGCCGGCCTGGAAGCGAACAGTTTCTTGAGGAAGCTCATGCGTGATCCATTCCGCAAGGAACGAGTTCCCCGGCGGCAGCTGTCGGTCATCAGGAATCGGCACTGTCGGGCTTCATCTTCGCGCCCGATCCGGGCAACCGCAAGTGCCCGGCCGGGCGATCAATCACGGCGTGCCGCTCCCCAATCGATCCCGGCAGCCGAACAGGATGACGAGGCGCCAGCCCCGGCGTTTCGGCCGCCGGAAGTCGGCCGCACCGGCGCTGGAACAGGCACGTGCTGATGCCGTCGCAAATAAGCCGGCCCCGCCTGACGGGCTGCGGCGCTGCCGAACGCGGCCGATGCGAAACCGAGCCGGTCCCGGTTCAGTCAGACTCACGCCCCGGGCGCCCCGGGGCATGGAGACTCTTTCGACTCGACATCGAGCAGAAAGTGTCTCACAATCCCAACTTCCAAAGCGTCCTCCAGACCCGATCTGCCAGCCATGTCTCACGCCGCTGTTGCACCGCACGCTCATCCCGGCGCCTCGGAAGACGATGCCGTCGACTTTGCCCGCGAAGAGCTGCACCAGTTTGAGAACGACGACTACGAAGCAGGGTCAAACATCGGCAAAATGCTGTCGATGTTCTTCCTGTATACGGTGCTGGTCATGGGCATTTCGGCCTATGTGACCTACCGCTGGACGACTGCCCCGGCCGCCGACGCCGCCGCGGAGAGCGACGACGGGCATTGATTTTTTCGACGTTTGATCAAAATCACCGCAGAGGCGCAAAGATCGCCGAGATGAGGCAGAGAGCGACCGCACTGCGGCAGGTGCATTGGTGGCAGGATTGTTCGCTGAAGGTCGGCCGTTCCTGACACCCATTCCGCAGAGCGGCGAACCTTTTTGCTCTCGGCGTCCTCTGCGTCTCTGCGGTGGATTTATTCTGATGGAATCTGCTGACAGGACGACCGATGGCTGAGCGTGTTTTGAAACTGGGCATTCCGGCGGGCAGTCTGCAGGAAGCGACGGCGGAGCTGTTTCGCAAGGCGGGATACAACATCACGTTCTCGTCGCGCTCGTACTATCCGCAGGTCGACGACCCGGAGATCGAGTGCCTGCTGATCCGGGCCCAGGAGATGGCCCGTTATGTGGAGAAAGGGATCCTCGATGCCGGAATTACCGGGCATGACTGGGTCTGCGAGACTGGCGCGAAGGTCGAAGAGATCTGCGAATTGCAGTTCTCCAAGGTTAGCCGGCGGCCGGTGCGGTGGGTGCTGTGCGTTCCCAACGATTCTCCCGTGCAGTCGGTGAAGGACCTCCAGGGCAAGCGGATCGCCACGGAAGTGGTCGGGCTGACGCGGGATTACCTCGCGAAACACGGGGTGACGGCCGAAATCGAGTTCTCCTGGGGCGCGACCGAGGTCAAGCCGCCCAAGTTGGCGGATGCGATCGTGGAAGTCACCGAAACCGGCTCATCGCTGCGGGCGAACAACCTGCGCATTGTGTCGGAAGTGCTGCAAAGCACGACCCGCTTCATCGCCAGCCCACAGGCGTCGGCCGACGCCTGGAAGCGCGAGAAGCTCGACAATATCGCCCTGATGCTGAAATCGTGCCTCGCCGCAGAAGGCAAAGTGGGCCTCTTGATGAATGTCCGGCGGGAGCAGCTGCCGGCGGTTCTGCAGCAGCTTCCCGCCCTGCAGAACCCGACCGTGTCGTCGCTGTCCGATCCCGACTGGGTGGCGGTGAACACGATTCTGGATGAAGCGGTCGTGCGGTCGATGATGCCGCGACTGAAAGCCGCCGGCGCCACCGGAATCGTGGAGTATCCGATTTCCAAGATCATCGATTAACCGCAGCGGCCGGAGAGGCTCGATGCCCGATGATGTGCGTCTCGTCGAAACCCGGACGCACATCGTTGCGGTGGACGGGGACCACGTCGTCGGGACCATCGGCGTGCTGCTGCAGCCAGGCCGGGTGGGACTGGTGTTCCCGGTCGAACTGGATCGACCGGTTGAGAGCCGACATGTTTCTGACGGGCCGGTTTCGGCCGGGCCAGGGCCGGATGTGGGCGCTCGCCTGGTCGAGGAACGGCTGATCGATGCCGCCCTGGCCCGGCTGCGGCGCGAGAAGGCCGCGTTCGCACAACTGACGCTCGCTGCCGGACACCCCGGGCTGGCAAAACCATTCGTCGCCCACGGTTTTCGCCATGTGACCGACGCCCTGCTGCTGGAGCGCCGCTTGCCTTCGCGGGAGAACCGGCCCGTTCTGAGCGGGCCCGTTCTGAACCGGCCCGACTTTGGTCGGATCGAGGCGATTCGCTGCGACCCGGAGGGCGATGCCCCGCGACTGGAACGGCTGATCGCGGCGATCAATCGCGACTCGCTGGATTGTCCCGAACTGGACGCGCTGCGGAGCGTTCAGGATGTGCTGGCTGCGCACCGGGGAGCGAGCGCCGGCGGGCGGGCGCGGTGGTGGCGATATGAAGAAGACGGGAACGATGTGGGCATCGTGCTGGCCACAACGGCGGAGGACGCCGACGCTTGGGAGATTCTGTTTTTCGGGGTGACGCCGGAACACCGCGGCCGCGGGCTTGGCCGACAACTGTTGATGCATCAGGAGGACGTCGCGGCGCTGGAATCGCCGGCGATCAGGGCGGGAGTCGACGCCAGAAACCAATTTGCAATAAAGACTTACAACCTTTGTGGCTTTCTGAAGACTGAACGTGTGGAAGTCTGGATTCATCCGCTGGCCGGGGCGGAGTAGAATCATTTCGACAGGTTTTCGACATCCGGTGCGGGCGGCCGGAGTGGGTCGATCGATCTCTTCTTCAGCGAATTCGAGTGGTTGTTGATCGTGGGTGCGTTCACAGACTCTTCACGTTTGACACTCTCCCCGGCACGGGTAGCATCGCCCGCGTCGAGTGAGTTTCAACGTCGCAACTTCGGCGCTGGTGGAGTGCTGAAGTCGCGATCGCGCAGATCAACCTGGATCCCTTACGCACTTGTCTGTTCCGCGAGGAGCAGCAACGGAGTGCTGTCGCGGAGCATCCCGTCAAACCGAGTCGGTTCCGGGAACAGGATTGGTGCGCGCGGGGGGAGCACCATGGGCGTGGAACATGACGTTCCAAAGGCGGGTCTCGTCGGGCGCATCCTGCAGCATTTGCAGTCGGCCCTGAACGAACGCCGCAACAGGAACTGGTTTGATGGAAAAACAGCTCGCATCGATTGGCGCAATGACGCGCTCATCGTGTACGCCCCCAGCCCGATCCTGCTGGGCTGGCTGCAGAAGACCTACCACGAACTCCTGTGGGAGACGGCGCGCGAAGTCGGCGGCGCCGAGGCCGTGGTCCGCTACGAGGTCGATTCCTCACTGAAGCCGGCCGCGCCGGAACGCGACTCCAGCACATCGCCCGCGCCCCCCATGCGCTCCGCGACCCGGGCCCTCGCGCCCGGAGCGCCCCCTGCAGCCCGAACGCGCGCCCCCAAACCGTTTGAACTCCAGCGGTTCGTACGCGGCCCCTCGAACGAACTGGCCGCCACGGCCGTTCAGACGCTGATCGACTATCCCGACAGCTGCCCGAACCCCATGTACATTCATGGCGGCGTGGGCTGTGGCAAAACACATCTGCTGGAAGGCCTGCGCGATGGACTCAGCCGGCGGCAGGCCGGTCTGCAGCTTCTGGCGCTGACTTCCGAAGAATTCACCAACCTGTTCACCCAGGCGCTCGATTCGCGCACGCTGCCGAGCTTCCGGCAGAAGTTCCGCAACGTCGATGTGCTGCTGGTCGATGATGTCGACTTCTTCGACGGCAAACGCGTGGTGCAGGAAGAATTCCTGCACACGATCAAACACATGCTGAACCACGGGCGGCGCGTGGTGGTGACGGCCGACCGCCATCCTCGGCTGCTGACCCGCACCAGCGACGAACTTCTCAGCCTGTATCAATCGGGCCTGGTTTGCCGGCTGGAAGCTCCGGATGCGGCCACGCGCCTGAACATCGTGAAGCAGCTGGCCGAACGGATGAAGCTGAACGCCACGTCCGACGCCCTCGAATTTGTCGCCGAGCGGTTCACCCGCAACGTCCGCGAGCTGGAAGGGGCCATCCACTTCCTGTCAACCTGGCAAAACGTGAATTCGGGCCGGGTCACGCTGTCGGCCGCACGGGATGCGCTGTCGGTGCTGGTGCGCGACTGCATGAAGATCGTGCGGCTGGCGGATGTCGAAAACGCGGTCTGCAATCTGTTCGGTCTGCCGGCCGATGAACTGCGTTCCTCAAGGCGGCAGCGGACGGTGTCCGAGCCGCGGATGCTGGCGATGTTTCTGGCCCGCCGGCTGACCCAGGCGGCCTACACCGAAATTGGCGCTCACTTCGGCGGGCGAAACCACAGCACGGTGATGTCGGCCGAACGAAAGATCAGCGACCTCGTGAAATCGAAGGCGTCCGTTCGCATCTCAGCCCAGGACTGGCCGATTTCCGATCTGATCGCACAGCTCGAACAGCAACTGAAAGCCGTGTAGGGCCGGCTCGGCCGGCCGCGCTGTCGGAGATGCATGGCGATGGTCGGGTCTCCTGCCCCGACCAAACGGCCCAATCGCAGGTCTCCCAACGTGCAGCAAGGGTCGGCAACGCTCGAGGAGACCGACGCTCGAGACGGGTGACATGCTCAGGAGACCATGCAACAACAGGGTGTGTGGCGTTTGATCGGCCGGCAAAGCCGGCCCTACGACGCCCGGTAGGTCACGCGGCCTTCCATCACGGTGAATCGCGCCGCACCGCGGACCGAGCGGCCGTCGAATGGCGTGTTGCGGCTTTGAGAGCGGAACCGGCTGGCGTCGATGGTCCAGGACACGTCCGGATCAATCACCGTGACATCGCCCGGCGCTCCCTCCGTCAATGAACCGCCGGGGACCTTCAGCAATTCCGACGGGCCGGTCGTCAGCTTCGCGAGCAACTGGCTCCAGGTGAGATGTCCGGGAGCGATCAGGGCCTCGATGCACAGCGGCAGGAGCGTTTCGAGGCCGACAATCCCGAAGGGGGCCTTGTCGATTTCGACCATTTTCTTTTCGTCGGAATACGGGCGATGGTCGCTGCTGATGACTCCGATCGTGCCGTCAATCAGCCCTTCAATCAGGGCCACGATGTGTTCCCGCGGGCGCAGCGGCGGCTCGAGTTTGTAGTTCGGGTCGAACGATTCGAGGCATTCGTCCGTCAGCAGCAGGTGCGTCGGCGTGACATCCGCCGTCACCTTGACGCCGCGCTTCTGGGCCTGGCGCACTTCATCGACGGAATTCTTCGTCGACAGCGCCATGAGATGGACCCGGCCGCCGGTCGCCTCGGCCAGTGCGATGTTCCTGCGGACCATAATCTCCTCGGCCGCGGCCGGCATGCCGCGCAGGCCAAGAACAGTCGAGTAATAGCCCTCGTGCATCACTCCCCCCTGCACGAGTTCCGGCACCTGCGGATGGCTGAGGATGGCCCGGCCCCCCATGCTGGTGTATTGCAGGGCGCGGCGCATCACCTCGGCGTTCGCGATCGGCTGGTGGCCGTCGGTGAATGCCACGGCGGCGCCGTCCATCAGCTGGGCGATTTCGGCCAGCTCTTCGCCGCGGGCATGCTTCGTGACTGCTCCCAGGGGGTAGACCCGGCAATGGCCGGCGCGCTCGGCCTGTCGCGACACGAACTCGGCGAACGCGCGGGTGTCGACGACCGGAACCGTTTCCGGCATGGCGCCGACGGCAGTGAAGCCCCCCGCGGCGGCGGCGGCTGTTCCCGAGGCGATTGTTTCGTCGTCTTCAAACCCCGGCTCGCCGAGAACCGCGCGGCAATCGATCAACCCCGGGGCGACGATGCAGCCGCGGGCATTGAGCGTTTCGTCGGCCTGGCGCCCCGCGGGGGGGGACAGGGAAATACGGCCGTCGACGACCCACAGGTCGGCCGGTTCGTCTCGCTGGGACGCCGGGTCGACGACCCGACCTCCCTGGATGTGCAGGGTGGACATTCCGAAATTCCAAAAACGCGGTTGGCTCGCGGTAGAGTCCGCGGGTGGGAAGAAGCGGTCAAGCGTGTGCCCGCAGGACGCGATTGCAAATTGCAAATTGATCGGTGCAAATTGCAAATCGGGCGGCTGCGGGTCATCGTCAAGCGCCCGTTCCGAATCTCTCTCGTCTTCCTCCTCCCCACTGCATCCACACCATGAGCAACTCTCTTCAGGTTGGCGACAAGGCTCCCGAGTTCACGCTGGAAAGCGGCGACGGCGAGACCGTCAGACTCAAGGACTTCAAAGGGAAGTCGGTCATCCTCTACTTCTATCCCAAAGACGACACTTCGGGCTGTACGAAGCAGGCCTGCGGTTTTCGCGACATGCAACCGGCGATTACGAAGGCTGGGGCGGTGGTGCTGGGGGTCAGCCCCGATTCCGTCGCGTCGCATGCGAAGTTCGCGAAGAAGTACGAACTGCCGTTTACGCTTCTGGCCGATCCCGACCATGCCGTGGCCGAGAAGTACGGGGTGTGGGTCGAGAAATCGATGTACGGCCGGAAATACATGGGAATCGAGCGGACGACGTTTCTGATCGACGCGAAAGGGAAGATTGCGGAGATCTGGTCGAAGGTGAAAGTGCCGGGGCATGTGGAGGCGGTGGTTGGCGCGCTGGGGTGACGGGCGCCCTCCGGGCTCGCCTGAACGCGGCCTTAAGCAGCCACGGATTTGTTCCGGATGGGAACGCACTTGCCGGCAGGCGACATTATGATGCGCTGATCGCCGGTCGTGTTTGCGATTGGCGCCTGCCGCCAGACTGGGGAGCGGCGTCCCCCTGCGGAATGATGCGGGTCCCGGGTCGAGGAGTGGATGGATGCAGCCGTACTGGATCATCGGCGGACTCGTGGTGTCGCTCGCCTGCGGGGCGAAGCCGCTGCTGACCTTTCTGCGCCGCCGTGAAGCGGACGCGGCCCGCCGGCTGTTCAAGCTCCGCCGGGAGATGCTTGAAGCCAAGTTCTTCGAGTTGGCTTCGCGCGGCAACAAGCCGCGGGGACTGATCTGGAAGGAATGCGACTGGCAGGAGCCCGTCACCTTCGCCCGCGATCTCGAGTCGGGCCTGCTGACGGCGTTCGTCGGCGTCGAGATTCACTTCGAAGCGGTCGAAGGAGGAGAGATGGAAGAGGTGGAAGCGGTCAGCACCATTCGCGACGCCGCCGCAGTCTTTCATTACCGCGCCGGCCAATGGGGCACGGGAGGCAAAGCGCTGTTCAACATGAACCCGGCCGACGCGATTACGCGGCTGGAAGGGCAATTCGAATCGATCGGCTAGACCAGTTGCATGGTGCCTGGATCGGCGATTGGCCGCATTGAGGCCAGCGGATCATCAGCAGCGTTCGCCGGCAAGGGCCTGCCCGCCAGCTCTGAAGATCATCTAGTCGACGGGCGGGCGACCGGTCAGAACTGCAGTGGGCTTCCATTCGGGCGGAATCGCCGGCGGCGTCTCCAGCGTCATGCGGTCGCGAAGCTGAGTCCCCTGGTTGACGGTGTCGCCTCCCGTCGCCAGGTAGAAGCCCCCCTGCGTCATGCCGGCGTCGATGTTGACGGCCGGGTTGTCGTCGCCCGTAAAGCGTGCGGTGCTGATGGCGGCCCAGCGGCCCTCGTCGTCCAGCGTCCATTGATTGGCGAAACGGGCGACACGGGCATGCCTTGTCGATTCGCGGTTGCGACGGAAGTCTTCGACGAAGCAGTACAGCCGGCTCAGTTTTTCGGGAATGACCGTGCGGGCGGCGAACGTCATCAGCCGGACCCACGACTTCTTCTCCGGGTGGTAGAACCAGCCGGAATACGCGGTGCGGCTTCCGAACGGCTCGCAGGAAACGCAGAAACGGTAAGTCTCGCCAACTTTCCAGTCGTATTCGTAGAACGACTGCCCGCCCGAGCCTTCGTTGCCGAAGCGCCGCACGGTGACGCCTTCCGCCGGTTCGAATGTCACCACGCGTGCGGAGAGCGGCGCCGCTTCCGGATTGTCTTCGGGAGAATCCCACACCGAGAACAGGATGATTTTCTTGCCCGACGCCAGTTCCTGCATGCCGAAGTAGCCGCGGCTCCAGCCGCAGACCATGAAGTACGTTCCCGGGGCGGACTTCTCGACCGTCACTTCCTGATAGAAGGCAACCGGGTCGATGGCGTAGAAGCTCAAATGGACCGACCGACAGGCGACTCCCGCCAGTCGTTCGTCGGCGCTCGCTGAAGGGGGCGTTGACAGCCCGGCTGCGACCACCGCCAGAGAAAGAAGGTGCGGAACATTGATTCGCATCGTCTGATTCCTGCGTGATTCCGGGCCGGCCGCGTTCCGCCCGCCATGATAGCAGCCATGTTCCGATTCGGCCGGCTCGCTACGATGAACCCGGATTCTGGTTCCGGTCCGTCACACCTCCCGCAGCAGCATTTCTCCAATGCCCGAACAGGTTCTCGATCGCGAGGAGTACATCGAACAGGCTTACTTTTTCCGCGTGTACCGCGACCGGCTGCTCGAGAACGTCGCCGCGCAGGAGATCCTGCTGCAGGTTCGCGAGGAAATTCTCGCCACGACCAAACTGCCGATGGCGATCGACTTTCTTTCGGGCGAATTGCAGTTGAACGGCAAGGTCGGCGTCGGCATGTCGCGGCTGCCCCACTACTTCACGCCGTTCCAGGCGTTCGTCATCAACCGGGCGGAAGCGGATGAATCGAAGTTCGACATTCGCCTCGCGCTGCAGATTCTGGAACGGGAGGCCGAGTTCCGGGCGGACAAGTGCCACGCTCAAGGGCTGTTCATGTATCAGTTCGAGTGCATTGCCAGAAACCGGCTGGGGTACGATGTCGGCATGGCGGCCATTGCGGGCGATCCGTTTTTCGATGCGTCGTGGAAAGACTGGATCCTGCGCATCCGGATGCTGCTGGGAACCGTCGACTTCGCCGACCTGATCTACCGGCGTTCGCAACATCAGGTCGATGAAGAACGCCGGCGCTCGCGAAACCCATCCCATGAACCGGCGGAGCCGGCCCTGTTTGGGGTGGCGGAAGGCCGGATTGCGAAGGCCAACCGCGGAAAGGACCCGATTTACATGTTCGCGGCGCTGCAGCGTCAACTCGGGTATCCGTCGGCCCCGCGTCCGAAGCCGCCTAAGTCGACCCCGATTTTCGACCCGCCGGTGGAATCGAGGTTCCAGCGGCTGGAAGCGCGCGTGTCGCTGCTGGAGCAGGACGGCCAGGGGAACCTGGATCTGTCGAAGTTCTACAAGTCCGAGGATTTCGACAAAGGGGAGATGAACTGAGGCGGCGGACTCAGCAGACACCTTCAAACACTCAAGAACGTTTTTCTCGCGGGGACAGCAGCTGCAAAGTCGGCTCCAGTGAAGGCTCCACTTCTTCAAAACGAGTTGGCTCGGGCAATTGTTGCCCTTGAGTTCCATTCTCAGGAACCGGCCCCTGAACCGGGATGGGGCTCGACGGGCGCCTCGCCTCCGACATCGACATGAAGACAGGTCCTGAATGAACCTCAGGCGGCCGGCAGGTTGCGGGTTAAGACCGCGGGCCGGCCGACTGCAAGGTACGCTGCGTGCATCCGTCATTGGCGAAGCTGATCCGGCCGCGCAAGTTGGACGCCGCATTCGACGGGAAGTATCGTCAGTGGCCCGCCGCCGGTCGTCCGTGGCCGGCCGTTTGCCCCGGAGTGATCCCCATGCGCGCCCGTTACGGATTTCTCGCCCTTGTCGCCTTCAGCCTGGCGAGCGGCACAGCCGTCGCCCAGCGCAACCTGAAGGACATTCCGGTCCCCGATCCGGAACTGGAACGCCAGACGTTCATTCTGCCCGAGGGCTTCGAGGTGAACCTGTTCGCGGGCGATCCCTCGCTGGCGAAGCCGGTGCAGATCAATTTCGACGCCCAGGGCCGGCTCTGGGTCGCGTCATCGGCCGTCTACCCCCAGATCGCGCCGGGGCAGGATGCCCAGGACCGCATCCTTTGCCTCGAAGACACGAACGGCGACGGCGTGGCCGACAAAACCAGCGTGTTTGCAGAGGGACTGCTAATCCCCAGCGCGGTCATCGCGGGCGATGGCGGCGTGTATGTCGGCGCGAGCACCGACCTGCTGTTCTTCAAAGACACCGACGGCGACGGCCGGGCGGATGAGAAGAAGTTTGTCCTCTCGGGCTTTGGAACCGAAGACACCCATCACACCGTGCACACCCTGCGGTATGGACCAGAGCAACTGCTGTATTTCAAGCAGTCGATCTACATTCACAGCCATCTGGAAACGCCGCGCGGGGTGAAGCGCCTGAACGCGGGCGGCACCTGGCAGTTCCGGCCCGAGACGTTCGAGCTGAACGTGTTCGATCGCGGGCTGGTGAACTCGTGGGGCATCGCCTGGGACGATTTCGGAGCGACGTTCGCCACCGATGGCGCGGGGGGCGAAGGGATCAACTACATCGTGCCCGGCGCTTCATACCTCACGGCATACGGCGCGCCGCGCATTCTCAGCGGACTCAACCCGGGCAGCCCGAAGCACTGCGGCCTGGAAATCGTCGGCGGGCCGTCGTTTCCTCCCGACTGGCAATCGAGCCTGATCACCAGCGATTTCCGCGGTCATCGCGTCTGCCGGTTCGTGGTCCGCGAGTCGGGTTCGGGCTTCACGTCTCAGGAACAGCAGGAGGTCATCAAGTCGAACCACGTCGCCTTCCGGCCGATTGATGCCAAACAGGGCCCGGACGGCGCACTGTACATCGCCGACTGGTACAACCCGATCATTCAGCATGGCGAGGTCGACTTCCGCGATCCGCGACGCGATCACGTCCACGGCCGCATCTGGCGCGTGACCTGGAAGGGGGCCAAACCACAGGCCGCCGACACGCTGACCGCCGCGAAGCAACTGCACGAACTGCCAACCCCCGAACTGGTGACGCAGCTTGGCTCGGACGATCGGTACGTCCGGCAATCGGCCAAGCGAATTCTCAAGGAACGCGGCCCGGACGTGCTTCCCGCGCTGACGAAATGGTTCCGCAGCCTCGACAACACGGCCGTGACCTATTCGCGATCGCGACTGGAAACACTGTGGATGCACCAGGCTCTCGATCGCCCCGACTGGGAACTGATCGAGAACATCGTGCGCAGCGACAACGCCCCTTCCCGCGCGGCGGCCATGCGGGTTCTGGGCGACTGGCTGCGACACGAGACTCCCGATTTCTCGGTCCGCAACGCCTTCACCGCCGAGCAGGCGTCTCTTCACAACGGGAAGGTGAACCCGGTTGAACTGTTCGAGCTCGGCGTGGCCGATGTGAACGGGCGGGTCCGGCTGGAAGCCGTTCGCGCGCTGGCGAAGTCGACCGACCCGAGAGCCATCGAACTCGCGATGGAAGCCCTGCGCGGCGATGTCGATCAGTTCCTCGATTACGCATTGTGGCTGACGGCCCGGGATCTCGAACCGATCTGGCAGCCGGCTCTCGATCGGGGGGAGATCAGCTTTGGCGGGAATGCCAAACAGCTGGCGTTTGTCTGCCGGGCCGCCGGTTCGCCGGCGGCTGCCCGTCAACTTGTCGCGCTGGTGACGGCGGGCAAGGTTGATGCGGCCGACCTGCCGGGGGTGCTCGAAGTGATCGGCGAATTCGGCAGCCGCGAACAGCTGCAGGTGCTGCTGGAACTGGCGGGCGATTCTTCCGACCCCGCCCGCTGCAGCACGATTCTCGCGGCTCTCATCAACAGTCATCGCCGTCGCTCGCAGACCCCGTCTTCGCCGGATGGCGTGTTGACCGCTCTGGTGAGGCGCTCTGAGCCGGATGTCCGGGCTCGTGCCGCGGAACTGGCCGGGCGGTACGCCATCAAGCCCTTGGCGACCGAACTGACCACTCTCGCCCGCGATGCGAACCGCGATGTGGCGGCGGCCGCAATCCGCGGTCTGGAAGCGTTCCCGGGCCCCGAGGCCGCTCGCGCACTGGGCGAGCTCTCGGCCAGCGATTCGGCATGGAGCCTGGCGCTGCCGGCATTGGCCGCACGCGACGCCAACAGCGCCGCCGCTGCGTTCGTCACCCGCCTGCAGCAGGAGTCGTCCCGCCAGCAGCAGGCGGAGGTGATTGGCGTGCTGCAGGGGTTCCTCAAACAGAAGAATGGCCCCGGGGCGCTGGCGAAGGCCCTGGCTGGCCGACAGATTGATCCGGAACTCGCGAAGGCAGCCGTGCAGACGGTGTCTGCATCAGGGCAGGCGCGCGAGGAACTGCTCAAAACGCTGAAAGAGGCCGGGCGACTCGATGCCCAGCCCAGACTGTCCGCGGCCGATATTCCGGCGCTGCTGGCGGAGCTGCAGTCCCAGGGCGATCCGGCACGGGGTGAAATGCTGTTCCGGCGCGACGATCTGCAGTGTTTCAAGTGTCATGCCGTGGGAGACGCTGGCGGCGTCGTGGGGCCGAATCTGGTCAGCCTGGGAGCGTCCGCCCAGCCAGACTACATCGTGGAATCGATTCTCGAACCGAATGCCAAGATCAAGGAAAACTTCCATACGCTGGTCGTCGCCACCGACGACGGCGAAGTGCTGACCGGCATCAAGGTGCGTCAGACCGACAAGGACCTGATTCTGCGAAACGCCGACGACCGGGAGATCTCGATTCCGCTGGCGAAGATTGAGGGACAGAAGCCGGGGGCGTCGATCATGCCGGCCGGGCTGATCGACAGGCTGACCCGCGCGGAAGTCGTCGATCTGGCCGCCTTCCTCGCGGCACTGGGCCGCGACCCGGGCTACACCGTCGACCAGACTCTCACCGCCCGCCGCTGGCAGGTTCTCGAAGCGACCAAAGACGCTTCGTACCAGTTCAATCGCAATGGCATTCAGGTCGCGGTGAAAGACGACCCGGCCTTTACCTGGAAGACGATTTATTCCCGCGTGAACGGCGAATTGCCGACGGCCGACCTGCCCGACATCCGCACGCTCGGGCAGAGCACCGGCACGCGGGGATTGACGGTGCTGCGGGGAGAACTCGAAGTTGCCGGCACTGGCGAGGCCAGACTGAAGCTGAATAGCACGGAGGGCGTCCGGGCGTGGCTCGACGAGCAACCACTGCGGATGGGCCCGGAAATTCTGCTGAAGCTCAGCCCGGGTCGGAAGCGACTGACCGTGGTGATCGACCAGAATGTTCAGCCCGGCCCCCTGAAGTTGACGCTCGAAAACCTGGCGCAGCAGTCGGCTCGTTTTGTCGGGGGTAAATAGACTCAATGGCTGCGGGCGCACACGCGACGACGACGGACCCGTTTTACGCGGTCCTGACAGGCGATCTCGTCAAATCGACGAAGCTGTCGGCCGAGGAACTTGAACGGGTGCGGGACGTCGCCGTCGGCGCCGCCCGGACAGTTCGCGCGTGGAAGCCCGGACTGATCGACCACGATCTCGAATTCTTCCGCGGCGACTCCTGGCAGCTCCTGCTGGTGGCCCCCGCGCTTGCCCTGCGGACGGCGGTTTTCCTGCGGGCCGTGCTGCGGTCGGCGGTGAACGTCGACACCCGCATCGCCATCGGCCTGGGACGCGTCGACGCCATTGATGCCTCGCGGATTTCCCTGAGCACGGGCGAGGCATTCACCCTTTCGGGGCGTGCCCTCGACCAGTTGCCCGCCAGCCGGCGAATGACCATTTCTCTGCCGGCACGCGTGCCGGTGCTCGGCCGCTGGATGCCGGTTGTGGCGGAACTGTGCGACGGACTCATCGCCGACTGGCAGCGCCGGCAGGCGGAGATCGTCTCGATCGCCCTGTCCCCGGACGGTCCGAGCCAGGCTGAGATCGCTCAGCGTCTGAAACATCCGCTCACGCAACAAGCTGTCGCCAAGTCATTACATGGTGCACATTTACAGCATGTGTTGGCTGCCATTTCGGTGTTCGAGACGACAGAGTGGAGTGACGTTCTGGCCGGATGAACGCAACCAAAAATGGTTGTATTCCACAGAACAACCAAAAAAGGTTGTGGACTTCTGGGTGGAGAGCGGGCGATGACCGAGACGCTGACTCTCGCGGTGACCGGGCTGCTGCTGTGCAACATTCTCGCGGAACCGGTTTATCGCAAGCGGACGACCTCGGCCGGGGAACATCTCAGTTATGCCGCACTGCTGGCGGCGCTTCTGATTCCGTTGCTTTTCGGCCGGTGGAACACTCCGCTCCCCTGGCTGCTTGTGCTCGGTTTTGCCCTCATCGATTTCATCGCGGCCTTCATTTCCAGTCCGTTCACGAGGTTCGCATTCCGGCACCTGTCGCTGGCCGCGCTCGCGGTGTCCCTTTCGGTGCTCGACCCCACAGCAGCGCACGGTGGCCTGTGGTTCGACCTTCTCCGGTTTCCCCGCCATCACATTTTGTTCTGGCGCTGTGCGGCGATCGCCAGCGGCATCCTCCTGTGTGTCTTCACCGGCGGCTCGCTCGTGCAGGCCGTCATTCGGCAGTTGCTCAGCGAGGATCAACTGGCCGGCATGCAGGGGCTTCCGAATGGCGGCCGGATCATTGGCTGGCTGGAGCGTTCCATTGTGATGCTGCTGATCTGGATGCAGCAGGCCGAAGGCATCGGTTTTCTCGTCGCCGCCAAGTCGATTCTCCGCTTCGACGACATTCACCGCGGTCAGCAGCGGACAACAACCGAGTACGTCATCATCGGCACGTTTCTCAGCTTTGGCTGGGCCATGTTCGTCACGATGCTGCTGCAGGCCGCTCTCCGTCAATGGCCGGGCTGACGGGCGCAGTCCCAGCCGCCGCGGCGGTCATGGCGACTACCTGGCCCGGCCCAGCATGGCGGCGCCGAACACGATGTCCTCCCACATCCGCAGGCCGCCGAAGTAGGCGTTGATGTTGCTGCCGCGCCGGCAGCCTTCCGGGATTTCGTCGAAGTCTTCGCCGCCGCTCCCACCCAGCAGCACGTAGTCGGCCAGCATCGCCTGCCGGAACAGATCGGCCGCCTCCGCCACGGCTTTGCGCCACGCCGTCAGGCCGATCCGCTTCCGGGCCTTCTTGGTCAGAAAGTCTTCAAACCGTTTGCCATTCTTGAAGGGCAGCAGCCCCAGCGCGACCGGGCTGATGGCGCCTTCGGTGATGAGCGTGGTGCCGACGCCGGTTCCCAGCCCCAGGTACAGCATGCGCCCTCCCTCATAGCCGCCAATCGCCTGCATGTCGGCGTCGTTGATGACGCGAACGGGGACATCAAACGCGTTGGAAAAATCGAAGTTGACCCAACCCTCCCCCAGATTGACCGGTTCTTCCACCGGCCGCCCCCAGCGGACCACGCCGGGAAAGCCGAGCGAAATGCGATCCACCGATCGCCCGCCCATGATTTTGCCGACCTCGCGGACCAGGTCTTTGGGGGTGAACTGTTTGTCCGTCTTGATCTTCGCCGGCACGGCGTCGCCCGAGAACCACACTTTGACGGACGTCCCGCCGATATCGAGGACGCAGATGTTCATGACGACGCTCCACTGGTGCCGGTTTCGATGGTCTTCCCAGCGTACCTGCGTCGCGCAGCGTGCCAAGACCCGCCCGACTGCGCACGGAAGGCGGAACCGGTCGCCGGTTGGCCTGGCCCATGCCGCCCGCTGGCAAACGCCGGCGTCGACTTCGTCCTGCGGAGCCGCCGCTTACGTATTCAGCAGGTTGCGGATCATCAGAATCGCCGCCGGTCCCACGAGCACGACGAAGATGCCCGGGAAGATGAACAGCACCAGCGGGAAGATCATCTTCACGGCCGTCTGAGCCGCTTTTTCTTCGGCCAGCTGGCTCCGCTTCGTCCGCATGCTTTCCGACTGCACCCGCAGCGCCTGCGCGACCGATGAACCGAACCGGTCCGCCTGGATCAGAATGGTCGACAGCGCCTTCACGTCATCAACGCCGGTCCGCACTCCCAGTTCGTGCAGCACTTCACGCCGCGGCCGGCCCATCTGCAGCTGCATGTTGGCGGTCGCGAACTCGCTGCAGATGTCGGGAGCCGATTCACTCAGTTCCTCGGCCACCCGCCGCATCGCCGCATCGAGCCCCAGCCCCGCTTCCACGCACACCACGAGCAGGTCGAGCGCATCGGGCATGGAGAGGAAGATGCGTCCCTTCCGGCCCGAGGCTTTGAGTCGGACGAAGATTTCAGGGAGGTAAAACCCGACGCCCCCCCCGACAAACAGCGCCTGGGCGGCGGTGAGGGTCAGGCCGTTTTGCCAGACGCCGACAATGCCGCCCAGAAACAGCCCGATGCCCAGCAGAATCATTTTGACCGCGAGGAACAGGGTCGAGGCCGTCGGCGCGCTGTAGCCGGCGTTGGCCAGGCGCACCTTCAGTTCGTTCTGCTCCAGTTCGGTTTTCGGGGCCAGCACCTTCGACAGGGCCGGCGCCGCATTCGCGACGGCGTTCCCCATGCCCCCCTTTTCCTGGGCCGGCTTGCGTCCGCCGTCGCGCAGCTCCTGCAACCGCTCGCTGGCCCGGCTGTCTTTTTCCGTGAACATCGACAGCACGGCCCACACGGCCGCGGAGATGCCGACGAAGATCGCACCGGAGATGAGAAGCGTCGAGTCCATGGTTCAATCCTGCGGTCCGCGAACGGACCAGCGAAATGTACGCGTCCTGAATCCTGAAACCGGAATCCGTCTCAAACCTTGATCTGAATGATCTTCTTGATCGCCACCGCGCCCAGCACCTGCAGGAAGATCGCAACGCCGATCATCTTGCGGCCGAGATCGTCCGTGAACAGGGTCATCACATACTCGGGGTTCAGATACAGCACCGCGAAAAACAGCGCGACGGGGAGGAGCATCAGCACCACGCCGCTGATGCGGCCTTCGCCGGTCAGCGCCTGAACCTGGCCGATGATCCGGAACCGTTCGCGGATGATGTGGCTGATCTTGTCGAGAATTTCCGCCAGGTCGCCGCCGCACTGCCGCTGAATGACGACGGCCGTGGCGAAGAATTTGAAGTCGAGGTTCGGCATCCGCTTGTACATGTTCTTCAGCGACTGATCGATTGGAATGCCGAGGTTCTGCTCTTCGTAGGCGATGTTGAATTCCTTCGAGATCGGCTCGTTCATTTCCGTGCAGACGACATGCATGCCCGAGGCGAGCGAGTGCCCGGAACGCAGTGCGCGGGCGATCAGTTCCATGGCCCCGGGCATCTGGGCAGCGAATTTCTTGAAGCGCCGCTTCCGGCGGAACAGCAGCCACGCGGCCGGCAGCACGCCGACCGCCAGCGCCACCACAGGCACCAGCGGCACCGGAAGATTGGTGACGATCGCCACTGCGGCGCCCGCCAGCGTGCAGCCGGCAATGATCGCCGCAAAGGTTTCGGGCTTCATCGGCAGGTCGGCCTGCACGAACAGCAATCGCAGATTGCTGAATCGCTCCATCAGGTCGGCCATCCAGCCGGCCAGGCCGCTCATGCCTTCCCGCATCAGCATTTCGCGCGACACCGAAACCTGCTGGTCCGGCGCCTTCTTGCCGGCCAGCACCGCCAGCCGATTCTCAACGCTGCCGTTGTCCTTCGATCCCACAAGCATCACGATCGCGCCGATCACACCGGCGACGCCGACAAATGCTGCAATCGAAACGATCATCGGGTCCATTGGAAACGCTCTCTTGTAGGTCCGGCTGTGCCGGCCGCCTCTATGTTGTCGCTTCGGTTTCCCAACGGGCCGGCACAGCCGGCCCGGCAATTTCAACCCAGCCGCCGCGCGGCGAACAGGTTCGCCGGCAGACGCACACCTGCAGCTTCCAGCCGGCTCATGAAGGCGGGACGGACGCCGGTGGCCTCGAAGTGGCCAACCGCTTTCCCGTTCTCGTCCACGCCGTCGGTGATGAACCGGAAAATGTCCTGCATGATGATCGTGTCCTGCTCCATGTTCAGGACTTCCGTGATGTACGTGATTTTTCGGGGTCCGCCCTGCAGACGGCTCGCCTGAATGATCAGGTCCACGGCCGATGACAACTGATGGCGAATCGCCTTCAGCGGCAGTTCCGTGCCCGACATCGTCACCATCGTTTCGATACGGGCGACGGCGTCGCGCGGGTTGTTCGAGTGGACGGTCGTCATCGAGCCTTCGTGGCCGGTGTTCATCGCCTGCAGCATGTCCAGCGTTTCCGGACCGCGGCATTCGCCGATGATGATCCGGTCCGGCCGCATACGCAGGGCGTTCTTCACCAGGTCCGTCGCCGTCACCTGCCCCTTGCCTTCAATGTTGGCCGGCCGGGTTTCCAGCCGCAGCACGTGGTCCTGCTGCAGCTGAAGTTCGGCCGCGTCTTCAATCGTGATGACCCGGTGGTCGTGCTGGATGAAGCTCGACAGCGTGTTCAGCAGCGTGGTTTTCCCGGAACCGGTGCCGCCCGAAATGATGACGTTCAGCCGGGCCTTCATGGCGCCTTCGAGCAGCATCACCATTTCGGTGGTGAACGCCCCGAACTTCAACAGGTCTTCAAGCGTCAGCGGCTTGGAACCAAATTTACGAATCGTCAGCGACGGGCCATCCAGCGCCAGCGGCGGAATGATGGCGTTGAGTCGCGAGCCGTCGGGAAGACGGGCGTCCACCATCGGCGACGTCTCGTCCACGCGCCGGCCCACCCGGGAAACGATCCGGTCGAGAATCTGCAGCAGGTGAGCGTTGTCACGGAACGTGACGTTCGACTTGACGATCTTGCCGTTCTTTTCGACGAAGATCTTCTTCGGGCCGTTGATCATGATGTCGGCCACGCCCTCTTCCTTCATCAGGAGTTCGAGGGGGCCGAAGCCGAGCGTCTCGTCCAGAATCTCTTCGATGAGCCGTTCGCGTTCCGAGCGGTTGAGCAACGGGTTTTCGGAGTCGCACAGATGTTCGACGACCAGGCGGATTTCACGGCGCAGGGTGTCTCCCTGCAGGTCGCCCAGGCGGGTGAGGTCGAGCTTGTCGACGAGCTTGGTGTGGATGAGCCGCTTGAGCGTTTCAAAATCGAGCTGCTGCGAGTCGCCGCGCGGAACCCGGGGCGCGCCCATCGGGGGCCGCTGTCCGGGCATCGGTCGGTTCATGGTGGGGGGCGGAGCCATAGGTCTTCAGTCCTTGTTCAGACGCTGCGATTCGTTCGCACCAGAAGCGCAGGCCGCGGGGAAACGGCGCCGGGAGCGCAATCCTGGTCACGGAAACCTAGGCCACAATTCGCGTGCTGCTGTTTGGCAGAGCGTGTTGCCGAAAAGCGACGGGGAAAGCACGGCCATCAAAACCGGTTATGCGGGCTGTGCCGATCACCCGGCCAAAGCGGCCCAGCACTCCCGGCGAGCGGGGGGCGTTCAGCCCCCTGATGCACCGCCACGTCCAGACGCCCGCCGTATCTCGCGGAACGCTCGTTTCGACACAAAGTCACAAAGGGGCCCCAAACTCTGACACCCCTTTGTGTCTTCATGCCTTCGTGTCCCCACTCCGGGCTCGATCCATCCGGAACCTCAGCACCCGGACAATTCCGTCGTTCGGAAGATTTTCCCCAGATTCCGCGCCCGGTTCCCGCCCCTCCCGGTCACTACCATGTCGGAATGCAGACGTCGGCTGAACGGGGCTCGAACAAGGCGTCGAACCGCAGGCCTACTGATCGGGAGCTGATCTCCCGGTTCCTGGCCGCGCGGGATGAATCGGCCTTTGCCGAGATCGTCACGCGCTACAGCCGGCTGGTGATGTCGGTCGCGCTGCACACGCTCCGCGATCCCCATGCCGCTGAAGACGCATTCCAGGCGGCGTTTCTGGTGCTTGCCAAAAGCGCCCGCCGGATTCGGAACCGCGACTCGCTGGCGTCCTGGCTGCACGGGACGACCTTCCGCGTCTCCCACCGGCTCCTGCGATCGCGACTGCGGCGAAAAGAACAGGACCTCCCCAACGTGGAGCTCACGGCACCGATCTGGGCCGACCCCGAACGTCCCGATGAACAGGCCGCCCTCGATGAGGAACTGGCCCGGCTGTCAGAAGGACTGCGCGGCCCTCTCGTCCTCCACTACCTCGAAGGGCGAACCGTCCCCGAGATCGCCGCCGAACTGAAGATGAGCCAGTCGGCCATCGAAGGCCGGCTGAAACGCGGGAAGAAGACGTTGCGCAAGCGACTTCTCAAACGCGGCGTCCTGCTGTCGAGCGCCGTCTTCGGCGCGGGATCAACCGTCCCCGTCGAGGCAGGAGTGGCCGGAGCGCTCGTGACAGCAACGGTGGCCGCGTGCTTGAAAACCACGGCCAGCGCGACACTCACTCCGATCGCCGCATCAACGATTCAACAAATCGCACTGCAGGAGATGGCAGCCATGGCTCGCATCGCAATCGTGAAAACAGCCCTCGTCTGCGGCGGAGTGGCCGGAGCCATCGGCCTCGCGGGAGCAGGAGCAAACGGGACACTGGGAACCGCCTGGGCGCGACCCGGTGGCAATGGCGTCGTAACGGACAAGATCAGCTCGCAGATCGAACCGGCCGAACTTCCGATCGCCCCGACGAGCGTGATTCAGACAGCGCTGGCGCTGGTGACGCAAGAATCGCCCAATGTCACTATCAAGCAGGACGGAACCGTCCTTACCGCGGATCGCGTTTCACTTGATTTCATCGACTTTGCCTCTGGCGACGTGAAAGTCATCAACGCAGAAGGAGCCATCAAGACTCCGCAGGGCGATCGCGCCATGCTGGGCGATCTGGTAGAAGTGGGCGATGGCGACTCGTGAGTTGATGCGGCCGAAACGGATTCGGCCCTGGCGGGTCGCCGTCACAGGAGGCCTGCCATG
>VFQO010000309.1_pt1 | contig 57087 bp, 62 predicted proteins | sample 3512331 | NCBI WGS metagenome assembly VFQO01 (sample SAMN10412371, study PRJNA504923) | tailings metagenome | isolation source: Replicate 3 from Balatoc abandoned mine | place: Philippines: Itogon, Benguet | collected 2017-08-28 | reverse complement strand
TAGCAAAACAAGATAATAAAACTTCATATTTTTCCTTAATCAATAAAAAACGGCATCCGAAGATGCCGTTTTAATTTGGTACTTTAAGCTAACAGGATTGCTCCTGAATTAATCTTAGAAGAACAAGATCGCGCCCAAAGATACTGTTTTTGCTTTTGCATTTAAATCTGCACCAACACGGTTGTTAACATCACGTTGTGACTCTGAGTACTCAGCAACTAAGTTCAGATGTTTTGTCAGTGGGTGGTAAGCACCAACTACCCACATTGAGTCTTCAGTGGTACGCATATTTTCGCCACTGTTACCATCTAATGTAGATTCACCGTATGAAACACCCAGTTTAGTACCTACACCTGGAATGGTGTATGTACCTTGAACGTACCATTGGTCTGAATCACGACGTTTACCAGCAGCATCGAAACCGTCTAACAGTTGCAGTGTTTGACCGATACCTTTACCTTGACCATAGTAACCAGTTAAGCCAAAGCCAGCTACGTTCACGTTAGCACCCAAGTCCCAAGCAGTTGCACGCTCATCGTTACCAGCAGCAATAACATCAGCTACATTTTGTGAAATTGCAGAAGCCCAAACTTTACCAGCTACGTCGCCAGTCCACTCGTATGAAGCTTTACCTTCGTAAGCGGTTTGACCACCAGCACGGCTGTTTGAGAAAACGTTAGGGTTAGTCGCTACTGGAATTGAAGCATTTGAATCCCAAGCTTGTGTCAAACCAACTGTGAAGCTGAAACCGTTCCAGTTTGGTGATGAGTAAGCCACTTGTGATTTCCAGTCAGCGTACATGTAACCTGTACCGATACGACCCAATGTTGTGGTGTTGCCAGCCAGTGAACCTGCACTTGAACCAACACCCAACAATGTCATGTCGTTCAAGATAGCGTCTGAAGCGTAGATACCCAGATCTTTACCTAACTTGATAGAACCCCATGATTTGTCACCGAATGTCAAGAATGCTTGACGGTTTTCTTGTTGTGCACCTTGGAAACCAGCGCTAGTTGTTGAAGCACCTGGGTTGATTGAGATGGTGAAGCCAACGTCTAAATCGTTTTGACGTGTTTTACCTGAAACTGACAGGTAGTTTGGCAGCAAACCGGTAGTGATGTTAGCTGTAGAATCAGCGTTACCATCGCCTAAACCTAATGGGCCTGTACCAGCACCAGTGTCGCCAGAGAATGTTGTACGTGTGTAGTAAGCGTTTACCACACCGCCGATGTCCAATGTCCAATCGCCAGCTGGGATTACGATACCAGCATTAGCGCTTGAAGCTGCAGCAACTAATGCTGAAGCAACTGCTAATTTGATTGTTGTTTTCATATAAATCTCCATTAAAAATTTATTGCTTTTTACTACTTTAAGTTACCTCATCCAAATTAATTATTACTAATTAATATCGAATAAGAAAGTTTGCAAACTTTCTCCGTGGATAGTTTCCACTTCGAAGGTAGGCGTAGTATGCACCAAAATTTTTGATGCAGACAACCTAAAATTTGCATTTTTGTCACAATTACTTACATTTGTTGTAATTTTGCAACAGCTCCTTTCCAATTCATTACTACTAGCCATTTACATGACGCTAAATAGATTTATGCGTTGTAAGTTACCTATAAATTAATGAAAGTTTCTATACTGAATACAGCATCTAATTAAATGTCTTGTTTAGAGGTGCATCCTATGAATGCTATTTACAGCCATTTAACTGTTAGTATTACTGAACTAAAGCGTAATTTCGCGAGCATAATCCAGCAAGCCGACAACTCTCCTGTCGCCATTCTTAATCACAATAAACCCGAGGCCTATTTAATTCCGGCAGCCCACTATGAAAAGTTACTAGCTCATCTGGAAGAGCTGGAAGACGCTAGACTTGTTCATGAACGAGCGAATGGACCTTTTGTAGAAGTCGATATTGATGAGTTATAACTTGGGTTTATTCATGGTTAAGTCATTTATGCGCTTAACTTTTCGTCAATCCATATTTTCAATAATGATTGATATGGCACATCCCTTTTGTGCGCTGCAATTTTTAACCTATCTAACATATCCACAGGCAATCGAACAGAAATAGCTGTTGTACTAGGCCTGAGGTTAGAAAGTCTCAATTTTTCAGACTTAGTCCAATCTAAATATTCGGTGCTGTCATTATTTGACCAAAACAAAGCCTCTTCTGCTTCGTTTGCAAAAATTGGAATTTCCTTAAACTTTTTCATAAATTGCACGCTCCTTTTTATGCATATCACGCGCTGAAATTACTCTTATTTTAGAATTATGTTTTCTCAGCGTGAAGGTAATATGGAGTAACCTGTCGTCATTGGTCTTTCCTAACGCATGATACCTTGCTTCATTTTGACTATGTCTATCATCAGTTAAAACAAGTAATGGCTCATTAAAAAATACTTGTTCAGACTCAGCCAATGAGACTTTGTGCGTATCATTTTTGCTTGAATTTCCAGCATCCCAATCAAAGCCATCAACAATTTGCCAGTCAATCATATTTGTATATTACTATCATATAAAAATCAGTCAAGAAGATCATCTATAAAGACTCTTCCACCGCAAACAGTTTGCGATGTTCACGTATGGCAAAGCGGTCTGTCATTCCGGCAATATAATCAGCCACCGCGCGTGCTTTGTCATGCTCTGCGTAAACCTGAAACTCTTCCGGAAGTAATCCTGTGTTTTCATAAAAAGCCTGAAACAGCTCTTTAATAATGCGCATGGCCTTGGCACTCATGCGGTTCACTTTGTAATGATGATATAAATTTTTACGTAGAAATTGTTTAAGCTTCTGATTTTTGGCTGCGATCTCCGGGCTAAATGCGATAAGCTGCGGCAAGCGGCGGATATCGTCAATGGTTTGCGGTTGATGTTTGGCGATGTTGGCCGCACTTTGTGTGCAGAGATCAACGACCAACGTATTGATCATGCGGCGCACAGTTTCGTTGACCATGCGTTTGTATTCTAGTTTGGGATATAGCGCTTTTACCTGCTGCAGGTTTTGCGCAAACAGCTCAACTTTTTCCAGTTGCTCAATATTAATCAGTCCGGAGCGCAATCCGTCATCAATATCGTGATTATTGTAAGCAATTTCATCCGCATAATTGGTAAGCTGGGCTTCAAGGCTGGGGCTGGTTTTGTTAATAAAGCGCAAGCCCACATTACCAAGCTGCCTGGCGTTTTTGAGTGAACAATGCTTCAAAATGCCTTCGCGCACTTCAAAGCTTAAATTCAGTCCGTCAAACTCTGCATAGCGCAACTCCAGCTTTTCTACCACACGCAAAGACTGCAAATTGTGCTCAAAGCCGCCAAAGTCTCGCATACAATCGTTCAAGGCATCTTGTCCGGCATGGCCGAATGGGGTATGACCTAAGTCATGTGCCAGCGCGATAGCTTCGGTCAAATCCTCATGTAGCCCAAGTGTGCGTGCGATACCGCGCGCCAATTGCGCGACTTCTATGCTATGCGTGAGTCGTGTACGGAACAAATCACCCTCATGATTCACAAACACTTGGGTTTTATATTCCAGACGGCGAAATGCAGTGGAGTGGATGATGCGATCGCGATCGCGCTGAAAAGCGTTACGCGTGGAAGACGGCGCTTCAGGATACAGCCTGCCCAAGCTTTGGTCAGGATTGGCAGCATAGGATGCAAGCGTATTCATATTGAGCTTTCTTGATATCAGAACACTAAAGCGCCAGTACAGCTCTCAATTTTTCGGCATCGTAATCACTGGTAATCACAGATTTGCCAATACCCTGCTGCAAAATCAGACGGATTTTTCCATCCGCAACTTTTTTATCGAGCTGCATTAAATCAAGATATTTATCTACGCCTAATTTCGGTGCATCCAATGGCAATCTTGCTTTAGTAAGCAGGTCATACATTCGCTTCACCTCAGCCTGCGTAAGCCAGCCCATGCGAAGTGACAAATCTGCCGCAAGCATCGTGCCCGCAGCCACAGCTTCACCGTGCAGCCACACGCCATAGCCCATAGCATTTTCAATGGCATGGCCGAAGGTATGACCCAAATTTAATAATGCCCGCTCGCCAGACTCATGCTCATCGCGCGCAACAACCTCCGCCTTGTTTTGACATGAGCGATAAATAGCCTCACTGATAGCCACTTCATCCAAGGCCATCAAGGCATCAACATTGGCCTCCAGCCAATCAAAAAAATCCGAATCGCGAATCAAACCATATTTAATCACTTCAGCCATACCCGCCGAGAACTCACGTGGCGGCAAGGTTTTTAGCGTATCAATATCGGCCAGTACCACTTGCGGCTGATAAAATGCACCTATCATGTTTTTTCCCAAAGGGTGATTGATGCCGGTTTTTCCGCCCACTGAAGAATCTACCTGAGATAGTAATGTGGTGGGAATTTGAATAAATGGCACTCCACGCAGATAAGTCGCTGCAGCATAACCAGTCAGATCGCCGATGACGCCGCCGCCCAACGCAATGAGGGTTGTGCTGCGTTCACAGCGATTTTGCAGCAGCACATCGTAAATCTTGTTGAGTGTTTCCGCATTTTTATAAGCCTCACCATCCGGCAATACAATCGGAATCACTTTTACCCCAGCCTGCTGCAAAGTTTGAGATAGTTTATCCAGATACAATGGAGCAACAGTGGTGTTTGTTACAATCGCTACATGTTGACGCTTCAAATGCGGCAAAATTAAATTTGCGTTTGCGATCAGGTTGCGGCCAATATGAATGGGATAACTTCTGTCAGCCAAGTTTACGGTTAAAGTTTGCATAAATTTTCGTTAATCTCTTATTAAACTAATCAGGCATGCTGTTGCAGCATCTGCTCTATTCGCGCAGTGATTTCATTGGCAGATTGCGCACCGGTATCCACAATATAATCAGCCAATCCGGTATATATAGGATCACGAGCAGTGTACAGCTGTTCCAGTTTTTGTTTAGGATTCGCGCCTTGCAGCAAAGGGCGGCTCTTGTCACTGCGTGTACGCTGATAAAGGTCGTTGACTTTGGCACGCAGATAAATAATCTTGCCGGTATTTTTCAAAAAAGCGCGATTTTCTTCCAACAGCACGGCACCACCACCTGTCGCCACCACTACATTATCCATCTGGCTTAGCTCTTCAATCGCTGCAGTTTCACGTTTGCGAAAACCGGACTCATCTTCCAGCTCGAAAATAAGCGGGATTTTCACGCCAGTTTTGCGCTCAACCTCATGATCAGAATCATAAAATTCGCGCCCCAGCTGCTTGGCCAGCAACCGACCTATCGTGGTTTTTCCGGCACCCATCAGGCCAATAAAATAAATATTGTTCACTTAAAGACTACCCTTAAACTCTCTTCGAGCAAGATTTATACAGCACCGCTCAAATAAAAATGCCCATCTATTGAATGATGGGCATTTTATGACAATCTGCTGTTTCTGTCAGATTTTGCTTACTGCAGGTTAAGCCGCTCATCCATGATTTTTGGAGTAATAAAAATCAATAGTTCCGTTTTATCGGATGTTCTGGTCTTGCGTTTAAACAAATTGCCCATGATAGGCAAATCACCAAAGAACGGCACCTTGTCTACGCCGTTAATTTCAGTTTGCTCATATATACCGCCCAGTACCGCTGTCTCGCCGTTGTCTACCAGCACTTGCGTCATGATGTTCTGCGTATCAATAGAGGGCACACCATTGAACACTTGGCCAACTCTATCTTTTTTAACTTCCAGATCCATAATAATCTTGTCATCCGGCGTGACTTGCGGTGTGACATCCAGACTCAATGCAGCCTCTTTGAACTCCACAGCAGTAGCACCACTCGCAGAGGCACGCTGATAAGGAATTTGCGTACCTTGGGCAATTTTAGCCTTCTGCTGACTAGCGGTCGTCACTCTAGGACTAGATACAATCTTGCCACGCTGGTCGCTTTCCAAAGCTGATAATTCTAAGTTAAGCAACAAACCTGCAGGTAATCTGAACAAGCTGACCGCCATACTGCCGAAGGCATTGGCGACAGGCAGATTACTCATTAAGTCGTTGCCACCCAAACCAGGCGTCACCAAACCGTTTGGTCCGCCGAGCTGAGTTGTCACCAAACGAATCGCACCTGCCGTGTTTGGCGGTGTACCCAGACCAGTAACCGTTTCCGTCACACCCGTTGTCGGGTTGACGGTTCTTGTTGTAATACCGTTACCCAAACTGCCACTGATACCTGCACGCGTGTCGCCACCGACACGCTGCTGCTGCACACCGAAACGCGCACCCAAGCTCTTGGAGAAACGCTCGTCTGCCAATACCAATCTGGATTCAATCATCACCTGTTTAACGGGCACGTCAATTTTGTTGACCAATTGCTGCACCTGTTCCAGGAACTTTGGAATATCCTGCACAAACACGGTGTTAGTTCTGGTATCGGCAATCGCAGAACCGCGTTTTGAAAGAATCTTCTGCTTGGCATCGCTGAGCAATTTAACCAAGTCGGCTGCCTTTGCATAGTTCAGCGTAAATGATTCTGTTTTTAAAATTTCGATATCTTCAAGCTGCTGGATGCCTTCGAGCGCCTGTTTTTCATTCGCAACAATTTCTTCTGCCGGTGCGATTAAAATCACGTTACCATTCTTGCGTTTGCCCAAGCCTTTGCTCTGCATAATAATTTCCAGCGCCTGATCCCAAGGTACGTCTTTCAGACGTAAAGTCAGATTCCCAGTCACTGAATCACTGCTGATAATATTCAAACCGGTAAAGTCTGCAATCACCTGCAGTACTGAGCGCACTTCAATGTTTTGGAAATTGAGTGACAGTTTCTCACCTGCATAACCGGGCTTACTGCTGCGCACCAGTTTATTCGGGTCTTCCAATACCTGACGCACATCAATGATGAATTTTTTATCTGCCTGATAAGCCGACTGCTCCCAGTTACCCTTGGGTTCAATCACCATATGCCCGTTCTTGCCTTGGTTCATGGTGTCCACAAACAATACTGGAGTATTAAAGTTAGTCACATTCAAACGACGCTGCAGATTTGCCGGCACTTCAGTGTTGATGAAATCCACCTCAATCAATTTACCCTTTTGTTTGATATTGATACCGACCGCAGGGTCTGACAAATCGACAATAACACGACCTTCGCCATTTTTACCGCGCACAAAGTCCACTTTATTAATGGCATGTTTCTGACCGCTCAGCTTGGGTTCTGCAAACTTGGTTTCTACAGTAGCCCCTGTGTTCACTTGGGCAGGTAGTAACGTAATCGCCACTTCATTCCCATTGACACTGGTGTTATAGCTCATGGCGTTGGCAAGGTTGAGCACCATACGGGTGCGCTCTTTACCTTGTGCCATGCTGATACTTTTCAGCGTACCTTGATCGGCCTGAATATTATTTTTGCCGGTTCCATTAGCGACCTGCGGGAAATCCAGCGCGATGCGTGCTGGCTCAGTCAGCGTAAATCCAGCGGGGGGATTAGTCAGCGGCTGTGTCGTTTTCACGCGCACACTCAATCGACCACCCGGCAATGAGGAGAATTCTACGCTTTCGATTTTGTTGCTGAGAGCAGACTGATCTTCCGCCAAAGTTAGGTTGGAAAATGCAGCCAGCGCAAGCACCAGCAATGCCTGCAACAATTTGAACCACCGCAGATTTGTTTTCATCATTTCACCTCTAAACTTCTGAATGCTGCCAATTTTGCAATGCGCAGCACCATAAATGCCGACAACGTAGTCGTTTGCAATCGCGCACATTGTCCAATTATCGTTTTCAAAACTTCTATTATTCTTGCAATGCCAACCTAGTGGTTCGATTCACCCAATCACCAGTCAGCTCATCTTGCACAATTTCATGCAAAGTCACTTCACTGTCGGCAATCTGCGTAATGCGACCATAATTCTGGCCTATATAATTTCCCAAGGTCACTTGTTGCACCGTATTATCTGGGGTTCTCAGCAACGCATAAGTCAATTTATTTTTAGACAGCATGCCAACGTATTTAATGCTTTCCAATGGATAAGATTCCAATGGCTCTTTAGGTCTCTTTAGATCAGGCTGTTGCGTTCCGCTGCTTTTGCTGGCTGCCTTGCGCACATGAAACGGGTCAGACAGCACACCATCCCGGTTGTAGACCAGTGCCTCATAAGGCTTTACTTCTGGAAGTGGCTGCACTTTTGGCTTGGCATTTTTAGTGGCATCGCGCATGAACTGATCCAGATCGTCGCCATCTCCACTGCCACAAGCACTCAGTACCAATCCTAAAATGAAGACAGATGACAGCTTGGCCAAGGTAGATGCATTCAATAATGTTAAGCCTGTTTTCACGCGTTCAGCCCTTTATTTACCTGACTTCTTACCAGCTTTAGCTTTGGCTTCTTTCTCAGCCTTTTGCTTAGCCGCCACCTCATCCGCATCCAGGTAACGATATGTTTTAGCGACAGCCTCCATTACTAGAACATCGTTCACCTGATTAGGCTTGGCATCCTTGGGCAGAGGCTGTGTCTGTATATTCAAATCCCCCAAAGTCACAATCCTAGACAATCTGGAAATATCCGTAGCAAATGCCCCCAAGTCATGATAATTACCCAAAACCTTAATAGCGATTGGCATTTCGGCATAAAATTCTGCCTGCGTCTCTTTGCCTGGTTTAAATAACTCAAACTCCAGCCCCCTGCTTAACCCAGCCTGATTAATGTCGGTGAGCAATCCATCAATTTGTGATTTGTCCGGCAGCTGCCTCAACAGCGCACCAAACGTTTTTTCAATCTCTACCATCTGGGCTCTGTAGGCAACCAAATTAATCGCCTGCCCCTGCTTCATCAGATACACCTGCCTTAAATCCTGCTCTTTGGTTTTTTCTTCATCCAAAGTATCAAGCGCCGGACTCAACAATAAGTAGTAACCCAAGCCCAGCAGCAGCACAAATATGAAAGCTAGCAGCACCGCCTTGACCGGCACAGGCAAGTTACCGATATTTTTAATATCTATATTGTTAAAATCATCTAAGTTCATGATTTAACCTTTGTATCGACTTTAGCTGGCTTATCTAAAGTCTTATCCTCTGCCGCCACCTGCGGTGCTCTTAGTTTGACGGTCATGGTGAAAATATTCTGTTTCTGACCATTTGCCAGTACCGCCTTGATTTCAACCAAGCCGGGTGACTCCAGCAATGTTGAACTATTGAAATTTCGCACCAAAGTTGCCACACGAGCGTTGGTGTCAGCCACCCCTTCGAGGGTAATCACATCACCCGCCTGTTTAATGCTTTTCAAAAACATGCCTTCAGGCAACTGCCTGCTTACCTCATCCAGCACCACCACGGCCTGACTGCGGTTAGTCTGCAGATTCTCAACCACCTGCTTACGTTCTAACATGACGCTGATTTGATTTTTCAAATCTTTAATATCTGCAATCTCTTTGTCGAGTTTTGCAATCGCCTGTGTCAATCGGTTATTTCGCTCAGTTTGTGAGCTGATGCGAGCATCAATGACGGTATAAGCCATAAAAATCAGCGCCACGGCAACTGCCGCAGTGAACGCCGCCATTAACCCAAACTGGCGCTGTCTGGCCTCGCGACGCAGCTGTCGATGCGGAAGCAGGTTGACGCGTATCATAAATCTACCCCGCGCATCGCCAGACCACATGCAATCAACAGTGCCGGTGCATCCGTCGGCACTTGTGCCTGGCGCACTTTGGAGCTCAAGCTCATATTCTGAAATGGGTTGGCAATCAGTGTGTGCACTTGCGTTTTATCCTGTACCGTCACTTCCACTTCGGGAATGGATGCGCAGCCACCCGCCAGCACAATATGGTCAACATGGTGATATTGCGTGGAACTGGTGAAAAACTGCTGGGCACGCGCTACTTCCATCGCCAGCATCTGTACAAACGGCTGCAGCACTTCACTTTCATAGCTTTCCGGCAGGCCGCCCTTGCGTTTTGAAATTTCCGCTTCTTCGGCTGACAAGCCAAACCTGCGCTGAATTTCCAGTGTCAGCTGATTACCGCCAAAACTCTGCTCTCTGGCATACACAGGTTTATTGTCGTGCAGTACATTAATGTGCATCATGCTGGCGCCAATATCCACAATCATCACCGTTTTACCGTCACCGGCATCTGGCAGCTGCACGGCTACCAAAGTATATGCAGCTTCAGTAGCATAGGAATCCACATCCATCACCGTCACCTTAAGACCAGCCACTTCAGCCGCCGCCACACGGTCTTCAATTTTTTCTTTACGAGCGGCCACAATCAGCACTTCAGCTTCATCCGGATTATTAGGTGCGGGGCCGATAATCTGGAAGTCAACATTCACTTCATCCAGAGGAAAAGGAATATATTGATTCGCCTCGGCCTCTACCTGCACTTCCATGTCTTCTTCGCGCAAGTCTGCTGTCATCAGTACTTTCTTGCTGATAACAGCTGAGGAAGGAAGCGCAAGTGCAGCATGTTTTTCACGCGTCCCCAGTGTCTTCCATGCTAACTTAATTGCATCCGCAACTTTACCGATATCCGCCACATTACCATCCACCATTGCATCCACCGGCAGCGGAGCCACTGCGTAAGCCTCAAGCTTATAGCCACCACGGCTATCTTTAGCCAACTCCACCATCTTTACTGAAGTGGAACTGATATCAATGCCGACAAGTGGGGGGGTAGATTCTGTGAAAAGACTGAATTTCAAACTGAAATTCCTTTGCTAATTTCGTTAGTTACGCACACTTTTAATAATTTACATTAAATCCTAGCAACAAGTTTAAACCCTGTAAAGCAAAATTGTTTACATATATTTACAAATTTAAAAACAGTTGTGTTTACATACGATGACATTTTTCTTCAATTACAACCGACATTCAGCGCACAAAACTTTTAGGTCGCAAGGAGATGCATAGCGATTTATAATATTCAATTCATGATGTTTACAGAAAATTGATACCCCAATGATTCTCAACAAATGGTGGCAATACGTTTTAATGACATTACTGGTGGGCAGCCTATCTGTTGTGGCACTGATTGCAGTGGCAGCCGCACTGATATATCCAACATTACCCTCACTGGAAGCACTCACTGACTACCAGCCAAAACTGCCGTTGCGCGTGTACTCAGAAGACGGCTATCTAATTGATGAATTTGGCGAGGAACGTCGCGCCTACGTCAAAATTGAGAACGTACCTAAGAACATGAAAGACGCTGTGCTGGCGATCGAAGACCGTCGTTTTTATCAGCATAGCGGTGTGGATTTAAAAGGTGTGTTACGCGCAATCAAAAACAACCTTACCGGTGTAAGCCATGAAGGCGCCAGCACCATTACCATGCAGGTAGCAAAAAACTTTTTTACCACACCCAATGGCAAACGCACCATTATCACCAAAATCAATGAAGCCCTGCTGGCACTGAAAATTGAACACACGCTCAGCAAAGACAAAATTTTGGAGCTGTATATCAACCAGATTTATCTGGGTCAGCGTGCCTATGGCTTTGCGGCCGCAGCACAAGTGTATTATGGCAAACCGCTGGAAAAATTAAATCTGGCAGAAACCGCATTGCTGGCTGGCCTACCCAAAGCTCCCTCGGGTTACAACCCTTATGTGAATCCCAAGCGCGCCATCATGCGCCAGCAAGAAGTACTGCGCGATATGCAGCGTTATGGCTTCATCGACGGCGCACTATATGAAGCCGCGATTAAACAGCCGTTACGTTTTAAAGCTTCGCGTCAGGCACGCGATCTGGCGGCTGATTATGTGGCAGAAATCGTGCGTGAAAATTTATATGCGCAATACCAAGACGAAATTTACAGCAGCGGTCTCAAGGTTTATACCACGATACGCAAAGCGAACCAAGAAGCCGCTAATGCTGCCGTCAGAGAAGGTGTGCTGGATTATGATGCGCGACATGGCTTTCGCGGCCCGGAAAAAAACGTCAACCTGAGCAAGCTGCTGGCTGATAATCCTGACTCTGCACTCGATGAGGCGCTGGATAGTTTTGAAGTGTCTAATGGCTTTATTCCTGCAATTGTGACTAATATCGGCCAGAAATCCGTACAGGTACATACCAAAAACGGCGAAAGTCTTGAGATAAGCGGCAAAGGCCTAGCACTGGTCGCAAGAACACTGAGCGAAAAAAATCCAGAAAAACGCCTGCTGAAGATAGGATCGATTATTCGTGTTACCAGAGCGCATGGCAGCAATGATAAGAATGCCTGGCGCATCGTACAACTGCCGCAAGTGGAGGCAGCTCTAGTTGCCATGGATCCTGAAACTGGCGCAGTGCGCGCTTTAGTGGGTGGCTTTGATTTTAATCGCAACAAGTTTAACCATGTAACACAAGCGTGGCGTCAGCCCGGTTCCAGCTTTAAACCTTTCATTTACTCTGCCGCCTTAGAAAAAGGCTTCACGGCTGCCAGTATTGTAGAAGACAGTCCGCTTAATTTTTCGGCACAGGAAACGGGCGATAAGGCTTGGTCGCCGCAAAACTTTGACAACACCTTTGAAGGCCCGATTCGCTTGAGACAGGCACTGACCAAATCCAAAAACTTGGTATCGATTCGCGTGATTCAAGCGATAGGCCCCAGCTACGCACAGGACTACATCACCAGATTCGGCTTTTCTGCAAAAAAACATCCGCCATACCTCACCATGGCTTTGGGTGCCGGCTCCGTAACTCCGTGGGAAATGGCCACTGCTTATTCAGTGTTCGCCAACGGTGGTTATCGTGTTAAACCTAACCTGATTACTAAAATCGTCGATCAGAATGGCAATGTGCTGATGGAAACCAAATTTAACGGTGTAGGTAAAGGTGCGCCCAAAGTCATTGATTCCAGAAATGCATTTATCATGACATCGATGATGAAAGATGTTATCCGTCATGGCACCGCAACTCGCGCCTTGCAGCTGGGGCGCAATGATCTGGCTGGCAAAACCGGTACTACAAATGACCATTTTGATGCATGGTTTGCCGGCTACAATCCTAATCAAGTGGCAATTGCCTGGATGGGCTATGATAAGCCGCGTCCACTAGGTAGAGAAACCGGGGGTGCAGCAGCGCTGCCAATCTGGATTAAATATATGGCGACCGCACTCAAAGGTGTTCCCGATGTAGAACCTGTTGTGCCGGACGGTGTACTAGCACTGCGCGTTGACCCACTGACCGGCGTGCGTGCTGACAACGACGAGAATGGTATTTATGAATATTTCTACCACGAAAACCCACCGCCTGAGGTAGAGTTTAGCTTGCCATCACTGTTTGGGGACGGGGAAACAGCACCGGACGCTCAGCTGGGACAGGCACAAAAACTGTTTCAGCCAGATATTATGCTTCCGGCTAAACCTCTACCCATAAAACCTGCTGAGCCTACGCCAAAGCCAGCTGACAATACGGTTAAAAACCCTTTAAACGCACATTAATGGTTCAATTCAAGTACCACCGGTGTGTGGTCGGATGGGCGCTCCAGCTTACGGGGCGCCTTGTCAATATAAGCTGCGACACATTGTGCTTTTAAAGCATCACTCACTAAAATGTGGTCAATACGCATACCTAAATTACGCCTAAAGCCAGCCATGCGGTAATCCCACCAACTGAAGCTTTTTTCAGGCTGTTCAAATAATCTGAAACTGTCATGCAGCCCCAAACCTAACAGCTGTTTAAACGCTGCACGCTCTAGGTCTGACACCAACACCTGACCTACCCAAGCTGCAGGGTCATGACAATCCTGATCTTCAGGCGCAATGTTGTAATCCCCCAGCAGCAGCAGTTTGGGATATCGCGAGAGCTCTTCTTTCAGCCAGCTTTGCAACGCATTCAGCCAGCGTAATTTGTATTGGTATTTATCTGAATCAAGCGCCTGCCCATTGGGAATGTAGGCACAAACCACACGCATGTCATGAATCGTTGCGGCAATCACGCGCTGCTGATCATCCTCAAATGCAGGAATATTCTGCTGGACTTCAGCCAAGGAATGGCGGCTGACGATGGCAACACCGTTGTAGGTCTTTTGCCCAATATGGATAGCGTTATAGCCTATTTCCCGCAAAGCCTCATAAGGAAACTTGCTATCTTCCTGCTTGGTTTCCTGCAGGCACAGCACATCGGGTTGGGTGGCATTTAACCAGTCAAGCACATGCGGTAAACGCACATTGAGAGAATTCACATTCCAGGTAGCAAATTTCAAAAGAAGAAGCCTTGATATTTAATCACTAGTTAGCAACATTTTAGCCAGATTCAAGACGTCATTCCGTTGTGGCGTAACAACGCATCAATGCTAGGCTCACGGCCGCGGAATGCCGCGAAGGATTCCATTGCAGAGCGAGAGCCGCCTCTGGCCAGAATTTCCTGCCAGTAGCGCTGTCCGGCTTCTCTGGACAGCACACCATCTTCTTCAAACATGCTGTAGGCATCTGCCGATAACACTTCAGCCCATTTATAGCTGTAGTAACCCGCTGCATAACCACCAGAAAATATATGGGTAAAGTTATTTGGAAAGCGGTTCCATTGTGGAGGACGTACCACAGCCACCTCATCGCGCACTTGTTCAATCACATCCAGCGCAGTGGTCGCACCGTGCGGGTCAAACTCACTATGCAAACGAATATCAAACAGAGCAAACTCAATCTGACGCACAGTTTGCATACCAGCTTGGAAATTCTTGGCAGCGACCATTTTGTCAAACAAAGCACGCGGCAGCTGCTCTCCGGTATCCACATGCGCGGTCATATTACGCAGCACTTCCCATTCCCAGCAAAAGTTTTCCATAAACTGACTGGGCAATTCGACGGCATCCCATTCCACACCTTTGATGCCGGATACACTGTAATCATCCACTTCCGTCAGCATGTGATGCAGACCATGACCAAATTCATGGAACATGGTCAGTACTTCATCGTGCGTAAATAAAGCGGGTTTATCCCCTACCGGTGCTGAGAAGTTGCAGGTTAAATAAGCCACTGGCTTGGTTAAGCCACCCACCGATTTGCGCCGAGTGATGGCTTCATCCATCCATGCGCCGCCGCGTTTGTTATTACGTGCATATAAGTCCAGATAAAACTGACCTATCAGCTCACCGTTACCACGAACGATATCGTAAAAACTCACATCCGGATGCCAGACCGGTGCGCTAGATTTGTTGACCTGAATGCCGAAAATGGTTTCTACCACTTTAAACAAACCAGCTAACACTTTATGCTCAGGAAAATATTGTTTGACCTCTAGATCAGAAAACGCGTACTTATCTTCACGCAGTTTTTCAGACACATAAGACACATCCCACGCCTGCATATCTGCAATCCCCAGCTTGAACGCATATTCTTCCAGCTCAATTTTGTCGCGCAGCGCAAATGGTTTGGCTTTAGCCGCCAAGTCCTGCAAGAAATCTTTTACCTGCGCAGCTGAATCGGCCATTTTGGTAGCCACAGAAAGCTCGGCATAATTTGCAAAACCTAGCAACTGCGCGGCTTCTTGTCTGAGTTTCAGTATCTGCGCAATGATAGGGGTGTTATCCCATTCCGATTTACCAAATTCAGAAGCGCGTGTGGCGTAAGCACGGTATAAAGTTTCACGCAGTTCACGGTTATCGGCATATTGCAGTACAGGCAGATAGGATGGGAAATGCAGGGTAAATTTCCAACCGGTTTTATCATCTGCTTTTGCAGCATCAGCTGCAGCCTGCAGTACATCCTCTGGAATGCCTTTAAGGGTGCTGGCATCTTCTATATAGAGTGCATAATCATTGGTGTTATCCAGTACATTTTCTTCAAACTTTGAAGAAAGTTTAGACAGCTCTTCCTGAATTTCCTTAAAGCGTGCCTTTTGTGCAGCCGGCAGCTCTGCCCCACCCAAGCGGAAATCACGTAGCTCGTTTTCTACAATTTTTTTCTGCGTTTCACTGAGTGCATCGAACTGGCTGCTATTGCGCAGGCTACGATATTTGGCGTACAAACGCTCATCCTGGCTCAAATCCGCATAAAAATCGGTCAGCTTGGATAGGTTTTCATTGTAAGCTTCGCGCAGTTCAGGGCTGTTCACCACTGCATTGATGTGCCCGACTTGTGACCAAGCACGTGCCAGACGTTCTTCAATGTCTTCCAGTTTGCTGGCAAAATTATCCCAAGTGACGCTGTCTTGGGTTGTCGCCAGCTTTTCAATGGCAACACGTGACTCACTGAGCAAATAGTCAATGGCGGGGGATACATGTTCTGCCTTTAATTGATTAAATTTAGGCAAGCCGGAAAAATCTAAGAGCGGGTTGTTATCCAATGGTGAAATAGTCACTGCGTTGAATCTTTCTATCAAAAAACTAATTAATCAGTCGTAATGTAAATGGGTAACGATAATCTTCACCCTTACTGCTAGAGATGGCGGCAATAATGCAAATCACAATATTGAACAGCCAAATAATGCCCAGCAGTAAAAATCCTACCAGGATAAAAATCAGTACGTATGCAACAAATTGTGCCAAGAGCAGCGTAATCTGAAAATTCAGCGCCTCTCTGGATTGCACCCGTATATATTCACTGTCATCCTTCTTCAGCAAGAAGACAATCAAAGACGGTATAAATGAAAACAAAATACCGCCCAAATGCGTAATAGTCGCGATATTCTTTTCGTCGTTGCTGGGCACGGTTAACACTTCTGTTGACATAAAGGCCTCTGAAATCATGAACAAATAGGTAGTGATAAACTGCTGTAGGCCACTAAACAGTGAGATTAAACTTGTTAACCACAAGTTCAATTTTGTCACTGTCAGTGAGTCCTAACACACGACGCGACTGGCTCACCAAGCTGCTCACATGACTGTGCAGCACCTGCTGTTTGATACTGAGAATGTGTGAGGGATGCATGGAAAATTGTCGCAAGCCCATGCCAATTAACAGTTTAGTGAGTTTGGCATCCCCCGCCATTTCCCCACAAACCGAAACTGATTTACCCAGCTTAGCACCGGCTTTAATGGTCATCGATATCAGCTTGAGCACAGAGGGATGCAATGGGTTGTAAAGATGCGCCACGGCATCGTCAGTGCGGTCAATCGCCAAGGTGTATTGAATTAAATCGTTGGTTCCGATGGAAAGAAAATCTAATTCACTGGCAAAGGCTTCAGCATTAATTGCTGCTGCGGGAATTTCAATCATACCGCCCAGTTCAACACCCTCATCAAACGGGATGCCCTGATTACGCAGGGTGGTTTTAGCGCGCTCCAACAGCAATTTGGTCTGGCGCAGCTCCGACAAGGTAGAAAGCATCGGAATCAGAATCTTAATCTTGCCAAACTGTGAAGCGCGCAGCAGCGCACGCAGTTGAGTATTGAATACCTGCGGCTCGGATAAACATAGTCTGATGGCGCGCAAACCCAAAGCCGGATTAGGAGAGTTGACCACCGTATCCGGATTCATTTGTTTATCAGCACCTAAATCCAGAGTACGAATTGTGACGGGCAAACCCTTCATCGCCTGCGCAACCGACTTGTATGCCTGAAACTGCTCTTCCTCATTCGGCATATCGTGCCGATTCATAAACAGAAACTCGGTGCGATACAGCCCAATGCCGGTCGCGCCTGAGGCTTTAACCGCCTGCACGTCTTCCGGTACTTCAATGTTCGCGAGCAACTCTATTGGCGTGCCATCAATAGTGACAGCTTTAGTGGATTTGATGCGCTGCAGTTTTTGCTGCTCTAGCTCCCACTGTTCCTGACGCAGTTTGTACTCGGCCAGAATTTCTTTGGATGGACTGACAATGACTACGCCCAAGTCACCATCGACGATAATCAGTTCGCCGTCATTAATCAGATCACGCGCGCGCTGCAGTGCAACGATAGATGGGATATTCAAGCTGCGTGCCAAAATGGCGGTATGTGAAGTAGCACCACCCACATCGGTAATAAACGCGGCAAACTGATGCTGCTTGAACTGAATGGCATCAGCAGGTGAAATATCATGCGCAACCAGAATCAATTTGCGCTCTTGGTGCAGCGCGCTGCTTTGCTGCTCGCTGCTGAGCTGATTTTGATGACCGAGCAGTACTTTAATAATTCGCTCTACAACCTGAACCACATCGTGTTTACGCTCACGCAGATAGGCATCTTCAATTTGCTCAAACTGGTCGACAATGTCATCCATCTGCAGCTTGATGGCCCACTCAGCGTTGCACTGCTCGTTGCGAATAATGTCTTTAGGGATTTCCGACAGCGATTTATCTTCCAGCATCATCAGATGCGTACTGATAAATGCCGACAGCTCAGCCGGTGCATTCTGACGCAGACTGGATTTAATCTGGGTGAGGTCGGCTTTTACCGTAGCAATCGCATCACTGAAGCGCTTGATCTCGTCTTCAATTAAATGTTTAGGCAGCTGATAATGCACCACTTCCAGCAATGCATTGGACACGAGATGTGCTTGCCCAATCGCAATGCCGCTGGAAACACCTACGCCATGAATACTGAAACTGGTCATTCACCCTCGCCAAAGTAATCTTGGATTAATGCAATTAAGGCGTCCAGCGCCTGCGCTTCATCCTTGCCATTGGCTTCAAGTGTAATCACTGCACCTTTGGCAGCGGCCAGCATCATCACACCCATAATACTTTTCGCATTAACACGGCGGCCATTCCGTTCAATGAAAATCTCGCTGGCAAATTTGCTTGCTGTCTGGGTAAGCTTGGTTGAGGCACGCGCATGCAGGCCCAGCTTATTAATAATTTCTACTTGTCTGCTAATCATTGGTTTTTTAATCCATTGTTAGAATCATTTTTAAAGTGATTGTTAAACGCAACATAATCGTTTTCTCGCTTCAGGCTTAGCTACAAACCTAACTATAACGAGCGCATGTATCGCGATCGAAACTCACCACCCCTTCGCGGCCACCGCTCACAGCTTTTTCAACCAGCACGGAAAGTGACTCATGGCGATAAGTCATCACTCGCACCAGCATGGGTAAATTGACACCGGCCACACCTTCTATCAAACCAGGCTGCAAAATCTGCGTCACAATATTGCACGGCGTGGCACCATAGATATCGGACAGCACCAGTACACCTTCACCGCTATCCACACGCTTTAACAAATCCTTCGCGCGCGGTAACACCTGATTAGGGTCATCCTTACTGCTAATTGCCAGCGATGCCAGCTGTGGAGGCGAAGCGCCCAACATGTGCTCAGCACAGTCCATAAGATTTTTACCAAACTCGCCGTGCGTAATTATCAAAATACCTATCATTCGCCGTCACTACCTATTTGAAAAATCATTATTTAAGCTCACGGTGTCTGGTGAGTACTTTTTGTGTGGCCTTGAAATAGGCGCTCAACTGCTCGACCAGATACACAGAACGATGCTGGCCACCGGTGCAGCCTACCGCCACGGTCAGATAACCACGATTGTCCTGCACAAAACATGGCAGCCACTTCTCCACATAATCCCGAATATCATTCAGCATTTCCTGCACCGCTGCATGAGACTGCATGAACTGCTGAATTTGCACATCCTGTCCGGTAAAGTCCCTCAAATTGACATCATAATGCGGATTCGGCAGACAGCGCACATCAAACACAAAATCAGCATCAAGCGGTATACCGTGCTTAAAACCAAATGAAGTAAACAACAGGGTGAGACCGGTACGCTCAATTGAAACCACATCACCCACCCACCCGCGCAGCTTGTTGGCGCTCAGATTGCTGGTATCAATCACATGCCCCAAATCGCCCAGACTCGCCAGTAAATCACGCTCATAAGCGATACTTTCGGCCAACGTTGTAGTATCTTTGCTCAAAGGATGTTTGCGCCTGGTTTCACTGAAACGCTTGACCAGCGTCTCTACATTCGATTCTAAAAACAAAACGCGCGTATCCACATGCTGGGCGCGCAACAGACTAATGTAATCAGGCAGCGACTCCAACGCAGCACTACGGCTATCAATACTGATGGCCACAAGTTTATGGTCTTCCGCACCTAGATGTTCCATCAAACTTGGCAACATCGTGGCGGGGAGATTATCAATACAATAATAACCGCTGTCTTCCAGCGCGCGCAGTGCGATACTTTTGCCTGATCCGGATAATCCTGTAACGATGATGAGCTGTTTCATATCTTTAATCAGACCGCATATTTTTTTTCATCTCACGTTGATGGCGCTGTTTGAATTGCTTGGTAGCATTGATACCGCGCAATAGCAGCATATGATTGCGAATCGCCACTTCCACCAGCACTGCAATATTGCGCCCTGCAGCGATGGGGATTTGTACTTTAGGTACTTTTACGCCCAGCACTTCCTCGTGCAGCGATTTAATATTAAGCCTATCTAGCAGCTGCGGCGCCAATTTGTCCGCCATCTCCAGCTGGATAATAAGATCTAGCGGCTTGGTAGGCTTGACAGAATTATCGCCAAATAATGCGCGTATATTCAATATACCTAAACCGCGTACTTCCAGATAATCCTGCAGCAAAGGCGGACAACGCCCTTCTACACGCTCAGGTGAAATACGAAAAAAATCAACAATGTCATCTGCAATCAACCGATGTCCGCGTGAAATCAGCTCCAGCGCCAGCTCACTTTTACCAATGGCTGCCTCCCCTTTAATCAAGGCGCCGAAACCCTGCACTTCCATAAACACGCCATGCAGGCTCACAGATTCAGCCACCGCCTGCGCCAAAAAGTGACTGAGAAAATCCATCAATTCAGGACTGCGTAAACTGGAAGTAAACAAAGGCACTTGATGCGCATCTGCGGCTGATATAAGAATTTCAGGCACTTGCTCACCATTCGCCACAATCACCGCTGCCAAATCAGTAGCATACAAATTTTCTATGCCGCGCTTGGCGTCTGCCGCAGATAAACTGCGCAGATAATCCATTTCTGCGCAGCCTAACACCTGCACGCGGTTAGGATGCACAAAATTAAGATGCCCGATCAGGGCTAAAGATGGTTTGCTGACGGTTTCGCTGGTAAGCGTATTTAACCCGCCGTCAAGCCCGGCAATCCATTTCAGTTTGAGCTTACGGCGGGTCTGTTTGAATAGCTCAGCAACATTAATTTGAGCCATAATTGATGATGATTAATAAATAATCAGACAAAGATTACTGTATGTTTTGATGCTTAACTGCACCATTCACTTTGTGATGATCAGCATTTTTTTCTTTGTGTTTCACCACTTGTCGGTCAAGTTTATCTGTCAGCATATCAATCGCGCTGTACATATTTTCGCCTTCACAGGCAGCATGTAAATCATTACCAGGAACATGGAGTGTCGCTTCAACCTTTTGGGCGAGCTTTTCTACACTCATCGTCACTTTGACATCGATCACATGGTCAAAGTGATTACTAATTCTAGCCAACTTGCTTGTTACATAATCGCGTAAAGCTGGAGTGATTTCTAAATGGTGACCAGTTAATTGTAAATTCATGACTTGCTCCTTTTGAAAATATTCTTCAAGACCGAACCATGCTACTTGTTCGCTACTTGTCGAACAGTTCCAGTTTACTACTTTCGGCCGTCTCTGTGACAGAGAGCAGGCAAAATTTTTAAACTTTCAAGGATATGTCTATAGGGATTTTCTGAGACTTGCAGGCGGGATGTTCAGGGACTCGCGATATTTGGCAATGGTGCGTCGCGCCACAATAATACCCTGCTTGGCGAGCAAGTCGGTAATCTGGTTATCAGAATAAGGTTTCTGCGGATTTTCCTGGTCAACCAATTGTTTAATCAGCGCGCGAATCGCTGTAGCAGAGCAAGTGCCGCCACTTTCGGTGGCTACTGAACTGCCAAAGAAATATTTAAGTTCAAAAATGCCACGCGGTGTCAGCATGTACTTATTGGTGGTAACGCGCGAGATTGTGGATTCATGCAAATCCAGCTCATCAGCAATCTCACGCAGCACCAGCGGCTTCATCGCCACTTCGCCATATTCGAGAAAGTTACGCTGTCTATCTACAATGGCTTGTGAAACGCGCAGAATAGTTGAGAAGCGCTGCTGGATATTTTTAATCATCCACTTCGCCTCCTGCATCTGACTCTGCAGGTACTGACTGGAGCTATCACGATTACGTTTCAAAATACCTGCATACAACTGGTTGATTTTCAGTTTCGGAATCACGCTTTCATTGAGACTGGCGATCCAGATGCCCTTCACCTTTTTAACAATCACCTCGTGCTGAATGTACTGTTCGGAACCGATGTGACTGAATGCAGCACCCGGACGCGGATTCAAGCTGGTAATCAACTGCTGCACCTGCTTTAGCGTAGCTTCATCACATGACAGCTCCCTACGCAACTTCACGTAGTCACGGCTGCCCAGCAGGGATAAATGTTTTTGCGCCACGATTTTAGCAAGCGCAAGATGAGGCATATGCACATCCATGGCTTCGAGCTGCAGCAGCAAGCACTCACTTAAGTTTCTTGCACCTACGCCCGCAGGATCAAGATGCTGAATGTGCCGCAAACCGGTCTGCAGTTCGAGCAAATCAATTTCCAGCTCAGCTGGCATTTCTTCAGCAATTTGTTCCAGCGTCTGCTCCAGATAACCATCTTCATTAATGCTATCCACCAGCAGCGCGATGATGGATTGATCGCGTGCGGATAACGGCATCAGTTTCAACTGTGATAACAGATGATCGCGCAGGCTGAGCTGCAGAGTTTCCTGCGGTTTAAAATCACTGTCATCATCTGCCGGTGCGTTGTTTTCATCCCAGCGACTGCCATTTGAAAACACATCAAATGCCTCGTCAAACTCGGCATGAAAAGTATCGGTAAATTCCTCCCCGCTAGGCTCAAAATCGGACACTTCATCAAACGCAGCTGCTTCCCCAGCAACATCTGCAGGACTTGCAAGATATTGATCAGGCTCGACATCTGTCTGCAAACTGCCGGCAGAGAAATCGGTCGGCGCTGCAGACTCAGCCGAAGGCGCTGCATCATCAACTTCATTGCCATACTCATCCTCAAACTCATCGCCGCGCTCAAGCAGCGGGTTCGTCTGCATCAGCACCTCAATTTCCTGATTCAACTCCAACGTGGACAATTGCAGCAGCCTGATGGCCTGCTGCAGCTGCGGGGTGAGTGACAGATTTTGTGAGAATTTAAGCTGTAAACCTTGCTTCATAGACGGAAATCTTTGCCCAGATAAACTTCTCTGACACTTTCATTGGCGACAATTTCGCTGGGAATACCGGATGCAAATACGTGCCCCTGATTCACGATGTAAGCACGATCACATATCCCCAATGTTTCACGCACATTATGGTCGGTAATGAGTACGCCAATATTGCGTGAGCTTAGAAAACGTACAATCTGCTGAATATCAATCACCGCAATCGGGTCGATACCTGCAAACGGCTCATCCAGCAGTACAAAACTAGGGTTGGATGCGAGACAGCGTGCAATTTCAACACGTCTACGCTCGCCACCTGACAAGCTCACCGCTGCGCTGTCGCGTATATGCGTGATGTGCAGATCTTCCAGCAGAGACTCGAGTTTCTCCTGCATCTGCTCTTCCGTCATATCCTGCAGCTGCAAAATCGCCAGTATATTGTCCGCCACAGTAAGCTTGCGAAAAATCGAGGCTTCCTGCGGCAGATAAGACAACCCCATACGCGCGCGCATGTGGATAGGCATATGGCTTAAATCAACGCCATCCAGCAAAATGCGGCCTTCGTCCAAAGCCACTAAACCCACCATCATATAAAAACTGGTGGTTTTACCTGCGCCGTTGGGACCCAGCAAACCAATCACTTCACCACTTTTAATCGTCAGCGAAATGTCCTGCACTACAGTACGCGCTTTGTAAGATTTGCGTAAATTTTCAACCACTAGTTCACTCATGAATACGCTTTCGAATTATTTAGGCTCTGGACTGACTTCGAGGCTGCGGCTAAAGCGCATAGATTTGGTCGGTGGCGGAATTTCCTTGGCATTATTTGCCGCAGGTTTGGCTGGTTCAGCTTTGGGTGCTGGTTCTACTGTAGCCTTTTTATTTTTAGGCTGAATGATGGCGCGCACACGACCGCTGGGGGTACCGGCTGTAGCCGCTTGCGAACCGCCACCAATCACTTCTGCATATTCGGCATTTGCATCGTACATAATATAATCGCCATGCACGATATCTTCACCGCGCTTTACCCAAGCTTTGGTAAACAGCTGCACTTTATCCATGCGCCCGTCGTATTCAATTCGCTGCGCACTGCCTTGCATGTACTCATTTTTACCTTCCATTTTCTGTTTGAAAGTAGTCGGATTGCCTAATGAGGTACTGTGCTGAAAACCACCCTGATCTTCACGAACAATTAATTTATCTGCACGAATTTCCAAAGTGCCCTGCGTCAAAATAACATTGCCGCTGTAGGTGCTGATTTGTTTGGAATCATCTACTTTCACGGTATCAGCTTCAAGATCAATCGGTTTATCTCGATCTGCCGCTTCCGCACGTACCTGACCAGAAAACCCTGAAACGCAGATGCATAACAGCAGCAAGCAAAAGCTCAGCCCCGATGCGCCCATGCGCGATTCCGATTGATGCGATTCTGATTGAACAGTGCAATAGTGCTTAATCATAACTTCTCCGAATACGGGTATTTTTAGTATTAGCTTGGGTGCTGGCCGGTTTTTTTGCCTGCGCTGATTGGGACGATGGTTTATTTTTCGGTATATTTTTCTGTGAAGCTGAATTCACCAACACCGGCTTTTCATAGTGCGCACGCACTCTGTTGAGCAAAGTCACCGTTTGCTTTTTCTTCTCATAAATCATGCCTGTGGCATAAATCACTGTTTTAGGCGCTTGTTTAATCACTACCGGTCGATCTGTGGTCACGATTTCTTCATTCGGGCGAATATTGAGCAGATCAGTTTCTACCGTCATTTCGCCTTTTTCTTCAAACGCCTGCCTAGTCACCACCACATCATCCACCAGCTGTACTTCTTCGCCGTTAGACGACACATAGCCGCGTTTACCCACAGCGCGCGTGTAAGGTTTGTTGACTGCAAACTGCGTGTAATTAGGCTGCATCAGTTCGGTGCTGTCGTCATCGGGAAAATGGCGCATTTCCGATGCCACCAGCTTATAGCGCAAATCACCATTGATATCTGTCTGCGTCGTCTCGAAATTGCTCATGATGTAATCCGGATCATGTCGGCTGCTGCCGTCTATCTTGGGCATTGCCGGCTGCACTGTATAGTTAATCCAATAGGTAATCATCGCCACAAAGCCCAGCAGCACCAGAGGAAACGCTATCGCGGTACGCGTTGCTACCTGCATAAGCGCGCTCCCGCCATGCGCATGTCACAGAACCAATAAGATAAGCCAGGCTGCATCATGTTAATTCGTGATGTTTGCCTGCGTTAAAAACTGCGCCATTTGCGATTCAAATGTACCCTGCGCTTGCATAATCAGCTCACACACCTCACGCACCGCACCGCGGCCACCCTGCTTGTAAGTTACATAATGCGCATGTTTAAGCAGCAACGCGGGTGAGTCAGGTACGGCAATCGCTAGCCCGCATTGCAGCATTGGCGGCAAATCAACCACATCATCTCCCATAAAGGCGCATTGATCAGGCTGCAAACCACTGGATTTCACCAAATCTCTAAAAGCCTGCAATTTATCTTCTACGCCCTGATAAAAATGCGCCACACCCGTAGATTCAGCACGTTTTTTTACCACATTCGAAGTACGTCCGGTAATGATCGCCAATGAAACACCGGTGGCTTTCAACAGCTTCATGCCTAAACCATCGTGTGAGTGAAAGGTTTTATATTCCTGACCATCATCGCCTATGGTCAAACCGCCATCGGTCATCACACCATCTACATCCAATATCAGCAGTTTGATTTTCTGCAGCCGCTGATTCAAGTCTTGATTGTTCACTGCCGCCACTTAAACCACCTTTGCCATCAATAAATCATGCATATTAAGCGCACCCACTAGTACGCCGCTCTCGTCAACCACGAGCAGGCCGTTGATTTTACGGTGCTCCATCATTTCCACCGCCTCAATCGCCAGGGCATGCGCTTGTATCGTGGTCGGATTGGCATGCATCACATCTTTCATCATGCTCGCCATCACATTAATTTCACGCTCAAAACAGCGCCTTAAATCACCATCAGTAAAAATGCCCAAAGGTTTATTTTGTGCGTCCACCACCGCTGTCAAACCGAGACCTTTACGCGACATTTCAAGCAAACCATCGCTCAGGGTGGTCTGGGGATTCACTTTGGGCACATGCTCATCGGTACGCATAATGTCGCTGACACGCAGCAGTAAGCGTCGTCCCAAACTGCCTCCAGGATGGGAACGCGCAAAATCTTCAGCAGTGAATTCGCGCAAATCGAGCACACATAGCGCCAGCGCATCGCCTAAAGCCAGCGCAACCGTGCTACTGGAAGTTGGCGCCAGACCCAGCGGGCAAGCCTCTTTGCTCACATGCGCACTTAGGTGGATATCTGCCTCTTTGGCCAAAGTGGAGCTGTCATTGCCGGTAATGGCAATAATTTTGGCGCCCAGACGTTTTAGTGGCGGCACAATGGCCAGCACCTCATCGCTCTCACCGGAATTAGACAGGGTAATCACCACATCGCCCGCTGTGATCATGCCCAAGTCACCATGGCTGGCCTCAGCAGGGTGCATGAAAAATGCCGGGGTGCCGGTACTGGCAAAGGTAGAGGCGATTTTTCCCCCTATGTGGCCGGATTTGCCCATGCCACTCACCACCACACGGCCTTTGCATGACAATATGCACTGCACGGCATCCACGAAGTTTTGGTCCAGCCGCTGCGCCAGCAGCTGCACTTCACTTGCTTCAAGCTGCAGAATCTCACGCCCGAGTGTCAGGGTTTTTTTCTGATCTACAATTTGAGCTTGTTCGGACTGTGCCGAACACTGCTGATTTGATAATGACATTGAGCAATAGAGTTTAATTAATAATGTAATTATTTTATGACTGTAAAGACATGAGTTTTGTCTTCAATCTTATCCCTAGTATAAAAGGGAATGTCTCAGTTATAAAGTCCAAGTCATCAGGATTGAGGCTTTTTTTAAACAAAATTAGCTAAAAAATTAATTATCGGCATAAATTTTGCTGGGTTCATAAAAAATCAGCGGCAACCAACACCTCAACTCGGTTAAAAACTCAAAAATAAAGTTTGTAAGTCTAGGCCAATATGAAACAATAGCTGCAAAATAATCTTCAACAAAAACATGTTTAACTCCCTGCCGCTCATTTTAATTTTGCTGATTAGCTCGGTATTGGCCGTGGCGACTTTCCGCGTGTTTCGCCTGCCGCCAATGCTGGCTTACTTCCTAGTAGGTCTAGCATTGGGTCCGCACACATTTGGGTTGCTGCCAGATAGCGAGGCCAACCGCGAATTTGCTGAATTCGGCATTGTATTTTTAATGTTCAGTATCGGGTTGGAGTTCAGTCTGCCGCAGTTATACGCCATGCGTAAAAAGGTACTGGGGCTGGGTGGCAGTCAGGTGGCAATCACTTTGGCACTCACTATGGCAATCGCCAAGCTCTGCGGTTTGGGCTGGTCAACTGCGTTCGTCATAGGCGCAGCGCTAGTGATGTCTTCCACCGCGATTGTTTCCAAAATTCTTGCCGAACGCATCGATTTAAATTCTCGCCACGGACGCTTGAGCATAGGCGTATTGCTGTTTCAGGATATTGCGGTAGTGCCGATTCTGGTACTCATTCCGGCCTTGGGTGCAGTACAAACCGACTTGACCAATGTATTAGGAATTGCCCTGCTCAAAGCGATTGCTATGTTGCTATTGCTATTCACAATAGGCAAGTGGCTCATTAATCCTTGGTTCAACTGGGTGGCAAGTCAGCGCTCACGTGAACTGTTTGTGATGAATGTGTTGATGGTGACGCTGCTGCTGGCTTTTGCCACCAAGATGGCTGGCCTCTCTTACGCACTAGGGGCTTTTATTGCCGGGATGCTGATTTCAGAAACCAAGTTCCGTTACCAAGTGGAATCAGATATTTCGCCGTTTAGGGATATCCTGCTGGGCCTGTTCTTTATCAGCGTAGGCATGCTGCTCAACCTAGAGGCCATCTATCATAACTTTGGTCTGATTGTGCTGATTCTATTCGGTTTTATCCTAATAAAAGCATTGGTAGTGGCTACTGTAGTACGCTATTTCAAATACGAAACCGGGGTAGCCATTCGCACTGCAATTATTCTGGCTCAGGCAGGCGAATTCAGCTTCGTGATTCTGGCACTGGGCGCTGAGCATCATCTGCTCGCCGGGCAAGCGCTGCAGGCAGTGCTGGCGGCGTCACTGCTGTCCATGGTGGTTGCACCATTCCTAATCAACAATAATGGCAAAATTGCACGCCGCCTAGTGGGCAGCTATAACCGCAACAGTGACAAGGTAGTAGATCAGATTGCAGAGGTCGGTCAGCATCTTGAAAATCACGTGGTGATTTGCGGCTATGGTCGTAGCGGTCAGTATCTGGGGCGCTTTTTAAGAGAAGAAAAAATTCCTTACATCGCATTGGATATTGACCCGGCACGTGTGCTCGAAGCGGCAGCCGCGGGTGAAAATGTGATGTTCGGTGATGCTGCCAGACGCGTGGTGCTAAGTGCTGCAGGCTGTGAGCGCGCCAAGGCACTCATCATCAGTTACGCAGACAATCGCGCCGCCATGAAAATTCTACACATCGTGCAGGAAAGCTATCCACAATTACCGGTAATTGTGCGCACGGTAGACGATTCAAATATGGAACAGCTACGTGAGGCTGGTGCTGCCGAGGTGGTGCCAGAAATTCTGGAAGGCAGCTTGATGCTGGCTTCACACGCACTGATGCTGCTGGGTGTGCCACTTAATCGCGTAGTAAAACGCATTCGTCTGTTTAGAGAAGAACGCTATAAACTGTTTAAAGGTTACTTTCATGGCATGTCAGACGTAGAAAGTGATGATCTGGTGAATCAGCAAGTACGCCTGCATTCAGTGATTATTACCGGTGGTGCATTTGCGGTGGGGCGTTCTTTGCGCGAAATGCAGCTGGACGTGTTCGATGTGGAAGTGAAATCCATACGCAGACCCAACTCGAATGGGGCGGAGCTGAATCAGCAGAGCCTGCTCGCCGAAGGCGATGTGATTGTGCTGCTGGGACTGCCGACAGGTCTTACCAATGCAGAGAACGCATTGCTTACTGGCCGCGTCGCAATTAAATAGAAAGAATCATGAGTAAACACGTCATCATTATTGGCGGCGGCATTGTTGGCTGTATGACGGCCATGCAGCTGCGTAAACGCGGCCATCGCGTCACGATTGTGGAACGCAATCAGATTGCAAGCCAGACTTCAGGCGAATCATCATGGGCAGGCGGCGGCATTATTTTCCCGCTGCTGCCTTGGCAGTATTCAGACGCAGTGAATGCGCTCACGCGCAACGCAGCTGCAAGTTATCAAGCACTCAGCCGGCAGTTGCTGCAGGAAACCGGCATAGACGCCAATTTTGCACAATCGGGTTTTTTGCTACTGCCAAAATTTGATTTGGAAATTGCCCTGGACTGGTGTGCAAAAAATAAATTGGCTGCACAAAAAGTAAAAGCGGCCAACTTTGGCGTGCAATCCTTATGCGGTGAGGATGCACTCTGGCTACCTGAAGTATGCCAGATCCGCCCACCCTATTTTATGCAGGCGCTGCGCAGCTGGTTGGAACAAAACCAGGTAACCATGCTGGAGCATACCCAGCTCGTCCCGCTACAGCAGGTCGCGCAGCTGAATTGCTGGCAAACCACTACCGGCGAAATACTGGAAGCTGATCAATTTGTAGTCACCTCAGGTGCATGGAGCTTTGATCTGCTCAAAGATACCACCGCTAAACTCAATATCAAGCCGATGCGCGGTCAGATATTGCTCTACAAGCCTGAGCAAAACCTGCAGCAGATGGTATATCGCGAGGGGTTTTATATGATTCCGCGTCTGGATGGCTATCTGCTCGCTGGCAGCACACTGGAGGATGTGGGGTTTGACAGCGGCGTCACAGAGAGCGTGCGCACGGAGCTGCAAGCCAAGGCCGAGGCAATTATGCCTGCTTTGAAAAACCAGGCTGTGATTAAACACTGGAGCGGCCTGCGACCCGGTACGCCGGAAAACCTACCCACGATCAGTGCGCACCCCAGCATCCAGAATCTATACCTGAATACCGGCCACTTCCGCTACGGTTTAACCATGGCACCCGCTAGCGCCGCGATGATTTCAGCCATTATGGACAATGAAACGCCTGCACTTGATGCCAATCCTTATCGCTGCGCGCAATAGCTGAAAACTTCAATCTTTTTATGCATTTACCTATACGTAGTTTTTAAGCGTTGGTAAAATGACATATTCGCTAAAGCGTTTAAACACTGACAACGTCGGTACCTGTAGGTTAAGTAATTTACAGATTAGGAAATTACAGATTAGGAATTTACATGCTGTTAATGATCGATAACTATGACTCGTTCACCTACAATCTGGTGCAGTATCTGGGTGAACTCGGGCAGGATGTAGTCGTGTATCGTAATGACGAAATCGACCTTGAGAAAGTAGCCGCGTTAAAACCCGATCATATTGTGATTTCTCCCGGCCCATGCACCCCGAATGAGGCTGGCATCAGCGTGCCGCTCATCAAAGCCTTTGCCGGAAAAATTCCACTGCTGGGCGTTTGCCTTGGCCACCAGAGCATCGGCCAGGCCTTCGGTGGCAACATCATTCATGCCAAGCAGCTGATGCACGGCAAAACCTCTCTCATTTATCACCATGACATCGGCGTATTTAAAGGTTTACCCAATCCTTACACGGCTACGCGCTATCACTCGCTAGTGATTGAAAAAGAAACCCTGCCTGATTGTCTGGAAATCACTGCCTGGACCGACGATGGCGAAATTATGGGGGTACGTCACAAGACACTGGCGGTTGAAGGTGTGCAATTTCACCCGGAGTCCATACTCACCGAATATGGTCATGAGCTGCTTAATAACTTTTTAACAGCTTACTAATTGTCGAAAGCTATATCCAAGTGAATTACTCGCAAATTCTTAATCAGCTGATTAACCAGCGGGACCTGAGTTTTGATGTAATGCAAGCCACCATGCGTCAGGTGATGGGCGGCGAGTTAACGCCTGCTCAAATTGCAGCGCTGCTGATTGCACTGCGTGTCAAAGGTGAAACTGTAGACGAAATCGCAGCCGCGGCCAGTGTTATGCGCGAGCTCTCCACTAAAGTTGAAGTAGCTGCATCCCGACATCTAATTGACACCTGCGGCACTGGCGGAGATGGCATTCAAACCTTTAACGTTTCCACCACCAGCGCATTCGTAGCTGCAGCGGCAGGGGCTAAAGTTGCCAAACACGGCGGCCGCTCCGTATCTTCTGTATGCGGCAGTGCCGACGTGCTGGAAGCACTTGGCGTGAACGTGAATCAAACGCCGGCGCAAGTCGCAAACTGCATTAACGCTTTGGGCGTGGGATTTATGTTTGCCCCCAACCACCATAGCGCCATGAAACATGCTGCCCCGGTGCGGCGTGAGCTCGGGGTGCGCACGATGTTCAATCTACTAGGGCCGCTGACTAATCCTGCGCAAGCCAAAAACCAATTGCTGGGCGTGTTTTCACAAAATCTAACGGCTAAACTGGCGCATGTACTCAAGCAGCTCGGCAGCGAACATGTCATGGTGGTATGCGGGGCAGATGGTATGGATGAAATTTCGTTTGCAGGTGATACCTTTGTTGCCGAGCTTAAACATGGCAAGGTACAAGAATATACGGTTAATCCGCAACAATTTGGTTTGGGTCTGCACAACGTAAGCAGCATCAGAGTCAGCAACGCCGAAGAATCCAAAGCCATGCTACTCGATGTGTTATCCGGCAAATCGGGTGCAGCACGTGATATCGTGCTGCTGAATGCAGGCGCTGCCATTTATGTGGCAGGTTTAGCGGACACGCTACAGGCAGGGATAGATCATGCGGCGCATGTGCTGGACAGCGGCAAGGCATTACAGAAATTACAGGATCTCGCCACACTCACTCAGCAGTAACAAAAAATGATATGGCTCAAAAATAGCCTCTATTTTGTATTATTGCTGATATTGTGTGCATGTCAGCCAAGCCAGGCTGATGCCAGCAGAGACGCAAAATACGCTGAGGCCAAACCCGAAAACACCGCTATCGTAGAGGCTTTTCATGCCAAGAAAAGCAATCTCATCGTAAGCGGCAGCGGTGTCGTGAGTAAACTACTAAGCGACGATAATAAAGGTTCACGCCACCAAAGATTTTTAGTAGCGCTGACCGAGCGCCAAACACTGCTATTTGCACACAATATTGATTTGGCGCCTAGAGTACCGCTGGCGGTTGGCGATGAAATTAGTTTTTATGGGGAGTACGTGTATCACCCCAAAGGCGGCATTATCCACTGGACGCATCATGCACCACGCAATGACCATGAAGCCGGCTGGATTCTGCACCGAGGTATCCAATATCAATAGTAGGTATCAATAGCAGGCTTTATCAGGAATCGTGAAACCAACATGTCAGACATATTGAATAAAATTATCGCCACCAAGCAGCTAGAAGTAGCGGCAGCAAAACAGCAAAAGCCGCTCGACCAGGTGCAAGCCAATGCACAAGCAGCCGGTGCAACACGTGACTTTGTGGGCGCGATTCGTGCCAAAATTGCAGCTAAAAAAGCCGCAGTCATTGCCGAAATCAAAAAAGCCAGTCCGTCCAAAGGGGTGATTCGGGCTGATTTCCAGCCAGCAGATATTGCCAAAAGCTACGAGCAAGGCGGTGCTGCATGTTTGTCAGTACTCACTGACGTTGAATATTTTCAAGGCTCACCGGAGTATTTAAAACAAGCGCGTGCTGCATGCAGTCTGCCGGTATTGCGCAAGGATTTCATGATAGATCCATATCAGGTATATGAAGCGCGTGCGATGGGCGCAGATTGCATTTTATTGATTGCTGCAGCCATTGATTTAGCGACTATGCGTGAACTGGAATGCATTGCGCACAAGCTTGGCATGGCCGTACTGGTAGAAGTACACAATGGTGAAGAACTGGAATTGGCTTTACAGCTCGAAACACCGCTGCTGGGTATTAACAACCGTAACTTGCGTACTTTTGAAGTGACACTGGATACCACCTTAGGCTTGTTGTCACGTATCCCGCAAAATAAAATCGTAGTCACAGAGTCTGGTATATTTACTGCGGAAGATGTTGCACTCATGCGTAACAACAATGTACATACCTTCCTGGTAGGCGAGGCGTTTATGCGCCAGCCTGAACCGGGTGCAGAGCTGGCAAAAGTGTTCGCTTAAAAATGCATTTGAATCTGCATTTTTCAGTGGCTAATTGTTTTTAAAAAGGCAACCATTATGAGTTATCCCTATTCCCGCCCACGCCGCATGCGTAAAGACGAATTCTCACGTCGCCTCATGCGCGAACATGTGCTCACCAGCAATGATTTAATTTATCCGGTATTTGTGCTGGATGGTGAAAACCGTATTGAAGAAGTTGCCTCTATGCCAGGTGTAAAACGCCAAAGCATCGATGTACTGCTCAAAACAGCTGCAGAATGTGTGGCGTTGGGCATTCCCGCAATTGCCCTTTTTCCTGTAGTAGACAGCCCATACAAAAGCCTGGATGCTGCAGAGGCTTACAATCCTGAAGGCTTGGTGCAGCGCACTGTGCAGGCATTGAAACAAGCTTTTCCAGAACTGGGTGTAATCACTGATGTGGCATTAGACCCATATACCACGCATGGACAGGATGGCTTGATTGATGATGCTGGTTATGTCCTGAATGATGAAACCATAGAAGTACTGGTGAAACAGGCTATCTCACACGCCAACGCCGGCGCAGACATTGTAGCCCCTAGCGATATGATGGATGGTCGTGTCGGACAGATTCGTGAAGCATTGGAAAGCACGCACAATATACACACTAAAATTCTAGCCTACTCTGCCAAATATGCTTCGGCATTTTATGGCCCATTTCGGGATGCGGTGGGTTCTGCCGCCAACTTGGGCAAAGGCAATAAATATACCTATCAAATGGATCCGGCGAACAGCGATGAAGCGATGCAGGAAGTCGCCTTGGATCTTGCAGAAGGCGCAGACATGGTGATGGTAAAACCCGGCATGCCTTATCTGGACATCGTGCGCCGCGTAAAAGACGAATTTGGCGTGCCGACTTTCGCGTATCAAGTGAGTGGTGAATATGCCATGCTGAAAGCGGCCGCGCAAAACGGCTGGCTGGACGAAAAAGCCTGTGTGCTGGAAAGCCTGCTCGCGTTCAAGCGTGCAGGTGCTGACGGCATTTTGACATATTTTGCGATGGATGCAGCGCGCTGGCTGAAATCAGCTTAACGCCCGTTAAGCTTGTGCAAGCAGCGCTTTCACACCATCCGTATTAAGTCTGTCAGCATTGCTGCCATCAGCACTGCGCTTGGTGGCAACCCGGATATCATCGATATCAAACACGCTCAGTTTAATTAAACCTTTATCGGTTTCCAGCGTGAACACCGGCACGGTTTTACGCTGGTCGCCCTTTTTGTCACGCTTACCATCATTCATGATGCGATAGGATTTTTCGTTCACCTCAAACGGAATCTGCTGATTCAGCAAAAACATTTCCACATCTTTGACGCTATCTGCAAACAAGTGAATATGGGTTTCTGCCAGCATACCAGCCGTGCCATCCAGCACCGCACCGGTAAGATGAGGGTTAAAACGCGCCAGCAGCTGCATGGTAAAAAGCGCGTTACTTCTTAAATCTCGCAGATTCTCCGGCTGCTCCTCGCTCAAAAAAAGCATGTTGTAAAGTTTGAGCTCTTCTTCGATTTCGGCATTAGAAGGCAAGATGCTGTTTTCCAGCACACCAAGCTGACGCCCTGCTTTTTTCTTGGCATATGCGTAATCTGATATACCATCTTCAGCCATCATGCGGGCAGCCTGCTGCGCAATTAACTGCCTGATATGCTGGGAGTTTTCTTTTGCCATGATAATGAATGTTCACCAAATTGAATTGAATTGATTGAATTGACACAGGTATTGAGGCCACGCTTAGGTGGCTCTCACTACTTGATTTTAATGTCTAATTGTTTCAGTTTTCGATACAAATGTGTGCGCTCTAAACCCACGATTTCAGCTAGTTTACTCATATTACCTGCCAGATTTTTCATATGGTGCGCGAAATAAAGCCTTTCAAATTCATCACGTGCTTCGCGCAATGGCTGCTCAAACAGTGAAATCGGCAACGAATGCAATGGCGCAGCAGTATTGGTAACAGGCAAGACGGATGCTTGTACAGACTCGCCAAACTGTGTAAGCACGCGCTGCACATCCTCCAGAGTGATTTTTTCACCTAAACTGGTCTGTATCAGATTACGGATGACCGCATCAAGCTGCGCGATGTCACCTGGCCAGCTTGCGTTGCGCAGTGCATTAAGTGCCGCAATGTCAAATTCACAATAAGGCACATTCGCCAGCTCAAATTGTAAATTGGCAAGCGCCACCGCCAGATCCGGAATATCTTCCTTGTGCTCTTCCAGTGCAGGCACTCGCAGCGATACTGCTGACAGCAGCTGCAGCAGATTATGATCAAACGTTCCCTCAGCCTGCATTTTGGGCAAGTTCTCACTGGTGGCACAAACCACGCGCACATTGTATTTTTCAGCCTTAGTAATCAGCAGCAACAGCCCTTTTTGCTCGGTTTTATTGAGCTCAGCCACCTCACTCAAATACAGCACACCATCGCGTACCTGCTCCAGTATTTCCAGAGGTGCTGTTGCCAGCTGGACATAATCAATCAGGTGCAGCCACGGCGTGTTGGCAGCTTGCAGGAAACGTGCACATAACTCTGCACCACAGCCTTTAGGCCCAATCAGCAAGACCGGACTGGGACCAACGCTGGTGCTGGCAGCAATCTTATCCAGCCGCTCCTTCAACGCTACTATGAGCTGACTTTTACCCAGTGTAGTCAGGGAAATTTCGGATTTAGGCTGCTGTTCACTGTGTTTGAGCGCATTAGCAACTGTTTTGAGTAATTTCTGCAGTGCAATAGGTTTCTCAAGAAAATCAAAAGCCCCGATACGCGTCGCTTCCACTGCAGTGTCTATGGTGCCGTGGCCGGACATCATCACTACCGGCATGGTGAGTAGGCCGCCATTTGCCCACTCTTTAAGCAATGTGATGCCATCACAATCTGGCATCCAGATATCCAGCAGCACGACATCAGGGCGCTCATGCAGGCGCATGGAGCGTGCAGCAGCTGCATTTTCTGCCAGATCTACACGGTAGCCCTCGTCCTGCAAGATATCTCGCAGCAGCTCGCGTATGCCGATTTCATCATCGACGATTAGAATATGTTTCGAAGCCATAAACGTTATCTATTCATTCCAATTCAAATTTCTGCAGCCGCCTTATACACTGGAAGGCTAATGGTGACTTTAGCACCTCGCGTGTCATTTTCTGCATCACCAATGTTTTCCACCTCAATGCTGCCTTTGTGTTCTTCAATAATTTTTTTCACAATGGCCAGCCCCAAACCCGTGCCATGAGGTTTGCTGGTGACATAAGGCTCAAAAATATGCAGCATCATCTCCGCAGCAAAACCGCCTCCATTATCCTGCACCGTGAGCACGATGAATTGACCCACAATTTCTGTTGCCACCACAATCGAACCCGATTTTTTATCAAGCAGCACGTCCTGTGCATTCTGCAGAAGATTATGCAGCACCTGACGCAACATGGTGGTATCCCCCAATATGATACAAGGAGCGGGGCTCAGCTTTTGCTCGAAATGAATTTTAGGCAAGTCATACAATGACATCACCTCTCGTATCAAACGGTTCAAGTCCAGCTTATCAAAATGTGGCGCAGGCGAACGCGCATACTCGCTGAACTCATTCACCATTTTTTTCAAGGCGTCTACCTGATTCACGATGGTCTCGGTAGCGCGCTGCAGAATTCTCGCATCTGCGGCATCAAGTTTGTCGTGCAGCTTATGCGCCATACGCTCTGCGGAAAGCTGTATCGGCGTCAGTGGGTTCTTGATTTCATGTGCCAATCGTCGCGCCACTTCCCCCCATGCCGCATCGCGCTGCGCCTGCACCATGGCGGTAGCATCGTCAAACACGGCTACATAGCCCCCATCAGGCAAACGTGTGCCGCGTAAGGTAATAATCTGTTTACCTTTAGACGTGGCAATTTCAACCTGAGTTTGCGCCTCTTCCTTGGCCTGTGTTTTTTGGCCTAGCGTTTTCTGACTGATATCCTGCTGACTATGCTGAGCTACAGCCTCAAAGAAATTGGCAAGCTGTGCCTGCTTGGCAATAATCATATCTGGCGTAAATCCGACATAGGCTTCTAAAGAAATACCCAAAATATTCACGGTCGCCTCATTGAAAGTACGTAGTTCACCACGTTCATTCAACGCTAAAACACCTGAAGATAAATGCGCCAAAATGGTTTCAAGGTAGCCTCGCGCCGCTTCAACACGGGCACGGTTTCTGTCTGCCGCCATTCTGGCATCACCCAGCTGCTGCGTCATGCTGTTAAATGACTGCACCAGTGCGCCCAACTCATCTTTGCCATGGGCAGGTAGCATAATGCCATAGTTGCCACTGGCAATTGCGCGCGTACCTTCAGCTAGCACGCTCAGCGGTGCAGACAACCTGCGGCTTAACACAAATGCAATGGCCACTGCGGTAAAAATCGCCAATATCATCACCAAGGTCAGAGTCAGCGCAAACACTTGCTTAAGCGCGGTGCGGCTGTAAGAAAGCTGCTGATATTCCTGATACACGTCCTGCACCGCTTCGGCAGTACTGGCTAGCGACCTCGGCACCGGCTGCAGCAACTGTAGAATTCGCGTTTCACCCGCAATCTCCTGCACGGTTACCGGTACCAGCACACGCAAAAACAAACCCTTACCCTCAATCGGCTCGATGCTGCCGTAAATACGCTGTCTGGCCTGCCGCAGCTGCGTAATACTAGGCAGCTCCGGCAGAAAACTATTGGGATCACTGCTACTGACCGATAATATACGCCCCTGCGGAGTCAGCAGCGTTGCATCTTGAATGCCACTTTTTTCCCGCAGATCATTGAGCATGGCAAAATGCAGCGTAGCAGGCTGAAAAGCAAGGCTGGTAGCCATGCTCTCCCCCTTTTCCTTAACGTCTGCCAGCATAATATCAAGCGCAGTGCGTCCCAGGTTCAGACCGCCTTCAAGTGCAGATTCCACCTTCACGTTAAACCAGGATTCAATCGAGCGCGTCAAAAAATTCACTGACACCATGTATACAATCAAACCCGGAATAATGGCCATTAAGGCAAAAGAACCCAGTAAGCGCAGCGTAAAGCGACTGCCCATGACGCGATCGCGGATATTACGATACAGACTATATAACTGCACGCCTATCAACAGCACTAGCATGACTGCCAATGCTATATTCAGTGCAACCAGCAAATTGTAATACTCACCCGAAGCCGCACTATTGGCACTGGCATTCGACAGCAGATATAACAGCAGCCCACCTAAAATCGCACTGATGTATACAACGTATTTCATTTGAACAGATTAGGCACCCACTCGTATGTCTGTGAGCTCATTTTCCAGTCGTTTGAAGCGATCCCTTCAACCTGCAGCGTTTTGGGGAGTTTTTTATGGTCTAGCCGCATCAGCAGCATGGCCTGATAGTTCTCGCCTCTTTCCATATCAGACTTCTCAAACACTTTAAGATCCTGAATGATGGACAGGTCTTCTATCGCGGCATCCAGTGTAGGAAACGTGCGCTGCTGCTCATTACGCATCACGATATATTGCCTTGAAAGTGCATGGTAACTCAGACTCACCTGCTGCACGGTAGTCGCCACCTCATCATTAAACCAATACTGACGAGGACGCACCAACTGAAACTCAATCAGGAAATTAAAGGTAAAGCCCTTTAAGATAGCCTTCTCCATCTCAGTACCAAAATTAATTTCCACATCCGCATTCAACAGCACATCATCTTCATAGGTAATTAAGTTGGCACTCCTGATATGCAGGCTGCCACTGTTTGCCATACTAGTTCCGGCAAACAGCATGAACCACAGCATGAACAACAGGCTAATTTTTTTGCAGTAATGCATAGAAAAAGCCGTCATGCGCAGTTGAAGGAATCAGCTGCCCACGCAGCTGCTGAATCGATTGCGAAAAAACCTGTGATGGCAAAGCCAGCTGCTCGGCATCCGCATGTTTTGATAAAAAATTATTCACTTGTTGTTGATTTTCTTCATTAAACACTGAGCAGGTTACATAAAGCAATTTACCGCCTTTTGCCAACAATTTCCACAAGTTAGGCAAAATTTTAGCTTGCTGTGCCGTAAACGATGCCACATCTTCTTCGCGCCGCAGCCACTTAATATCCACATGACGCCTCACAATGCCAGAAGCAGTACAGGGCACATCTGCCAAAATCCTATCAAACGGCTGCCCTTGATACCAGTCATCTTTTGCAGCATCGCCTTCCAGTAACTTTGCGTTCATCTGCAAACGCGTTAGATTGCTTTGCACGCGCTGCAAACGCAGGGCATCATTATCCATCGCGGTTAATTCAGCTTGCGCCAGTTCCAGAATGTGGCCGGTCTTCCCACCGGGTGCGGCACAGGCATCCAACACCCGCATATCATTCTGCACATCCAGCAATGGCGCTGCAAGCTGTGCCCCATGGTCCTGAACGGACACAATACCGTCACTGAAGCCGGGGATTTTTTCTACCGGCACCGGTTTAAGCAGGCATACCGCCTGCCCACCAAGATAACTGGCCTCTATATCTTGTCGCGACAGCAGCTGCAGATATTCTTCTATTGCTACCCTGGCGATATTCACGCGCAGTGTCATAGGCGGGTGCTCATTACCTGCCAACAGCATCTGCTGCCAGTGTTCAGGATATTGCAACTTAAGTTTGTTAATCCACCACTGTGGATAAGCATACAAAGCGACCTCTGACGCTTTTACATCCAACGCCAGCTGCGCTTGCCTGCGCGTAAAGTTACGTAAAATTGCGTTTACTAGGCCCTTGGCCCATGGCTTTGCACTCGGTCTTTTGAACTGACTCACTGCCTGCACAGCTTGATTCACTACAGTAAATGCTTCTGCCTTGTCATGCAGCAATTGATATAGCGCCACCAGCAGCAAGCAATAAATACGATCATCCGGCAGCGGCTTCTCCAGAAGTCGCGTCAAATAAGCGTTCACTTCACCGTAAAAGCGCAAAGTGCCATAACTTAAATCTGCTGCTGCGCCACGCTGCTGTGGCGTGGCATTGGGAAACACTGCAATCGCTGCAGGCAAGGCAATCGTTAAATTTCGGCCGGATAAAACTTGATTGACCGCATCGGCGGCAATTTGCTGGGAAATATGCAAAATGAATTCTGACTATAAAAACAAAAATTGATTCTACTTGATATCGCACAGCATGGGGTATGGCTTGTGGAATTTGATGTTTGGGTTTATTGTCATCCCACGATTATTTATAAACGTTATTGTTTATAAATAATCGTTTTATTCTTACTTGGAGGAAGTTTGATAATGAAAAATATGAGTTTCATGAAAAAACTTTTAGCTTGTTTAGCCTTGCTTACAGCTTCTGCAACGGCAACGGGAGCAGACGTTGGGGTTTCTATCAGCATCGGCCAGCCCGGATTTTACGGCAGGCTGGACATCGGTGATTATCCCTATCCACAGTCGCGATTAATTTATAGCCGACCAACGGTCATTTACCCCGCAGTAGGCGTAGTGTATGAACCTTTGTATTTGCGCGTCCCCCCTGGTCATTATAAAAACTGGAAGCGCTACTGCGGTCGCTATGAAGCCTGTGGACATCCGGTATATTTTGTGCAGGACCGCTGGTATGAACGCGAATATGTGCCCGTTTATCGTGAGCGGCATGGATGGCACAATGATAATGGCCCTGGAAATGGCGGCAAAGGCGGTCACCCCGGAAAAGGCAATAAGGGTAAAGGTAACAAAGGTGGCAAAGGCCGCGATTAATAAAAACTCAATCTCACTAAAGTCACGATTCTTTTAAGAACCATTTATTAAAATCAACAAACCGCCCCAGTGATACTCGGGCGGTTTGTTGTTTAGTAAAGAGCAGCAAGTTGTATAAGTCGAGAAATACGTTCCTCAGTTCTAGGGTGCGTGCTAAACAAGCTATCAAATGAGCGTCCGGCCAAAGGGTTGATAATCATCATCTGGCCAGTTTCCGGATGGGCCTCTGCGGTTTCATTAGGGATTCTGTGGGCATATTGATGAATTTTATCCAGCGCACTTGCCAAGGCTTGGGGGTCACGGCTGATTTCTGCACCCATGCGGTCTGCCTCAAACTCTCGTGAGCGTGAAATCGCCATTTGAATCAATGATGCCGCCAGTGGCGCCAGCAGCATGACCAAAATACCAATAATTGGGTTCACCGCACGCTCGCCGCCTTCAGAACGCGCACCGCCGAAAAGCATCCCGAACTGAGCAATCGATGCGATTGCACCGGCTACTGTGGCAGATACAGTGGAAATGAGGGTGTCGCGATTTTTAACATGCGCCAGTTCATGCGCCATGACACCGCGCAGTTCACGCTCGTTCAATATACGCATAATGCCGACAGTAGCGGCAACCGCAGCATTTTCGGGGTTGCGGCCGGTAGCAAAAGCATTGGGTTGCGATTCATTGATGACATAAACTTTTGGCATAGGCAGCTGGGCATTTTCTGCCAGTGACTTCACCATCTGATAATAGTGGCGGAACTGTGTATTATCTGCTGTGATTTCCTGCGCACCATACATTTTCAGTACGGCTTTATCAGAAAACCAATAAGCATAAAAATTCATGCCTGCAGCAAACAGCAACGCCACCAACATGCCGTTAGCACCACCTAAAGCTGCGCCCACCACGCCAAACAAGGCAACAATCGCTGCCATTAATATCGTTGTTTTAAGCCAATTTCCGAACATGATGAATTCCTGAATCTGATAATGAATTTACGATAAACCTAATACTTCTAATCTCATTATTAGATGATGCTACAATACGAAAATTCAAGAGACTCGCGACAGCGGGCGAACCCGATCAATCGACACCAAAGCAATCGCCCAGCTTTAAATGATGCCCCTGTGCAAAGGCCTGCGCACTCAAACGTTTGCCTCCTGGAGCCTGCAGTTCGACGATATTGAGCACCCCCTCACCACAACTCACTTGTATGCCATCCTGCAAACCGATGACAACACCTGGATCGGCTATGCTGGCTGCAGACGCATCCACAGTTGCCATCCAGATACGACATACGTCGCCTTTTAGGGTAGTCTGCGCCACCGGGAACGGATTAAACGCACGCACCTGCCGAGAAATTTGCTGTGCAGATTGACGCCAGTCAATCGAAGCTTCTGCTTTTTCCAGCTTGTGTGCATAAGTCACCAGATGTTCGTCTTGAGGCGTGCTGGGAAGCCTGCCGCTCAACGCGAGTTGCTGCATCGCCTGTACCATTAGCGCTGCACCCATTCTCGACAAAGCGTCATGCAAGCTTTGCGTTGTATCCGTATCCAGAATTGGCAGCACACCTTTCATGACCATGTTACCTGCGTCCAGCGCCGGCACCACTTCCATAATGGTCACGCCCGTTTCGGCATCCCCGGCCAGAATTGAACGATGTATTGGTGCGGCACCACGCCAGCGCGGCAACAACGAAGCATGGATGTTGTAACAGCCCAACTTTGGCATTTGCAAAACTGCGGTCGGGATGATCAAACCGTAGGCCGCAACAATCATGACATCTGCATCTGTCGCGGCAATCTCGGCCTGCACTTCCACCGGCTTAAGACGCTCAGGCTGGAATATGGTCAAACCATGCTGCTGCGCCAGCACTTTGACCGGGCTGGGTTTAAGTTTCATACCGCGCCCAGCCGGGCGGTCGGGCTGGGTCAGCACCATCACGATTTCATGACCAGCCTCAATCAGCGCTGCGAGTGCAGGCACCGCGAATTCAGGCGTACCTGCAAAAATAATCTTCAATGTCCACCTCGGGAATAAGTGCGTTACATCGGTCTGTTGCGCTGTTGCTTCAACAGTTTGTTTTTAATACGGGTACGCTTCAGCGGGGACAGATATTCAACAAATACTTTACCCATCAAATGGTCCATTTCATGCTGTATGCACACACTTAGCAGCCCGTGCGCTTCTAATTGAAATTTCTCGCCATGTTCATTCAAGGCTTCCACCAGAATCTTCTCTGCGCGCGTCACGCTCTCATAAATTCCCGGCACGGAAAGGCAGCCTTCTTCATATACCTGCTCACCATCTTTTTCGAGAATTCTCGGATTAATAAACACTTGCAGTTGATCCTTGGTCTCACTGATATCTACTAACAAAAGCTGAATATGATGATTCACCTGCGTCGCCGCCAGACCGATACCAGGTGCTGCGTACATGGTTTCAGCCATATCCGAGATAAGCTGGCGCAGCTTCACATCCACCTCTTTCACCGGTTTGGCAACGGTGTGAAGACGCGGGTCTGGGTAATTAAGAATATCTAAAATTGCCATAATATTTTGCTTCGTCTAAATAATATCTGCAAACGTGAAATTTCAACATTTACAATCTTATGCCATTGCTGTAAAAGCTTGATTCATGAATAAATTACGTGATAGATTTAACGTAATTTCGCGATAGGTAAGCGTTTTATCAGTACTAGATCCAAATATTTAAAACCTACCACTAGCGCTTGCTTCCAATGCACTTTTTCTGAGGTTATCAGTTTATGTTTCGCAATATTATAACGCTGCTCATGTTTTGTTGCTTGAGCTTACACCTCCAGGCAAAAGAAGAAGCACAAGAGGTTTTGCTTAAAGACAACTATCCTCAGCGCCATGTCGTGGTCAAAGGCGACACTTTGTGGGACATTTCTGCCAAGTTTCTTAAAGACCCTTGGTTATGGCCAAAAGTTTGGAAGTTCAATCGTACTGAAGTTAAAAACCCGCATCTGATATACCCTGGTGATGTCATTGTGCTGGATTTAAGCAGCGGCTCACCTCAACTGCGTCTGCTGCGTGAAACAGTCACATTAGAGCCCGGCATCATTGAAGAACCGTTAGAAAAAAAGGCGATCACAACCATTCCGCTCAACGTAATAGCCCCGTTTCTAAGTCAACCCTTGATTATCGAAAAAGCGCAGCTCGCCAACTCGCCACGCATCGTCAGCGCACAAGATAATCGCGTGGTGCTCAGTCCAAACACTAAAATTTACCTGAACAAGATTGAAGAGGGCGAAAGCCGTGACTGGTATGTTTATCGTCAAGGCACTGATTTGATAGATCCCGTCACTAAAAGGCTGCTGGGAACCGAAGCGATACATCTTGGCAATGCCAAGATCACCAAGTACGGTGAACCTGCGTCTGGAGTCATTACCAAAGCCAAAGAAGAAATTTTCATCAAAGATAGGCTGGTGGCAAGTGGAGATGAGGGCATTACCAACTTTGTGCCGCATGCCCCTGAGACTGAAATCAGCGGCCGCATCCTCAAAATTTATGGCGGCCTAGCAGAGGCTGGCCCGCAGAGTATTATCACTATCAGCAAGGGCAGCTCAGATGGTTTGGAAGCGGGGCATGTCCTGGCGATCAACCGGTTCGGTAAAATTATTAAAGATCCCGAGTTTGATTTGGAAAAGTACGAGTCCGAAAAAGCCGCACAAAAACCAGAAACAGCGTCGAGCAGCAGTGCTGAAAAAAATTCCGGCCTGAATCTGCAGCCTGGTCTGATTAAACTGCCGAATGAACGCATCGGACTTGTCATGATATTCCGCGTATTCGATAAAGTGGCTTACGGTTTAGTCATGCAGGCAAGTGAGCCGATTAACATGCTTGATGCAGTGCAAACCCCCTGAACTGAGTCATACCCATCACCTGCCCATGAATAGCGCCCAAGAAATCAGCGAAAAATTATTCTGGATAGGTTTGGGTTGTATCCCTGGACTTGGTAATCAAACTTACTGTCAACTGCTTAAGGCTTTTGGCACACCCGAGCAAATTTTCAGCACCAGCGTAAAACAGCTCAACCAAGTAGTTAAAACCAATATTGCGCAGGAAATCGCCAAAGGTTTCGACCCTGATGCGCACCAAACCAGCTTGCAATGGCTATCGCAACAAGATAATTATTTAATCACCCTTGCCGACGAAGCCTATCCTAAATCTCTGCTACAAATCGCTGACCCGCCGCCTTATCTTTATGCAAAAGGCAACATCGCACTGCTGAATCAACCTGCCATCGCAATTGTAGGCAGTCGCAACGCGACCGTTCAAGGCGAAAAAAATGCTGAAGCTTTCGCCGCGGAATTATGCGCACATGGCTTATGTATCGTGAGTGGCCTTGCGCTTGGAATTGATGGTGCCGCGCATCGCGGAGCACTGCGTGCAAAAGGCGCAACAATTGCTGTTGTTGGTACTGGACTGGACATCGTGTACCCGGCCAAACATCGAGAGCTTGCACACGACATCGCGCAGCACGGCCTGATTATTTCCGAATTTGAATTGGGTGTGCCATCCACACCGCAGAATTTTCCCAGACGCAATCGCATCATCAGTGGCTTGAGTTTAGGCTGTCTGGTCGTAGAGGCTAATCTGCAAAGCGGCTCGCAAATCACCGCAAGATTAGCCAGTGAGCAAGGTCGTGAAGTTTTTGCAATCCCTGGATCTATCCATTCTCCGATGGCAAAGGGCTGCCATCAGCTGATTAAACAAGGCGCCAAACTGGTGGACTCGGTACAGGATATTGTTGAGGAACTGCATCTCGAGACCATGACGGTATCCAGCCATACTGCTAGCGGCACACCAGCTGCAGGCAAAAATAACAGCGCCGAATTGATTCTAAGCAAACTGGGGTTTGACCCAATGCGCATTGAAAATCTGGTTACACTGACCGGCTTGACGGTGAGCGAGGTTTCATCCATGCTTATGGTACTTGAACTCGAAGGCAAAGTTGCCAGCTTAACAGGAGGTCATTTTCAAAAAATTATGTAGTTTTTAATTTCCAAATTTTGCATAAACCATCTCATTTAAAGTTCGCCACCATTTAAAGGATAAACATCATGTTTGAAGTACTGGTTTATATGTTCGAAAACTACATTGACACACAATTCAGACCTGACGACAGCACATTATCCCGAGAGCTGTCTGCTGCAGGCTTTGACGAACAAGACATCAACGGCGCATTCGACTGGTTCAACCTGCTCGAATCTTCTGCGCAAAAACCCGAGCTGTTCAATCAAGCCCGCGCTAGCAATATCCGCATTTTTACCGAACAAGAACTCAACAAAATTTCCGGCGAAAGCATAGGCTTCATTCAATTTCTGGTAGATGCCAACATTCTGAATGGGGGTCTGCGTGAACTAGTCATTGATTTGGCAATGAGCCTGCCACAAAGTGAAGTGAGCATAGAGGAAACACGTTGGATTGTGCTGATGACCACGTGGGGTGCCAGCAAAACCGGACCGGACAAGACTAAAGACTATTTATTTATTGAAGATGCACTGCTCAATAAACAAAAACCGACCTTGCATTAACAAGGTCGGTTTTTAAAACTGACTTAATCGCAAAACTAGTCTTGAATGTTATGGATAATCGTACTGATGGTGGCCGCCTGGTTTAGCGTATAAAAATGCAAACCGGGCACGCCCCACACCAGCAGGGTTTCACACAGCTCACTCACCACATCCACACCCAGCGCGCGAATAGACGCCATGTCATCGCCATATTCTTCCAGACGCAATTTCAGCCAGCGTGGAATTTCGGCACCACACACATTAGAAAAACGTGCCAGCTGCGTAATGTTATAAATCGGCATAATCCCCGGCACGATAGGCTGGGTAATCCCAAGTGCATCACACTGTTCCACGAAGCGGAAATAGGCATCTGCATTATAAAAATACTGGGTAATTGCCGAGTTCGCACCCGCATCCATTTTGCGTTTCAGATTTTGCAAATCGGCAGATGGCGTTTTCGCTTCAGGATGAAATTCAGGATATGCCGCCACTTCAATAAAAAAGTGGTCACCGGTTTCTGTGCGAATAAACTCCACCAGTTCTGCCGCATATTTAAAATCACCCGCACTCACTTCACCTGAAGGCACATCTCCACGCAGCGCAACTAAATGCTTAATGCCATGCGCCTGATAAGTATGCAGCAAATCACGAATTTCAGATTTGCTGGATGAAATGCAGGAAATATGCGGTGCTGCCTGATGGCCTTCACTTTGAATTTCCAGCACGGTTTCCATCGTGCGGTCGCGCGTAGAGCCACCGGCACCGAAAGTCACCGAGAAAAACTCAGGATTAAACTGCGCTAACGCTTTGCGCGCTTCACGTAGCTTATCCATGCCTTCAGGGGTTTTGGGCGGGAAAAACTCAAAACTAATCGCAGGATTTTTTTGTTGGCTATTCATCATTATTTATTTTCATTTTCTTGCGCAATCAGCAGCGCTGAGAGCAGCCAGGACAATACGCTATAAACCAAGGCACCAATAATGCCAGCACTGATGGTCGTAACATCAAAACCATCAATCCAGTCAGCCACAAAATAAAACAGCACACCGTTGATTACCAAAATAAACAGGCCTAAAGTCAACAGGGTTATTGGCAACGTGAGTAGCACCAGTATTGGCCGAATAAACATATTCACTAAACCAATCACCAGCGCTGCCACTAACGCTGCCGCAAATCCCGCCACATGAATCCCGGGCACCCAATAAGCAACTGCAAGCAAGGCAATTGCGTTCAGTAACCAAACTAATATCAGTTTCATGTGGCTGCCCTTTTTTAAAGTAAGCCGATACGCTAATTAATAGCGATAGGTATCTGGCTTGAATGGGCCTTGCTTAGTCACACCGATATAAGCAGCCTGTTCATCTGTGAGTGTGGTCAGCTGTGCATTCAGTTTTTTCAACTGCAGCAAGGCTACTTTCTCATCCAGATGCTTAGGCAATGTGTAAACGCCCACTGGATATTTGTCAGTCTGCGTGAACAACTCAATTTGTGCAATGGTTTGGTTGGCAAATGAAGAACTCATCACATAGCTCGGGTGACCCGTGCCGCAGCCCAGATTGACCAAACGACCTTTCGCCAGCAAAATGATTTTTTTGCCGTCTGGGAAAATCACGTGGTCGACCTGCGGTTTGATTTCATCCCACTCATATTTCTCTAATGAAGCCACATCGATTTCATTATCGAAGTGACCAATGTTACATACGATGGCTTGGTCTTTCATTTTTGCCATGTGGTCATGCGTAATCACATGATAGTTACCGGTGGCGGTGACAAAAATATCAGCATGTTCAGCGGCATAATCCATCGTCACCACACGATAGCCTTCCATCGCTGCCTGCAATGCACAAATCGGGTCAATTTCCGTTACCCAAACCTGCGCTGACAAGGCTCTCAGCGCCTGTGCAGAACCTTTACCCACGTCACCGTAACCAGCAACCACCGCAATTTTGCCGGCAATCATCACGTCAGTTGCGCGTTTAATCGCGTCTACCAATGACTCGCGGCAGCCATACAGGTTATCGAATTTGGATTTGGTCACAGAATCGTTCACGTTAATGGCTGGGAACGCCAATTTGCCTTCTTTGTGCATTTGATAAAGACGATGCACACCGGTCGTGGTTTCTTCTGTCACACCTTTGATGTGTGCCAAGCGGGTTGAATACCAAGTTGGATCTTGCTGCAATTTGGCTTTGATAGATGCAAACAGACAGATTTCTTCTTCAGAAGTCGGGTTGGCAATTACCGACAAATCTTTTTCGGCACGTGTGCCCAAGTGCAGCAGTAGTGTGGCATCGCCGCCATCATCCAGAATCATGTTGCTGTAGCCGCCATCCGTCCATTCAAAAATACGGTGTGTGTAATCCCAGTACTCAGCCAAGGTTTCGCCTTTCACGGCAAACACCGGTGTGCCGCCTGCTGCAATAGCCGCAGCTGCGTGGTCTTGGGTTGAATAGATGTTGCAGGAAGCCCAGCGCACTTCAGCGCCTAAGTCTTTCAATGTTTCAATCAGCACTGCTGTTTGAATCGTCATGTGCAGACTACCGGTAATACGTGCGCCTTTTAGCGGTTGTGCTTTTGCATATTCTTCACGAATGGCCATCAAACCCGGCATTTCGGTTTCAGCAATGGCAATTTCCTTGCGACCAAAAGCTGCCAAATTGATGTCGGCAATCACGTAGTCTTTAGTGGTATTGATAAAATCAGCAGTCACAGTATTCATGTTAATTTCCTTGAATGTGTGACCGGGGGGAATGGGGGAATTACTTGAGACTAAACTTATCTCACCCGTATCCCGTGCCCGGCACGGTTAATATTGGTGAGCGTCGTTTAAAACGTTTTCTGAGCCTAGGAGACTGTGAACAGCTCTCGCAACGCTCCTCAGAAGTGGTGCGCATTATACGCGCTATGTGTTTAATTACAATGCTTAATTTAATGCATTACAATATTCTAAAAGCAATCAATACCAAAGTATTTTCTTATCATTCAGGCAATGTGATTAACGCCAAGTTGTCATTGCGAACGAAGTGAGGCAATCCATGCATTTATGCAACTTCAACGCCCTGGATTGCCACGCCTTTCAGGCTCGCAATGACGAAATTCATTCAGCGGATTACAACCCTGCAGCTGCTCTCAATGCGGCTGCTTTGTCTGTGGCTTCCCAGCTGAACTCAGGCTCATCACGGCCAAAATGACCATAAGCCGCAGTTTTGCTGTAAATCGGACGCAGCAGATCTAGCATTTTTACAATGCCTTTCGGGCGCAGATCAAAGTGCTCTAACACCAATTGCGTCAAGACCTCGTTCGACACTTTGCCTGTACCGTAAGTTTCAACCATCACTGAAGTCGGTTTTGCCACACCAATCGCATAGCTCACCTGCACCAGACAACGTGTTGCCAGACCAGCAGCCACAATGTTTTTAGCGACATAGCGGCCAGCATAAGCAGCACTGCGATCCACTTTGGATGGGTCTTTGCCAGAGAAAGCCCCACCACCATGCGGCGCTGCACCACCGTAAGTATCCACAATAATCTTGCGGCCAGTTAAACCGCAGTCACCTTGCGGCCCACCAATCACAAAACGACCGGTTGGGTTCACCAAAAATTTGATGTCGCCTTTAATCAGCTCCGAGGGCAACACCGGTTTGATAATTTCTTCGATGGTAGCCTCGCGGATTTGCTCCAGCGTCATTTCCGGTGCGTGCTGTGTCGATACCACGACAGTATCAATCTTGTAAGGTTTGCCATCTACGTACTGCACAGTCACCTGTGATTTTGCATCTGGACGCAGCCAAGGCAGGCGGCCATCTTTACGCAACTGTGCCTGACGCTCCATCAAGCGATGGCTCAACCAAATTGGCAAAGGCATGAGTTGCGGGGTTTCATCGACTGCGTAACCAAACATCAAACCTTGGTCACCGGCACCTTGATCCAGCGGGTCATCATGTGCACCGTCCACGCCTTGCGCGATGTCAGGAGATTGTTTGTCATAAGCCACCAAAACTGCGCAGCCTTTATAATCAATACCATAGTCAGTATTGTCATAACCGATGCGTTTAATCGCATCACGGGCGACTTTAATATAGTCAACATTAGCGGTAGTGGTAATTTCACCAGCCAATACGATTAAACCAGTGTTAGCGAGCGTTTCTGCCGCTACGCGCGCAGTAGGGTCTTGGGTTAAAATGGCATCCAGAATGCTGTCTGACACTTGGTCAGCGAGTTTGTCAGGATGACCTTCAGAAACGGATTCTGATGTAAAAAGATATTCACTCATTGATTGCCTTGGAAATAATAAAGTTTATAAAAATACTTACTAAAGGCTAAAGCAAGTATCGAAAGAACACGGATTGTACACTATCGAACTGATAAATAAGTAATTAATCCCTATCGCAAATACACTGCTGACCTTCACTTTCTCATACAATACCTACATGTCAAACATCATAAAATTCACCAAAATGCAGGGTGCAGGCAATGACTTTATCGTCATTGATGGCATACACCAGCGCATACAGTTATCAGCGGCACAGATTCAAACATTGGCGCACCGTCAATTTGGAATCGGGTTCGACCAGCTGCTGCTGGTAGAAAGTTCCAATATTGCCGATTTTAAATATCGTATTTTTAATGCAGATGGCAGTGAAGTAGCCCAATGCGGCAATGGCGCTCGCTGCTTTGTGCGTTTTGTGGTCGATCAGCAGCTAACCAAAAAACATGAAATCAGTGTAGAAACGGCCAGCGGCATTATCACCCCTAAACTTGAAAATAATGGTTTGGTGACGGTCAATATGGGCGCACCGCGTTTTGAGCCCCAGCAAATTCCGTTTGCCGCAGATGTGCAGGCCGATACTTATATGCTCGAGGTTCAAGGGCAGCAAATTGAGATTTCTGCTATTTCCATGGGCAATCCACATGCAGTGCAAATCGTGGATGATGTTGAAACTGCGCCTGTGCAAACCATGGGTAGCCAAATCGAAATACATCCGTGCTTCCCTGAACGCGTCAATGCCGGTTTCATGCAAATTATCGACCCGCATCATATTAAATTACGTGTATTTGAACGCGGCAGCGGCGAAACTCTTGCCTGCGGCACCGGCGCTTGTGCCGCCGCAGTGGCAGGCATTCAGCGCGGGTTACTGCAATCGCCAGTGCGCGTAAGCGCTCGCGGCGGCGAGCTCCATATCACATGGCACGGCGGCAACACTCCGGTACTGATGACAGGGCCGGCAGTGACAGTATTTCAGGGCGAATTCGATTTATCATCCACTTAAGTGAGTTTGAATTTAAGCGAAGCCTGATATTTAACTTAACCCAGTAAACTTAGAGCATAACCATTATGAGTGATCAGAAAGAATTAACGCAAACAGCCCTGACAGCGGCACAAGTTCAAGATTATCTAAAATCTCATCCTGAATTTTTTGAACAGCATGCCAAACTGCTGGCCGAAATCACGCTGCCAAGCCCGCACGGCAGCGGCGTCATCTCGCTGGCAGAACGTCAGCAGCTGGCACAGCGCGACAAAATCCGCGTGCTGGAATCACTGATGGAACAAATGATCGCTAACGCAGAGGAAAACGAAGCCACTGCAGCAAAAGTGCATGAATTTTGCCTGCAGCTGCTCAATCAGCAAAGCTTTAGCAGCCTGCAAAATCAGATTCATTCAACCCTTCAGACACAATTCAAGGTGACGCAGTCACGTATTTGTATTTGGGTAAAACCCAGCAACAGCGCTATCGTTAACGACGCTGTGTTTGCGGCGGTTGATGATGGTTTTCGTGATTGGGTCATCAGCTTAAAGCAGCCTCACTGCGGTCAGCAGCCCGAACAAGCCAATCGTCTAATGGCTGAGAACTTACAGTCATTCGCATTCATTCCTTTGTGCAAACACATGTCGGATCAACATGCATTTGGCGTGCTGATGTTAGGCAGTGAAGATGCAGAGCGCTTTAAAGCTGGTACAGGCACACATTATTTGGCACGCATCGGCGAGCTGGTTGGTGCTGCGTTGCTGAATCATTTATTCGCACTCAAGCTTTAGGGGCAGCAGCATGTGGGGTGTCAATTGCGCTATCTAGACGATTACATTCAACACCTGACATATGAGCGCGGGCTTAGCCCACTCACCTGCAAAAGCTACGCCAGAGACCTCAGTTTACTCAGCAAACTGGCCGACAAGCTCGATTTAAACCAGATTAAAACCCAGCATGTGCGTCGCTTTATTGCCATGATGCATAGTCAAGATTTGGGCGGCAAAACGATAGCTCGCGCCCTATCAGCATGGCGCAGCTTTTATGATTATCTAATTCAGCACCACGGTTTTGAAAGCAACCCCGTACTTGGTTTACGAGCCCCCAAAACAGCCAAAACTTTGCCACAGGCACTGGCAGTGGATCAGGCTGCTAAATTTGTTGAAATTCAGGGTGACGGATTTCTGGAACTGCGTGACCGTGCCATATTGGAATTATTCTATTCCTCCGGCTTGCGTCTGGCAGAATTGGTTGGGTTGAATACCGACATGCTAGACTTCAATGAAGCTACGGTCACTGTTACCGGCAAAGGCAGCAAAACTCGAATTGTGCCTTTAGGCAGTCATGCCGCCAAAGCGCTGGAAGCATGGCTGCAGTGCCGTGCCACTATTCAACTGCAAGAAGCTCATATAAACGCAGTTTTTGTAACTGAGCAGGGCCGCCGGCTTACACCGCGCGCCGTACAATATCGAGTGAAATACTGGGCGGTAAAGCAAGGTATCAACGCTGATATACACCCGCACATGCTGCGCCACAGCTTTGCCACACATGTGCTGCAATCCAGTCAGGATTTACGCGCCGTTCAGGAAATGCTAGGTCACGCCAATATCAGCACCACTCAGGTATACACGCATTTGGACTTTCAGCATTTAGCCAAAATTTATGACGCAGCACACCCGAGAGCCAAGAAAAAATAGCACGATTTAGCGGAATACCTGACTAAAAGACTCTGTTATAATTAAGCACTGAAGTTTATCACTCAATCGATTTAAGAGGACTATCATGGAACATCAATTACCCGCATTACCTTACGCAAAAAACGCGTTAGCACCGCATATTTCTGAAGAAACTTTTGAGTATCACTACGGCAAACATCACCAAACTTACGTCACCAACCTGAACAATCTGATCAAAGGTACTGAGTTTGAAAACGCAACACTGGAAGAAATTATCAAAAAATCTGCCGGTGGTTTGTACAACAACTCAGCACAAGTTTGGAACCACACTTTTTTCTGGAACAGCATGAAGCCTAATGGCGGCGGCGCTCCTAGCGGCGCATTGGCCGATGCCATCAACGCAAAATGGGGCTCATTCGACGAGTTCAAAAAAGCATTCCAAGCTTCAGCCGTTGGCAACTTCGGCTCAGGCTGGACATGGTTAGTGAAAAAACCTGACGGTTCAGTTGACATCGTCAACACCGGTGCAGCAGGCACACCACTCACCACTGGCGATAAAGCACTGTTAACGATTGACGTTTGGGAACATGCTTACTACATCGACTACCGCAATGCGCGTGCCAAGTTCGTTGAAGTATTCCTGAACTCACTCGCAAACTGGGATTTTGCAGCAGCTAACTTTGCCTAAAAAATTAGTGCTCTAGTACTTTAAAAAGCCTCGAATTTTACAATTCGAGGCTTTTATTTTGATAGCGATATCTAGAAAATCATCAAATTAAACCCTTTTTATCCTGTGCCACTTGAATCTAAACATTCATGTTTAATTAATACTGTTTGGTAATAATAAATACGTAACCAATAAGAAAATTCAGTTGAGTCAACTGGAAGAAATGTTTAGCAATATTAGAGAAAATTCGGATTGGGATATGAATGGCGCTATGTTGTGGGGCTATTTCTTTACGAATCATGATCCTTCAAAATTGGAATTGGCAAAAGAAGCTCTCGTTTCAAAGGGGTATAGGTTCGTCAGTATTCATAGGTCTGACAAAGAAAGTGAATCAGGTCTATTCTGGCTGCATGTAGAGAAAATTGAGCAACATACGCCTGCTTCACTGGATAAAAGAAACGACGAATTGTATATCTTTGCACATCAAATTGGCCTCGATACATACGATGGTATGGATGTGGGCCTAGTACCACAATAATACTTTTAACAAGTCGTTCAAGCTGACCACGCCACGCACGGCAGCTTAACTCCAGCGTTAGAGCACAACTCAACAATCTTGACTTTCGCACCATAAAGGTATAATTTATATACCATGATAACTTTTGAATTCGACGAAGCGAAGAGTCAGGCCAATCTTCTGAAACACGGCATTAACTTCATTGATGCTCAAGCATTGTGGGACGACTCAAGTTTGTTGGAAATACCAGCAAAAACAGAAGATGAGCCAAGATTCCTGATGGTAGGCATCATTGACGGAAAGTATTGGTCGGCCGTTATTACATACAGAGGTACAAATATCAGACTTATTTCTGTTCGTCGCTCACGCACCGAGGAGGTTGCCTTATATGAAAGCTAAAGATTTTGACCAACAATTCGACGAAGCTGTCGACATCACGCAGTCTCTTGATTTATCAAAAGCAAAGCGCGTTCTACAAGAACAAAAACGCGTCAATGTTGATTTCCCAACATGGATGATTGAGTCACTAGACCGAGAAGCTGGAATACTTGGTGTCACCAGACAATCAATCATTAAAGTATGGCTTGCTGAACGCTTGGAGCAAGCAGCTCTAACCCATCGGTCAAGCAGGACTGGCTAAAGCCAGCCTCTTACCTCAAACGTTATGCTCCTATGCGAAATGAGCCTCACCCATGAAATTCAAGATCGCGGCACTGCTCCTTCTGATAGCGCTCCCTGGCGTGATCGTGACCTCGTGGATTGCTCTTCCGCTTCTCGTTGACCTAGCCAAGACCCCAGTTCCACTCGAGACATTGCAGGTTGCTTCAGCGGTTCAGGGTGCAGTCCTTGTCCTGATTGCAGCACTAGTCGGGGCCTCGCTTGCGCCACGAGTTGGCCTGGCTGCACCCGCTGTCTCTGCCGTTGTGAGCTGCGGCAGTGTGCTCAACGCCCTTAGACCCCAGGTCCTACCGGGATTGGTCGGGGGAGCTCTCGGTGCAATTGTGATCCTGAGCTTCTATGCATTCGCGCCAGAATCCTTTAAGGCCATACAACCGGATACCCCATTGCCCTTGGTTGTTCGCGTGCTCTACGGTGGAGTTACGGAAGAGGTGCTTGTCCGATGGGGCCTAATGACGGTCTTGGTCTGGGTGGGCTGGAGAGCACTTAGAAGAGATTTGCAGGAGCCATCTGCTGGAATCATTTGGGGCGCTATCGCAATAAGCGCGCTTGTCTTTGGCCTATCTCACCTACCCTCAGTTGCGCAGTCTCTGCCTGCGGTTACGCCATACTTTGCGGCCTACGTCACCATTGGAAACGCACTATTCGGGTTGATTGCCGGCTACCTATTTTGGCGCTACGGTCTTGAGACCGCAGTAATTGCCCATGTATCTGCGCATATTTTGGCCTTTGTCATTCATGGGTAGGGGCCTAACCATTCCCTCCAGCGGACGTCCCTGACGGGCCGCCGCTGAGCTCAAACATTATGCGTCCAGAAGAGGTGCCAGGCAATGAATCGGCTTAAAGGGAAGATTGCCCTTATTACAGGAGCAGCAAGAGGGATCGGAGAAGCAATCGCCCAAGCCTTTCTCAATGAGGGAGCAAGCGTTTACTTGTCTGACATTAGCGATGAACTCGGGAATAGCACAGCCAAGAGGCTTGGTTCGCTTGCAAAATATGTGCGCCTCGATGTTCGCAAAGAACAAGACTGGGCGTCAGTAACGAAGGCTATTATCGATGCCTATGGCGCCATAGATGTTGTCGTAAACAATGCAGGCATCACTGGCTTTGAATATGGGGATCTGGTTCATGATCCGGAGAACGCCAGCTTGGAGGCATGGCGGACTGTCCATCAAACCAATCTTGATGGCGTGTTTCTCGGGTGCAAGTACGCAATCAAGGCAATGCGCCAGAAAGGTGTCGGTTCAATAATCAACATCTCATCACGTTCAGGTCTCATAGGTATACCCAGTGCAGCAGCCTACGCTTCATCAAAGGCTGCCGTCAGGAATCACACTAAGTCAGTTGCACTTTACTGTGCAGAGCAGGGCCTTAAGATTCGCTGCAACTCTATTCATCCAGCCGCAATTCTTACTCCAATGTGGGAGCCGATGCTGGGCAATGGCCCTGATCGGGAGGTCAGAATGGCCGATATCGTAAGAGATACTCCCTTGCGTCGGTTTGGGTTGCCTGAGGAGGTAGCCGCATTGGGCGTGTTGCTTGCTTCGGACGAAGCCACATACATAACGGGCACAGAGTTGAACATAGACGGTGGCATCCTGGCGGGATCGGCTGCGAGTCCAAGTGCCGGGGACGCATAACAATTCGCTGCAGCGGACGGCCCTGACGGTCCGCCGCTGAGCTCAAACGTTGAGTGTCGGCTTTAGGCCCTTGAATTCAACCGGTCGATGCAACACACTATAAACTGCGTAAGCGGAAGGAGTGTTGCAAATGAAACAACGTCCGAGAATCTATTACACAGATACACAAA
>VFQO010000308.1_pt1 | contig 57246 bp, 53 predicted proteins | sample 3512331 | NCBI WGS metagenome assembly VFQO01 (sample SAMN10412371, study PRJNA504923) | tailings metagenome | isolation source: Replicate 3 from Balatoc abandoned mine | place: Philippines: Itogon, Benguet | collected 2017-08-28 | reverse complement strand
CATACTCAGCCTCAGCCATCCCGAACTCAACCCGCGTCTCAGCACGAGCCGGGTCAAACAGCAGCGGGATGTCCATGACTGTTATGCAACCAGCAGCCACCGACATTCCTATCGAGCGACGCCGAGATCCTCCGCCGCCGCCTGAACCGACCGTCCTCGCGACACGCTTAGGCTGAACCTCATGCTGTCTGTCGTGATCCCCTGGCGCGCTCAGGAGTCGCGACTGCCCGCACTCGAAGCCGTCATCGCGTGGTACGACGCGCAGTTCGCCGCCGCAGACATCCACCTCGTCGACTCCGACGACGACCTCTTCAACCTGGCCCGTGCCCGCAACCTCGGCGTCGCCCGACGAGACCCGGAGTCGGTCGTCGTGATCAACGACGCCGACACGATCCCGCAGGTCGAACCACTGCTGGCCGCCATCGCAGCGGCTGCCACGAGCGATCTCGTGCACCTGCCGTACTCCCAGTACCACTGGCTCGGTCCGGGCGGCACGGCGCAGTTCGCAGCCGGAACCCCACTCGATGCCTGCGAGTCCGAGCTGGTGCGCGGCGCGTGCTCGGGGGTCTACGTGACAACCCCGCGCGCCTGGGCGCTGCACGGCGGGCAGGACGAGCGGTTCCGCGGCTGGGGATTCGAGGATGCCGCCTGGTACCTCGCCCACGGCACGCTGCTCGGGCAGCCACCGCAGCGCCACGCCGGCCGGGTGTTCGCGCTCCATCACGTGCCCGAGGCGCGTGCGGGCGCGCAGTACGACGCGAACGCCGCGCTGATGGAACGCTACCGCTGCGCCGCCGACGACCCCTTTGCGATGCGGATGCTGGTGGCCGAGAGCGCCTCGAACGCACGGCTGCTGCCCGGCGTCTGACGCAGCGACAGCGACACCGCGTCGAGCGGACTTCTCGGCACGGCAAGCGCCGCGGAGAGGGCGACTGCGAGTTGCTCTGAGGTCGCGTCGTTCGGCGCCAGCGCCACCCCGTAGCCACCGCGCTCGACGGCCTCAGCTCCGGCGAACTGGTCGGTCGAGAACGGCAGCACGAGCAGCGGAACGCCGCACGTCATCGCCTCGGTGACACTGTTGTTGCCGCCGTGGGTGACGGCGACCGCAGCGCTGTGCAGCAACCTGACCTGCGGGAGGTACTCGCGCACGAGCCACTCGGGCGGCAGCCGTCCAAGGTCGGCGGGATCGGCGGAACCCAGCGCGAACGCCGCTGGCAGCCCGAGCGACTGAATGGCGCGAGCGACGCGAGCCAAGACATCCGATCGCACCGACAGGAAGCTGCCGAGGCTGACGTAGACGAAGGGGCCGTGCTGGCGGGCGATCCAGTCGTCGACCTCAGGATCGGGTTGCTCGGCCCTGGCAGCCGAGCCAAGGAAGACGTGCGGCGGCAGCGCGGCGACCCGCGCGGGGTCGGCCAACTCCGCCGGGTAGTTCAGCAGCAGCGGTTCGCCGTGCTCGGCGAACGCGTCGACGCTCGGCGGCGCGTCTGGCGCCAGTTGGGCAAGCGCGGCGTTCCACTCGGCGGTGAAGGAGGCGCTCACCCGCTCGCACAGCTCACGCAGCGACGCCAGCCCGGCAGGATCGGGCGAGAACGCGGCAGGCCATGCCGTCGGGTACCCGTACACCTCACCGAGGTCGGGCAGCGGCAGCGCCGACGGATGTCCCACCACGACGTCGGCGTGCGCGATGCCGCCCGCCACCATCGCCAGTCGCGCGCTGAACGCCAGGTGGTCGACGAGGATGCGATCGGGGGCTCTTGCGGCGATCACGGCCTGCACCTCGCGGCCGACACGAACCGGCTCCCACATCAGGTCGCTCAGCCGCGCTTCGGCCTGGAAAGCCAGGGTCTCGAGCATGCCCTCGCGGGTCGCGTCGAAGAAGCCGCGCAGCGCGGCATCCTCGCCCTCGGGCTGCTGCTCGGCGCGGATGATGCCCGGATTCGAGCCCTTGCCCAGCTGCAGGTTGACGCGCTCGAAGCCGAACGACGCGACGACCTCGGCGGTCGCGGGGCCGGTGGCGACGACCACCCGCTCCCCCGCGTCGCGCCACGCCGTGGCGAGGGTGCAGAGCGGGAGCAGGTGGGATGCGTAATCGGGGCTGATGACCAGCAGCGTCACGAGGCGGGAACCGCCCAGTCGCTCAACTCGATGTGGGCGTCCAACTCGATGTGGGCGTCGCGCACGCCGGTGTAGACGGTCGACAGCGAGCGTGCCATCTGCTGGATCGTGAAGCTCGCCTGCACGGTCGCCCTTGACCGCTGCGCCCTGGCGTCGTCGGTCTCCGCGATACTGCGCTCGAAACCCTCGATCATCGCGTCGCCGAGGCGACCGACATCCCAGGTGGGCGCCAGCAGGCCGGTGACACCCGGCTCCACGTAGGTCGCCGGGCCGCCACCGTCGGGCGCGACCACGAACAGGCCAGACGCCATGGCCTCGAGCAGCGCGATGCCGAACTCCTCCTTCAGGCTGCCGCACACGTAGATGCCCCGCGGTGCCGCCAGTCCACGCACTCCGGTGCGCACCGCCGCGACCCAGCGCGCGGCGGTGCCGTTCGGCTGGTGACCGGCCAGCAGCAGTCCGTGGTGAGCGCGCTCGTCGGGCGGCACCACGGCATCCATCAGTCCCAGCTGTTCGCGTTCGTCGGCGCTCGGATGTTCGAGGTCGCCGCCGATGAGCAGCAGGTTCGCGCGCGCGGCCAGCGGACCGCGTGCCCACGCCTGCACGATCGACGCCATGCCCTTGACGCGGTGGAACCGCCCGACGCTGACGATCAGCGGCAGTCCGCGCCGCTTGCGCGGCAGCGTCAGCAGCAGGGCGCGCAATCGCTGAAGCTGCGGCGAGATCGTGCCGCCGCCGGCCGCGACCGTCGCCTCGGTCACCGCGCGGTCGATCACGTCGAGGTCGATGCCCTCGGGCACGATGCTGTGCCGTTCCGGGTGGGCTTGCAGGTCGATGCCGACCAGCTCGCGCAGGTCGCGCTGGAGTTCGGGCCGCGGGAACAGCACCGTGTGGTCGGCGTTCGCCGCTAGCTGCTGCACCAGCTTGCAGCGGAACCACAGGTGATCGCGCGCGTCGGCATCCCCGAAGTTCAGGCGCGTCAGCTGGCCCGACTTGTCCAGCGAGTCGATCACCGCGTGCGGGTCAGGCGCGACGGTGAACACCACCGGGATGTCCAGTTCCCTGGCCACATCCGCGGCGGCGAGACTGCCGACATCCGCCATGCGAAGGTGCAGCACGTCGACCCCGCCTGCGGCACGCAGCATGCGCCGGATGCCTCGGCGCACAGCCACCCGCAACGGCCACGCACTCGCGGACTGCACCGGGTCGCTCAGCGTCGGCAGTTGCCCGTACACGTGGCCGGATGATCTCCCGAGTTCCTCGACGCTGCCGATCGCGCCGGCCGCGGAGCCCCGGGACAGCGTCAGCACCCGCTCGACGCCTTCCATGACCAGCGCGTCGCCGAGCCGCACCAGCAGGGTGGCGATCCCGCCATTGTCGCCGCTGCCGGCGCGGGTGAGGTTCGCGTCGATGTCCGCGTGCAGAAAGAGCTGCGCGACGGTGAGTCCGCGCTCGCCCGCGGCGGCCGGGTCCGGTGGGGCGAGGTCGAGCAGCGCCAGGGCCGCGACGTCGCCCTCGAATCCGGGCAGCGTCGCCCAGTGCTCGAGATGGGCCCGGACCCGCTCGCTCTCGGGACGCTGCCCGAGCGCTGAGATCGCCGCGACGCGCACACGCTCCGGCTCGGATGCGTCGCTGGCGATCCGCAGCAGCGGGTCGATGGTCATCGGGGCGCGCACCAGGCCGAGCGTCTCGACCAGTCGGTAGCGGGCATCCTGGTCGGTCGTGCCCAGCAGTGCGCCCTCGAGACCGACCGCAATGGGCTCGGGCGCGGTCGCGGACCACTGCTCGAGCGTGCGCTGCGCGACCATCCCGGCGAAGTCGCCCTGAGCGACGAGTCCGATCAGCCGCCCGACGGCGTCGAATCGCGGCAGCCGGGAACCCAGTGCCCACGCGGCGTGCTCGCGCAGGAAGACCCGATCGTCGGACAGCAGCCGTGACACGGTGAGATCGGCCTGCTCGTCGAAGATGCCGGCGAGCGCGTGGGTCGCCGCGATCGCGACCACCTGGTTCTCGCTGGCAAGGGCCGCGACCAGCACGCGGATCGTCCGCAGCCCGCTGTCCCGGCTCGCCTCGAACGCGAGCTCGTCGGCGAGTCGCATCGCGTCGACGAGGCGGCGCGCGTCCGCCACCGAATCCAAGGCCGTCAGGATGCCCATCGCCCCGCCTCCCCGTCCGGTGCTGTGCACCAATCCCGATGATAGGCGGGCTCTGCGGCGCGTGGGCTACCGTGATCTGTCGAGCCCCGGGGAGGAACGGATGCGCGTCGTCGCGATCGGCGATATCGGTGTCGCCGACGACATGATCCACATCGGCGACGAGGCGATGTTCGAAGCCCTGGTGCGGGCGCTACGGCGACGTGGCGTGGAGTACATCACGGGCCTCTCGTCCGCACCGTCCGACTCCGCCGCCCGCTACGGCATCGAGGGCGTGAGCCTGTTGGGGTTCGGCCGCGATCGCGGGGCCAACGAGCATCGGCGGAACCGGATCGTCCAAGGGCGCCTCGACGACAGCGACCCGGCCAACGCCGTCATCGCGGCCGTTCGCGAGGCCGATGGTGTCGTCATCGCGGGCGGCGGCAACATGGCCTCGACCTGGCCGCAGCACATCGCCGAGCGGGCGACGCTGGGCGAGCTCGCGTCGATGTTCGGCGTGGCGCTGGTCGTCACGGGTCAGACACTCGGACCGGAGTTGAACGACGCCGACCGACTTCTTGTGAAGAACCTGCTGAGCCGAGCGGCACTCGTCGGCGTGCGCGAGCCTGCGACACTCGCGCTCTGTCACGATCTGGGGCTCACCGGCGTCGAGCAGACCGTCGATGACGCCAGCTTTCTGGGCGTGGAAGACGGCATTCCGGATGCCGCGGGCGCAGGCATCCTCGTCAGCGCTTCGTCTCACGTGGGCGTCGCCGACCGCGAGGCGTTCGCCGCCGCGGTGGCCGCGCTGCTCGACGCTCTCGCGGCAGAGACGGGTCAGCCCGTGCGCTTCCTCGCCCACTGGGGATCGATCAAGCCCGGCGCCTCGCGCGGTGACTCCGTGTTGCACGATCAGGTGCGCGAGGCGATGCACCATCCGGCGACCGTCGTGACGCCGACCGACTCGCTCACGGCAGCTGCTCTCGCGCGCGAGTCGGCGATGGTGGTCAGCAGCCGGTACCACCCCGTCGTGTTCGCGGTGCCGGCGGGGGTGCCGGCCCTTGCCATCCCGGTCGACGAGTACACCAGCGTCAAGCTGCACGGGGCGCTGCGCAACTTCGGGCAGCGCGGCATCCTGCCCGTCGACGATCTGCTCGCCGGGTCCGGGGCGGTTCTCGGCGCACAGCTGTGGCGGGAGCGCGAGTTGATCCGTGCCACCGCTCGAGCCGGTGCCGCAGCGAGGGTCGCCGCATCCTCCGCCTGGTGGGATCGGGTGGTGGCATCCTTCGCTTCCCGGTAGGGGGTGGACAGGCGCGACCAACCCGATACCGTGGGATGGTGCGAAAATTCCTCTTCAACACGACCCTGCTCAGCGCGATCGTCGGTGGCTGGGGCACCGTGCAGGCTACCCGCAGGGGGCCGCGCGACTGGCGGCTCTTTCTCATGTGGGTGAGCTGGGGTGCGACCGTCGCGATCGCGGTGGGTACCATCGTCAAGGAAGCGCAGGACGGTAACGAGCTGGAGGACTGAGCATGGGCTGGTATGACGACGGACCCCGGGGTGCCCTGGGCTGGTTCAGCGAGATCGTCGGCACACTCGCGTGGTGGTTGTTCTCGGTGCTCGTGTTCCTGGCGATCGCGACCCTGCTCTTCTTGCTCGCCCGGTTCCTCGTCGCGGCCACTCGCGCCGCCCACATCTACATCGCGAAGAACTCGCCGCCCGAGGTTCCGGCTGCTACTGCGCCGACCGCCCCTGCTGCTCCCGCGGCGACGACTTCGACGGCCACCGCACCCACGAAGCCGCTCGGGACTCGGCCGCCGCGCACCCGAACGCCGAAGGCTCCGCCGCCGACAACCTGATCGGGTGTCCTTTACCGGGCGTTTACATCTCAGTAAACGACAAGGTAGACTCGCCGCATGCTTCGCGTCAGTGACGAGACTCGCGAGAAAGTACAGCGGCTAGCTCGCGAGGAGTTCGGGGGCGCAAGCGCCGACGAGACGATTCAGCGTCTCCTCGACGAGCACTGGGAGGCCGCGGCCCTCGCCGCCGTCGAGCGGTACCGGACGGAAAACCCTCAGGGCTGGGCTGACTACCTGGCAGAGGCCGACAGTTCAGCACGAGCAGAGGCGCCGGTCACCGACGGGTGGTCACCGAGTTGAGTCGCGCGCCTATCCATCCAGGCGCGGTCTGGTTCTGCGACTTCGAGCCAGTCCGTGGTCACGAGCAAGGCAAGGACAGACCGGCGTTGGTGGTTTCATCGGCGTTCCATCTGCAACTCACCGGCGGCGCGCTGGTGTCGGTGTTGCCCCTGACATCGGTGGCTCGACCAGGCTGGCTGCATCGAGTCGCGGTCGCAGGCGGCAGCGGTTGGGCGATCACCGAGCAGGTGCGAACAATCGCGGTGGACCGCTTTCGCAGACCCGCGCCAGAGATCATGCTGAACAGTGACGAGATGGCCGAAGTGCAGCGCGTGCTTGCGAAGATGCTGTTCCTGTCGCACTGACGCTGAGCCCCGCCCCTCAACTCAAGAACCCGCGCAGCAGCGCCGCGCTCCCCTCGAGGTGCTCGGCCATCGCCTCCGCGGCACGATCGGGGTTGCCCGTCAGGATAGCGACCACGATCGCCTCGTGCTGCTCGTTGCTGTGCGCGATGTTGCGCGCCAGCAGCGGGATGCCGTCCAGCAGCGCGTTGACCCGGGTACGGCTGTCGGCCAGCAGCGACACCAGCGACGGCACGCCGACCAGCTCGCCGATCGTCAGGTGCAGTCGCGAGTCGAGGCGACGGTAGTCATCGGCAGACGACGAAGCCGTCTCGGTCATCCTGGTCCAGAGCTGGTCCCGCTCGGGTGCCGAGAGCTCGCGTCCAGCGGCGGCGCGAGCAGCCCCCACCTCGAGGATGGTGCGGAGCCCGAGCACGTCGTCCAGTTCCGCACGGGTGGGGGGCGAGGCATCCGCCGCCGGCAGCACCTCGCGCACGAAGGTGCCCCCGTAGCGTCCGCGGCGGCGGGTGAGGTATCCCGCGTCTGCCAGCGAGCGGATCGCCTCACGCACCGTGTCGCGGCTGACCGAGAAGCGGGCCGCGAGGTCGCGCTCGGGTGGCAGCGCATCCCCCGGTGCGACGACGCCGAGGCGGATGGTCTGCAGCAGCCGGGCGACGGTGTCCTCGAAGGCGTTGCCGCTGCGCACCGGGCGGAACAGCACCTCGTCGGCAAGACCGTCGGTCATCGGTGATCGAGCCCGGTCGAGATCAGATCGGCGTCACGTACGCCGAGCTGATGCCGCCGTCGACGAGGAACGTGGATGCCGTGATGAAGCTCGCGTCGTCGCTGGCCAGGAAGGCGACGGCCGCGGCGAGCTCCTCCGGCTCGGCGAACCGGCCGGTGGGGATGTGCACCAGCCTGCGCTGCGCGCGCTCGGGGTCGCTGGCGAACAGCTCCTGAAGCAGGGGTGTGTTCACGGGGCCAGGACACAGCGCGTTGACCCTGATGCCCTGCCGCGCGAACTGCACGCCGAGCTCCCGCGTCATCGCGAGCACCCCGCCCTTCGACGCCGTGTACGAGACCTGACTGGTGGCAGATCCCATGACCGCCACGAACGATGCCGTGTTGATGATCGAGCCGCGCTGCTGCGCGACCATGTGCCGCAGCGCCGCTCGCGAGCACAGGTACACCGACTTCAGGTTCACCTCCTGCACCCGGTCCCACGCCGGCAGCTCGGTGGTCTCGATGGAGTCGTCGTCCGGTGGCGAGATACCGGCGTTGTTGAACGCGATGTCGACGGAGCCGTGGGTCGACGCCGCCGTGTCGAACAGGGCGTTCACCTCGGCCTCGTCCGTGACATCCACCCGCACGAAGAGCCCGCCGACCTCGGCCGCTGCCGCCTCGCCGGTGCCGGGGTTCACGTCGCCGATCACGACTCGGGCGCCCTCGGCGGCGAAGCGGCGAGCGGTCGCCAGCCCGATGCCGGACGCGCCGCCGGTGATGACGGCGACCCTGCCCGCGAGGCGCTGGGTGAGGTCGATCGGTGTGATGCTCATGGTTGCTCCGCTAGTCAGTGCTGATGAAGACGTTCTTGGTTTCGGTGAAGGCGTTTGCGGCGTCCGGCCCGAGCTCGCGGCCGAGGCCGCTCTGCTTGAACCCGCCGAAGGGGGTGGAGTACCGCACACTCGAGTGCGAGTTGACCGACAGGTTGCCGCTCTCGACAGCACGGGCGACGCGGATGCCTCGGCCGATGTCCCTCGTGAAGATCGAGCCGCTCAACCCGTAGATGGAGTCGTTCGCCAGCGCGATCGCGTCGGCCTCATCGTCGAACGGCAGCACACTGACGACGGGACCGAAGATCTCCTCGGTGACGACCCGATCGGCTCGGGTCCGCGGCAGCACGACGGTCGGCGCGAACCAGTACCCCGGCCCGTCGGGCGCGGCGCCACGAAACGCAACATCTGCGCCATCCAGAAAGCCCGACACCGTCTCAAGGTGCGCCTTCGAGACGAGCGGCCCCATCTCGGTGCCCTCGTCGCCCGGCGCTCCGACGCGCAGTGCACGCACCGCCGGCTCCAGAAAATGCAGGAACTTCTCGTATACCGAGCGCTCGACGAGGATTCTCGAGCGCGCACAGCAATCTTGTCCTGCGTTTTCGAAGACCGACGAGGGTGCGGTCGCGGCAGCTTTCTCGAGGTCGGAGTCGGCGAACACGATGTTCGCGGACTTGCCGCCGAGCTCCAGCGTCACGGCCTTGACCTGTGCCGCGCATCCTGCCATCACGGCCTTGCCGACCTCGGTCGACCCGGTGAACACGATCTTGCGCACCTGCTCGTGGGTGACGAACCGCTCCCCCACCACCGAGCCGCGGCCAGGCAGCACCTGAAAGAGACCCTCGGGCAGCCCGGCAGCGAGCGCGAGCTCGCCGAGGCGGATCGCGGTCAGCGGCGTCCAGTCCGCGGGCTTGAGCACGACGGCGTTGCCAGCGGCGAGCGCCGGCGCGAAACCCCAGCTCGCGATCGTCATCGGGTAGTTCCAGGGCACGATCACCCCGACCACGCCGATCGGCTCGTGGAACGTGACATCCAGCCCGCCCGCGACCGGGATCTGCTGTCCGATCATCCGCTCGGGGGCGCCCGAGTAGTAGTCGAGCACATCGCGGACGTGCCCGGCTTCCCAGCGAGCCTGAGCGATGGGATGCCCCGAATTCACGACCTCGAGGGCGGCGAGTTCATCGATGTGCGACTCGACCTCCCGTGCGAAGCTGCGCAGCGCGCGTGCCCGCTCCACCGGGGGACGCGCCGCCCACGCCCGCTGCGCGAGGACCGCGCGCGCGACGGCGTCGTCGACCGCCTCGGCGCTGGTGTGCTCGACCTCCCGGATGACGGTCTCGTCCGCCGGGTTGATCAGCGTGGTCGCGGTCATGCTCGGTACTCCTTCGCCGCCTGCACGAGCCCGGCGAACAGCCGGATGTCGTGCGCGGCATCCTCTTCGGGATGCCACTGCACCCCGATCCCGAACGGCACGCCTGGTAGTTCCACGGCCTGGATCACACCGTCGTCGGATCTGGCGGTGACGACGAGCCCGTCGGCCAGCCCATCGATGGCCTGGTGATGGTACGACTTCACGTCGATCTCGTCGCCGATGAGGGTGGCGAGCGCGCCGCCCTCGACGCGCACCTCGTTATTGGCGAACACGCCGCCGCCGACGTTGTAGCGGTCGGAGCCGATCACCTCGGGCAGGTGTTGGTGCAGCGTGCCGCCCAGTGCGACGTTGAGCAGTTGCGCACCGCGGCAGATGCCGAGGAACGGCAGGCCGCGGTCGATGGCGGCGGTCAGCAGCGCGTCCTCCCACGCGTCGCGATCCTTGCGAGGGGAGTCGGTGGTCGGATGCGGGCTCTGCCCGTATCGCTCCGGGTCGACGTCCTTGCCGCCGGTGATGATCAGTCCGTCGATGCCGTCCAGCACCCGGTTCGCGATGAACGGCGTGACGGGCTGCGGCGGCAGCAGCACCGCGATGCCGCCCGCACGGGTGACAGCGTCGAAGTAGACCTGCGGCAGGAACGCGGCGGGCACGTCCCACACCCCGGTCTGCGCCCGCTCGAGGTACGTCGTCAGGCCGATCACTGCTGGTCGAGTAGCCGTCGCTGGTCGAGTGGCCGTCTCAGACGGCGTATCGAGACCCGGCGTATCGAGACCATCATCCCCGGGTCTCGATACGCGACCTTCGGTCGCTACTCGACCGGCAGCATCCTCACCGCTCAAAGTTGCGCACCCGCTCCCAGTCCGTGATGGCCGCGTCGTACGCGGACTGCTCGATGCGCGCGTTGTTCAAGTAGTGCTCGACGACATCCTCGCCGAACGCTTCACGCGCGATCTCGGACGACTCGAACAGCGCCGCCGCCTCGCGCAGCGATGCCGGTACCCGCGGCGCATCAGAGACGTAGGCGTTGCCGCTCAGGATCGGCTCGAGCTCGAGCTCGCGCTCCACCCCGTGCAGTCCGCCGGCGATGAGCGCCGCGACCGCGAGGTACTGGTTCACGTCGCCGCCGGGCACCCGGTTCTCGACCCGCAAGCTGTGCCCGTGGCCGACGACGCGCAGCGCACAGGTGCGGTTGTCCATCCCCCACGCAACGGCCGTCGGTGCGAAGCTGCCTGCTACGTACCGCTTGTACGAGTTGATGTTCGGTGCGAAGAACAGGGTCAGCTCGCGCAGCGTGGCGAGCTGCCCCGCGATCCAATGCTCCATGAAGGGCGAGAACCCGTACTCGCCGTCACCGGCCATCACCGGCGACCCGTCGCCACCGCGCACCGAGAGGTGGATGTGGCACGAGTTGCCCTCGCGCTCGTTGAACTTGGCCATGAAGGTCAGCGCTTTGCCGTGCCGGTCGGCGATCTCCTTGGCACCGTTCTTGTAGATCGAGTGGTTGTCGCAGGTCGCCAGCGCGTCGGTGTACCTGAACGCGATCTCCTGCTGGCCGAGGTTGCACTCGCCCTTGACCCCTTCGCAGTACATGCCCGCGCCATCCATCGACAGTCGGATGTCTCGCAGCAGCGGTTCCATCCGGGTCGAGGCGAGCAGCGCGTAGTCGATGTTGTAGTCCGACGCCGGTGTGAGTCCCTCGTACTTGCGCGCCCAGGCATCCCGATAGCTGGTGTCGAACACCAGGAACTCGAGCTCGGTGCCGACGAATGCCTCGAGCCCGCGATCGGACAGCCGCGCGAGTTGCCGCTTGAGCACCTGACGAGGATCGGGGGCGACCGGCACGCCGTCGATTCCGGTGAGGTCGGCGGTGACCATCGCCGTGCCCGGCAGCCACGGGATGCGGCGCAGCGTCGGCAGGTCGGGCTTGAGCACCATATCGCCGTAGCCGCTCTCCCACGACGAGATCGCGTACCCCCCGACGGTGTTCATCTCGACGTCGACGGCGAGCAGGTAGTTGCACGCTTCCGCGCCGTGTTCGGCCAATTCTTCGAGGAACAGCCGAGCGGATGCCCGCTTGCCCACCAGCCGACCCTGCATATCGGTGAACCCGACGATCACGGTGTCGATCTGACCTGCGTCGGTGAGTGCGGCCAGCTCCGCAATCGTGAGGTTGCCCGCCATCCGATACTCCCGTCGCCGTCACGCCAGACCATTACATCACGGGGTCACCGTCCCCATGCCAGGACTGTAACGGAATGATTGCGCTCAAAGGTAGACGCCGAGTACCAATAGGGGCCATGCTCTCGGGGAGGGCGCAGTGTGGCGCCTCACACCCAATAGTGGAAGGACCGAGATGGCAGAGACGAGAAGCGTCTCGGGCGTGAAGTACACGTCCGCCGGCGCCGAATACTTCGAGAAGCGCAAACTGAAGCGCAGCGCGGGAGTGTGGGGCCTGTGGGGCCTCGCGGTGGCGGCGGTCATCTCCGGCGACTTCTCGGGCTGGAACTTCGGCATCGACTTCGCCGGATTCGGCGGCATGACCATCGCCTTCGTCATCCTGGTGGCGATGTACTACGGCCTGATCTTCTCGATCGGCGAGATGGCCGCGGCGATGCCGCACACCGGTGGTGCGTACTCGTTCTCCCGATCCGCGATGGGGCCGTGGGGTGGCCTGGTGACCGGGCTGGCCGAGACCATCGAGTACGTGGCGACCACGGCGGTGATCGTCTTCTTCTCCGCCAGCTACGCCAACGGCATCACCACCGAACTGCTCGGGTTCGACCTGACCGGCAACATGTGGATCTGGTACGCGGTGCTCTACCTCGCCTTCATCGCGCTGAACGCAGCGGGGGCCAGCATCTCGTTCAGATTCGCCATCGTGGTCTCGATCATCTCGATCGGCATCATCCTGGTGTTCTCGGCGATGGCCATCTTCTCGGGTGCGTTCAGCTGGGACGCGCTGTTCGACATCCCACCAGACCCGGGCCAGTCGGCGTTCCTGCCGTACGGTGTCTTCCCGATCCTGTTCGCACTACCGTTCGCGATGTGGTTCTTCCTCGGCATCGAGGAGCTGCCGCTGGCGGCCGAGGAATCGCACAACCCGAGCCGAGACATCCCCCGTGCCGGTGTCATCGCCCGCGGCACGCTCATCGTGACCGGTGTGCTCGTGCTGGTGCTCAACACCGGCGTGATCGGCGCCGCGGCGACCGGCGTCTCGCTCGAGCCGCTGCTGGACGGCTTCCGGGCGATCGTCGGCGATCAGCTCGCCGCCGTACTGGCGCTGTTCGCGCTGATCGGGCTGCTCGCGTCGCTGCAGGGCATCATGTTCGCCTACGGGCGCAACATGTACTCGCTCTCGCGCGCGGGTTACTACCCGAAGTTCCTGTCGCTGACCGGCAAGCGCCAGACACCGTGGGTCGCGCTCGTGGTCGGCGGGGTCATCGGGTTCATCGCGCTGATCGTGCTCGACGCCCTCGCGAACGTCGAGGGCGTCGGCGCGGTCGCCGGTGCGGTCATCCTGAACATCGCAGTCTGGGGAGCCGTGCTCGCGTACGGCCTGCAGATGGTGGCGTTCATCATCCTGCGACGCAAGTTCCCCAACGCGAAGCGTCCCTACAAGAGCCCGTGGGGCCTGCCGGGCGCGTACACGGCGCTGGTCATTGCCGCGGTGGTGTTCGTCGGGCTGCTGATCAATCCGACATTCCTGCCCGCGATCATCGCAATCCTCATCGTGTACGTGGTGATCCTGATCGGCTTCGCGGTGTGGGGCCGCAACCAGCTGGTGCTGTCGCCCGAAGAGGAGTACGCGCTCTCGGGCGGACTGCACGGCGACCCGCAGGCCGAGGGGTACGACTCGATGGAGAACGAGGTCTTCGACGAGCCGGGCGCAAAGAAGTAACCGGCGGGCGGCGGCATCTGGGGATGTCGCCGCCCCGTCCTTGCTCTGGCCTGCCGGCTCGAATCTCTCCCCTCTGCCGGGTGGCGGGTTTGCTGATCTCGCCTCGGCATGTCACCCTGGATAAGGCTCCTCCCCCACGTCGAGCCACCCCGCCTATGAAACGTGTACTGACGATCACAGCCGTAACGGCGCTCATCATCGGTGTGAGTGTGCCGGCCGCGGCGCTCCCGACCCTCACGCAACCCCCGGCGGCAACGGCCGGGACGCGGGTCACTCCACAGGTCTTCGTCGCTGCTGGCCAGGCCGCTGCGACTGCCGTCGTGCGCGACACCTTCACGGTCGAGATGCTCCCCAAGCAGCCCCCGGTCGTGGTGGTCGCGTCGGTCGCGGGTTCGCTGGCGATGTGGCCGGCGTCGGGGCCGATCAATGATCGCTTCGGCTATCGGGGCGAAGAATTCCACAAAGGCGTCGACATCATGGCGCCGGCAGGTTCGCCCTTCGTCGCCGCCTCCCCCGGCGTTGTGACCACGACCGGGTGGGAGGCCGGATGGGGCTGGTACGTCGTCGTCGAACACGCGAACGGCGTGAAGACTCTCTATTCGCACGCCATCGAAGGCTCGTTCATGGTCAGCGTGGGACAAACCGTCGATGCGGGCACGCCGCTCGCGCTCGTTGGGCAGACCGGGTACGTCACGGCGCCGCTGCTCCACTTCGAGGTCTACGTGTCGGGTGTGCCGGTCGATCCGGAGCCCTGGCTGCCGTAGCGCTCATCAGGCCCGATAGCGCGCAGTGATGGCGCGCCGCGCGACCACTCAACTTCGCTGTCGCGTCTGCTCGCTTTTCCGGAGTCTGCTCATCCGTGGTGCACCGGCCACCCGACTTTGCCCGACGCTAGTCGGGCTGGGCGGCGAGAACTCCGGAAAAGCGAACCCGTGGCGAGCGGAGGCGACGGGCGAAGCGTCTCAGCGGCCGGTTGAACTCTCGTCATCAGAAGCACGCGGCAGCGTGACCGCCTCGGCGGCGAGCCCGGCGCCGGTGACGCCGAGTGCGGGGGAGGCCGACGTGCCCGAGACGACACCCGCGGTCACGACATCCTTTTCGAGAGTCGCCTCCGCGGGCACGCCCGGCTGCGCCTGCGCGAACTCGCCGTCGAGGTCGGTCGCCGCCTGCTCGAACTGCGAGTTGTACAGCCGCCAGTATGCGCCCCGCTCGCCGATGAGCGAGTCGTGAGAGCCCTGCTCGACGATGTCGCCGTGCTCCATCACGAGGATGAGATCGGCGTCGCGGATCGTCGACAGCCGGTGGGCGATGACGAACGAGGTGCGACCCTCGCGCAGCGCCGCCATCGCGTGCTGCACCAGCAGTTCGGTGCGGGTGTCGACCGACGAGGTCGCCTCGTCGAGGATGAGGATCGACGGTTGCGCAACGAACGCGCGGGCGATCGTGATGAGCTGCTTCTCCCCCGCCGAGACGTTGGACGCGTCCTCGTCGAGGAGCGTGTCGTAGCCCTCGGGCAGCGAGCGCACGAACCGGTCGACGTACGTCGCGCGTGCGGCATCGACCACCTCGCCGTCGCTCGCGGACTGCCGACCGTAGCGGATGTTCTCACGAATGGTGCCCTGGAACAGCCACGGGTCCTGCAGCACCATGCCCGTTCGCGCGCGAACGTCGTGCCGTGTGAGATCGGCGATGTCCTGGCCGTTGACCAGGATGCGACCGGAGTCCAGTTCGTAGAACCGCATGATGAGGTTCACCAGCGTGGTCTTGCCGGCACCGGTGGGCCCGACGATGGCGACCGTCTGCCCGGGTTCGACGCGGAACGACAGGTCGCGGATCAGCGGGTGCTCCGGGTTGTACGAGAAGCCCACGTGGTCGAACTCGATGGTGCCGTCACCGTCAGCGGGCGACGGTGCATCCGAGGCATCCGTCGCCTCTTCGTCTGCGTCGAGGAGCTCGAACACCCGCTCGGCCGATGCGGTGCCCGACTGCACGACGGCCGCCATGCCGCCGAGCTGCGCAAGCGGCTGCGTGAACTGCTGCGAGTACTGGATGAACGCTTGCACGTCACCGAGCCGCAATTGACCGGATGCCACCATGAGGCCGCCCAGCACCGCGATGCCGACGTAGGTGAGGTTCCCGATGAACAGCATGCCGGGCATGATGATGCCCGACAGGAACTGCGCTCGGAATGCCGCCTGGTAGAGCTCGTCGTTCTCCGCGCGGAAGGCGCGAAGCGACTCCTGCTCACGGCCGAACACCTTCACCAGTGCGTGACCCGAGAACGACTCCTCGACACGCACGTTGAGGCGGCCGACCTTGCGCCACTGCACCCCGAACGCCGCCTGCGATTTCGGGCCGATGACGCCGAAGATCACGGCCATCAGCGGCAGCGAGACCAGCGCGACCAGCGTGAGCTGCCACGAGATGGAGAACATCATGATGAGCACGCCGAGCACGGTCAGCACGCTCGTCAGGGCGCTGGAGAGCGACTGCTGCATCGTCTGCGTGATGTTGTCGATGTCGTTCGTCACGCGCGAGATGAGCTCGCCGCGCTGCACTCGGTCGAAGTAGCTCGGCGGCAGTCGGTGCACCTTGGCCTCGACGTCGTCGCGCAAACGGTACATCGCGCGCACCATGATCACGTTGACGACATAGCCCTGAATCCACGACAGCACCGATGCCACAAGGTAGAGCGCGAGCACGATCATCACGAGTCGGCTGAGGGCCACGAAGTCGATCCCCGCACCCGGCACCAGCTCGGTGGCGGCGATGACGTTCGCAAGGTCATCCTGACCGGATGCCCGCAACTGGTCGATCACCTGAGCTTGCGTGACCCCGGCCGGCAGCTGCAGCGAGATGAAGCCCTCGAAGATGATGTTCGTCGCGTCGCCGAGCACGCGGGGCGCGATCACGGTGAGCACGACACCGATCGCGCCGAGCAGCGACACGAATGCGAACGACCACTTGTACGGGGCGAGCAGCCCGAGCAGTCTCTTGAAGCTCGGACCGAAGCGCACTGCCTTGCCGGCCTGCACGCTGTCCCAGTCGCCCGAGGCGCGACGCGCCTCTTCGGCAAGCTGCGCCTCGAGCTGCTCCTCCTCGGTCAGCACGGCCTCATGGTGAGGTTCGCGCCCCTTGCGACGGCGGGTCTCGGTGTCGGCGCTCATGCGGTGGCCTCCAAGCCGAGCTGGGATTGCACGATCTCACGGTAGGTTTCGACGGTCTCGACGAGCTCGTCGTGGCGACCGTTTCCGACCATACGGCCGTCGTCGAGCACGATGATGCGGTCGGCATCCGTGATCGTCGAGACCCGCTGTGCGACGACGATCTTGGTCACGTCGGGCAACTCGCGCCACAGCGCCTGCCGCAGTCGCGCGTCGGTCGTCAGGTCGAGCGCCGAGAACGAGTCGTCGAACACCAGGATCTCGGGTCGGTGCACGATCGCTCGCGCGATCGCGAGTCGCTGACGCTGCCCGCCGGAGACGTTCGTGCCGCCCTGTGCGATTCGGGCGTTCAGCCCGCCATCCATCCCCTCGACGAAGTCGCGACCCTGAGCGATCTCGAGCGCGTGCCAGAGGTCCTCGTCAGTTGCCTCCTCGCGGCCGAATCGCAGGTTCGAGCCGACGGTGCCGGCGAACAGGAAGGGTCGCTGCGGCACCAGCCCCAGGGATGCCCAGAGGCGCTCGGGGTCGGCCTGCCGGACATCCACACCGTTGACGAGCACCGCGCCGCCCGTGGCGTCGAACAGCCTCGGGATCAGCGAGACCAGCGTGGTCTTGCCGGAACCGGTGGAACCGACGATCGCCACCGTCTCACCGCGGTCGACCCGGAACGCGATGCCGTCGAGTACCGCGTGCTCGGCGCCCGGGTAGGCGAACGTCGTGTCGCGGAACTCGACGACGCCGCGCTCGGGGAACTCTGTCACGGGCGAGGCCGGGCGCACGATGCTCGACTCGCTCGCGAGAACCTGCCCGATCCGCTCGGCAGACACCGCGGCCCGCGGGATCATGATCGTCATGAACGCGGCCATCAGCACGCCGCTCAGGATGATGCCCACGTACTGCATGAAGGCGAACAGCGTGCCGATCTGCACCCGGCCGTCGTTCACCTCGAACGCGCCGAACCAGATCACGCCGACGACTGTGACGTTGAGCAGCAGCATGAAGAGCGGGAACAGGGTGATGAAGAGGGTGCCCACGCGTCGACCGACATCCATGATGTCTTCGTTGGCGACGCTGAACCGCTTGCGCTCGATGTTCTCGCGCACGAAGGCGCGCACCACGCGGATGCCGGTCAGCTGCTCGCGAAGCACCCGATTGACGGCGTCGAGCTTCTCTTGATAGGTGCGGAACAGCGGCACCATCCGGCTGAGCACGACGACCGCGACCAGCAGGATCACGATCACCGACACCCAGATCAGCCAGCTCAGCCCGACATCCTGACGCAGCGCCATCACCACGCCGCCCATCGCCAGCAGCGGCGCGCTGACCAGCATCGTGAGCCCGGTCATGGCGAGCATCTGCACCTGCTGCACGTCGTTCGTGGTGCGGGTGATCAGCGACCCTGGCCCGAAGGCCGACACCTCGCGCTCGGAGAACGCCGACACCTTGCCGAAGACGTCGTTACGGATGTCGCGGCCCAGTTGCATGGCGGCCTTCGCGGCGAAGTACGTCGCGATGATGGACGCCACGATCTGTCCGAGTGAGATCGCGAGCATGAACACGCCGGTGGACCAGATGTAGGCGGTGTCGCCGCGAGAGACGCCCTGATCGATGATGTCGGCGTTCAGGCTCGGAAGGAAGAGCGAGGCGATCGCCGAGCCGAACTGGAAGGCGAGCACGCCGAGAAGCAGCGCCCGGTACGGCCTGAGATAGCGAAAATAGAGTCTGAGGAGCATGCCTTCTCCGGGCGAGCGAGTGCCCCCCGAGCCGAGAGCAGCATCCTAATCTCTCACCCTGCGTCGAGTGCGTCAAGGAACGGCGGGTGCAGTGCCTGCCCGCTCGTCGAGCTGGCCCCGGATGTACCCCGGAACGTGCGACTCGATCGACCGATGCGCGGCGATCGACACGCTCGTCTCGATGATCTGATCGTGGGTGCTCTCGATGCCGTCGGATGTGATGGCGTCATGCTCGATTACCGAAGAGGTATCGAACCGACCAGAGGTTCCTGCTGCGTGATGCAATGGATGCCGCCGCCCCGGGCGAAGAACGGTCGCGCGTCGACGGGCACCACCTCTCGCCCGGGATAGGCGTCTTTCAGGATCCCAGCGGCGCGATCGTCGTTGTCGTCCTCGAAGGCGCAGGCGATGACGCCGCCGTTGACCAGGTGATGGTTGACGTAGCTGTAGTCGACCCACCCCTCCTCGTCCCGCAGCGTGACCGGAGCGGGCAGCCGCACGACGTCGAGTGTGCGACCGGCAGCGTCGGTGCTGGAGCCCAGGAGTTCCATCACCGCCGAGCTGATTGCGTGATCGGGATGCGAGGGGTTGCGCTGGTCGTGCACCAGCACCGATCCCGGCTTCGAGAACGTGGCCACGATATCGACGTGACCGCGGGTGCCGAACCGCTCGGAATCGCGCGTCAGTCCGCGCGGGAGCCAGATCGTCTTCGTGGCGCCGATCGTCCGGGCAAACTCGCGTTCGACGTCGTCCTTGGTCATGCCGGGGTTGCGTCCCGGGTCGAGCTGCACCGACTCCGTGGCCAGCACCGTGCCCTCGCCGTCGACGTGGACGCCGCCGCCTTCGTTCACCAGCGGTGAGTCGATGATCCCGACTCCTGCGAACTGCGCCACGGTGCGGGCGATGTGCTGATCGCGCCCCCATTGAGCCCAGTCCTGGCCGCCCCACCCGTTGAACACCCAGTCGACAGCCGCCAGCTCGTCGCCCTGCCAGACGAATGTGGGCCCGATGTCTCGCATCCAGGCGTCATCGAGCGGCGCGAGCATGAGCTCGGCCTCGAACCCCAGGTGGTCACGCGCGATCTGCTCCTCGGCTGGATCCACCACCATGGTGAGCGGTTCGAACCTCATGACCGCGTGAGCGACGGCAGCCCACGCCCGCCGGGCTTCCTCAGCTTCTTCCGGCGAGTCACCGAGCGTGTAGCCGCGCGTGGGCCACGCCATCCAGGTTCTCGCGTGCGGGTCGCCCTCGTGCGGCATGCGTGGGTTCATGGCTGCTCCAGCGGCGGGGTCCGCGGCGGCGGAACCCGTCCCGGTGCGAGCCGCTCGAAGGCTGCCGCGATGCTCAGCAGCGCGTTGTCGTCGTACGCGCGGCTCGCGAAGGTGAGACCGACGGGCATCCGGATGTCGTCGAGCACTCCCATTGGAACGGTCACGGTCGGGATGCCGAGATGACGGATCGCGAGATTGCCATTGGCGACCCAGACGCCGTTGCGCCAGCCGAGTTCGGCCGAGTCGGGGTCGGTGTCCATGTTCGCCAGCCCGATATCGGCGACCGCCGGGAAGACCACGAGGTCGAGGTCGAGCGCATCCATCCAGTCCTCGAGGTCGAGCTTCCGAGTGCGTTCGAGGCCTTTCAGCCCGTCCTCGAGGTGCGGGATCTCCGTGAAATCGTCGACCGGGTGCTCGCGCACGTGCGCGGGGTACGCCGCAATGTCGTCATCGCCGACGGACCTGTCGGGCAACGAGCCTTCGGGCAGCGGGAAGATTCGCGCGCCGTCGACGTCGGCAAGGCTCGCCAGCGCGGGATCGGCGTTCGCCCTGAGGAAGTCGTCCCACGCCCAGGCCGAAAGGTCGAGGATCTCGCGTGCCAAAAACTCCGGACTCACCAGCCCGCGCGTGGCGATCGTCGGAGCGCCGGCCCGATCGCCCTCGTAGTTGGTGATCACGGGGAAGTCGACGTCGATGACGGCCGCTCCGTGCCGCTCGAGGTCCGCCCGCGCCCGACTCCACAGCGCGAGAACCGAAGGTCGCGTGTCGATGCGCGTGCCGGTCGGTCCGCCGATCCCGGTCGCGCCGACCCCGGCATCCTGATCCTCGTTGAGGTACATGCGCGGCACGCCGATCCGGCGACCGTCGAGGACTCGGGATGCCGCCGCGTCGTCGCCCGGCGCAAGCTCCGGATACGACCTCGGCCGCACGCGCGAGGCGGGCGGGATCGCAATCCAAGGCTGCGCACGCCAGAAGTCGCCGCGGGACTCCGCGTCGTCCTCGACGATGACGTCGAGGATCTCGAGCAGGTCAGCCATCGTCCTCGCGTGCGGCACGACGACATCCATGGTGGGCACCAGCGGCCAGTTGCCGCGCACCGAGATCACCCCGCGCGACGGGGTGTACGCGCACAGCCCGCTGTTCGACGCCGGGCCGCGGCCGCTGGACCAGGTCTCCTCCGCGAGACCGAAGGCGGCGAAGCTGGCCGCGGTGGCGGTTCCCGACCCGTTCGACGACCCCGATGCGAACGGTGCTGCGAGGTAGTCGCCGTTGTAGGGGCTCTCCGCGCGCCCGTACAGGCCACGCTGCATCCCGCCGTTGGCCATCGGCGGCATGTTCGTCAGGCCGAGGCAGATTGCACCGGCACTCCTGAGGCGTTCGATGGTGAAGGCATCCCGTCGTGCCACCAGCTCCGCGAACGCCGGGCTGCCAGCGGCGGCGGTCAGCCCGGTGACGAGGTAGCTGTCCTTCGCGGTGTACGGGATGCCGTCGAGCGGACCGAGGACCCGTTGCTCGCGGCGACGGACATCGGATGCGCGGGCCTCGTCGAGGGCGAGCGGGTTCTTGACCACGACGGAGTTGAGGGCGGTGACGGTGCCCGGCTCGTCGTAGCACTCGATCCGTGCGAGGTAAGCCCGGACGAGTTCTTCGCTGGTGACCGCGCCGGCCTGCAGAGCGTCACCGAGATCGGCGATTCCCGCTTCGACGACGTCGAACTCCGGCACGTGCACACCCTACTCGGTACACCCCCCGGGACTTGAACCCGGAACCCACTGATTAAGAGTCAGTTGCTCTGCCAATTGAGCTAGAGGTGCATGGCCCGAGCGCGATGGCCGGGCCGACGAACAAGGTTAGCATGACGTCATGACCCAGCTCGAAGCAGGTACGCAGGCTCCCGACTTCACGCTCGATGACCAGGACGGCAATCCGGTCGCGCTGAGCGACCAGCGCGGGCAGCGGGTCATCCTCTACTTCTACCCGGAGGCGATGACCGAGGGGTGCACGAAGCAGGCGTGCGACTTCCGCGACAATCTGAACTCGCTGAGCAGCGCCGGCTACACGGTGATCGGCATCTCGCGCGATGCGCCGGAGAAGCTGCGGCGGTTCCGCGAGCGTGACGGGTTGAACTTCGCGCTGCTCAGCGATCCCGGTCACGAGGTGCACGAGGCGTACGGTGCGTGGGGTCAGAAGCAGCTTTACGGCAAGACGGTGACCGGGGTCATCCGGTCGACGTTCGTGCTCGACGAGACCGGCGAGGTCACGCTCGCACTGCGCAACGTGAAAGCCACCGGCCACGTCGCGATGCTGCGCAAGAGGCTCGGCATCGCGTAAGGGTCTGACCTGCACGCGTCAAGCCCTCCTGCCTTCACAGGTTGATCGGTGATCATCGAGGGGTGACCGTTCCGATCCTCCCCCGACGACAGGCATCCGACGGCCTCAGACTGGAGACTCCGTTCCACGCACCGGTGCTGCGCACGCCCCGGCTCACGCTGCGGCCTCATCGCCTCGGCGATGCGCCGCAGTGGTACGCCATCCAGTCCGACCCCGAGGTGCTGCGCTTCATCCCGTGGCCTCGGCGCGATGCACTCGCCTCACGTCGGCACCTGCTGCAGCGCACCCGGCGCACGGTGCTGCGCAAGCGTCACGACTTTCTCGCGCTCGCGGTCGAGCATGACGGAGTGCTGATCGGCGATATCGGCGTGCACCTGCGCGACGTGCCTGCCGCGACCCGCACCGCCGAGATCAGTTGGATCATCGATCGACGCCACGCCCGCCATGGCTACGCGCGCGAGGCGACGTCGGCCGCGCTCGAGGCGCTCGTCACCCGACTCGGCGCCCGCACGATCACAGCACGCATCGACGAGGGGAACGAACGATCGATCACCATGGCTCGGCGACTGTCGTTTCGGCCCACCCGACCCGGGATGTTCGTGACCACCGCCGACCGCGTCGTCGGGCTCGCGCAGCTCACGCCCTAGTCGCCCTCGCGCCGCGCGGTGAATGCGACCACGGGCCGGGTGAACAGGATGCCCAGGGCCACCACGGCCGGGATGAGCAGCAGCCAGCCGACATCCGGTCTCGCGAAGGCGCCCTGGAACGCGCCCACCGCGACCGCGAGTTGCAGCACCTGCGAGACGACGGTCGCACTCCGCGTCCAGGCTCGACCGCGAAGCACATTGGATGCCACCACGACCAGCCACCCGGTCGCAATCACGCCCAGCACCACCAGGGCCACACCGCTGCCGACCGACGCCGAATCATTGCGGAGGATCTCGATCAACATGGTAACCGTCAGCACCGCGACGAGGGCGGCCTGCGCGGCGAGGATGATCGCGAGTACTACCACCAACGGGTGACGACGAGGTGTCATCGACGTGTCATTCACAGTTCATCCCCGGACAAAAAGCATTGATATGCATCAACCGCTATGAGAGTCTATGTGAGGCCGATTTCCAGCTCCCAGCGTAGTGAGCGGGTCGCAGTGGCTTACGAACCCGAGTCATCAAGGTCGTCCGAGGCCTGTTCTGGCGGTCCATCTCACCGCAGCATCGAAGGAGCACATCATGGATTGGCGTGATCGAGCCGCCTGTCTCACCGCAGACCCCGAACTGTTCTTCCCGGTCGGCAACACCGGCCCAGCCGTCGACCAGATCGACAAGGCGAAGTCGGTGTGCGGGCGGTGCTCCGTGACGGAGATGTGCCTGCAGTACGCCCTGGACACCTCGCAGGACTCCGGCGTCTGGGGTGGCCTGAGCGAGGACGAGCGCCGCGCCCTGAAGCGCCGTGCCGCACGCGCGCGCCGCGCCTCCTAGGGATCTCGACAAGCGCGATCACCGGGCCGCTCGATCACGGGGGCCCAGGTAGAGCATCGGCACCTCGATCGTCACCTCGGTTCCGCTACCCATCAGCGTGTGCCAGTCGATGGTGCCGCCGAGTTCGCCCTGAATGAGGGTGCGCACGATCTGCGTGCCGAGGCCTGATCCGACCTTCCCTTCAGGAAGGCCCGCCCCGTTGTCCTGCACCTTCACGGTCAGCTTCTTGTCGCTGCGTTTGGCGATGATCTGCACCTGGCCGTCGGCCTGACCGGCGAGGCCGTGCTCGACCGCGTTAGTGACCAGTTCGGTCAACGCGAGCGAGAGCGGCGTGGCGTATTCGCTCGGCAGCTCGCCGAAACTGCCCGAGAACTGCGGCCGCACGGTGGTGTTGTGGCTGGATGCCACTTCGGTGACCAGCTTCAGCACCCGGTCGAAGACGGCATCGAAGTCCACGATCTGGTCGAGCCCGGCGCTGAGCGTGTCGTGCACGACGGCGATGGCCGCGACCCGACGCATCGCCTGACCCAACGCCTCCTTCGCGACCTCGCTGTGCGTGCTGCGAGCCTGGATCCGCAGCAGCGATGCCACCGTCTGCAGGTTGTTCTTGACCCGGTGGTGGATCTCGCGGATCGTGGCATCCTTCGTGATCAGTTCGCGTTCCTGGTGCCGGATCTCGGTCGCATCGCGGCACAGCACGATTGCGCCGACCCGCGCACCGCGATTGCGGATCGGGATGGTGCGCAGCGACACCGTGACGCCGCGCGCCTCGATGTCGGTACGCCACGGAGCACGCCCGGTGACGACCAGCGGCAGCGACTCGTCCACCGTGAGTTGCCCGCTGATCAACCCGGTGGTGACCTCGGCGAGCGACTCCCCCTCGAGCTCGCCGGCGAAGCCGATGCGGTTGAACGCCGACAGCGCGTTCGGGCTCGCGAACGTCACCGTGCCCTCGACGTCGAGCCGGATGAGACCATCGGATGCCCTGGGCGCACCCCGACGCGGACCGCTCGGCGCCCCGAGGTCGGGAAAGTCGCCCGACGCGATCATGGCGAACAGGTCGTTCGCGCACTCGTTGAAGGTGAGCTCCTGCCTCGACGGTGTGCGCGCCTCGCTCAGGTTCGTGTGCCGCGTGATCACGGCAACCGGTCGCTCAGTGGTCTCCTTGCCGCTCGGGCTCAGCCGCCGCAGCACCGGCACCGCCCGGACGCGAGTCGGGGTCTCCTCGTACCAGTCCGGCGCCGAGGTGTCGATGATCCTCACCGACTCAAACGCCTCGGTGACCTGCGCCCGCCACTCCGGCTTGACCGTCTGGCCCACGAAGTCGCGGTAGAACAGGGTGGCCGAACTCGACGGGCGGGCGTGCGCGACCGCGACGAAGCTGTCCTCGACGCTGGGCACCCACAGCACGATGTCCGCGAACGCGAGGTCGGCCAGCAACTGCCAGTCGCCGACCAGCAGGTGCAGCCACTCGATATCCTCGTCGCTGGACCGCCCCTGTGCCTGCACGAGTTCGCTGAGGGTCGACACCCTCTCAGGCTAGCCGCAGGATGGAACGATGCCCGACGCGCTGGGCTAGCGGCGCAGCCGCGCGAGAAACCCCGAGGCGACCGGCGCCTCGTGCACCAGCCGGCTGATCACGAGGGTGCGGATCGCCGCGCGCGCTGCCGAGCGCGGCGCGGAGTCTGCGAGGGTCCGCCCGCTGAGCACCGCACCGTCGACGGCCGCGAGGTCGTGCGGCACCAGCACGGGCGAGTCGATGCCCCCGAAGCGGGACAGAGTCTGCGTCACCTGTCCGTGCGGGTTCATGCCGATCGCGGTCGCACGCACCCTGTTCATCACGACGGTGATGTCGGAACTCGACGCGGTCTCGACCAGGTCGACGTGTGCCCTGAGGAACCGCGACAGCCCGACCGGGTCGGCCGCCCCGACGGCGACGAGCGCGTCGGCCTCGTGCACGGCGGTCACCGTCGCGGCGTTGCGGCGAGGGGCGTACAGATCGCTGGAGATCTCCTCGTCGTTCTCGAGATTCGAGGCTGTGTCGAGCACCGTGAAGTCCGTCCAGGTGCGACACGCCTCGATCACGGCGCGGACGCGCTCGGCGGACAATTCCGGCCAGCGGCTCGGTCGGCCGATGCCGGTGAGCACCTGGAAGCCACCGAGCGCGGAGTCGTAGCGCTGCGCGATCCGGTCGAGCTCGGCGACGTCGAGGGCGTCGTTGCCCGCAAGTCGACAGGCCGCCGCGAATCCCGGTGCCTCGTCGAGCATGCCCAGCGCGGGGGCGACCGAGGCGCCGTGGGTGTCGACGTCTGCGAGTGCGACCCGGTGGCCGAGGGCCGCCAGCTCTGCGGCGATGCCGATCGCGAGGGTGGTGCGACCCGGGGCTCCGCCCGGTCCCCACACCGCGATGACTCTGCCCCGGCCCGTGCTGGTGGCACGCGTGGGCGCGACGGCGTCGACCCCGATCAACGCGGCCTGGATGTCGGGCCACGGGGACGAGGCATCCATCGTCTCGAACAGGCCGAGCGCACCCGCGTGCCGACGCCCGACGTCGTCGGACGACAGCGCGACGATCCGCGCTCCCGCGTCGTCGCAGGCGGCGAGGAGTCGGTCGGTGAGGTACCGCGGCTCGGCCGACACGACGCAGGCGTCGACTCGGAGGTCGTCGATGAGGGAGGCGAGTTCGGCGCCGCTGTGGCAGCGGACGACCAGCTCGTGCCCGTGTCGCATCGCCTCCTCGGCGATGCGATCTTCGAGCGCGACCGGGAGCGCGAGCGCGAGTCGCATCAGCGGGCCGGGAGCCCGGCGGGCACGATCGAGATGGCATCGCCGTTGGCCGTCGCTTCCAGCACCCTGGCGAGCTTCGATCTGGGTACCAGCACCTCGATCGCCGTGGTCTGCCCCCCGCCGACGATCGACTCCGACTGCACCAGACGCACCACCGTGCCGCCCGAGACGATCGCCACCGGCGGCCCGAATTCCCCGTTCTCGAGCTCGCGAGTGGCCCAGACGTCCACCAGCGATGTCGGCTGCACCGCCTCGGAGAGCGCACCGCCGACCTCGAGGACGACAGCGGTGAACCTCAGCCCGATGGTGGCGCCGGTGGCGGATACCGGCACCAGCTCGCCCTCGGCGATCGAGCGCGACACCACCAGCCCGTCGTCGGGCAGATCGCCGGGGGTCAGATACAGCCCGTCGATGTCGTCCAGGCGCACGCTGCGCTCGAGGAGGTCGGACTCGTCGATGCGGTCGCCCGGCACCAGCGAGTCGGCTGCCGCGTAGACCTGCACGGTGTCGTCGGCGACGGAGACCAGCGCGACGACCCCGGCGACGGAGCCGATCACGAGGGTCAGACCGATCGCCAAGCGCGGGTCGAGCACGACCCGCTTTGCCGAACGGACGGGTTTCGAGGACTTCATGCCACCATGCTCGACGGCGACTTGGTATGGCGGGCGAGTTATCCACACCGCCCCCACGGCTCGCGCGCCAGTCGCATAATCGAGCCATGGATGAGTCAACGCCCGCAGAATCCCTGGGCCGATTCCTGACCCTCGCGGACACCGCGGAGATGCTCAGCATCTCCCCGAAGCAGGCATACGCGCTCGTCCGCTCGGGCGAGCTGCCCGCCATCAAGGTCGGCGCCAGCGGTCAGTGGCGCATCGAGCGCAGCGTGCTCGAGTCGTACATCGCGGCGATGTACGAGCAGACCCGTCGCATGAATCTCTGGAATCAGGCCGACTACGCCGACCTCGCTGAGTTCACGCTCGGCGATCGTTCAGCCCGGTAGACGCTGAGGTCACAGTCGCACGAACCGCAACCCGGCGAGGGCGACGATGCGGACCTCGCGTACTGCGGACTCACGCCGAGCGACCCCGGGCTCGTGCATCGCCAGGTCGAGATGGTCGCGGCCGACTCGATCGATCGTGCCATGCAGCGTGGATGTCGCGAGCACCAGTTCCACCGCCCGCCTGCGGCGGCACAGGTCGCGCAGCACGAAGCCGAAACCCAGACGTCCCGCCAGCGCGGGATGCGCCTCGTCGGCTGACCCGCGTTCCAGACTGCGCGCCACGGACCCGGACGCCACGCTCACGCCGACGATCGCACTCAGCGGCACCAGGCACTGCCTGCGTCGGGCGGACTGCTCGATGAGATCCGCGGAGAACCAGTCCCGGCCCATGGTCACCGGCTTCACGCGCAGCCGCTCGCCGTCCCCGAACCAGATCGCGAATTCGTCCGTCTCCGCGAGTGCGACGATGCGGTCGCGCAGCGTGAGACGACCGAGGCGAAGCCGCTCTTCCTCGGCCCCGAGGTCGAGCTCCTCTGCGCTCAGCTCGCGCTCGAGCTGGCTCTCGAGGTCGTCGAAGAGCTTGTCCCAGCGCATCCATCATGGATAGCGGTTGCTTCGCACACCGCATCCGAGTTATCCACCGAAAGCGGCGCTGGGCAGCGAGGCCGAGTTATCCACAAGCGGAATATTCGTCATGGACAACGAAGGACAGAACTGCTTGAGTGTCAGTCACCCCTTCAGGGGTGGACAGGTCTTTCTGAGTTCCGCGGATGGGGATATCCAATGAGCAACGCGCTACCGACTGACCGTTCGACCGTCACCGCGATGCGGCAGCCCCTTCCGTCGAAGATCATCCGGCCGCGCTTCGTGCCTGACGAGTTCTTCGGGTTGCAGCCGACCTCGACTTCGTCGCTACCCGATCCGACTCCGCTGGTCGAGAACCTCACCCGGTGCGTGATCGAGATCCTCGCCGGGGCGCGCGACCTGGAGCAGGTGTCGCGCTGGGTCACCGACGACGTGTACCGGCACCTGCTCAAACGTGTCGTGCTCTCGGCGCGCGCCAGGCAGGCGACCGGTCGGTCAGCGACAAGACCGACCTTCACCATCGGCTCCGCTCGCCTCTCCGAACCGCGCGATGGGGTGGTCGAGGCGGTCGTCATCGTCCGCGGGCGGGCTCGCACGCGTGCGGTGGCGCTCCGTCTCGAAGGACTCGACTCGCGTTGGCGCGCCACCGCGATCAACGTGCTGTAAGGCACGCGCCCGACGACGAAGCTACCGGCGCTTCTCCTGCGCACGGCGCTGCGCGCGGTTCTGCGGGGCCGCCGTCGGCGCGCCGGTGCGCTGACCGAAGGCGCCGCGCTCTCCCACGGGCTGACCTTGAGCGGACTGGCCCTGACCGAAGCCCGCAGTGCGTGCAGTCTGCGCCTGCTGCGCCCTGGCCGTCGCCGCGCGTTCGACCTGGCCGCGCTCGTTGCGCACCTCCACCTCGCCGGCGTTGTCCGCGTTGGGAGCGGAGTACGTGAGCTGGCCGGCTGCGGCTGTCGGCTGCGCGAGCCCGCGGGCCTGCACGTCGGCACCGCCGGTGACCTCGACTTCGAGGTTGAACAGGAAGCCGATCGCCTCCTCGCGGATCGAACCCATCATCGACTGATACAGCGCGAAGCCCTCGCGCTGATACTCGACCAGCGGGTCGCGCTGCGCCATCGCGCGCAGGCCGATGCCGTCTTTGAGGTAGTCCATCTCGTAGAGGTGGTCGCGCCAGCGACGGTCGATCACGCTGAGCACGACGCGGCGTTCGAGCTCGCGCATCGCAGCCTCGCCGAGCTGGCTCTCCCGACGCTCGTAGGCGATCGCCGCGTCGGACAGTATCTCGCGGGTCAGGAACGCCGTCGTCACCTTCCCGCGCGTGCCCGCTTCGGCCATCACCTCGTCGATGGTGAGGGTGATCGGGTAGAGCGTTCTCAACTCGGTCCACATCGCGTCGAGATCCCAGTCCTCCGAGGCGCCCTCCGCGGTGTGCACGGCGACGATTTCGGTGATCACGTCTTCGAGGAACTTCGCCACCCGATCGCGAAGGTCATCACCCTCGAGGATGTGTCGTCGGTCGCTGTAGATCGCCGCGCGCTGGCGGTTGAGCACATCGTCGTACTTGAGCACGTTCTTGCGAATCTCGGCGTTGCGGGCCTCGACCTGCGACTGGGCAGACCGAATGGCGCGGCTGACCACCCTGGATTCGATGGCGAGGTCGTCCGGCACGTTGGTGCGACCCATCAACGCCTCGGCGGCACCGGAGTTGAACAGGCGCATGAGGTCGTCCTGCAGCGACAGGTAGAACCGGCTCTCGCCCGGGTCGCCTTGGCGACCGGAGCGACCCCGTAGCTGATTGTCGATGCGGCGCGACTCGTGTCGCTCGGTCCCGAGCACGTACAGCCCACCGACCTCGACGACCTTCTTCGCCTCGACCTCGACCTCGGACTTCACCCGCTCGTACACACCGTCCCAGGCGGCCTCGTACTCGTCGGGGGTCTCGACCGGCGAGAGACCCTGTGTGTTCATGTTGGCGACCGCGAGGAACTCGGCGTTCCCACCGAGCATCACGTCGGTTCCGCGACCGGCCATGTTGGTGGCCACCGTGACGGCGCCCAGACGCCCCGCCTGGGCGATGATGGATGCCTCGCGAGCGTGGTTCTTCGCGTTGAGCACCTCGTGTTTGACGCCCTTCTTGGCCAGCAGCTTGGAGAGATATTCGCTCTTCTCGACGCTCGTCGTACCCACCAGCACCGGCTGGCCGTCCGCGTGACGGCGCACGATGTCTTCGACCACCTGGTCGAACTTCGCGGTCTCGTTCTTGTACACCAGGTCGGACTGGTCCTTGCGCAGCATCGGCTTGTTCGTCGGGATCGGCACCACGCCGAGCCGGTAGGTCGACATGAACTCCGCCGCCTCGGTCTCGGCGGTACCGGTCATGCCGGACAGTTTCTCGTACAACCTGAAGTAGTTCTGCAGGGTGATGGTCGCCAGCGTCTGGTTCTCGGCCTTGACTGCGACGCCCTCTTTGGCCTCGATGGCCTGATGGATGCCCTCGTTGTATCGACGGCCGACCAGGATGCGGCCGGTGTGCTCGTCGACGATGAGCACCTCGCCGTTCATCACCACGTAGTCCTTGTCCTTCTTGAACAGGGCGCGGGCTTTGATGCAGTTGTTCAGGAACGAGATCAGCGGCGTGTTCGCCGACTCGTACAGGTTGTCGATGCCGAGGTGGTCCTCGACCTTCTCGATGCCGGGTTCGAGCACCCCGACAGTTCGCTTCTTCTCGTCCACCTCATAGTCGGTGCCCTCGACCAAGCGGGTCGCGATGCTCGCGAACTCGGCGAACCAGCGATTGGCCTCGCCCGACGAGGGGCCGGAGATGATGAGCGGCGTGCGCGCCTCGTCGATGAGGATCGAGTCGACCTCGTCGACGATCGCGAAGCTATGGCCGCGCTGCACCATGTCCGCGGCCTGCCAGGCCATGTTGTCGCGCAGGTAGTCGAACCCGAACTCGTTGTTCGTACCGTAGGTGATGTCGGCGGCGTACTGCGCGCGACGCTCGACCGGCGTCTGACCGGAGAGGATGCATCCGGTGCTCATGCCGAGGGCGCGGTACACGCGGCCCATCAGCTCCGACTGGTAGCTGGCGAGGTAATCGTTGACGGTGATGACGTGCACTCCCCTGCCCGCGATCGCGTTCAGGTAGGCCGGCAGCGTCGCGACCAGGGTCTTGCCCTCGCCGGTCTTCATCTCGGCGATGTTGCCGAGGTGGAGGGCCGCCCCGCCCATGAGCTGCACATCGAAGTGCCGCATGCCGAGCGTGCGCACGGCCGCCTCGCGCACCGCCGCGAACGCCTCGGGCAGCAGGTCGTCGAGCGACTCCCCGTTGGCGAACCGCTCGCGAAACTGCACGGTCTCGTGCTTGAGTTCCTCGTCGCTGAGCGCGCTGAAACCCTCCTCGAGTTGGTTGACGGCGTCGGCGTAGTTCTTGAGTCGACGCAGGAGTCGACCCTCGCCGAGACGGAGAGCACGCTCGAGTACGTTGGCCACGGATAGTCCTCACTCTGGCGGTATTCGGTGCGGGGCACGGACCCCAGCGCGCTGCAATCGTACCGGTAGCCGCCTGAGAACCCTTGCTACCGGGCGCTCGCTCTGCGCGAACCGACCGAGCCGCCGCCACGCTGGCGCCCCGACTGCTCCTCGAGCGAGATGACGCCGTAGTCCCAGCCCTTGCGCCGATAGACGACGCTCGGGCGGTCGGTCTGGGCGTCGACGAAGAGGAAGAAGTCGTGACCGACCAGTTCCATGTGATCGACCGCATCCTCGATCGTCATCGTGCTCGACGGGAACACCTTCTGCCGGATGACGACCGGCGAGTACCCGGGCTCCCCCGGCTCCGGCTCGCCCTGCACGGGCACCTCGCCGGTGGCGACCGCTTCGATCAGATCGGGGCTGGCTGGCGTGATGTCGATGACGGCGAACCCGCCGTCGGTGGCCTCCCGCAGCGACACCGGCCGGTGCTGCCCGCGGTGCACCTTCCTGCGGTCCTTGGAAGTACGCACCCGCTCGAGCAGCTTGGCCATCGCCAGGTCGAACGCGACGTACTTGTCTGAACCGGATGCCTCGGCACGCACCAGCGGACCGGGCCCGACGAGGGTCAGCTCGACGCGATCCTCGCCGCTGGACCCGCGAGTCTCATGGTGTCTGGTCACCTTCACCTCGAACGCGATGGCGCGTTCCGCGAGATGGTCGACCTTCGCCGCCTTCTCGGTCGCGTAGTCCCGGAAACGGTCCGTCAGACCCAGTCCCAGGCCGGTGATGGTGATGTCCATGAGGCGATCTCCTACCCGGCGCGTCGTCCGCCCGGATGTCAGACGGACCATCCTCTCGCGCCTTTCGCCCCACCGTAGTCCCCCGCGTCCGGGATGTCACGGATCGGTAACAGCCTCGGGGTGAACGCCAAGGTCACCGCGAGCTCGACGCTGCCGCCGGCCGCTCGAATCGCCCGCGCGGCCTCGTCGAGGGTCGCCCCAGTCGTGAGCACATCGTCGACCAGCACGAAGCTGCGGCCGTGCAGCGGTCGCCGCGCGGCGAGCGCTCCGCGCAGGTTCGCCGCACGCTCGGCCACCCCGAGCGACTTCTGCCTGCCCGTCGACCGGGCGTGCCGCAGCACCCGTGCGGATCGGAACCCGGCCCGGCGCAGCAGCAGCGCGACCGGGTCGAAGCCGCGGCGGCGGTAGGCCGCGCGGCTGGTGGGCACGGGTACGAGTTCGGCGCGGCGCACCGCGGCGGCGGCGATCGCGGCGGCGAGCGGGGCGGCGAGGTGACCGGCGACATCCAGCCGCTCCTGCTCCTTCAGCGCCAGGATGACGCGGCGCACCACGCCCTCGTACCGCAGGGCCGTCACCACCGGCAGCCCGCCCGCGGTGGTGCGGGGCGTCGGCGCCGCCATGAGCGCGGTTCGGCAGTCCGCGCACAGCGACCGGTCGGGCCCTCCGCACCCCGCGCAGTCGACCGGGAACAGCACCGCCCACGCATCGAGCACCGCGTCCCGCCAGGTCACCAGTTCATCGTGCCGCGGGCCGGGGGGGGCCGACCGCGCCCGAATCCGATCGGTGGAGAACTACTGCTTGGTGGCCAACATCGAGGCCTGGATGTCCGTGCTCACCCAGCCCGAACCCTGAGGTCGCCACACCCGGTCGAGCGCCAGCACCCGCAGCCCCGACGCGCCGTTGTTGCCGCCGACGATCGTGGTCGCGCCGTCCGCCGTGCCCAGGGACGTACTCGGCCCGCCGATCTGGAACGTGGTGACGGTGCCCTCCGTGCTGAGCGCGGCGACGCTCTGATCGTCGACCCAGGTGGCGTCGACCGGGGTGTCGGATCCGACCGGGAGATTCTGCAAGGGACCGAGCCGGATCGGCACGGTGTTCTCACGGATGATGCCCGCAACCGCCAACGTCGGGCCGCCTGGCGCGGTGAGGTACAGCAGCACGCGCGTGCCGTCGCGCGAGACATCCATCGACACCACGCCGGTGTCTGTCGGCAGGCCCGACGTGAACGGCACGGGCGCGCCCTCGAGATCGGTCACCCGCAGCGACGCCGCACTGCCCCGCTGCGCCGACCAGATGAAGTCGAACGGATCGATCGACGGGGGCGCAAGGTCGGGCCTGGCATCGATGACCACCGGTGCGCTTTCCGCGCTGACCACGCTGGTGACACCGTCGGCGGCGGTGAACGCGAGCAACCGCTTCTCGCGCGAGAGCACGGCTGCGGTCGCCTGTGACTGCCCCACGACCTCGCTCAGGCCGGGCAACGGGGTCAGACCGGCACCGCCGTCGAACCCGAACGCGTCACCGGCGCGCACAAGGGCGGCGCTCTCCACCGACGGGTCGAGGATGGCGCCGTCGATGCCCGGATCGGGTGTCGGCAGCTCGAGGCCACCGACCGTGAGCGTGATGTCCGGGACGCCGAGCGTCGCGGCCAGTTGCTGACGCATCCAGCCGCGCTCCTGCGGACTCGACGCGAGCGCGTCGGGGTTGAGATCGATGGTCGCACCGTTGCCGGACACGGTCACCGAAGCCTCGCCCAGCTGCGTTCCGACCGGGAACGCCGTCTGCACCACACCCTGCGCCAGCCAGTCGGCCGGACCGCCGAGCAGTGCGCGGACCACACGAGTTGGCGCCCTCGCCCCCGACGGGAACCAGCGCACGTCGGGAACCAGGAACCGGTGACTGGCATCGAAGAAGTACAGCGGCTGCTGCTGGAAGGCGATGTCGAAACCGGACTCGGATAGCACAATGCCATCGGGAGCCTCAGCGATGCGCCACTGGCCTCCCACCTGAGCCAGCGTGAATTCGAAGGTCTGCGAGGTCGGGCTCGCAGCCTCCTGATAGCGTCCCTCGGCGTCGACGGCAGCGCGGCTGGTCACGGTGTACGACCAGATGTCGCTGTTCTCGTTCTGGGTCAGCGCCTGCCCGGTTCGAATCACCGTGCTGGCGGTCGGCTCCCACTCGGAGGCCAGCTGTGCCGTCATGAACTGGCGAGCCACCGCGTAGTCGGCCCTCGAACTGCGCACTGCCTGCATGAAGTCGTTGATGATGCGCTGCGGCTCAGATCCCGGCACCGGGCCCTGCGCCACCGGATCGACGCCGGGCAGGCTGCGCTCATCGATCACCGGCCCCGGTTCGACGCCACCCGAGGTCGGGACTCCGACGCACCCCGACAGCAGCAGCACCGCGGCGAGCGCAACCCACCCCTTAGGCATCCGCCACCTCCGGCAGTGCGGCCTCGGCTGGCGGTAGGAGCAGGGGCGACCCGCGCAGCAGGGCGCCGCGCTTGCGCGGCAGGGTGAGGCGGAAGCAGGAACCCTCTCCCTGAGCAGACCACACCTCGAGCCATCCGCCATGCAGTGCGGCATCTTCGAGCGCAATCGCGAGCCCCAGTCCAGTGCCGCCGGTGGTGCGCTGGCGCGAGGGGTCGGCGCGCCAGAATCGGTCGAAGACGCGGTTGACCGCGTCAGAGGACATGCCGACGCCGTAGTCGCGCACCGCGATCGCGACCGCCTCCTGGTCGCTGTCGACCCACACCACGATCGGTCTGCCCTCGCCGTGGTCGATGGCATTGCCGAGCAGATTGCCCAGGATGCGACGAATGCGACGCGGGTCCACCTCGGCCTCGAAGTAGCCGCCCGGCGCGATGAGCCGTAGCTGCGAACCCTTCGAATCGGCCAGTGAGGTGACCGATTCGATCGCCTCCGCGGCCAGTCGCACCAGGTTGGTGGGCTCGGCATCCATCTCGACCGCGCCGGCGTCGTAGCGACTCATCTCCAGCAGGTCGGCCAGCAGCGCCTCGAAGCGCTGCACCTGCGTTCGCAGGAGCTCGACCGTGCGCGCCGTCGCAGGCGGGAAGTCCGCGCGCTGGTCGTAGAGCACGTCGCCTGCCAGTCGGATGGTCGTCAGCGGGGTGCGCAATTCGTGCGACACATCGGAGACGAAGCGCTGCTGCACCTGCGAGAGATCGGCCAGCCGGGTGATCTGGTTCTGCAAGCTGGTGGCCATGCCGTTGAACGAGCGCGCGAGGGTCGCGATCACGTCGTCTCCCTTCACCGGCAGGCGCACGCTCAGGTCGCCGTCGGCGAGCCGCTCGCTGGTCTCGGCGGCGACCTGCACCGGGCCGACGACCAACCGCACCACGATGTAGGTGACGGCGCCGATGAGCAGCACCAGCATGACGCCGCCGATCGCCAGCGTCTGCTGCACCAGGTTGAGGGTCTGCTGAGTGTTCTGGATGTCGTAGACCAGGTAGAACTCGTACGGTTCGCCGCGCACGTCGAGGATGGATCCGACGACGAGGCCAGGGTGCGAAGCGCCGTCATCGCGCGGGAGCGCAACCGACTGCGAGTAGGTTCGGTACTCGTCTGCGTTGCGCACCGCGCTGCGCAACTCGGTCGAGAGGAGTTCGTCGAGGTCGGGAAGTCCGGTGGAGATGACGCCCTGCGGCCCGGTGCCGCCGCTGGGACGCAGGATGGCGAACTGGGCGCCCGCCGACGCGACGCTGGCGATCATGTCGGGCGCGTCGACGAACATGACGATCTCGAGATCCTCCGGGTCCACCGCTTCGGCCGCGTCGTCGAACACTTGTTGCACCAGCAGGGTAGCGTTCTCCGAGTCCAGGATCAGGGCTGCCCGTTCTCGGTCGAACAGGTTGGTGCCGACACTGATCGACATGGTCGCGCCGATGATGGTCACCGCGACCCCGGACAGCGCGACGGTGGTCGCGACGGTGCGCAGTTGCAGCGACGACCGCCAGAGGTTCACCGCTGACCGCAGCCAGGCTCGCCAGAGCATGGGCTATGGCGTGGTGCCGGCCCGGTAGCCGACGCCGCGTACGGTCATGACGATGCGAGGGTCGTCCGGGTCGTGCTCGATCTTGGCGCGCAGACGCTGCACGTGTACGTTCACCAGCCGGGTGTCCGCCTTGTAGTGGTACCCCCACACCTGCTCCAGCAGCATCTCCCGGGTGAACACCTGCTGCGGCTTGGCGGCCAGGGCCAGCAGGAGCTCGAACTCCAGCGGCGTGAGATTGATGCGCGTGTCGCCGCGGCGCACCTCATGGCCCGCGACATCCAGGGTCACATCGCCGACCTGCAGCGTGCCGGTGGCGGGCTCGCTCGACGGGCGAAGGCGGGTGCGGATGCGCGCGACCAGCTCCTTGGGATTGAACGGCTTCACGACGTAGTCGTCGGCACCGCTCTCCAGGCCCCGCACGACGTCGGTGGTGTCGCTCTTGGCGGTGAGCATGATGATGGGCACGCCGGACTCCTCGCGGATGCGGGCGCAGACCTCGATGCCGTCCATGCCCGGCAGCATCAGGTCGAGCAGCACCAGGTCGGGTGAGGATACCTTGAATGCGGACAGCGCGGCGGCGCCGTCGGCGCAGAAGGTGGGTTCGAACCCCTCCGACCGCAGCACGATGCCGATCATCTCGGCCAGCGCGGTGTCGTCGTCGACCACCAGGATTCGCGCGTTCACAATCCCTCGCATCCGATACACCGAGGTCACCCCGGCTGAGCTTTCGCACAAGAGTAGTTGACGCTGTCAGTGTGACAGCATTGTGTGCGTCGGCCATCCGGCCGCGAGGGGAGCCCACCGTGACCGACAGTGCGCCGTGGACGAGCCCTGGGGGCGCGCCGCAACCTTCCGCATCAGCGCCGACGCCGCCCTACGGCCCTCCCCAGCCGGCCGCCGGGTGGACACCTCCTCCGAAGCCCGGGCTCATCCCGCTGCGACCGCTCGCCCTGGGCACCATTCTCGGCGCGGCGTTCCAGGTGCTCCGGCGCAATCCCAGGCCCACCTTCGGATTCTCGCTGCTGGTCACCAGCGTCATCACGGTCGTGGCGCTCGGCGTCGTCGGTGCCGTCTCGTTTCTCGCGGTCGCGCGCACCGTCACAGCGACCGGCACCGACGCCGAGACGCTCGCGGCGGGATCGGTCGCCATGGTCGTGCTGTCGGCGCTCGTGCCCATCCCGCTCGGCGTCGTCGGCGGGGCGATTCTGCAGGGCATCATCGCACTCGAGGTCGCCCGCGGCACGCTCGGGCAGAAGCTCACACTCGGCGGACTGTTCAGGGCTGCGCGCGGTCGCATCGGGGCGCTCATCGGCTGGTCCGCGCTGCTGACGATAGCGCTGGTGACCGGCATCGTGGTGATCTCCCTCGTGCTCGCGCTGATCGTCGCGATCGGCGGGCAGGCCGGCATCGTCATCGCCGTGCTGCTGGGCCTGCTGCTCGGCCTCGGCGGCGTCGTGCTGGTGGCGTGGCTGGCCACCAAGCTGAGCCTGGTGCCCAGCGTCCTGCTCCTGGAGCGGCTCCCGCTGCGCGCCGCCGTCGCCCGCTCGTGGTCGCTGACCGGAGGCTACTTCTGGAAGACCCTGGGCATCCAGTTGCTCGTGCTCGTCATCATCAACGTCGCCACCAGCATCGTCACCGCCCCGCTCTCGCTGATCCTCGGGCTCGGCACCGCGCTGATCAATCCGAACGGCGATATGAATGCCGCGATCACGACGCTCGTGGTGGTCTACGTGCTCACCCTGGTTGTCTCGCTGGTGTTCGGCGCGCTGGCCGCGGTCGTGCAGGCCGCGACGCCCGCGCTGATCTACATCGACATCAGGATGCGCAAGGAGGGACTCGACCTCGAGCTCAGCCGCTTCGTGGAAGCGCGTCAGGCCGGCACCATCTCGGTCGCCGACCCGTACCTGGTCAAAGCTGGCGCCGCGGGCTCGCCGACGCCGTGATGCTGCTCCGCGATGTCCCGGTCGACCCGCAGCCACCTGAGGCGCGCGACTGGCTGATCGACGAGCTCGCCAAGCCGGTGTACCAGGCCGCGCAGCCCACCCTGTTCGACCGCATCGCGAAAGCCATCTCCGACTGGCTGGACTCGCTGAGCTTCGGGCAGCTGCAAGGTGCACCGGCGCTGGGCATCGGCATCGTCGTCGCGCTGCTGGCGATCGGGATCGTCGTGGCCTTCATCATCTTCGGGCTGCCGAGACTGAACCGTCGCAGCACCGTGGCCGGTGCGCTGTTCGGCGAGGATGACCAGCGCTCGGCCCAGCGCATCCGTGCCGACGCGGACGCCGCGGCGGCGGCTGGGGACTACACCCTGGCCGTCGCCGAGGTGTTCCGCGCGATCGCCCGCGGGCTCGCCGAACGTGCCATCGTCACCACCTTCCCCGGCACCACGGCGCACGAGTTCGGAGACCGGGCCGGTGTCGCGTTCCCCGATCGCGCCCAGCAGCTGACCGACGCCGCGGTCGCGTTCGACGGGGTGCGCTATCTCGGTGAGACGGGAACCGCCGAGCGGTTCGCTGCGGTGGCAGCCCTCGAGACCGCATTGCGAACCGCCAAGCCGGTTCTTCAGACGGCGAGCGCATGACCGCCGCTGCCGACGTCATCACGCCGACCGCGGGCCGCAGCCTGCGCCGCTCCCTGTTCTGGATCGCGGTCGCCGTGTTCGCGATCCTCGTCGCGCTGTACTCCTTCGCCGCCGTCGGCTCCGCAGCTCAGGGCCCGTATCTCGGTGCCGACAACGCAGCACCGACCGGCGCCATGGCGGTCGCCGAGGTGCTGGCGCAGCAGGGTGTCGATGTGGTGCCCACCGACTCCCTCGACCAGACTCGCGACGCGATCGACGATCCGGCGGCAACCACGCTGCTGCTCTACGACAGCGGCTACCTGAGCGACGACCAGCTGCGCGAAGCGGTCGGGCTCGCCGACACCGTTGTGCTCGTCACCCCGGGATTCGGGCAGCTGCAGGCCCTCGGCACCCCCGTGGTCCGTGAGGGCTTCGTCGACGAAGTGCTCGAGGCGGGCTGCGACGTGCCCGCCGCTGCCATCGCCGGAGCGGTGTCGGGCGAGGCATCCGGGTATCGCATCGTCGATGAGCAAGAAGGCGCGATCGGATGCTTCGGCTCCGGCGACGGCGTCTATTCCCTCGTCGCCCTGCCCGACGGCCTCGTGGTGCTGGGCACCGCCGCAGCCCTGACGAACGAGTTCGTGCTCGCCGACGGCAACGCCGCGCTCGCGCTGAACCTGCTCGGCCAGCACGAGCGACTGATCTGGTACCTGCCCACCGCCGCCGACCTGCCGGCGGATGCGTCGGCGACGCTCGGCGAACTGACCCCGGCCTGGGTGATCCCGGTGCTGAGCCTGCTGGTGCTCACCTTCGTGGCCGCCGCGGTCTGGCAGGGTCGGCGCTTCGGGCCGCTCGTGATCGAGAACCTGCCGGTGACCGTGAAGTCGAGCGAGACGATGCTCGGCCGGGCACGGCTGTACGAGCGCTCGTCTGCTCGGCTGCGGGCGCTGGACGCGCTGCGGGTCGGCGCGATCCAGCGACTGGCCGCGGCGTGCGGGTTGCCGCGGGTCGCCACCGCCGACGAGGTGATCGGCGCGGTCGCCGCGGTCACGAACTCGCCGGTCACAGACATCCGACGCCTTCTCATCGACGACGACCCGGCCACCGACGCCGACCTGGTGCGACTCTCCGACGCCCTGCTGACCCTGGAACGGGACGTCGCCCGTGCCACCCGACCCTGACTGCCCGCCCGCACCTGACCGCGCCCGCCCCACCCTAAGGAAGAATGCACATCATGACCGACGCCTCCCTCAGAGAATCCTTCGTCGCGCTGCGCTCCGAGGTGGGCAAGGCGGTGGTCGGGCAGGACGCCGCCGTCACCGGGCTGACCATCGCGCTGCTCGCCGGCGGACACGTGCTGCTCGAAGGGGTGCCGGGCGTCGCCAAGACGCTGCTGGTGCGCACGCTGAGCTCGGCGCTGAGCCTTCAGACGAAGCGGGTGCAGTTCACGCCCGACCTGATGCCCGGCGACGTCACCGGCTCGCTGGTCTACGACGCGAAGGCGGGTGAGTTCGAGTTCCGCGCGGGGCCGGTGTTCACGAACATCCTGCTCGCCGACGAGATCAACCGCACACCGCCGAAGACGCAGTCCGCGCTGCTGGAGGCCATGGAGGAGCGGCAGGTCTCCGTCGACGGGCAGACCCGCGCGCTACCGGTGCCGTTCATGGTCGCCGCCACCATGAACCCGATCGAGTACGAGGGCACATACACGCTGCCCGAGGCGCAGCTCGACCGGTTCCTGCTCAAGCTAGTACTGGATCTGCCCGAGCGCGGTGACGAGGTCGAGGTGCTGGTCCGTCACGCCGCCGGGTTCAACCCGCGCGACCTCAGCGCTGCCGGGGTGACCCCGGTGCTGGATGCCGCCCGGCTCGCCGCCGCCCAGGCTGCGGTCGCCGAGGTGGGCACCTCCGCAGACGTGACCGGCTACACGGTCGACCTGGCACGCGCCACCCGGCAGAGCCCGTCGGTGAAGCTCGGCGTCAGCCCGCGTGGAGCCGTCGCGCTGCTCGCGGCCGCGAAGGCCTGGGCGTGGCTGAACGGGTTCGACGCGATCACCCCCGATCACGTGCAGGCGATGGCGCTGCCGGTGCTGCGGCACCGCATCCAGTTGCGACCGGAGGCCGAGCTCGAGGGCGTGTCGCCCGACGCGATCCTGCGGTCGATCCTGCAGCAGGTGCAGGTGCCGATCTAACCCCATGGCTGTCTCAGGCTGGTTCGTCGCGCTCGTCGCGCTCGGGGTGCTGCCCATCGTCATCACCGGCGATCCGCTGGTGCTGCCGGCCTGGCTGCTCGGCGTGCTCGTCGTCGCGGGCGTCGACCTGGCGCTGGCCGGCTCGCCGCGCAAGCTCTCCCTGGCGCGCGAACTGCCCGATCGGGTGCGGCTCGGCGAGACGGTCGCCTCGACGCTCAAGCTGACGAACATGGGCACCCGCCGGGTGCGTGGCATCGTGCGCGACGGGTGGCCGCCATCGGCCGGCGCAGCGCCCAGCCGCGCCAGGCTCGACGTACCGGCCGGGGATCGGCGCATCCTGACCACCATGCTCACGCCGTTCCGTCGCGGGGAGCGGCGTGCCGCGCACGTGACGGTGCGCTCGTTCGGGCCACTGCGGCTGGCGGCCCGTCAGGCGACCATCGTCGTGCCCGGTCACCTCTCGGTGCTGCCGCCGTTCAACTCGCGTAAGCACCTGCCGTCGCGACTGGCCCGCCTGCGGGAACTCGACGGCGCCACCAGCGTCATGGTGCGCGGTCAGGGCACCGAGTTCGACAGCCTGCGCGACTACGTGCGCGGCGACGACGTGCGCTCCATCGACTGGCGCGCCACCGCCCGGCGCACCTCCCCGGCCGGCCCGGAGCTGGTGGTGCGCACCTGGCGGCCCGAGCGCGACCGGCGGGTGGTGATCGTCGTCGACTCCGGTCGCACGTCGGCGGCTCGCATCGAGAACGAGCCGCGCATCGATACCGCGTTCGAGTCGGCGCTGCTGCTGGCCGCCCTGGCATCCAGTGCCGGCGACCGCGTCGACCTGGTGATCTTCGACCGCAGGGTCCGCGGGCGCGTGCAGGGGGCGACCGGGGCCGAGCTGCTCTCGCGGATGGTTTCAACGATGGCGCCGATCGAGCCCGAGCTGATCGAGATGGACTGGGCCGCCGTGCCGGGCCTGGTGCGCTCCGTGACCGCGCATCACGCGCTCGTGGTGCTCGCCACCACGATCGATGCGCCGGGCGCGTCACGCGGACTGCTGACGGTGCTGCCGCAACTGACGCGCAAGCACACCGTGGTCGTGGCATCCGTCACAGACCCCACCGTGCTGGATGCCACCCGCGACCGTTCCTCGCGCGAGACCGTCTACCGTGCCGCCGCCGCGGAACGCGCGCTGCTCGACCAATCCAGGGTCGCGGCGGCCATCGCGCAGCTCGAGGCCGATGTGGTCACCGGCGCTCCGCAGGATCTGCCGCCCGCACTTGCCGACCGGTACCTCGCGTTGAAAGCGGCGGGTCGGCTGTAGCCCGTCTGGCCTCTGGGCTGAGCCCGGCACCGCGCTATGGTCGAAGCATCCCCACTTCGCACGAACAGAAAGGCCGGTCTGGTGGCCAGAACCGAAAGCTCCAACGCCCACAACGACGACCTCGGCAACGCTGACGTCGTCAACGCCGACATCCCCCTCGACACCCCATCGCTGCCGAAGCGGCTCATCGCGGAGGTGTTCGGCACGTTCCTGCTCGTGTTCGGGGTGATCGGCGCAGCGTTCTTCTCCTCGGGTAACACCGGCATCCTGGGTGTGGCCCTCGCCGTCGGTCTGGCCGTGCTCGCGGGTGCCTACGCGGTCGGCCACATCTCGGGCGGCCACTTCAACCCGGCGGTCTCCATCGGCGCGGCCGCGGCGGGCCGCTTCGCGTGGCGCGACGTGCTGCCCTACGTGATCGCGCAACTCGTCGGCGGCGTGCTCGCCACCACGATCCTGTTCGCCATCAGGGCGGGAGCTCCCGAGGGCACGTTCGCCGGGTTCAACGCCGTCTCCAACGGCTACGGCGAGTACTCCCCCGGCGCGTTCACCCTGGCGTCGGTGCTGCTGGCCGAGGTGGTCGTCACCGCGGTATTCCTGTACGTGATCCTCGGCGTCACCGACCGGCGCGCGCCGAGCGGCTTTGCGCCGCTGGCGATCGGCCTCGCGCTGACGCTGCTGCACCTGGTCGCCATCCCGATCAGCAACGCGTCGCTGAACCCGGCACGCTCGCTCGCCACCGCGATCTACGGCGGACCCGACGCGCTTCTGCAGGTGTGGGCGTTCTTCGTCGCCCCGATCGTGGGTGCGCTGATCGCCGGCTTCACGTACGGGGTGCTGTTCGACCGCAAGCGCGCGTAGCGGCGGCACGGGTTCGCTCGGCGCGGGTTCGCCCCGCACAGGTTCGCCCGGCGCGGGTTCGCCCCGCACGGGTTCGCCCGGCGCGGGTTCGCCCGGCACGGGTTCGCTCGGCACGGGTTCGCCCCGCACGGGTTCGCCCGGCGCGGGTTCGCCCGGCACGGGCTCGCTCGGCACGGGTTCGCTTTTTCGGAGAAGTTGCCTCGAGGTCACACGACACGCCGTAGTAGCTGGGCGCTGGTGAAGATCTCCGGAAAAGCGACCCTGGTCAGCCGCGCGGCGCGTCGTTCGCGACCACGTCGTCATCCGCGACGAGCTCGGTCGGCAGCACCCGCATCGTCGTCAATGGCGAGAACAGCACCCACCCGGCGGCGAGCACCGTTCCGACGGCACCGATCCACATCGTCGGCACCACCCCCAAGACCGTGCCCAGCACGCCCGCGAGCAGGGCGCCGATCGGGATGACGCCCCACACCACGAACCGGATCGACGCGTTCATGCGCCCGAGCAGCCGCGGCGGGGTCACCCGCTGACGCATCGTCACCTGCGTGATGTTGTACACCAGCACCAGGAACGACCCGACGAACATCCCGCCGATCAGAATGGGCACGGATACCCCGGGCGCCACCCCCGCGAGCGGGAGCGCGAACATCGCCAGCCCCATCGCCACCGCTGACAGCGACAGCGCGGTGCCCTCGCCGATGCGTCTGGTGATCCACGGGGTCGCGACCGCGCCGAGCAGCCCGCCGATGGCGCCGACGCCGAGCACCAGCCCGAGCGTCGCCGGTCCGAGCCCGAGCACCCGCAGGATGAGCACCGCCTCGAGCGTCGTCGTCACGGTGGTGAAGAAGTTCGAGGTGCCGGTGCACGCGGTGATACGCCAGATGAGCGGATGTCCGAAGACGAACCGCAGTCCGGCCCCGATCTCGTGCGCGAGGCTCTGCCGCTGCCGCCGGTCGGGTGCAGCCTCGGTGTCACGGATTCGCCAGATGGCGAACGTGGACATGAGGTACGAGATCGCATCGGCAAGCAGGATGACGGGAGCACTGACCACGAGGAGGGCAAGCCCGGCGATGCCAGGGCCGCCGATGTTCGCGATCTGCGAGGTCGCCTCGAGCTTCGAGTTCGCGCTGCCGACCTGCGACCCCGGCAGCAGGATCGGCAGGTAGCTCTGATAGCTCACGTCGAAGAACACGCGTGCGACGCCGAAGACGACCCCGAAGACGTAGAGGTGCCAGATCTGGAGTGCTCCGGAGAACCACAGGATCGGGAGGGCGGCGAGGGCGACGGCCCTCACGAGGTCGGCGGCGATCATGACGCGGCGTTTGAGCATCCGGTCGATCCAGGCACCGGCGGGAAGGCTGATCACGAGGAAGGCCGCCGTCTGTGCTGCGTTCAGCACCCCCACCTCGAACTCGCTGGCGTCGAGCACCGACACCGCGAGCACTGGAAGTGCGACGAGGGTGAACTGGGCGCCGAACTGGCTGATCGCTTCGCCGCCCCACAGCCAGAGGAAGTTGCGATTGCGCAGCAGCGACGTCATCCGATCAGTATCAGACCAGTGATTGGGAATAGTCAACCGGATAGGATTGCCGCATGCCCGTGACCGGCGCCCCGATGCCTCCGCAGGGGGACGACGCCGCGGTGCAGGCGCGCGCCCGGGCGCTGTCGTCGCCGCTCCGGCTGCGGATCCTGCGCCTGTGCCTGCATGAGGCGTGCACGAACAAGGAGCTCGCCGCGGCGCTCGGTCTCAACCCGGGCACGCTGCTGCACCACGTGCGATCGCTCGTCGCGAACGGGTTCCTGCGCGCCGAGGAGCCTCGGCGCGGCAAGCGCGGTGCCCGAGAGGTGCCGTACCGGGCCACCGGTCTCTCGTGGCGCACCCCGATGCCCGGGGTCAGCGGGATGCTGCTCGATACGTTCCTGCAGGAGATCAACGGACTCGATCCCGACGCCCTCGAAGCGTCTCGGCTGGGCCTCAAACTCAACGCCGCGTCGCAAGCGCAATTCAGCGCTGAGTTGCGCGAGGTGCTCGAACGGTGGGCGCAGCGCGACTCCGACGACGACGGGCGGCCGATCTCGGTGTTCGTGGCGACCCACCCCGAGGCAACCAGCTAGCCGGCGACGAGCTGCCTCGCGCCGGACTCGAACTCCTCGAGGTCGCCGGTCTCGCCGGCGCGCGCCGCCCGACGCCCCACGACCCACTGGTAGAACAGGAACGCTCCCAGCGCCACCGTGCCGATGCCGATCCGCACCGGCCACGGCCAGCTCTCCTGCCGCACCACGAACCCTTCGATGACACCGGAGACGAGCAAGGCCACGATGAGCCCGATCACGATCGTGAAGAGAGCGCGGCCCTCCTGTGCGAGCGACTGCGCCCGGGTTCTCGCGCCCGGCGCGATCCAGGCCCAGAAGATGCGCATGCCCGTGGCCCCGGCGACGAAGATCGAGTACAGCTCGAGCTGGCCGTGCGGGGCGATGTAGAGGAAGAACACGTCGAGCCGGTCGAACTCCGCCATGATCGCGCCGGTGAACCCGAGCTGCATCGCGTTGGTGAACAGCAGGTACGGGGTGTAGACGCCGATGATGCCGAACGCGATGGCCTGGGCGGCGAGCCACGCGTTGTTGGTCCAGACGAAGCCGGTGAACGACGTGCCCGGGTTGTCGGAGTAGTACGCTGCGAAGTCCTCTCTCGCGTACCGCTCGAGCTCTGCGGTCGAGCCGAGCGTGGCGAGTACCGCCGGGTCGCTCGCCGCCCAGAACCCGTAGATGACCGCGATCAGCACGGTCGCCAGCGCGACGATGAGGCATAGCCAGCGGATGCGGAACAGTGCGGCGGGCAGCTGCGCCGCGAAGAACCGGGGCACCTGGGCGAGCACGTTCGCCGAGGCTCCCGTGAAACGCAGACGCGCACGACTGAGCCACAGTGACAGCCGGTCGCCCTGCACCGACGAGCCCGCCGTCGTCTTGATCGCCGACAGCTGCGTGGCCCCCGCCTGGTAGCCCTCGATGAGCTCGTCGGCTTCGGCTCCGCTGAACCGGCGCTGCCTGCCGAGCCGGGCAAGGCGGTCCCACTCATCGCGATGCGCGGCGGAGTATGCGTCGAGATCCATCTGCTTCAATGATGACATGGCAGCGCCCGCGACTCCCGGCGTCCACCGCCTCGATGTGCTCCGTCACGACGACGACGATGCCCACCTGGTCACCGGCGAGGCCGTCGCGCTCGACCTGCGGCCGGCGAGCTTCGTGCTCAGGGCTGCCGGGACGATCATCGACTGGGTGCTGTACTTCGGCGGATACATCCTGGTGATCCTGCTCTTCCTCGGCGTCGCCGAGCAGGCGGGGCTCGACCAGGCCGTCACCACGGCGATCAGCGTCGCGACGCTCGTGCTGTGCGTCGTCGTCATCCCGGTCGCCGTCGAGACCGCGACGCAGGGCAAGTCGCTGGGAAAGCTCGCGGTCGGCGCCCGCATCGTGCGCGACGACGGCGGAGCGATCGGCTTCAGGCACGCGCTGATCCGGGCGCTGACCGGCATCTTCGAGATCTACATGACCTTCGGTGGCGGAGCGGCGCTCATCGCGCTCCTGAACAACCGCGCGAAGCGTCTCGGCGACCTCGTCGCAGGAACCTACAGCCAGCACGAACGCGTCGCACCGATCGTCACCGCGACGTTCGGGGTGCCGACCCCGCTGATCGAGTGGTCGAGAACGGCCGATGTCGCCAGACTCCCCGATCCGCTGGCCCGGCGTCTGGCGCAATTCCTGGCTCAGGCCGCCAGCCTGACGCCGGCATCCCGTGCTCGCCTTGCTCAGGAGCTCGCGAACGAGACGGCGATCTACGTCGCTCCGGTGCCGTCCGGCGATCCCGAACTCTTCCTCGCGGCGGTGTCGGTGCTGCGGCGCGAGCGTGAGGCTGCCGCGCTCGAACTGCAGCGCAGCGGACTCGAGCGGCTCGCACCCGTGCTCGAGGGCATGCCGCGCGGGTTCCCGGATCGCGGCTGACCCCGCGGCGCGAGAAATCGCAGCGGTGCGGGGAAACGCGACTCGCGGCGCGAGTTACAACTCCCGCCGCGCGCCCAATTCCCCCGCCGTAGGGGTGCTGCCGGGCGTCAGTAGCGGTAGTGATCCACTTTGTAGGGACCCTCGACCGGCACGCCGATGTACTCCGCCTGGCGCGGGGTGAGCGTCGTGAGCTCGACGCCGAGCGCGTTCAGATGCAGCCGCGCCACCTTCTCGTCGAGGTGCTTGGGCAGCACGTAGACCTGGTTGCCATACCGGTCGTGGTGCGCGAACAACTCGAGTTGCGCGAGCACCTGGTTGCTGAACGAGTTGCTCATCACGAATGACGGATGCCCGGTCGCGTTGCCGAGGTTCATCAGCCGCCCCTCGGAGAGCATCAGGATGCTGCGCCCGTTCGGCAGTCGCCACTCGTGCACCTGCGGCTTGATCTCGATTCTCTCGGCACCGGCGAGGCGCTCGAGGCCGGCCACGTCGATCTCGTTGTCGAAGTGCCCGACATTGGCGACGATCGCCAGGTGCTTCATCCCCAGCAGGTGGTCGACGGTGAGCACGTTCTCGTTGCCGGTCCCGGTCACCCAGATGTCGACATCCCCGAGCACGCGCTCGACGGTGGTCACCTGGTAGCCGTCCATCGCTGCCTGAAGCGCGTTGATCGGGTCGATCTCCGAGACGATCACGCGCGCACCCTGCCCGCGCAGCGCTTCTGCCGCGCCCTTGCCGACATCCCCGTAGCCGGCGACGAACGCGACCTTGCCGCCGATCAGCACGTCGGTCGCGCGATTGATGCCGTCGGGCAGCGAGTGGCGGATGCCGTACTTGTTGTCGAACTTCGACTTGGTGACCGCGTCGTTGACGTTGATCGCCGGGAACAGCAACTGCCCAGCCCGTGCGAGCTCGTAGAGACGGTGCACGCCGGTGGTGGTCTCCTCGCTGACCCCGAGGATGCCGTCGGCGACGCGCGTCCACCGGTCCGGCGAGGCGGCCAGCGACTCGCGCAGCAGGTCGAGCACGATGCTGTACTCGGCACTCGCATCCGGCTCGGTGGTCGGCACAGCGCCGGCCAGCTCGAACTCGCGGCCCTTGTGCACGAGCAGCGTCGCATCGCCACCGTCGTCGAGGATCATGTTCGGGCCATCGAAGCCGTCCGCGGACCAGTCGAAGATCTGCGCGGCGGCCCACCAGTACTCCTGAAGGGTCTCGCCCTTCCAAGCGAAGACCGGGATGCCCGCGGGCGCGTCGACCGTGCCGGTCGGGCCGACCGCGACGGCGGCGGCCGCGTCATCCTGCGTGGAGAAGATGTTGCAGCTCGCCCAGCGCACCTGCGCGCCGAGGGCGACGAGGGTCTCGATGAGCACCGCCGTCTGGACGGTCATGTGCAGCGAGCCGGCGATGCGCGCGCCCTTCAGCGGCTGGGTGGGGCCGAACTCCTCGCGCAGCGTCATCAGGCCCGGCATTTCGTTCTCGGCCAGCCGGATCTGGTGACGACCCGCCTCAGCGAGGGAGAGGTCGGCGACCTTGAATGGGGCGGCGGCGGTGGTGGCTGCGGTCATACTCCGATTCTCGCAGCACGCGGCTGGAGATTACGCCCTGATGAGCGCGAGCGCGCGATCCCGGATGCGCTCCATCTGCGCCACCGTGCCGCCCTCGACGTTGAGCCGGAGCAGTGGTTCGGTGTTCGACGGTCGCACGTTGAACCACCAGAACGGCTCGTCCTGGGTGACGCGGCCCGTCACGGTGAGGCCGTCGAGCTCGTCGAAGTCGGCGGTGGCCGAGAATGCTTCGACGATGCGGGTGTAGGCGGCCGGGACATCCTGAACCGTCGAATTGATCTCGCCGCTGAGCGCATACGGGGTGAAGCGGGCGCCGAGCGCCGACAGCGGCTCGGGCTGCGACCCGAACTCGGCGATGAGGTGCATCGCGGCGAGCATGCCGTTGTCGGCGCCCCAGAAGTCGCGGAAGTAGTAGTGCGCGGAGTGCTCGCCACCGAAGATGGCGCCGGTTTCGGCCATCTTGTCCTTGATCAGCGAGTGGCCCACGTTGGTGCGCACCGCGGTCGCGCCCGCCGCCTCGATCGTCTCCGGCACGATGCGCGAGGTGATGAGGTTGTGGATGACGACGATCGACCCGTCCTGACGGCCGGGACGGCCGTCAGCGCTGGCGTCGCGAGGAAGGCCAGAAACGGCCTTTCCCCTCAGCTCCAGCGCGCGACCGATCTCGCGCAGGGCCACGATCGCCGCCACCGCACTCGGGTTGACCGGCTCGCCGCGCTCGTCGACGACGAAGCACCGGTCGGCGTCGCCGTCGAACGCCAGCCCCAGATCGGCGCCGTGCTGCACGACGGCGGCCTGCAGATCGAGAAGGTTCGCCGGCTCGAGCGGGTTGGCCTCGTGGTTGGGGAACGTGCCGTCGAGCTCGAAGTACATCGGGATGATCTCGATCGGCAGCCGCGCCAGCCCGGCCGCGGTGCCCAACACGGCGGGTACCGTCAGCCCGCCCATGCCGTTGCCGGCATCGACGACGACACGCATCGGGCGGATGCCGGACAGATCGACGAGCTCGCGCAGATAGCCCGCGTACGCGGCGAGCACATCGAGCTCCCGTGGCATCCCCGGCTGGTCCACCTCGGCGATGCCGGTCGTCAGGTACGACTGCGCCCGATCCCGGATTCCCCGCAGCCCGGTGTCGAAGCTGATGCCCTGGGCGCCGGCGCGGCTGAACTTGATGCCGTTGTAGGTCGAAGGGTTGTGGCTGGCGGTGAACATCGCCGCCGGTGCGTCGTAGCGGCCTGATGCGAAGTACGTCTCGTCGGTCGAGCACAGTCCGATGCTCACCACGTTGGCACCGCGGGCTGTCGCGCCCTCGGTGAAGACGCGGGCGAATCCGGGCGATGACTCGCGCATGTCGAAGCCGACGATCACGTCGCGCCCCCCGGCATCCACCTCGTCGACGAACGCAGCGCCGAGCGCGCGGACCACCTCAGGCGTCAGCTGTGACCCGACCAGCCCCCGAACGTCGTAGGCCTTGATGAATGGTGCGAGGTCGATCGGTGCAGCAGGGCTCATGCCTGAAAAACTACATGGCGAACGACCTGCCAGCCCTGCGGAGGCGACAGCCGCTGCGCGTGACGATCGCACAGATCGTACGAGTGCGGGTCGGCAGTGAAAGCGAGCGGACCGAGCACCGCCATCGAGTCGGCGTAGACGTAGGTCAGCGTCGACGTGGCCTCCTGCCCGCAGGCGACCTTGCTGCACGTGCGACCGCTCATCGGCATCAGCGTAGAACCCTCCGCCCGCGCAGGGCAGCAGCCTCGCCGGTAGAGTGGCACGGTGGCGCGCGGCAGGAGAACGAGCACGACGGCGTCAGCGCGTCGGGGGTGGCGGGATCGTCATGGCCGAGGTATCCGGGCGTCTGTCTCCGGACCGCACCTGCCGCCGCTGCGCAGCCGCGCCGACCTGTTCGAGATGACCGTGGCATCCACCGCGGAGTACCTCAAAGAACTCTGGCCCGACGAGCTCGCCGAGACGACGTTCGAGATCGCGGGCATGCCCGCCAATCCAGCCGACGGGGCCTCGATCGAGCGGTGGCGGGTGCTGCGCGCGGAGCGCAGGGTGATCCTGTACCGGATGCCGATCCAGCGGCTCGCGCGGCTGCACCGGCACGACGACCTGCACCGCAGACTGCTGGTGGAGAGCTGCGTGTTCCGGGCGGTGGCTGAGCTGCTCGGCAAGGACCCGTGGGAGCTCGCGCCGGACCGCTTCCGTCACCTGTAGATCGTCACCGGTGCTGACGTGGCACCGGGCGGATGCGCCGCATACTGCGCGATCATGCCGTCACCTGAGTAGCTGATGGCCGCGAAGATCCGCTCGAAGCCGGACAGGGTCAGCGTCTCCCCCGCCGTGACGGGCAGGGCGATCGCGGCACCCGACGGCACGGTCACGGTCTGCTCGCCGACCATCACCGCGGCGTCCGTGTTCGAGGGGTTGGTCAGGTGCAGCGTCGGCGAGGGGCCGGGCGCGACAGTCAGCTGAGCACGATCGGTCAGCGGCGCGGCTGCGCTCAGCCACGCGAAATCGGTGCGTTCGCCGACCGCCGAGGTCACGCGCACGCCGGCCACCACGGGTGCATCGGCGATCACGCTGACGGTGTAGCTGCCCGCCGCGAGTTCGTCGAGCGGGATGTCGGTGACCTGACCGCCGTCGAGCTCGACGTCGAAGGACTCGCCCGGTTCCGCGCCGTTCTCGGGAATGACGCTGATCGTCGCGACGACAGCCTGGTCGCCCGGCGCCAGGACGCGCAGCACGGTACCCACGTCGTCGAACGCCTCCCCAGAGCTCCGGAGGGCGCCCAGCGCGTCCGGGTCGCCCACCACCAGCCCGGGGATCACCGTCTCGGTCGAAGCCGCCGAGCTGCCGACCAGATCGACGCCGCCCGGCTGCAGTCCCCGCACGATGCTCTGCTGCAGGGTCGCGACCACCTGACCGCCCCTGCTGGTGACGCGCACGACAGGCGACCGCGAGTCCGGCGCGAAGCCGGCGAGCGAGAGCACGCGCTGCCCCTGCGGTTCCACCAGGATGCCGCTGGTACCGGGAGCACTGATTGTGCCGCGCTCGTCGAAGAGCTGCAGATCAACGGTGGCCGACACCTCAGACGGGTTGGCCAGCATCACCAGCGTGGTACGGCCGACCGTCGTGGCACCGCCCACCAGCCAGGTGTCCCCCGACGCCACACGGCAGTCGGCGGCGGCCAGCCCGACGAAGTCGCCGCCATCGACCTGCTGGGACTGGGCGCCGCTCAGAAGTACGGCTTGCGCGGTGTCCGACGGCGGGGCGCTGAGCAGTGTGGGGGCGTCGCCCGTGGCGCCGGTGCCGGCATCCGATTGGGCGAACGCCGTGGCGTCGATCTCGCCACCGCTGGCGATGAACCGCGTCGTCGGTGTGCCCAGCGACGAGGCCGTGGTCGCAGCCTGTCCCGTCTCGTCGCCGAGTCGCAGCAGCGCCCCCGGGCAGACGAGCTGCTGGGCGGTCGGCACCGGGGTCACGAGCTCGCTCGGGGGTGTCGCGCGCACCGACGGCCACGGCACGAGCGCGGCAGCACCCACCGTGAACACCGCCACCGCGATGCCCGTCAGCCCGGTCACCACGCGCGCGCTCATCATCGCGGCGGCGCGAGCGTTCAGCGGCGTCCGCTGCTTGCCCTGGGGTAGCTCCTCCTCGGGGAAGACGCTCATGCCGCGACCTCCTCCGTGACACGCGCACTGCGGATGCGCCGCCCCTGTCGACCGGGAACGGCGACCAGCAGCGTGATCAGGAACACCGTCGCCTGGGTCGCGAGCACGCCGATCCCGTACGGCGACTGCAGCGGGCCGGGTCCGCTCGGGGCCTGGCCCGGGGCGAGTCCCTCGTAGTACCAGAGCGTGCCGGTCGCCGTGGACCCGATCGGGGTGAGCAGCCGATTGCCATCCAGCGCCTCGGTCGCCCGCTGCGTCACCGGCTCAGGACTGTCGCCCAGCAGCACGAACGCGAGTTGCAGCTCGTCCAGTTCGGCCGCGACGTCGAAGCCGGACCGCGAGACGAGGTTGCCCGCCAGCGTCGCGAGGCGGGAGTCCGCGGCATCCATCCGGGTTCGCGTCGATTCGAGGGTGGACCGCTCATCGAGCGTGGTGCCCTCGCCGCGGTGCACGGTCGCAGCGACCCCGCCGTCGGCTTGGGCGGTGAGTTCGAGGGTGCCAAGGCCAGGGCGGTTCGCGGCCTCCGCCGCGGCGAAGGCGGGCAGCAGCCGGCCGTTGCCGGGACCCACCGCAAGTTCGCCGCGCGCCGAGCTCGCCACCGCTGGCGCGGCCAGCACCGCCAACGCGAGCACAGCGACCAGCGCGGGGATGCTCGCCACCCTGCCGAGGGCGTCGAGCGTGGCGGCGGCGGCACCGAGCAGACCGAGCCAGTAGAGACTCAGCGCCGAACCGGCCCAGATCGATGCGGTCGTCGATCCCACGACGGTCACCTCGAGGTGCGTCGCGATCACCGCGGTCACGAACCCGAGCAGGGCGAGCGCCAGGGCCGGGATGCCTCGGCTCCCGCCCGGCAGGAATGGCGCGAGTATCGCCAGCAGCGCCAGCGGCGCCAGCAGCAGTCCGACGACCAGCGGAGCCGGCCAGCCCGCCAACCCACCACCGAGCACGAGCTGCCACGCAGACATCTGCGAACCGCTGAGCGCGACGCCCGGGTCGGCGAGCAGCGCGAGCGGCGTGCCGCGCTGGAACTGCTCGATGGCCAGCGGCGCGAACAGCGCGATCGCCGGGATCGGGATGCCGATCAGCCGCAGGATGCTCGCCGGTTTCGCCGCGATCCAGGCCACGAGACCCACCAGGAGCGCGGGCATCAGCGACGGTGCGGCGGCGGTGACGGCGGCGAAGCTCAGCGCGGCCACAGCCGAGGTAACCCAGCTGCGCGCGGCGCCGACGGTCGCGGCGACGACGACCGGCAGCAGCAGGTGCGCCAGTACCGCGCCAAGCCGACCGTCCTGCAGCGCGAGCAGGAACGGGGGTGCGAGTGCCCACCCGAGGGCTGCCAGCGCGGGCCCAAACGCTCGGGTGGCGAACCGGGATGCGCACCACCACGCAGTGAGCGCCGCCAGCGGGAGCGCCAGCAGGTAGACCAGCACGATGGAGAAGGATGGCGACCAGAACGTGATCGAGCCGAGAACGGCCAGCAGGTACGCGAACGGGTCGGCGGCTCCTGTGAACCCGGCGCCGACGTCTCGCCAGCCGTACCCGAGGTTCGACCAGAGCAGCGCGACGTCGGTGCTCAGTGGCAGCAGTCCCCCTCCGGTGAGCGCGTCAGCGCTCACGAAGCGTCCGAACGCCACCATTCCGACCACGGCTGCGAGCAGCACCGCCCAGGCTCCGCCGCCCGCGAAGAACCCGACACGCTCGCGCGGCGCTGCTGCCACCGTCGACCGATCGGTGGCGCGACTTTCCCGCACCTCGGACCACGGCATCCGCAGCGGGGCGATCGCCGCCCACCCCATCGCACGGTTGCGGCGGAGGGTGCGGCGTGCCCGGCCGACGCCGGTGTCGAACGCCGCACCGAGGGCTGCGGCGAATTCGCCGCCGATCCACCCGGGCCGTTTGGCGACCAGGTGGGCCACCGAGCGCGCGAACGCGAGCGGCACCAGTGACAACCAGTGCAGCGGCAGCGCGGCGGCCGCCGACCAGGTCAGGCGGCGGTGCAACTGCGCCGAGCGATGGATGCGGTTCTGCGCGCCCGCCGACAGGGAACGCCGGCCGAACAGCTCCGGTGGTCCGGCACTGGCCACCCTCGCGGCCGGCACACCCGCGACTCGGTGGCCGGCAAGGCGCGCACGGACGCAGAAGTCGAGTGCGGCGTCGGCGCTCGGCAGCCCCGGGTCGAACCCCCCGAGTGCCACCCACACGCTGCGTCGCACGAGCATGCCACCGGCGGCGACAGCCAGAACATCGCTGTGGATGTCGTGCTGGGCCTGGTCGAGCTCGTCACGTACCAGCGGAACGGCTCGCCCCAGACGGGTGACGGTGTCGCCGAACTCCGCGATCACGTCGGGCTCGTCCCAACGCATCAGCTTCGGACCGGCGACTGCCACCGACGGCGCCACCTCGACCGCGCCCAGCAGTGCTGAGAGCGCGTTCGGTGCGGGTGCGTTGTCGTGAGCGAGCAGCCAGAGCCAGTCGTCGGTGCCCTCGGCCGGCGGTGCCGATTGCAGTGCGATCGCGACGGCGGTGCCGAAAGAGGTGCGCGCCGGTGCGGCGACCGGAGCCGAGGCATCCGCCAGCAGTGCCTTCGAGGTGTCCGACGAGCCGATGTCGACCGTCAGCACCGTGTCGGGTCGGCGGATCTGCGCCGTGAGGGCGGCGATCGTTCTCGGAAGGTAGCCGGCACCATTCCTGGCGACCAGCACCGCGGTGACTCGTGGCTGCATGTCGCTATGACCATAGGCGCGGTCACCCGCGCCGACGTGCTGACGCGCGGACTACGCGCGCTTGCGCAGCTTTCGCCGTTCGCGCTCGGACAGACCGCCCCAGATGCCGAACCGCTCGTCGTTGGCGAGCGCGTACTCGAGGCACTGCGACTTGACCTCGCAGGCGGTGCAGATCTTCTTCGCGTCCCGGGTCGAGCCGCCCTTCTCCGGGAAGAACGCCTCGGGATCGGTCTGCGCGCACAGCGAATCGGTCTGCCAGGCGAGAGGGTTGTCCTCGTGCACCACCGACCTGCGGACCCCCGGTACGCCGAGGCGCACCGGATCCACGAACCAGTCGTCCGGCACCCCCGCGCCGAAACCGTTGCTGACCATCGCACTACTCCCCTCGACGCCGAGAACCCGACCTTCGCCTCGGCGTGTTAGAGATAATTACACCGGTGTAGTTACCGTCGAGTCAAGCCGCTGATGATAAATGCTTGAACCTGTGGCTCAGGGTTGCCACGCTCGGCGTGTTGCGGTCCACTGGCTCGACACCATGTCTTCGAGCGTGTGTCGCATCGCCCAGCCCAGGTCGCGGGCCGCCAGGTCACCGGCAGCGACGATCCTGGCCGGGTCGCCGGGGCGGCGTGGTGCGATCTCCGGCTCGAACGCGATCCGGGTGACAGCGGCGACGGTTCGCATGATCTCCCCGACCGAGCTGCCCGTGCCGCTGCCCAGGTTGTACGCGGGCTGCAGGTCTTGACCCGCCGCCAGCGCCTGTGCGGCGGCGACATGCGCGAGCGCGAGATCGGAAACGTGGATGTAGTCGCGCACGTTGGTGCCGTCGGGTGTCGGGTAGTCGTTGCCGTTGATGCGCGGTGTTCTCTTCTCGACCAGAGCTTTGAACACCAGGGGCAGCAGGTTGTGCGGGCTCGCGTCGTACAGCGACTCGTCTCCCGAGCCGACCACATTGAAGTACCGCAACGACGTGTGCCGCAGGCCGCGGGCGATGCCCTGGTCGCGCAGCAGCCATTCGCCGATCAGCTTGGATTCGCCGTACGGGGACTGCGGATTCTTCGGGGTGTCCTCGGTCACGATGTCGACGTCGGGTGTGCCGTAGACGGCGGCGCTCGATGAGAACACGATCGAGCCGACTCCCCGCTCCTCCATCGCCGCCAGCAGCATCGCGGTGCCGGTCACGTTCTGGCGGTAGGTGTGCAGTGGCTCCTGCACCGAGACTCCGGCGTACTTGAAGCCGGCGACGTGGATGACGCCTTCGACGTGGTGTTCGTCGAGCACCCGCAAGAGCAACTCACGGTCGAGGATGGACCCGCGTGCGAACGGGACCGCGCTCGGCAGGAACTCCTCGAGCCCGCTGGAGAGGTCGTCGAGGACGACCGGGTCGAGTCCGGCGTCTTGCAACGCGCGAACCACGTGGGAACCGATGTATCCGGCGCCACCGGTCACGAGCCAGGTCATGGTTCCACGCTAGCTGGTGGCGGGGCTCTTGGGCGGTGGGCTCTCGGCTGGCGGGCTGCTCGATGGCACCGGCGCTACGGTTCGCGATCGCTCCGGCGGATTGCCGCCGCCTGGTCGCCGATCGAGGAGAGGTGCCTGTGCTGTCGACCAACTGGCGTCGAAGGCCCGGATGTCGAGACCGACCTTCACGCGACGGCTCCGCTCGCAGATGGGGACGCCGCCCGCGGCGTGACTGAACCGGCAGCGGCTGATTCGTGCGCAGCAGTTGCGGGAGGAGACCGACCGCGGCTTGGATCCGATCGCGCAGGAAACGGGTTTCGGCGGTGCTGCTGTCACGCGCCACCTTGATGAGGTTGCGCAGGTGTCACCGCTGGCGTGTTGTCAAGCGTTCGGGATTGAACCGGTGCGGTGACGACGCGGTTGCCCGACGCGCTGGCCGACGCGCTGTCTGGATGACGTTGATCGCCGCTTCTGCGCCGTTCAGTGGCGCATCGGTATGCCGGTACTTCGTGCTCGGTTCTTGCTGTGCAAGGTGATGGGTTCACGGTTCGAGCCTGGTGGTGGGTGGGCCTGGTATTGGTTGCCGGTGCGGGTGATGGTCCAGTGTTGGTTGTGGACCATCATGTGGTGGAACCTGCAGAGCAGCACTCCGTCGTTGATGTCGGTGCGGCCGCCGTGGGACCATTCGGTGATGTGGTGGGCTTC
>VFQO010000306.1_pt1 | contig 57599 bp, 47 predicted proteins | sample 3512331 | NCBI WGS metagenome assembly VFQO01 (sample SAMN10412371, study PRJNA504923) | tailings metagenome | isolation source: Replicate 3 from Balatoc abandoned mine | place: Philippines: Itogon, Benguet | collected 2017-08-28 | reverse complement strand
CTTCATGCCTCATTCTCTCAAGAGTTGAGGCCTCCACGAAACCCGGCTTGATTCATTGAGCAATCGAGAGTAAGTAACGCTGATCTCGCGGTGCCCAGATGGCATGAGCAAGACGATCCAGAATGCTCTGAAGATCTAAGTCCCTCGCGTTAGACCGGGTCAATTTTTTTCAACAGGCGAGAAATCGTTGCTTGGCTCACACCACATGTCGAGGCTAAGGCTTCTTGAGTAGCTCGCTCACCATCGCCCAACAGCTTGGCCAGACTGAGAACTGTCGGTAGCAACTCCTCGATGGCTGGCTTCTCGAGTAGAAAATGGATGGGAAGTTGTACGGAGGCGAGTGGGTGATCAGGGGCGATGTAACGGACTTCAACGAGCTCGTCGGCAGGGAGCAACGCGAGCAAAGCCGCCGATAGCTGTGTGTTGCCACACCCCCATTTTTTGCTTCCCTGAACGCACAGAGCAGGTGGAAATATTTGCAGCAGAAGTGACGCAAATCGGGGGCTTACTTTGAGTCCTAGCTTTTGCGTCACATTCGGCTGAAACCAGCTAAGTAGCAGCCCTGCTGAAATGCGTTCGCCTGTCGGTTCGTTGTCAACGAGTTGAGGCGGCTGCAGTGCTTTTGGGACAGATGTGCTTGCCTTCTTCCGGGGCTTTTTGGGGGCGGGGAGATCCAGTGACTCTTGGGACTTCTCCTGTTGGGGCGGGCTACTGACATTTCTGACCATAGAACCGCCTCAAAACAGGGTAGGGGTCATCACCAAATCGCTGGCAATGAATAAAATTAGGGTCGTCATTTTGACCAGACGTAATCAAAAATGTGGAGGATATGGCACACAAAGTCCACTGATATTTTCAGGCGATTTTGTGAAAACACGCACTTTTATTGGCTTTTAGAGGCTTTCGTGGTGCTGGCGGTGTGGTTTCATTACTCGATGGGAAACTTTGACATGGTCTGCTAGTGCCTACCAATTCCGAAGCCCGCTGGCGCCCTGCGCCAGCGGGTTTTTCGTTTCTGACGCGGCAGAGGACGATCGTTGCCCAACCGGATGCCGACCCGTGCCGCTCTCGCGCACTGGAAAGCACGACCGCATGGGCTACACTGCTCCCAAAAAACGCGCCGGGAGACGACCGCGATGCTGCTCAGACAGACCATGATCATCGCCCTGTCACTCATCATCGCCACCGGATGCAACACCGATGACGCGGACAGCAGCCAGCGTCAGCCCCAGATGCGGAACGCCGGCGACGTTGCTCCGGCGGACTGGCAGCCACTGCCTTCCGCACCGGCTCTGGATGCCGAGACCCGTGCAGCGCGGTTGCGCATCCTGGGGGATACCGGCGAGGACCCGAGCCGGGTGAAGCTGTGGTGGGCGGGGGTATCCACGTTCATTGTCGCCATCGGCGGTCACCTCGTGCTGCTGGATGCCTGGGAGGTGGTAGGGGTTCACAAGGGCAATGTGCCCGTTAGCCGTGACGACCTTGTCGCTCTCAAGCCGGAGGCCATCTTCATCGGTCACGGCCATTTCGATCACGCAGCGGATGCAGGGTATGTTGCTAGCCGGACTGGGGCGGCACTGGTCGCAGGCTCATCGGTCTGCGATGCGGCGCGCGCGGATGCCGCCGCGAACCTGTCCGCCAGGCCCTTTGCCTGCCTGGATCTGGGAAAGGATGCCGGAAACCCCGCCGGTACCGTGTTTCCCGTGCGCGTGTTCAGAGACCTCGCCGATATCCAGATCATCAAGCACAGCCATTCTGCTGCGGATCCGGCCTCGCTCCTGCAGGGAGGCATGCCGCTGGCGTACACGCCCGAGCTGATTCCCTTCCTGCTGTCACTGAACACGGATGTGTCCGAAACGCTCTCGTTCCTGCTGACGCTGCCAGACGATGGTGGCGTTGGTCAGCCCGAAGGGGGGACCTGGGCCTATCATTTCCGTGTCGGCCGGTTTTCCCTGCTGTGGAATGATTCGACGGGAGAAATGCCGGAAAATGATCCGCAGGCCGATGCCATCCGCGACGCGATCAGATCTTTGCCGGAATGCGTGGATGTTCATGTCGAGGCGGCACGTTCAACGATGTTCATCCCCAACCATCATGACGCCTGGTTCCCGGTCATTGGCGGTGGCGCGGCTGCGTATGAAACGCAATGGCGGGCGGCGCTGAACACCCTGCCACAGCCACCGCAGCTGGACTACTTGCGTGATCCGGAAGATTACGTGAAAGTCAGGTCATTCACCGTCAACGACCCCCGATGGCATGGTTCGAGAGGATGTCTGCAATGACTCAGGCCAGCACCCTGAACAAACCAGAAAGCGCCATAAGCGATCCGCTGCGCCTTGACGAGCTCTATGCCACCGGCCTGCTGGACAGTCCGCCGGAGGAGTCCTTTGACCGGTTCACCCGGCTCGCCAACGACCTGCTGGGCATTCCGCTGACCCTGGTCACTCTGGTCGACAAGGACCGTCAGTTCTTCAAGAGCCAGGTCGGTCTCGACGCGGTGCTGGCCGAGGTGCGGCAGACCTCGCTGGACCGCTCCTTCTGCAAGCACGTGGTGGAGAGCGGGGAGCCGCTGATTGTCGAGGACGCCCGCGAAAACAGCCTGCTGCGCGACAATCCTGCGGTTCAGGATGGTGCCATCGCCTATCTCGGCATGCCGCTCATCACGCACGGCGGTCAGACCCTCGGTACCTTCTGCGCGGTGAATGACCAGCCACATCGCTGGAGCAAGCGCGAGATACGCATTATGCGCGATCTGGCGACAACGATGATGAAGGAGATCGAGCTGCGCCTGATCGGCCACCACCTGTTCGCGCAATACAACAGCCTGCGCAGCATCGAGCTGCAACGTGACGAGATGGCGCAGATGCTGGTGCACGACCTGCGCAACCCGCTGTCCTCGCTGCTCGCCGGACTGACCCTGATCGAGGAGGCCGACACGCTGCACGGCGATCAGCTGTTGGCGCTGGAGGTCGCGAAGCGCGGCGGCGAGGCCCTGCTGAAGATGGTCAACGAGATTCTCGAGGTCAGCAAGATGGAGGCTGGCCATGTCACGCTGGATCTCGAAGACGTTGTCCTGCCAGACCTGCTAGCGATAGCCGTCGAGCAGGTGGACAACCTGGCTCGTCGTGCACGTATCCGCATTGACATCGAGAGCGATCAGGCGCTGCCTGCATGTCGTCTCGATGCGGAGAAGATCCGTCGGGTCCTGGTCAATCTGCTGGCCAACGCGATCCAGCATACGGCACCGGGCGGACGTGTTCTGCTCAGCCTTCGGCGCTTCAACGACACGCAGATCGAAGTCCGGGTCAGCGACAACGGACTGGGCATTGCCAGCCAGCAGCTAGACCGCATCTTCAGCAAGTACAACAGCGCCGGAACAGCCCGGCATCTGGGCAGCTCTACCGGGCTCGGGTTGTCATTCTGCAAGCTGGTGATCGAGGCGCACGGGGGCGACATCCGTGTGGAAAGCCAGCTGGGTGAGGGCTCCTCGTTCATCGTGCGCCTGCCGGCAGGGCTGTCGGACGCCAGTTGATTCCGTCGCGTCAGCCTAGCCCTGTCCGCCCATCACGCGCTTGAGCAGGCGCAGCACCTTCAGTCCGCCCAGCGCCTGGGCGGTCAGCACGCCGCCCATCATGGCGCCAACCACGCCGCAGGACATGATGTCCTGGCCGGTCAGCCAGAGTCCGGGAATGCGCGTGCGCGGCGTCAGCCAGTGCTGCGCGAAGCGTTCCGGCGTATGGTCGATGCCGTACAGCTCGCCCCGGGCATAGGCGTTGAAGTGCTGGCTGGACAGCGGCGTGGAGATTTCCCAGTAGTCGATGCGACCGCGCAGCTGCGGCAGCTTCTCCAGCATGGCCTCGAGAATGCGTTCGCCCAGGGCCTGCTTGAAGGCCTCGTAGTCCTCGCCCCGTTGTCCCCACGTGCTGCCATCCCAGCGCTCGAACCAGGCGAAGGGGGCGGGCGCCACCACCTCGATGGTCGCCGTGCCCGGGTGACGATTGGCATAGTCCGGGTCCTTGGCGGACGGGAACGAGACATAGACCACCGGCAGCGGAGCGGACGGATCCTGCTCGAAGCGCTGCAGATCGCCTTCGTAGTCCGCGCTCGGGTAGATCCAGAAATTGCTGCGCGGGAGTCCCAGCGCCTCGGCGGTCTCCTTCAGGCCGATGTACAGACCGACATGGGCCATGCTCGGCGTCACCTGCCTGAGCAGCCGGTCATAGCCGCTGCGCGTCACGGCATCCGGTGGCAGCAGACGCTGGAAGGTGTTCATCACGCCCGCCGAGGAAATCACGCAGGGGGCGAGGATGCGTTCGCCGTCGGCCATCAGCACGCCGCAGGCCTTGCCGTTCTCGACCAGGATCTGCTGCACGCGGGCATAGGTGAAAACCTCGCCGCCACTGGCCTGGATGCGCGGAATGATGGTCTCGGCAATGCGCCAGCTGCCGCCGACCGGGTAGAAGCCGCCATGCAGGTAGTGACGGGCGATGAGGGCGTGGATGATGAAGGACGAGCGTGCCGGCGGCAGGCCAAGATCACCCCACTGGCCGGTCAGCACGGCGATCAGCGTGGCGTTGCTGGTGAGCTCCTCAAGTACCTCGCGCGTGGTGCGGTGAAAGCTGTCGGGCAGTAGGCGGCGCAGTACCGGCCGGACCAGCTTGAGCTGGCCCGGGCTGAGCAGGCGCGACAGGGCAAAGCCGCGCATGCCGCGACTGACCTCGGCGAGCAGCTCCAGGTAACGGTCGATCGCCGCCGCCTCGTCGGGGAAATGCCGGACCAGGTTGTCGCGGAACTCCGCCTTGCCGGCAACTGCCTCGAAAGTCTGGTCGCCGAGAAAGAAACGGTCGTAGACCGCATCCATCGCTGCCCACTGCAGCTGCCCCTGGCTCAGGTGGTCCATGAGGCGACGGGCCGTGGTGGCCGCCCCCATGTCGCCGATGTAGTGAACCCCGACATCCCATTCATAGCCGTTGCGGGCATAGCTGTGGGTGTAGCCGCCAGCGGTGTAGTGCTGCTCGAGCACGGCCACCTTCCAGCCGATGTCGGCGAGCAGCGCGGCTGTGGTCAGCCCGCCAATGCCGGAGCCGATCACCAGGGCATCGTAGGGACCCTCCAGGCGATTGGCGCGGTAGCGGCGGCCGATGCGCAGGGTGCTGGGCGTGAGTGCGGACATGACGAAAAGCTCCGGCAAGACAGGCGAGATGCCCGATCATGGCACAGCCGGGGGTGCTGCGTGGAATCTCCGCAGTGCCGTTCCTCTCGCGCAGCGGTTGTCACCAGCGCGTGATCAGGGCGACCTGCAGCACGTGGTTGCGGGTATCGTCCGCACGGCCCTGCAGCCACTGGTTCAGGTAGCCCACCTCGGCATCCACCGAGGGCGAGAACTTGCGCCCCAGACCCGCGTAGGCACGATTCTGGTCGAACACCCGGTCATTCAGTGCCTCGCGACCACTCAGCGTCAGGAAGATCTCGTTCTGCAGCGCGACATAGTTCGGCCCGCTCAGCGGCAGGGTGGTGCGCACCATGTAGCGCAAGCGATCCGACGTCGTGGTGTCCCCGCTGGCCAGCTCGATGCGGCGCTGCTCGAGGCGCAGGCGATGCGTCAGGGGCAGGCTGGCCACGGTGTCGCGGCGGCTGAGCTGCTGCCAGGTGCGCTGCTCGGTCAGGCTGTCGCCGCTGTCGGGATGCGTGATCACGTGCGCATAGCCGGCCGCGATCTGATGGCGGTCGTCCAGCTGCCAGGCGAGTCCGGCGCGGGCCAGCACGTTGCGGACCTGATCGGCGTTGTCGCTGCTGCGTACCTGCAGGTCCGATATCACGCTGAGCCGGTCGCTCAGGGTCGCGGTGTTGAACCAGGCACCCCAGACCAGTTCGTCATCGATGGTCGCGGCGCGAACAGGCAGGGCGCTGGTCACGCTCGCCAGCAGGCCCAGCATTGCCAGCGCACGGCCTGGCCGCCTGTGAGGCACAGAGCGAGGTCCTTGGGTGGTGAGGGTTGAAAGGGGGGCGGTTCTCCGTGGCATGGCGGCGTCCTCCGATGTCGTTGGTCATGACAGAACGATGACATCCTCATGACGATTCTGTGTCTGTCTTTTCGCGGACATCAGGATCTGTCTTTCAGCAGATCATCACGACGCAGTATGATTCTCTAATGGCTCCGTGAACTCACGGAGACTTGTCATGAAAACGCGACCCGCCACATCGATGCTGGCAGTCCTTGCCTTGCTCGTTTCCTCCACCGCGATTGCCAGCCCGGTGATCCATCAGGAGCCTGCCGGAACCCTGTATGACCCGATGACCGAGTTTGTCGTCGATACCCGTTCCAATACTGCCTGGGTCAGCCTGTACGCCTTCCGCACCTTTTCGGAAGACCCTTACCTGCGCCGCATCACCCTCAATGGCCTGCGTTATGACCCGGCTGCCGGTCAGGTGATGCTGGCCACGGCGGGGGGCGAGGTGGCATGCGGCTCGGTGACGCGTCGCGGCGTCGGCCCGTTCAAGACCACGCACGTCGTGCCCAGCGGCAAGTGCGAGCTGTCGGCGGTCATCGAGGAACGCAGCAGCCGCAATCCGTCCCTGACCGTCCGCCTGGTGGCGGCAGGCTGATGTTCTCCTCTGTCCGCTGATCCCGAAACCTTCTTGGCCGGGTGTGTCCAGTCAGCCACCCGGCCTTTTTTTACCTGTCACAGGATGCCACGCATGCGACAACTTACCCGTTCCCTGTCCTGTTTCGTGCTCTGCCTGGGCTCCGGCCTGGCGCTGGCGCAGACCTCGGGCGCGATTGACCTCTACATGGATGCCAAGACCCGTCAGCTTTTCGCCGAGCCCGGTGACGGACGCATCAAGCTGGGCAGTTTCCGCCCGGTCGATGCCGCTGCCGAGGCGACGGCAGCATCACGGTTGGCAGATGCCGCGACGTCCTCATCGGCCCCGTCAGCCGTCACGGCAGCCGCCGCCGCACCGGCAGCGGCCAAGCCATCGGGCAGTCGCCCCTCGGTCCAGGTGCGCGGCTATGTCCAGGCGCGCTACAGCGACATCCTCTCCGGTGACGAAGGTGTCGATCTGTGGACGGATCGCTCGGTCGGGGATGCCGATTCCATCAATGGCGACAGCTTCCTCATCCGGCGCGGCCGGCTGGTGTTCTCCAGCGACGTCAATGACCACCTCAGCGTCTACATCCAGCCCGATTTCGCCTCGACGTCAGGCACCACCGGCAACGTGCTGCAGCTTCGCGACGCCTATGCCGACGTGAATGTCGACACGGCCAAGGTGCACCGATTCCGCGTCGGCCAGTCCAAGGTGCCGTTCGGCTTCGAGAACCTGCAGTCGAGCCAGAATCGTCTCACGCTGGATCGTGCCGATGCCCTCAACAGCGGGGTGCGTGATGAGCGCGACACCGGGGTGTTCTACTACTACACGCCGCAGCCGGTGCAGAAGCTGTTCCAGGAGATCCAGCAGGCTGGCCTCAAGCATTCAGGCAACTACGGCATGATCGGCTACGGGGTCTACAACGGCCAGGGTGCCAATCGCCGCGACACCAACGATACCCTGCACCAGGTCGCCCGGGTCAGCATCCCGTTCAAGGCCGCTGGCGGGCAGTTCTATGAGCTGGGCGTGCAGGGGTACCGCGGCAAGTTCGTGCCGAGCACGGGCAGCTTCAGCGATGCCACCGGTCGCAACCGCAGTGTGGCCAATGCCGATGACGCCCGTTTCCGAAAAGGTTTTGACGATGAGCGCGTCGGTGTCAGCGCGATCCTCTACCCGCAGCCGTTCGGTCTGCAGGCGGAGTGGAACTGGGGCACCAGCCCCGGTCTCGATCTGGCAACGCGGACCATCGACGAGCGTGACATCGAGGGTGGTTACATTCAGGCCATGTACCAGTTCAAGCGTGGCAAGGAGCAGGTGCTCATGCCATTCGTGAAATGGCAGAGCTTCGACGGCTACAACAAGGCCGAGACCAACGCACCGCGCAATCGCGTCAACGACTGGGAGTTCGGTCTCGAGTGGCAGTTCAATCGCCAGCTCGAACTGACGGCGGTCTACCACCAGATGGATCGCAACAACCTGGTCACCGGCAACCGTGCTGACAAGCCGGATTACGCCGCTTTTGACAGCGACGCTCTGCGTCTGCAGCTGCAGTACAGCTTCTGACGCCGGCTGGCGCGACCAGCGTCAGAAGCCGATCAGCACCAACGCGACCGTGCAGGCCAGACCCCCTGTCCACACCAGCGAACGCAGGCTGGCACTGTCGCTGACATAGCACCAGGCATAGATCAGGCGAAAGGCGATGAAGCCCAGCGCCAGGGCGTCAACCAGGTGTTGCGGCGCCTGCAGCTGGTGCGCAATCACCACGGCAGCAAAGAAGCCCGGCAGCGCTTCATAGGTATTCTGCTCGGCCCAGCGTGCGCGCATTGCCTTGCCTTGCACCGTGGCAAGAAACTCGCGCGGGTTGCGGTTGTCACGCGGACGGAAGCCCGAGCTGAGCTTGGCATAGCCGGCTAGCAGCACGGGAAGGAAAAAGCCAAAGACGACACAGAGGTAGGCGAGAGTCATGACGGGGCTCCGGAAAGGGATGTCTCGACTATAGTGATATCTGTGCCACGATCCAGTGGCCTGATTTTGTTCTGCGTCTGTCCATGCAATAGAAATCCTCTATCAACAACAGAAAAACAATCAATTACACATTGTTCCGGCAATCCGTAGGATGAATGAGCACGGGCGCTTCAGGTGCAAGGCAATTTCTTGCCGAACCCGGTTGCACGAATGGCATTGCCGTTCTTCGGTTACCTGATCCGGTTGTCGGAGTCGTTGCATGCGCTATAACAAACCGATGTAGGATTGGTCAACGAGGGCAGTCGCCGACAGTGACCACGGATTGCAGCAACACACAGAACAAGCACAACTCAGCGAGGTACATGTCATGAACAGAAAAGCCCTGGTCGTCGCCATTGCGATGGCGCTGTCCCCGATGGTCATGGCCAAGCCGGCACCGGCATCGCCTGCCATGACCGGTGCGGCCGCATCCAACGTGTCGCCGCAATTCTGGTGGCCGGACAAGCTGGATCTGTCACCCTTGCGCCAGCATGGCGCGGAATCCAATCCCCTCGACCCGAACTTCAACTATGCCAAGGCGTTTGCCAGCCTGGACCTGGCCGCCGTCAAGAAGGACATCGAGCAGGTTCTGACGACCTCGCAGCCCTGGTGGCCGGCTGACTACGGCAACTACGGCCCGTTTTTCATCCGCATGGCCTGGCACAGTGCCGGCACCTACCGCGTGTCGGACGGACGTGGCGGTGCCGGTGGTGGCCAGCTGCGTTTCGAACCACTCAACAGCTGGCCGGACAACACCAACCTCGACAAGGCACGCCGCCTGCTCTGGCCGGTCAAGCAGAAGTACGGCCGCAACCTGTCCTGGGCCGACCTGATGGTGCTGACCGGCAACGTCTCCCTGGAGTCCATGGGCTTCAAGACCTTCGGCTTCGCCGGTGGTCGTGAAGATGATTGGGAGCCGGATCTGGTCTACTGGGGTCCGGAAACCAGGTTCCTGGATGACAAGCGCTACAAGGGTGATCGCCAGCTCGAGAAGCCGCTGGCAGCGGTCCAGATGGGCCTGATCTACGTCAATCCGGAAGGTCCGAACGGCAATCCTGATCCGCTGGCCGCCGCGCGTGACATCCGCGAGACCTTCGGTCGCATGGCCATGAACGACGAGGAAACCGTGGCGCTGATCGCCGGCGGACACACTTTCGGCAAGGCCCATGGCGCTCATGATCCGTCCAAGTGCCTGGGACCCGAGCCGGCTGCCGCCACGCTCGAGGAGCAGGGTCTGGGCTGGAAGAACAGCTGTGGCAAGGGTCACTCGGAAGACACCGTCACCAGCGGTCTCGAAGGTGCCTGGACCGCAGCGCCCACGCGCTGGACCATGATGTACCTGACCAACCTGTATGCCTTTGACTGGGTCAAGTCCAAGAGCCCGACCGGCGGTACCCAGTGGGTGCCGAAGAATGCCGATCAGGTGAAGAACGTGCCGGATGCCCACATCCCGGGCAAGCTGCATGCCCCGATCATGTTCACCACCGACCTGGCACTGCGCATGGATCCGGCCTACGACAAGATCAGCCGCCGCTTCCTGGCCAATCCCAAGGAGTTTGAGCTCGCTTTCGCCAAGGCCTGGTTCAAGCTGACCCATCGTGACCTCGGTCCGGTGGCGCGCTATGTCGGCACTGAGGTGCCCAAGGAAACCCTGATCTGGCAGGATCCGATCCCTGCCGTCGACCATGCCCTGGTGGATGCCGCGGACATCGCGTCACTGAAGAGCCGCATACTTGCCTCGGGTCTGACCGGTCCGGAGCTGGTGCGCACGGCCTGGGCCTCGGCATCCAGCTTCCGGGGTACCGACATGCGTGGCGGCGCCAACGGTGCGCGCATCCGCCTGGCGCCGATGAAGGACTGGGAAGCCAACACCCCGCGCGAGCTGGCCAAGGTGCTGGCCAAGCTGGAGCGCATCCAGAAGGACTTCAACAAGGCCCAGGCCGGTGGCAAGAAAGTGTCGCTGGCGGACCTGATCGTGCTCGGCGGTGCCGCAGCCATCGAGCAGGCTGCCGGGAAGGCCGGGCAGAAGGTCTCGGTGCCGTTCGTGCCGGGCCGCATGGATGCCTCCCAGGCCCAGACCGACGTGGCCTCGTTCTCGGTGCTGGAGCCCGGCGCTGACGGCTTCCGCAACTACTTCAGCAAGACCGAGCACCGTTCGCCAACCACCATGCTGGTCGATCGTGCCAACCTGCTGACGCTGACGGTGCCGGAAATGACCGCCCTGGTCGGTGGCCTGCGCGTGCTCAACGCCAATGCCGGCCAGTCTGCGCATGGCGTCCTCACCAGTCGCCCGGGGGTGCTGAGCAATGACTTCTTCGTCAATCTGCTCGACATGTCGACGCAGTGGCGCAAGTCCGGCAAGGGCGAGGGCCTGTACGAAGGGGTTGATCGTGCCAGCGGCGCCCTGAAGTGGACGGCCACCCCGGTGGATCTGGCCTTCGGTTCCAGCTCCGAGCTGCGCGCAGTGGCCGAGGTGTATGGCGCTACCGACGGTCAGGCCAAGTTCGTTGCGGACTTCGTCAAGGCCTGGAACAAGGTCATGACGCTGGATCGCTTCGATCTGAAGTAAGCCGTGCCAGGCATCCTGCGCGATGCCGGGTCATGCCTCTGCACAAGGCGGCAACTCCGGTTGCCGCCTTTTTCATGCTCGCCGGAAGCGGGCCTGCCGTCTCGGTGGCATCAGCCCAGGCGGGCGGCGAGCGCCGACATGGCGCTGATCCGGTCGGCGCGTTCAGCCGGCAGGATGCCAGCATCCGTCACGTCAGCCTCCAGCCAGCGTTCATGCGCGCGTGCCGACACGGACAAATCGTCCAGCCCGAAGCTGCCGGCACTGCCGGCAATCCGGTGCCAGAAGCGGATCAGCTCGGTGGCTGCAGGTTGATCGGCGCAGGGCAGGGCTGGGTCCAGGCTGTCACAGGCGGCAACGATGCTCGCGGCCTGTTCGCCTGCGCGCTGCAGAAACTGCTGCTTCAGCTCCGCCAGCATGGCCTGCAATTCGTCATCCGGTGTTGCCATGGTGTTTTCCCCATCAATGGATGGAAGGCTGTCTTTGACAGCACATGAGGTTTTGCATTCCGGCCCTCAGGCCACCTACTATCCCTGCATTGGGCGTCATCAGAGAGAGCCAACGGCATGAGCCGCATGCAGAAGATCAGCTACGCCGAATTCGGCCATCAATTCATCCATCACGTGGTCACGGCGCGCCGCATCGGACACGAGATCCAGTCCGCCCTGGACTCGACGATTGCCGGCACCATGCGCAAGTTGCCAGCCGACCTGATGGTGGTGGACTACCTGTTCCAGCTTGACGATATCACGGTCGATCCCTTGCTGGATCTGCTGCCCAACATCAGCTTCGTGCTCAAGGTGCTGGGCGACGTCAAGCTGGATGTCACCATCCTCAACCTGCATCTCAAGTTCACCATGGATGTCACCATCAGCGTGCGCATCGACGTGGAAACCTACGCCCCCGTGGTGCTCAAGCTGGTGCCGCACCGCGTGCGCGGCCGTGACATCCGCATCGACATCAACAGCGAGAATCTGCCCAGCAACGTGCTCGACACCCTGATGCTGGTCGAGCCCATCGTGCGTGACCAGATCGTCAAGGAGGTCAATGCGCGCATCGAGGATCCGGCCATCCAGGAGATCTCCACCATCGACGTGCTCAGCCTGGTGAACCAGCTCAAGCCGGGTGTCGAGGAGGCACCGCTGGCGCGTCACGGCAGTGCCGACTTCAGGCCCGATCCGAGCTCCGACACCAATCTGGACGGGTGACCGTTCCGCGTTCTGCGCGACAGGCCGTGGCTGGCTCGATCAATCCGGAAAGCGGTAGGGGTTGGCCAGCGTGGCGTTGTGCTTGAAGCGCTTGTAGGTCCATTGGTACTGCTCCGGGGCCATGCGGATCAGTGCTTCCATGGAGCGGTTCATGGCGGCGGCAGCCACGGCCACGTCGGGATTGCTGACATCGGGGTCAGCCGGCAGGAACTGCATGTCAAAGCCGTCGCCATCGGCGCGGCGGACGCAGCCCATGATGATGACGGCACAGCCGGTCTTGGCGGCCAGCTTGGGCACGATCACCGCGGTGCGCGTCATGATGCCGAAGAATGGCGCTTGCACGCCGCCGGCTTCGGTCGGGGTGTGATCCGGAAGAATCGCTGAAAACCCGCCCTGACGCAGCGCCTTGAAGGTGGCGCGCACGCCGGTTTCATCGGCCGGCACCACGGTGGCCTTGAGGCGGCTGCGGGCCAGGGCGACCAGCGCGTCAACGCCGGGCTGCTTGCCCGGCTTGTACATGATCACCGGTGAGGTGTACTGGTTGACCCAGGCATTCATGAACTCCCAGGTGCCCCAGTGCGGCACGATGCCGATGACGCCGCGCCCGCTGGCCAGTGCATCATGAAACAGCTCGCCGCCATGCACCTCGCGGATCTGCGCGACGCTGTAGTCCGGCGGCATGATCCAGGTCCTGGCGAACTCGAACGCGGTCATGCCGGTGCTGATCATGCTCTTGCGCGCGGTTTCCTCGTGCCAGGCCCCCGTCTTTTCCGGAAAGCACAGTTGCAGGTTGCGCAGCACCACCGGGAAGGGGCCGAGCCCGGGCAGGGCACTGGCGAGCTGGCCCAGCCAGCGCCCGAGGCGCTGCAGAAAGGGCAGTGGCAGGCGACCGAAGAAGCTCAGCAAGGCGATCGACAGGCGATCCTTGAAACTCAGGGCGGGCTGGGACATAGGGCAGAGAACTCGTGACAATCGCGCACAAGGATAGTGCAAGCCCCGGACACGACCAAGCTTTATGCGGCGAACGGCACGGCATCCGGTCGGCTTCGGGTATCATGTCCGGCTTGCTTACTGGAGCCTGCCGATGCCCGCGACAGCCCCCGACTTCATGCAGCCGGTTCTCGACTTTCTCGGCTGCACGACGCCTGAATCCTGGATCCAGGCGGCCCTGACCGATCTGCCGACCTTGCTGCAGGATCACGCCAACTGCGAGAAGAAGGCGGCCAGCACGGCCATGAACATGATGTTCCGCTACAACGATCGCGACCGCCTGCAGGACGAGCTGGCGCAGCTGGCGCGCGAGGAGCTGCTGCACTACGAACAGGTGCGTGACCTGATGCGGCAGCGCGGGCTGGGCTACCGGCCGGTCTCGGCCTCACGCTATGCCGAGGGGCTGCGCCAGCATGTGCGCACCTCGGAGCCGGGGCGTCTGGTCGACCTGATGATCATCGGTGCCTTCGTCGAGGCGCGCTCCTGCGAGCGCTTTGCCGCCATCGCGCCGCATCTGGATGACGAGCTCAAGCGCTTCTACACCTTCCTGCTGCGTTCGGAGTCCCGGCATTTCCAGCATTACCTCGGCCTCGCCGAGACCTATGCCGGCACCTGCATACGTGAGCGCGTCGCATTCTTCCGCGAGGTCGAGCAGGCGCTGATCAGCCAGCCGGATGACGAGATCCGCTTCCACAGCGGTCCGCTAACCCTGACTCCTGTCCGTGCCGGCGCACTCGCGAGCGCGACATGTCCCTGATGCGTTGCCCGCTCTGCCGGGAAACCCTGACACGGGAGCCCAGGCGCTGGTTCTGCGCCACCGGGCACAGCTATGACGTGGCCCGCGAAGGCTATGTCAACCTGTTGCCGGTGCAGCACAAGAAAAGCCGGGATCCCGGCGACACGCCGGACAGCGTGCGTGCGCGCCGGTCCTTTCTGGATGCCGGGCATTACCAGCCCCTGCGTGACCGCGTGCAGGCCATGCTGGCGCCCCTGCAGCCACGCAGCCTGCTCGACATAGGCTGCGGCGAGGGCTACTACACGCAGGCCATGGCGACGGTAGCAGGCGAGGTGACCGGCATTGATATCGCCAAGCCGGCCATCCAGCTGGCGGCACGACGTGTTCCGGCGCTGACCTGGCTGGTGGCCAGCGCGGTGGCGCTGCCACTGGCAGATGCGTCCCAGGATGTGGTGTGCAGCCTGTTCAGCCCGCTGCCGGTGGCGGAAATGCACCGTGTGCTGCGCGAAGGCGGGCATGTGCTGGTGGTGACGCCGGCGCCGGATCACCTCTGGCATGTCCGGGAAGGCCTGTTCGGCGAAGTCAGGGCACATGAGCCGGACAAGTTTCTGCGCGATTTTGCTGATGGTTTCGAGCTGGAGCAGCGCCATGAGCTGCGTGTGCCGTTGCAGCTGACCCGGCAGGCGCTGGTCGATCTGCTGGCGATGACGCCCTATGCCTGGAAGGCGAAAGCGGAGCGCCGGGCCGCCCTGGAAGCCTTGCCCGACGTTGCCACCGAAGCGGCGTTCAGCCTGATGCTGTTTCGCCGCGTCTGAGTTAGCGGAACGAATAGTCGCGCAGTTCAACGCCCTCGGCCGTGGCCCAGGCGATGACGGCAGTGCCTTCGTGCTCGCGCCAATCGCCCAGCACCAGACGCTCGCCCGACATGTCACCGGGCAGCTCGACCTGGTGACGCCCCGGGCGGTGCGTGTGGCCATGGATCAGACGCTCGACGCCTGCCTCTGCCATGACGCGGACGACTTCGTCCGGGGTCACGTCCATGATGTTCTCGGCCTTGTTGCTGTTCGCCATCTGGCTCTTCATGCGCATCATTTCCGCCACCATCAGGCGCTGCTCCAGCGGCTGGCTCAGCATCTGCTGCTGCCAGGCCGGATTGCGCGACTGCGCGCGGAAGGCCATGTAGGCAGCATCCAGCGTGCAGAGCTGGTCGCCATGCATGAGCAGGGTGGGGGTGCCGCAGAGCTCGATGACTTCGGCCTCGGCCATCAGGCGACCGCCGGCACGCTCGGCAAAGCCGGCGCCGAGCAGAAAGTCGCGGTTGCCATGACAGAAGGCCAGGCTGATGCCGCGCGCGCCCACGCTGCGGAAGGTCTCGCAGATGTCGTCCAGATACGGCGTGTGGTGGTCGTCGCCGACCCAGACCTCGAACAGGTCGCCCAGCACGTAGACGGCCTCGCAGTCCGCCGGCAGATCGCGCAGCAGGGCCTTGAGGGCCTCGCTGCACCGCGGCAGGTCGGGCGCGAGATGGACATCGGAGAGCAGCAGGGCGCGCGCCACGGACTTACTCCGCGATCACTTCAGCGGTTTCGATGATCACCGGTGTGCGCGGCACGTCCTGGTGGTAGCCGGCATTGCCGGTGGCCACGCCCTTGATGTCGTTGACCACGTCCATGCCCTCGCTGACCTTGCCGAACACGGCATAGCCCCAGCCCTGAGGGTTCTTGGCGGTGTGGTTGAGGAAGCTGTTGTTGCCGACGTTGATGAAGAACTGCGCGCTGGCCGAATGCGGATCGTTGGTGCGTGCCATGGCAATGCTGCCGATGTCGTTCTTGAGGCCGTTGTCGGCTTCGTTCTGGATCGGTGCCTTGGTCGACTTCTGCTGCATCTTGGCGTCGAAACCGCCGCCCTGGATCATGAAGCCGTCGATGACGCGGTGAAAGATGGTGCCGTTGTAATGGCCGGAGGTCACGTAGTCGACGAAGTTGGCGACGGTCTTCGGTGCCTTCTCGGCATTGAGTTCGAGCACGATACGGCCCTTGTTGGTGTTGAGCGCAACTTTCATGGCGACATTCCTGTGTGGCGAGGGTGATTGGTTGAGCAGCCGAGCAGGCGCACGGTACACTGTTCGATTATTTACTGCCGTACAGACAGCGAGGACAGTACCGTCGTGCTGCTCCCGGGTGGCGACATGATAGGCGGCCGTTTCGCCCTTGTCATGCCACCCCGTCGTCTGCCAGCCCGATGATCGTCGTGACCATGATTGAACCCAGAGACTTTATCCGTACCCGTATCGTTGCTGACCTCGACAGCGGCAAGTGCAGCCAGGTTGTCAGCCGTTTTCCGCCGGAACCCAACGGCTATCTGCACATCGGCCATGCCAAGTCGATCTGCCTGAATTTCGGCGTTGCCCAGGAGGCGGATGGCCTGTGCAATCTGCGTTTTGACGACACCAACCCGGAAAAGGAGTCGCAGGAGTACATCGACGCCATCCAGCGTGACGTGCAATGGCTGGGCTTCAGCTGGGCCGGCGAGGTGCGTTACGCCTCGGCCTATTTCCAGGCCCTGCACGACTTTGCCGTCGAACTGATCACGGCTGGCAAGGCCTATGTCGACTCGCAGACCCCGGAGCAGATCCGCGAAGGTCGCGGCACGCTCACCGAGCCGGGACGCAACTCCCCGTACCGCGAGCGTCCGGTTGCCGAAAACCTGGATCTGTTCGCGCGCATGAAGGCCGGCGAATTCGGTGATGGCGCGCATGTGCTGCGCGCCAAGATCGACATGGCCTCGGGCAACATCAACCTGCGTGACCCCATTCTCTATCGCATCCGTCATGTCGAGCATCACCAGACCGGCAACGCCTGGTGCATCTACCCGATGTACGACTACACGCACCCGATTTCCGATGCCCTCGAAGGCATCACGCATTCGCTGTGCACGCTGGAGTTCGAGGCGCATCGTCCGTTCTATGACTGGCTGCTGGACAACCTGCCGAGCTTGCCGCACCCGCAGCAGATCGAGTTCTCGCGTCTCAACCTGAACTACACGGTGACCAGCAAGCGCAAGCTCAAGCAGCTGGTCGACGAGCAGCTGGTCAGCGGCTGGGACGATCCGCGCATGCCCACCATCGCCGGCATGCGTCGTCGCGGCTACAGCCCGGAGGCGCTGCGCGTGTTCTGCGACAAGGTCGGCATCAGCAAATCGGAAGGCATCAGTGACGTCTCGCTGCTGGAGTTCTGCGTGCGCGAGCAGCTCGAGAACTCGGCGCCCCGCGCCATGGCCGTGCTGCGTCCGCTCAAGGTCACGCTGAGCAACTGGCCGCAGGATCAGGTGCAGGTGCTCACGGCCGCACGCCATCCCACCGTCGATCTCGGTGATCGCGAACTGCCGCTGGCGCGCGAGATCTACATTGATCGTGCCGATTTCGAGGAAGTGCCGCCCAAGGGCTTCAAGCGCCTGGTGCCGGGTGGCGAGGTGCGACTGCGCAATGCCTACGTGATCCGCTGCGATGTCGTGCACAAGAATGCCGACGGCGAGGTCGTGGCGCTGGAGTGCTCGGTTGATCTCGACACCCTGGGCGTGAATCCGCCGGATCGCAAGGTCAAGGGCGTGATCCACTGGGTGTCGGCCGCGCACTCCGTGGTGGCCGAGGTGCGTCTCTACGACCGCCTGTTCCGTGACCCGGCACCGGATCGTGGCGATGCCGACTTCAAGACCTGCATCAATCCCGAGTCGCTGACCGTGATCCGCGAGGCGCGCCTGGAGCCGGCTCTGGCTGCCGCGCAGCAGGGCGAGCGCTTCCAGTTCGAGCGTGAAGGCTACTTTGCCGTCGACAGCGACAGCACGCCTGAGCGCCTGGTGTTCAATCGTACCGTCGGCCTCAAGGACTCCTGGGGCAAGGTCGAGCAGGGCGGTGCAGCCGCGGCCAAGCACGGTGGCCAGGCATGAGCGAGCTGGTCATCTACAACTCGGAGACGCGTCGCAAGGCCGTCTTCGTGCCGCGCCAGGCCGGCGCCGTCAGCATGTATGTCTGCGGCATGACCGTCTATGACTACTGCCACATCGGTCACGCCCGCGTCATGGTGTCCTTCGACATCATCACGCGCTGGTTGCGCGAGAGCGGTTTCAAGGTCACCTATGTCCGCAACATCACCGACATCGACGACAAGATCATCAAGCGCGCCAACGAGAACGGCGAGCCCATCGAGGCGCTGACGGCCCGCTTCATCGCCGCCATGAACGAGGATGCCGCTGCCCTCGGTGCGCTGGCGCCCGATCTCGAGCCCAAGGCCACCGATCATGTCGACGACATCCTGGCCATGGTCGGCACGCTGGTGGACAAGGGACATGCCTATCCGGCGAAGAACGGCGACGTCTATTTCGACGTGTCCAGCTTCCCGCGCTATGGCCGCCTGTCCAACAAGAAGCTCGATGACCTGCAGGCCGGTGCCCGCGTCGAGGTCGACGAGATCAAGAACGACCCCATGGATTTCGTGCTCTGGAAGGCGGCCAAGCCGGGCGAGCCGGCCTGGGCTTCGCCCTGGGGTGGCGGTCGTCCGGGCTGGCACATCGAGTGCTCGGCGATGTCGACCTGCTGCCTCGGCAACAGCTTTGACATCCACGGCGGCGGTGGCGACCTGCTGTTCCCGCACCACGAGAACGAGATCGCGCAAAGCGAGGCAGCCACGGGCGAGACCTACGTCAACACCTGGATGCACGTCGGTTTCGTGCAGGTGAACTCGGAGAAGATGTCGAAGTCGCTCAACAACTTCTTCACCATCCGCGAAGTGCTCAAGCTCTACCACCCGGAAGTGCTGCGCTATTTCATTGCCGGCAGCCACTACCGCAGCCCGCTGAACTATTCCGATGCCGCGCTGGATCAGGCGAAGCAGGTGCTGGAGCGCTTCTACACCACGCTGGGCGCCTTCGTGAACGCGACAGCCGGAGAGCCGGCCGCTGCCGGGGAATACCAGGCACGCTTCGCGTCGGCCATGAACGATGACTTCAACACCCCCGAAGCCATCGCCGTGCTGCACGAGCTGGTGCGCGAGGCCAATCGCTGCGACAAGGCCGGTGATGCCGCCGGCGCCAGCCAGCACGCCAACCTGCTCAAGCGCCTGGCCGGCCTGATCGGTCTGCTGCAGCATGATGCCGAGGCTTTCCGCCAGGCGGGTGCCGGTGATGCCGGCTTCATTGCCGAGGTCGAGGCGCTGGTGGCCGAGATCGTGGCCGTGCGCCAGGCCAAGAACTTCCAGCGCTCTGACGAGATCCGTGACCAGCTCAAGGCCATGGGCGTGATCGTCGAGTTCTCGCGCGAGGGCGTGCGCTGGCGCAAGGCCGACTGAGTCCGGGCGGCGGGAAGCCAATGCTGCTATGATGTGATCGCGGCGATCCACGCTACCGGTCACTTCCCGCCGCTCTCCATGGACATACTGTTAATTCTCCTGCTGATTGCCTGCAATGGCGTGTTCGCCATGTCAGAAATCTCTGTCGTGTCCTCGCGACGCATTCGCCTCCAGCAACTCGCCGAAAACGGTCACAAGGGCGCCAAGGCGGCCCTCAAGCTGGCGGACAACCCGACCTTCTTCCTGTCCACCGTGCAGATCGGCATCACCCTCATCGGGGTCATGAGCGGTGCGCTGGGCGAGGGCGCCATCACGGAGCGCCTGATTCCGGTGTTCCAGTCCGTGCCGCTGATTGCCGACTATGCCAAGCCGCTGGCCACTGCCTGCATGGTCATCGGCATCACCTATTTCTCGCTGATCATCGGTGAGCTGGTGCCCAAGCGTCTGGGCATGCAGTCCCCCGAGCGCATTGCCACCATCGTGGCGCCGCTGATGAGCGCGGTTCTGCTGCTGACCCATCCTGTGGTGCGTTTCCTGAGCTGGTCCACCGAGCGCGTGCTTGACCTGCTGGGCGCCAAGCGCGTCAACGAGCCGCCCATCACCGAGGAAGAGATCAAGGTGCTGATGGCGGAAGGGGCCGAGGCGGGCGTGTTCGAACACGCCGAGCGTGAACTGGTGGCCAACGTCTTCCGCATGGACGACTGGAACCTCAGCCTGATCATGACCACGCGGCCTGACATTGCCTGGCTGGACCTTGACGAGGACATCGCGACCCAGCGCAGCATGCTGTCGGGCACGCCGTACACTTATCTGCCGGTGTGTCGTGGCAGCGAGGACAAGATTCTCGGCGTGCTGTCACTGCCGGTCCTGCTGCAGCGCCAGCTGCTGGGCGAAGCCTGGGACATCGAGGCGTTGCTCAAGCCGGTGCTGTTCGCGCCCATCGGCCTGTCACCGCTGGCCTTGCTCGACCTGTTCCGCGAGCGCCGCGAACACCTGGCGCTGGTGGTCGATGAGTACGGAGAAGTGCAGGGCCTGGTGACCCTGACCGACGTGCTGGAAGCCATGGTCGGCGAGATGCCGGGCAATGTCAGCGACAACGATCCCGATGTGGTGCATCGCGAGGACGGCTCCTGGCTGCTCGACGGCGCCTTGTCCATCGAGCGCTTCCGCGACCTGTTCCCGCTCGAGTGCGAAGACCTCGAGGCCAGCCGCGACTTCCAGACCCTGGCCGGCCTGATCCTGTTCGAGCTTGGCAGCATCCCGCGCACGGGCGAGGTGATGAGCTGGCAGAGCCTGCGCATGGAGATCGTCGACATGGACGGCATGCGGATTGACAAGGTGCTGGTCAGTCGGCCCGGGCGCAACGAGCACTAAGTGAAATCCTCAGAGGGGGCGGGGAGCGCGGAAAACACGCCGTGAACCCGTCCCTGGGGGCTCGCGCACGCCATCCATGGCGTGCGACGGTTTTCAACGAACCCCACCCCCTTTCCGCCAACCATGCAGTCGACGGGAACCGCAGGACCGATCAGCCCAGCTGGCGTTCGGCGGCTTCCACGGTCTGTGCCATCAGGGTGGCAATGGTCATAGGACCGACACCGCCAGGCACCGGCGTCCACGCGCTGACGCGATCGGTCAGCGGCTTGAGCTGGATGTCGCCGACGCCGCCCGGGTGATAGCCGGCATCGACCACCACGGCGCCATCCTTGATCCAGTCGGCCTGGATGAACTCCGGGCGTCCTACCGCGCCAACCACGATATCCGCCTGCTTCACCAGTTCCGGCAGATTGCGTGTCTTCGAATGACAGATGGTCACCGTGCAGTCGGCAGCCAGCAGCATCAGTGCCATGGGCTTGCCGAGGATGGCGCTGCGCCCGACCACCACGGCGTGCTTGCCGGCCAGTTCGACACCGTAGCTGCGCAGCAGGGTCATGATGCCGGCCGGCGTGGCCGAGCCGTAGGCGCGCTCGCCCATGCTCATGCGGCCGAAGCCCAGGCAGGTAACGCCGTCCACATCCTTTTCCAGCGCGATGGCATCGAAGCAGGCGCGTTCGTCGATCTGCGCCGGCACCGGGTGCTGCAGAAGAATGCCGTGCACATCCGGGTTGGCATTGAGCTTGCCGATCTCGGCGAGCAGCTGCTCGGTCGTGGTCGAGGCGGGCAGTTCGAGACGGATCGAGTCCATGCCCGTGCGCTGGCAGGCCTTGCCCTTCATGGTGACATAGGTTGCCGAGGCGGGATCGTCACCGACCAGGATGGTCGCGAGGATGGGCGTGCGACCGCTTTTCTCCGTGATGACGGCCACGCGTGTGGCGAGGTCGGCTTCAATCTTCAGGGACAGGGCTTTGCCATCAAGCAGCAGGGCGGTCATGCGGACTCCGGGGGCGGGCAGGCGGGAATGGCGCGCATTTTCGCATGCCCGGCTGCAGCTGTCAGTCCCGGCTGCGGATCATGACAATGCCGAAACTTTCGACATTCGCGCGGGCATGTTCAATTATCCTGTTGACGCCTTTCTGCCTCCTCCGTAATATCCGCCCCGCGATGAGGAAAGCCGATTCGGCAGTTGATCTGCAGAATTCGGGGTATAGCGCAGTCCGGTAGCGCGCCTGCTTTGGGAGCAGGATGTCGGGGGTTCGAATCCCTCTACCCCGACCACCGATCCCAGGCAGAAACAGCGTTAAATGCGCTCGTAGCTCAGCTGGATAGAGCATCGGCCTTCTAAGCCGAGGGTCGCAGGTTCGAGCCCTGCCGGGCGCGCCATCCCTCATGGCATAGTTGTGGTGGCCGTAGCTCAGTTGGTAGAGTCCCGGATTGTGATTCCGGCTGTCGTGGGTTCGAGTCCCATCGGCCACCCCATAACCCCTCCTTCAGGCAGGGCGGCGCAAGCCGGAAGCATGAATACATCGGGTCGTTAGCTCAGTTGGTAGAGCAGTGGACTCTTAATCCATTGGTCGAAGGTTCGAATCCTTCACGACCCACCAACTACCGCTCTGCAGCGCAGAGCACGAAAGGCGCCGTCAGGCGCCTTTTTCTTTTCTGCGCCGGTTTTCCGGCGGCCTTTCATTCTCTCCGGCTTTCTCTATAATCCTGTGCCTTGCTTTCCGGACGGATCGCTGCCGCCACCGGCACGAGCACTGTTTTTCCTGCCGGAAGCCACTTTTCTCTGCAGTCCCGAGGGACTCCACCAAAGCCGTTGAGGTTGTCATGCAAGTCACCGTTGAAACCGTCTCCACGCTGGAGCGTCGCGTCAAGGTTGTGGTTCCGGCCGCCAAGATTGATCAGGACGTCAGCGCGCGTGTCGCCAAGGCTGCCCGCACTGTTCGCATGGACGGCTTCCGTCCCGGCAAGGTGCCGCTGTCGCTGGTGCAGAAGCGCTTCGGCGAGTCCATCCGCCAGGAAGCCCTGGGCGAGATCATCCGTGACAGCTTCTACGAGGCCGTGACCCAGCAGAGCCTGAACCCGGCCGGTTTCCCGAGCATCGAGGAAGTCAGCGACAAGGCCGGCGAAGACCTGAGCTTCACCGCGCTGGTCGAGGTCTACCCGGAGATCCAGCTGGCCAGCTTCGCTGACATCAGCGTCGAGCGTCCGGTGGTCGAGATCACCGATGCCGACATCGACGAGATGATCGAAAGCCTGCGCAAGCAGCGCGCCACCTTCAGCGCAAGCGCTGACGCGGCCGCTGACGGCGACAAGGTCACCATCGACTTCGCCGGCAGCATCGATGGCGAAGCCTTTGACGGCGGCAGCGCCAAGGGCACCGAGCTGGTGCTGGGCTCCGGCCGCATGATTCCCGGCTTCGAGACCGGCATCGTCGGCATGAAGGCGGGTGAAGAGAAGGACATCAACGTGACCTTCCCGAGCGATTACCAGGCCGAGCACCTGCGCGACAAGGCCGCCGTCTTCAAGATCACCTGCCACGCGGTGCAGAAGCAGCAGCTGCCGGACGTGGATGCCGAGTTCCTGAAGGCGTTCGGTGTCACCGAAGGCGGTCTGGAGAAGTTCCGCGAGGACGTGCGCAAGAACATGACGCGCGAGCTCAACCAGGCCGTGAAGAACAAGGTCAAGGCCCAGGTCATGGACGGTCTGCTGGCCAGCCATGAGGTTGCCGTGCCCAAGGCACTGGTCGCCAACGAGATCAATCGTCAGCGTCAGGCCATGTTCCAGCAGTTCGGCGGTGGCGCCAAGCTGGACCCGAAGATGCTGCCGGACGAGCTCTTCGCTGAACAGGCGTCGCGTTCGGTGAGCCTGGGCCTGCTGATCAGCCAGATCATCAAGGACCAGAACCTGAGCGTGGATGCCGACCGCGTCAAGGCCGTCATCAGCGAAGTCGCCGAGTCCTACGAGACCCCGGAAGAAGTGGTGAACTACTACTACGGCAACCGTGACCAGCTCGCCCAGGTCGAGGCCATGGTGCTCGAAGACCAGGTCGTCGATGCCGTGCTGGCTGCTGCAAAAGTGGTCGATCAGGCTGCCCGCTACCTCGACGTGGTGCGTTCCGCGCGTCAATAAGCCCCTCGAGAGCCGTGCGTGGCCTTGACCGCGCACGGCAATCGCGCTGACACTCCCAGTCATCTATCGGCTGGGCGTGGCAGTTTCACGACAGCTGTTGGTTAATGTTCCTATCACCGGCCATGCCGGTGTTGACTGGCAGGATGTCCCATGAAGTTTGATTTCCCGGCTACGCCTTCCGCTGCTTCCTTCGACCCGCAAAACCTGGGTCTGGTGCCCATGGTCGTCGAGCAGTCCGCGCGTGGCGAACGTGCGTTCGACATCTATTCCCGTCTCCTGCAGGAGCGCGTCATTTTCCTGGTCGGTCCGGTCGAGGACCACATGGCCAACCTGGTGGTGGCGCAGCTGCTGTTCCTCGAGTCGGTGAATCCGGACAAGGACATCCACATCTACATCAATTCCCCGGGCGGTTCGGTCACGGCCGGTCTGGCGATCTACGACACCATGCGCTTCATCAAGCCCGACGTGTCCACGATCTGCATCGGCCAGGCGGCGTCCATGGGTGCCTTCCTGCTGTCGGCCGGCGCCAAGGGCAAGCGCTACTGCCTGCCCAATTCGCGCGTGATGATTCACCAGCCGCTGGGCGGCTTCCAGGGCCAGGCCTCGGACATCGCCATCCACGCCCAGGAAATTCTCAAGATCAAGGCGCTGCTCAATCAGCTGCTCGCCGACCATACCGGTCAGCCCATCGAGCGCATCGAGCGTGATACGGATCGTGACAACTTCCTCACCGCGCAGGATGCGCAGGCCTACGGTCTCATTGACCAGGTCCTGACCCAGCGTCCGTGACGCCCTTCAAGGCACGAGAACAAGAACATGACGGAAGAAAAGCGGGGCGGAGACAGCAAGCTGCTGTTCTGCTCCTTCTGCGGCAAGAGTCAGCACGAGGTTCGCAAGCTCATTGCGGGCCCGTCGGTGTACATCTGCGACGAGTGCGTTGATCTCTGCAACGACATCATCCGCGAGGAAGTGCAGGACAAGGTCGACGACAAGTCGGCCGACCGCCTGCCGACGCCGCGCGAACTGAAGTCCACGCTCGATGACTATGTCATCGGCCAGGACCAGGCCAAGCGCGTGCTCGCGGTGGCCGTGTACAACCATTACAAGCGCCTGCGTGCCGGCATGAAGAAGGCCCAGGGCGGCCGTCAGGGTGCCGATGTCGAGCTCTCCAAGAGCAACATCCTGCTCATCGGCCCTACCGGTTCGGGCAAGACGCTGCTGGCCGAGACGCTGGCGCGTCTGCTCAACGTGCCCTTCACCATCGCCGACGCGACCACGCTGACGGAAGCCGGCTACGTCGGCGAGGATGTCGAGAACATCATCCAGAAGCTGCTGCAGAAATGCGACTACGACGTCGAGAAGGCGCAGACCGGCATCGTCTACATCGACGAGATCGACAAGATCTCGCGCAAGAGCGACAACCCGTCGATCACCCGCGATGTCTCCGGTGAGGGCGTGCAGCAGGCGCTGCTCAAGCTCATCGAGGGCACGGTCGCCAGCGTGCCGCCGCAGGGTGGCCGCAAGCACCCGCAGCAGGAGTTCCTGCAGGTCGACACCTCGAACATCCTGTTCATTGTCGGTGGCGCCTTTGCCGGCCTCGACAAGGTCATCCAGCAGCGTTCCGAGCCGGGTGGCATCGGCTTCAATGCCGCCGTGAAGAGCAAGGACAAGACACCGAGCACGGGCGAGCTGTTTCAGACCGTGCAGCCCGAGGATCTGGTCAAGTTCGGCCTCATCCCCGAGTTTGTCGGCCGTCTGCCGGTGATCGCGACCTTGACCGAGCTCAACGAGGCGGCTCTGGTGCAGATTCTCACCGAGCCCAAGAACGCGCTCACCAAGCAGTACGGCAAGCTCTTCGAGATGGAAGGCGCCACCCTGGAGTTCCGTCCCGAGGCGCTGAGATCGGTTGCCGCCAAGGCGCTGGAGCGCAAGACCGGCGCCCGCGGCCTGCGTTCCATCCTCGAAGGCATTCTGCTTGGCACCATGTACGAGCTGCCGTCGCTGGAAGGCGTCAGCAAGGTGGTGATTGACGAGAAGGTGGTGCTGGGCGAAAGCGAGCCGCTGCTGGTCTACGACAACCCGGAAACCGCGCGCGCCATGCCGGAGTGATGCCGGTTTGCCGGAGATGACGGAAAAGGGGCTCAGGCCCCTTTTTTGTTGCCTTTTCGAGCAATCTCGTCTGTCAGTGCTTGTATTCCTGCAGACGCTCCCCCACAACATGATAATCATCACGTCTGGATCGTCGCCTTGATCCCCGGAGCATCATCATGACCGACACCCTTCAACTTCCGCTGTTGCCGTTGCGTGATGTCGTCATTTATCCGCACATGGTGATTCCGCTCTTTGTCGGCCGCGAACGCTCGATTGCCGCGCTGGACCAGGCCATGGCCAGTGACAAGCTGATCTTCCTGGTGTCGCAGCGCGATGCCGCCGAGGATGACCCGCGCCAGGACGGTCTCTACCAGATCGGCACGGTGGCGCAGGTGCTGCAGTTGCTGCGTCTGCCCGATGGCACGGTCAAGGTGCTGGTCGAGGGGCTGCGCCGTGTTTCGCTCAGCGAGGTGCAGGAGGCCGGGCCGTATCTGAGTGCCGTGGTCGCGGAGATCCCGCTCGAGCAGCTCAGCAAGGCCGAGGCCGAGGTGCTGGCACGTACGCTGCTGAACCAGTTCGACCAGTACGTGAAGCTGTCCAAGAAGGTGGCCAACGAGGTGCTGACCTCGGTGTCCGGTATCGAGGATCCGTTCCGCCTGGCCGACACCATTGCCGCGCACCTGTCGCTGCGCCTGGAGGAAAAGCAGGCCATTCTCGACGTGCTGCCGATCCAGGCCCGTATCGAGCACCTGATGGCGCTGATGGAGTCGGAGATCGACATCCTCAAGGTCGAGAAGCGCATCCGCGGGCGCGTCAAGAAGCAGATGGAGCGCAGCCAGCGCGAGTATTACCTGAACGAGCAGATGAAGGCGATCCAGAAGGAGCTCGGCGATCTCGGCGAAGGCGAGGAAAACGAGCTGTCCGAGATCGAGCAGCGCATGGCCGAGGCCGGCCTGCCGGTCGAGGCGCGCAAGAAGCTCGAGGCCGAGCTGCGCAAGCTGCGCCAGATGTCGCCGATGTCGGCCGAGGCCACGGTGGTGCGCAGCTACATCGACTGGATGCTGGGCGTGCCCTGGAAGAAGCGCAGCCGCGTGCGCATCGATCTGAAGAAAGCACGCGAGATCCTCGATGCCGACCACTTCGGACTGGATGAGGTCAAGGACCGCATTCTTGAATACCTTGCTGTGCAGTCGCGCGTGAAGAAGCTCAACGGTGCCGTGCTCTGCCTGGTCGGCCCGCCCGGTGTCGGCAAGACCTCGCTGGGCCAGTCGATTGCCAAGGCCACCAATCGCCAGTTCGTGCGCATGGCGCTCGGCGGCGTGCGTGACGAGGCCGAGATTCGCGGTCATCGCCGCACCTACATCGGCTCCATGCCGGGCAAGCTGATCCAGAAGCTGTCCAAGGTCGGCGTGCGCAACCCGCTGTTCCTGCTCGACGAGATCGACAAGATGGCCTCGGACATGCGCGGCGACCCGTCGTCGGCACTGCTCGAGGTGCTGGATCCGGAACAGAACAAGGCCTTCAACGACCACTACCTGGAGGTCGACTACGACCTGTCGGAAGTGATGTTCCTGTGCACTGCCAACTCCATGGACATTCCGGCGCCGTTGCTGGACCGCATGGAGATTATCCGTCTGCCTGGCTACACCGAGGACGAGAAGGTTGCCATCGCGCGTCAGTACCTGATTCCCAAGCAGCTTGAAGCCAGCGGCCTGAAAGCTGACGAGCTGACGCTGACCGAAGCGGCCTGCCGTGACATCGTGCGCTACTACACCCGCGAGGCCGGTGTGCGCGGTCTTGATCGCGAGATCGCCAAGGCCTGCCGCAAGGTGGTCAAGGAAGTGGTCATGGGTACGCGTGCCGGTGCGTTGACCATCGACAGCGACAACCTCGAGAACTATCTGGGCGTGCGCAAGCACAGCTTTGGCAAGGCCGAGGCCGAGGATCAGGTGGGTCAGGTCACCGGTCTGGCCTGGACCTCGGTGGGTGGCGAGCTGCTCACCATCGAGGCCATCTCGGTACCGGGCAAGGGCGCCACGGTGATGACCGGCTCGCTGGGCGACGTCATGCAGGAGTCCATCCGCGCCGCCATGACGGTGGTGCGTTCGCGTTCGCAGACACTGGGACTGGCGCCGGACACCTGGGAGAAGCGCGACCTGCACATCCACATGCCCGAGGGCGCCACGCCCAAGGACGGCCCCAGCGCCGGCATCGGCATGTGCACGGCGCTGGCCTCGGTGCTGACCGGCATTCCGGTGCGTGCCGATGTCGCCATGACCGGCGAGATCACCTTGCGCGGTCAGGTGCTGCCCATCGGCGGTCTCAAGGAGAAGCTGCTGGCGGCGCATCGCGGAGGCGTGCGCATCGTGCTCATTCCCGAGGAGAACGCCCGTGACCTCAAGGAGATCCCCGACAACGTCAAGGCGTCGCTGGACATCCGCACGGTGAAATGGATTGACGAGGTCCTGGCCATTGCCCTGACGCGCGCGCCGCAGGCGCTCAGCGAGGAGGCCTATGCCGAGGGTCTGGCCCGCGTGGAAAAGCGTGAACTGCCGAGCACGAGCCATCATTGACGGGGCTCGTTGCCACTTTTTTCACCTTATGAGGCCAAATGTCCGACTTTTGCTTGACCCTTCGCGAGAGGGCGATTTATAAATCGGTTCACCTCGGCGACGGCGTGTTCGTCGACAAAGAACAACACCTAACAACACGAATATCCATAGGGGACTACTGTGAACAAGTCTGAACTCATCGACGCCATTGCCGAATCTGCCAACCTGACCAAGGCAGATGCCGGCCGTGCGCTGGATGCTGCCGTGGCCGCAATCACCGGCGCCCTCAAGGGTGGCGATGCCGTGACCCTGGTTGGCTTCGGCACCTTCGCCGTCAAGGAACGCGCTGCCCGTACCGGCCGCAATCCGCAGACCGGCAAGGAAATCAAGATCAAGGCGTCGAAGACGCCGTCCTTCAAGGCTGGCAAGGGCCTGAAGGATGCCGTCAACAGCTGATGGCGTCAGCCGTTGGATGATGTGAGGCATTCAGAAAGCGCGCCCATCCCGGCGCGCTTTTTTTTCGGCGGACAGGGCGTCCTCCGGTTCATGAACAGTGGTTGAAAGGGTTTATGCAAGCGTTTCGTGAGATGGTGCGTGGTTGGCTGGGAAAGACGTTGCTGGCGCTGCTGGCGATTCCCTTCGTGTTTGTCGGTCTGGAGTCCTACTTCGGCAGCAGCGGTGATCCCGAGGTGGCCTCGGTCAATGGCACCGCGATCTCGAAGTCGCTGCTGGACCGCGCCGTGGACAATCAGCGTCAGCAGCTGCTGGCGCGCATGGGCGAGGGCGCCACGCTGACGCCCGAGCAGCAGTCCGAGTTGCGCAACCGCGTGCTCGACAACCTGATCGAGCGCGAGCTGCTGCTGGGTTCTGCCGAGGGAGCAGGCTATCGGGTGTCCGAACAGACGCTGCAGAAGCTTATCCGCGACACCCCGACCTTCCAGGCCGATGGCAAGTTCTCGCCCGAGCGCTATGCCCAGGTGCTGTCGCAGATCGGCGAAAGCCCGAGCACCTTCCCGGAGCGTGCGCGTCAGGAAATCCTCGCCGCCCAGCGCGTTGGAGGCTGGCTGCAAAGCGCGTTCATCACGTCTGCCGAGCTCGACATGCTGGCGCGTCTCGACAACCAGCAACGTGATGTCGAGTACGTGGTGGTGCCGGCCGAGCGTTTCCTCGCCACGGTTGCCGTGACGCCGGCCGAGATCGATGCCTATTACCGCAAGGAGGCTCGCCGCTTCACCTTGCCGGAACAGGTCAGCGTCGCCTACATCCAGCTGGCTCGTGATCGCTTCGTCAAGGAGGCGGCATCGGCAGTCACCGAGGACGCGATCAAAGCGCGTTACGAGGAGCGCCTGAAGGCGCTGGCAGCGGGTGAGGAGCGTCAGGCCTCGCACATCCTGATCACGGTCAGCGACAAGGTCAGTGATGCCCAGGCCAAGGCCAAGGCCGATGCACTGGCCAGGCAGGTGGCCGAGGGTGCCGACTTTGCCGCGCTGGCCAAGGCCAACTCGCAGGATCCGGGCTCCGCCGCCACGGGTGGTGACCTCGGCTATGCCGGCAAGGGCATGTTCGTGCCGGAGTTCGAGCAGGCCCTGTTTGCGCTCAAGCAGGCTGGCGATGTGTCGCCGGTCATCAAGACACCGTTCGGCTATCACCTGATCAAGCTCACCGACATTCGTGCCTCTGCCGCCCCCAGCCTGGCCAGCCTGCGTGGCGAGCTCGAGAACGAGGTGCGCCAGGCACGTGCTGACGAGCTCTACGGTCAGGCCGTGGAAAAGGTCGATGCCCTGGTCTACGAGGCAGCTGATCTGCAGGAACCGGCAGCCAGTGCCGGTGCAGCCATCCAGACCACGCCGCTGTTCACGCGTCAGGGCAGCGACGGACTTGCCGGAGAGCGCAAGGTGATCGAGGCTGCCTTCAGTGATGATGTGCTGCTCGAGGGCAAGAACTCCGGTGGCATCACGCTCGCGGATGGCAGCACGGTGTGGCTGCGCGTGGCGAAGCATGAGAAGGAACGTCGCGTGCCGCTGGCGGAAGTCACCGAGGTCATCACCGGCAAGCTCAAGCAGGACAAGGCAGTGGCTGAGGCCCGCAAGCTTGCTGAGACCATGGTCAAGACTGCCGGCAAGGACGGTCTGGCAGCGGCGGCAGCAGCGCAGGGGCTGCGCGTGGCTGCGCAGGCCGGCATCACGCGTCGTACCGAGATGCCGTCGCAGGAGCTGCTGCGTGACATCTTCCGGGCGCCGCATCCGGTCAATGGCAAGCCGCAGGCGACCGTGGTCGGCCTAGGCGCGGGTGGTGCTGCCGTGGTGGCGGTCACTGCCGTCAAGCCGGGTGCCGTCTTTGCCGGCAACGAGCGTCTCAGCACGCAGTCCATGGTGGCCGAGAATCGTGGCCAGCAGGAGCTGCAGGACATGCTGGCATGGCTGCGTGCCGAGGCCGATGTCGAGAAAACCGCCGTATCAGCTGACCAGTAAGCGTTTCCGCAGTGAGGCTTCCGGGTGCGCCGCAGGCGTGACCGGAATGAAAAAAACCGTGCCTGGCACGGTTTTTTTTCGTCGTCACGCCAGCGTTTGCCGGCAGCCGGTGTTTACTGACTGAGTGCGTTCAGGTCCGGCATGGCCACGGTGTTGAAGCCGCCGTCCACGTAGAGAATCTCGCCGGAGATGCCCGACGCCAGGTCCGAGCACAGGAAGGCGGCGGCATTGCCGACTTCCTCGATGGTGACGTTGCGGCGCAGCGGCGTTGCTGCCTCGTTGTAGGACAGCATCTTGCGGAAGTCCTTGATGCCGCTGGCAGCCAGGGTACGGATCGGGCCGGCGGAGATGCCGTTGACCCGGACGCCTTCGGGGCCGAGGCTGGCCGACAGATAGCGCACGTTGGCTTCCAGCGAGGCCTTGGCCAGGCCCATGACGTTGTAGTTCGGCACCACGCGCTCGGCACCCAGGTAGGTCAGGGTCAGGAGGCTGCCGTTACGGCCCAGCATCAGCGGCTTGGCAGCCTGGGCGAGGGCGCCGAAGCTGAACGAGCTGATGTCATGGGCGATGCGGAAACCCTCGCGGGTGGTCACGTCGACGTAGTTGCCTTCCAGCTCATGGCCCGGCGCATAGCCCACCGAGTGCACCAGCACGTCGAGGCCGTCCCAGTGCCGGCCGAGATCGACGAAGACCTGGCGGATTTCGTCGTCGGAGGCGACATCACAGGGGAAGGTGAGGGTGGAGTCGAACTGGGCAGCGAACTCCTCGACGCGCTTGCGCAGCTTCTCGTTCTGGTAGGTGAATGCAAGTTCGGCGCCTTCACGATGCATGGCCTGCGCAATGCCATATGCGATCGACAGCTTGCTGGCGATGCCCACGATCAGCACGCGTTTGCCGGTCATCATGCCCATGTCGGACTCCTTTCTGGAACAGTTCTGGTGGGGGTGTGGTAGTCGCCAGTCCGGCAACAGCAGGCCCGAGTATAGGACGAAACCTCGTCAGGCGAGGAGGGCCTGCCATGCCCGGACGGCAAAGTGTCAGTCCCGGCGAGCGGAAAGCAGGGCACGGGTATAGGCGTGCTGCGGTCTGGCGAAAAGCTGGGCCGTGGCGGCCTGCTCGACGATGCGTCCCTTGTGCAGCACCAGGACGCGCTGGCAGACAGCGCGTATGACATCGAGATCATGGCTGATGAGCAGGTAGCTGAGGCCGGAGCGGGCGCGGATCTGGTTGAGCAGGGCGATGATGTCGCCTTGCGTGCGTCTGTCCAGGGCCGAGGTCGGCTCGTCCAGCACCAGCAGCGAGGGCTTCAGGATCAGGGCGCGTGCGAGGGCAATGCGCTGGCGCTGTCCGCCGGAGAACTCATGCGGGTAGCGGTGCCTGGCGGATGCATCGATCTGAACTTCGTTGAGGGCTGCCACGACCGCGGCATCCCGTTCGGCGGCCGTCATGCCGTGCTGATGCGCGAGCAGACCTTCGGCGATGATGTCGGCCACGGTCAGGCGCGGGCTGAAGCTGCTGTAAGGGTCCTGGAACACCATCTGCAGATGCTTGCGCTGCTGGCGCAGGGGTTCGCCCTGCAGGCTCAGCCAGTCAAGGTCGCGAAAGCGCACCGAGCCGGAGGCCTGGGTCAGCCGCATGAGCGCGTTGGCCAGGCTGGATTTTCCGGAGCCGGACTCGCCGACGATGCCGAGTGCTTCGCCGGCACGCAGGGTCAGGCCGACCTGGCTGACGGCGTCCTGCCATTCGCTGACCCGGCCCCACCAGGTGGTCTTGCGCGGGAAGCGCACATCAAGACGGCTCACGGTGAGCAGGGGCTGGCCTTCGCTGGCGGAATCCGGCGGCGTGGTCGCGAATGGCGCCAGCAGGGTGCGCGTGTAGTCATGGCACGGGTGTTCAAAGACCTCGGCGGTGGCTCCTGACTCGACCACGGTGCCGGCGCGAAGCACCATGACGCGGTCGGCATAGCGCCGTACCTGAGGCAGGTCATGGCTGATGTGCAGCACGGCGAGGCCGCGACGCTTCTGCAGCGTCTTGATCAGGTCAAGGATCTGGATCTGCAGGATGGCATCGAGCGCCGTGGTGGGCTCGTCGGCAATCAGCAGGCGCGGCTGGTTGGCCAGTGCCATGGCGATCACCACGCGCTGGCGCTGACCGCCCGAGAGCTCGTGCGGCCAGGCGAGCAGGCGCCGCTGCGGGTCGCTGATGCCGACTTCGCGCAGCAGCTGCACGGCCTGTCTTTCGGCAAGTGCATGCGATACCGGTTGATGCAGCTGGATGGCCTCGACCAGCTGACGACCGATGCGGTGCAGGGGGTTGAGCGCGGTCAGCGGCTCCTGGAACACCATGCCGATGTCGCCGCCGCGCAGACGTTGCCGGCGCGTGGCATTCATCTCACGCAGCAGCTGGCCCTGCCAGCGAATGTCACCGTCCGCGTGCAGCGAGCGCGGCAACAGGTCCAGGCAGGACAGCGCGGTCAGCGACTTGCCGGATCCGGACTCGCCGACCAGTGTCAGCCATTCGCCGCCGGTCAGGGTCAGCGACAGGTCATGCACCAGTGCTGCACCATCGCGGCTGCGGATGGCAAGTCCGTCGATGCTGAGCAGTGCCGACGGCTTATTCGACATGGCGGGGGTCGAAGGCATCGCGCAGTCCTTCTCCGATGAAGACCAGCAGGGTGAGCAGCAGGGACAGGCTGAAGAAGGCGGTGAGGCCCAGCCAGGGCGCCTGCAGGTTGTTCTTGCCTTGGGCGATGAGCTCGCCCAGCGAGGCCGAGCCTGGCGGCAGGCCGAAGCCGAGGAAATCCAGCGAGGTCAGCATGCCGATGGCGCTGGTGAAGATGAACGGCAGCAGGGTGACGGTGGCAACCATGGCGTTGGGCAGCACATGACGCCAGACCAGCACCATGGGGCGCACGCCGAGGGCACGGGCGGCGCGCACGTAGTCGAGCTGACGCGTGCGCAGGAACTCGGCGCGCACCAGCCCGCTCAGATCGGTCCAGCTGAACAGGGCCAGCAATGCCAGCAGCCACCAGAAGTTCGGTGTCACCAGGCTGGACAGGATGATGAGCATGAACAGCACCGGCAGGCCCGACCAGATCTCGATGAAGCGCTGGCCGGCGAGATCGACCCAGCCGCCAAGATAGCCCTGCACGGCCCCGGTGCCGACGCCGAGGACCACCGTCGCCAGCGTCAGCAGGGTGGCGAAGGCGAGCGAGGTGCGGATGCCGTAGATCAGCCGTGCCAGCACGTCGCGGCCCTGGTCATCGGTGCCCAGCCAGTTGTCCGCCGAGGGCGGTGACGGCGCCGGTTCGCTGCGCTCCAGGTGGATGGTTTCGGCATGGAAGCGGATCACCGGCCACAGCATCCAGCCCTCGGCCTCGATCAGCGCCTGCACGGCCGGGTCACGGTACACGGTGGCGGTGTCGAACTCGCCGCCGAAGCGGGTTTCCGGCACCTCTTCCAGCAGAGGCAGGATGAGCTCGCCCTGGTAGCGCACCAGCAGGGGCTTGTCGTTGGCAATCAGGTCGGCGCCCAGGGTGATGACCACTAGCACGGCGAACAGCCACAGTGACCACCAGGCACGGCGGTTGGCGCGGAACTGCGCGAAGCGGCGACGTGTCAGCGGTGAGAAGGTCGGCTTCGTCATGTCGCGGCCCTGGCGAAGTCGATGCGCGGATCGACGAGGCGATAGCAGAGGTCGCCGATGAGGCGAAGCAGCAGGCTCAGCAGGGTGAACAGGAACAGCGTGCCGAAGATCACCGGATAGTCGCGGTTGATCACCGACTCGTAGCTGAGCAGACCGAGGCCATCGAGGTTGAAGATGATCTCGATCAGGAAGGTGCCGGTGAAGAGAATGCCGAACAGTGTCGCCGGCAGGCCCGCGATGAGGATCAGCATGGCATTGCGGAACACGTGCCCGAGCAGCACGCGACGCTCGCTGGCACCCTTGGCGCGCGCGGTCAGCACATACTGCTTGCCGAGCTCCTCGAGGAAGCTGTTGCGGGTGAACAGGGTCAGCGTGGCCAGCCCGCCCAGGGTCAGGCAGATCGTCGGCATCACCAGGTGTGCCGCGTAGTCCTTGACCTTGCCCCAGGCGTCGAGGGTATCGAAGTGGTCGGACACCAGTCCCTGCATGGGCAGGATCTGCCAGTAGCTGCCGCCGGCGAACAGGATGATGAGCAGGATGGCGAACAGGAAGCCGGGGATCGCGTAGGCAACGATGATGACGCCGCTGGTCCAGACGTCGAAGCGGCTGCCCGGGTAGCGCGCCTTGCGTATGCCCAGCGGAATCGCGATCAGGTAGATGAGCAGCGTGCTCCACAGGCCCAGCGACAGCGATACCGGCAGCTTCTCGATGATCAGGTCGAAGACGTCAATGTCGCGATAGAAGCTCTGGCCCAGATCCAGTTGCGCGAACTGGCTGATCATCTGCCAGAAGCGCTCGCTGGCCGGCTTGTCAAAGCCGTACTGCTTCTCGATCTCGGCGATCAGGGTGGCATCGATGCCCTGGCTGCCGCGGTAGCCGCCCGGGCCGCTGCTCTGGCTGACCACGTCGCCGCCTGCGGCCATGGCGCCACTACCGTGGCCCTGCAGCTGCGCCAGGGTGCGCTCGACCGGGCCGCCTGGCGCGGCCTGGATGATCAGGAAGTTGATCAGCAGCAGCCCGAACAGGGTCGGGATCATCAGCAGCAGACGACGAATGATGTAGTTCAGCATCAGGGCTTCCCGGTCGCGGCATCCAGACGTCGCGCCTTGCCGGCATCGAACCACCAGCTGTCCAGACCGTCACCGTAGCGCGGTGTCAGGGCCGGACGCTGGAAGCGGTCCCAGGCGGCAATGCGGAAGAAGGGGGTGTGGTAATTGGGAATCATCAGCCATTCGGCGCGCAGCACCCGATCCAGGCTGCGCACCTGGTCGACCAGGTCGGCCCGACTCCTGGCCTGGGTGATGCCGGCGATCAGGGCATCCACCACGGGGGACTGCAGACCGGTGAGGTTCTGGCTGCCTGGCGTTCTGGCGGCATCGCTGCTCCAGAAGTTCCAGAGCTCGTTGCCGGGCGAGATCGACGCCGGCACGCCGCTGACGGTGAGGTCGAAATCGAACTGGCGCAGTCGCTCCACGTACTGGGCGGCATCGAGAATGCGGATGTTCAGGGTCACGCCCAAGCGAGCCAGCTGCCTGCGCAACGGTTGCACGATGCGCTCGAACTCGGGTTGCACCAGCAGCATTTCCAGTACCAGCGGCTGTCCGTCGGCATTGCGCAAGGCGCCGTCGCGATAGCGCCAGCCGGCCTGCTGAAGCAGGGTCTGGGCTTTGAGCAGGTTGCTGCGGTTGTAGCCGTCACCCTTGCTCACCGGGGGCAGCACGGCGGGTCCGAACACGGTGGCGGGCAGCTGCGTGCGCCAGGGCGAGAGAATGCGCAGCTCGGCCTGGGTTGGCAGGCCCTGCGCGGCCAGCTCGGAGTTGTCGTAATAGCTGCGGGTGCGTGCGTAGGCGTTGTAGAACAGACGCGGATTGGCCCATTCGAAATCGAAGCCCTGGGCCAGGGCCTCGCGGACGCGGCGATCGTCCAGCGGTTTGCGACGGGTATTGAAGAAGAAACCCTGGGCCGGAGCCGGGCGCTGGTGACGTTGCTCGATGCGCAGCACCTGGCCTTTCTGCACGGCCGGGAAGTTGTACTCGGTGGCCCAGGTCTTCGCCTTGTTCTCGTGGCGGATGTCGTATTGGCCGGCCTTGAAGCCCTCGAAGGCGATGCTGCCGTCACGGTAGTAGCGGTACTGTATGCGGTCGAAGTTGTGCAGGCCGCGATTCACCGGCAGATCGCGTCCCCAGTAGTCCGGCACGCGCTCGTAGTGGATGCCGCGACCGGGATCAACCTTGCTGATGCGGTAAGGGCCGCTGCCCAGCGGCGGCTCCAGGCTGGTGCTGTCGAACTCGCGCGTGCGCCAGTAATGCGCGGGCAGGATGGCCAGCTCGCCGACGATCAGGGCCAGCTCGCGGTTGTCGCGCTGGCGGAAATGGAATTTCACGCTGTGCGGGGTCAGCGCCTCGACGCGCGCGACGCCGGCGAAGTAGGCCTTGTAGGCGGGCGAGCCGACACGCTGGATGGTCTCGAAGCTGAACACCACGTCACGTGACGTGACGGCTCTGCCGTCGTGGAAGCGAGCCTGCGGACGCAGGTGATAGATGATCCAGCTGCCATCCTGCGGGTCTTCCTCGATGCGCTCGGCAAGCAGGCCGTAGCGCGAGTAGGGCTCGTCTTCCGAGCTCACCGTCAGGGTGTCGTAGATGCGGCTGAGGCCATCGGCAGCGACGCCGCGGTTGATGAACGGGTTCAGGCTGTCGAAGGTGCCAAGCGCATCAAGTCGCAGCAGGCCGCCTTTCGGGGCCTGCGGGTTGGCGTAGGGAAAGTGCCTGAAGCCGGCAGGCAGGGCCGGGCTGCCATGCAGGCTGAGCGCATGATGGCTGATGTGCCGGGGTTGCTCGCCCGCTGCCTGCACAGGCTGGGCAAGCAGCAGAACCACGACGGCGAGCCAGGACCTCACGGTTGTCATGCCCATGTTCCGCAATCACAAGGAACGTGGCAGGGCGGCATCCGGCAGCAGGCGCAGGATCAGGGTCTGTCCGGCGGTCAGCGATTGCAGGTCGCCGTTCCACGCGCGCAGTTCGGCCAGCGTGACCTGGTACTGACGACGGATGGACTCCAGCGTCTCGCCCGGCAGCACGCGACGAATGATCTCGATGCGGCTGTCCTGGGCATTTGCCGCCGTGTTCTGGCTGGCCACGGTGATGATGCGGGCACCGGACGTAGCGGCCGGGGTGCTGCCGGTGTTCGGGATGACCAGCTCGCGACCGACCTCGAGCGGCGTCTTCAGACTGCTCTGGTTGGCGGCAGTGAGCACGGCTGGCGGCACGTTGTAGGTGCGGGCGATTGCATACCAGGTTTCCTTGGCCTGCACGCGATGGCGGCCCGGAGTTTCCTGGCGCATGACGACGGGCAGTGCCGCGGCGACGGGTGCCGGATCGGCGAGGCTGGCCAGGCGGCGATCGACACTGAAGTAGCCCGGAATCATCGGTGTGAGCTGGGCGATGCGGTTTTCACTGGCGACATCGAGACTGGCCGGCACATGCACATGATAGGGGCCCTTCGGGTCCATCTGTTCGCGGCTGAGGCCCGGGTTGAGCTCGCGCAAGGTCTGCACGGACACGCCGGCGGCCTCGGCAGCGGCGGCCAGTGTCACCGGGCCGCTGGTGCGCACGGTGCGGAAGTGCGGACGGTTGGCAATCGGGCGCAGAGACAGGCCCATGCGCTCGGGCTCGCGGAAGAGTGCGGCCACAGCCAGGAAGCGGGGAACGTAGTTCTGCGTTTCCTCGGGCAGCGGCAACGACCAGTAGTCGGTGGGCAGGCCGGCAGCGGCATTGCGCTTCATGGCGCGCGACACGGTGCCGGGGCCGGCATTGTAGGCGGCCAGCACCAGCTCCCAGTCACCAAAGGTGGCGTAGAGCTGGCTCAGGTAGTCGTAGGCGGCACGGGTGGCTTCGACCGGATCACGGCGGCCGTCATACAGCGCGGTCTGGCGCAGGCCGAACAGGCGGCCTGTATCGGGAATGAACTGCCAGAGCCCGGCGGCGCCGGAGCGTGACACCGCCATGGGGTTGTAGGAGCTTTCGATCACCGGCAGCAGGGCCAGCTCGGTGGGCAGCTGGCGGCGCTCGGCTTCCGACACGGTGAGATGCAGATAGCGTGACGCACGCAGCATCAGGGTGTCGAGATAGGCCTGCTTGCTGCCCAGCCATTGGTGATGACGGGCCACGCGCGGGTTGTCACTGCGCGTGGGCATGACAAAGCCCTGGCGCAGCCGGTTGACGAGGTTGTCAGACGAGCTTGCGCTGATCTGTTCCTGGGCCAGGGCACGGATGTCGGCGAGATCATCCGGCAGCTGGAGGGCAGGATCCGGATCGATGATGGAGGTGTCGGCGACGGCAAGCGTCGGCCAGGCAAGCGTGCCGATCAGGCAGGCCAGCACGGTCAGCGGCAGGGCTGACAGTGGATGCGCCGAGCCTGAACGTCTGCAAAAACGGGAAAATGGGGTCATGAATACGGGTCCGCGGCTTGGGTGCCGATTCCAGTGCAGTCAGTAAAGGAATACAAAAAATGCGCCAAATTTCATTCTATGCAGGAAGAATGTGATATGGCAACCCACGTTTGTCAGCCAAGTCCTTGTCTTGTCAGCAGACTAGCCGGTGTAACCGTCCTTGAAGCGACGTATCGCCGCCAGTGTGGCGAGGCCGTCGACGCAGGCGTCGCCGGTGATTTGACGCGCGCGTGCCTGGAAACGGGCATCATGCACCTGAAAATAGGGGTTCAGTGCACGCTCGCGGGCAACCGCCGTGGGCAGGGTAGGCAGCAGCGCATCACGCTGTTGCCGGCACCAGGTCTCATGGGCGGCAAGCGCCGCGTCATCGGGCTGGAACAGGCGCGCGAAACGCAGATTGGCCAGGGTGTATTCATGCGCCGGATAGACACGGGTGTCGCCTGGCAGGGCGGCAATCCAGTCCAGTGCATCGGCCAGCTCCTCTGGAGTTCCTTCCATGAGGCGGCCGCACCCGATGCTGAACAGGGTGTCGCCGCAGAACAGCATGCCGTGGTCGGGCAGGTACATGAGCACGTGATCGCGCTTGTGTGCCGGTGCCGGGTGCGTGATCAGGCGACCCAGCCCGGGCAGGTCGTGCTGCATCTCGCGGTCAAGACACCAGGGCCGGCTGACCCCCGCCACCGTGTCAGCCGGACCGTATACCGGGCAGGGGTGGGTGGCGACAATGTCGGTGATGCCAAGCACATGATCGGCATGACCGTGCGTGATCAGGATGCCCAGCAACGGCAGCGTGCTCGGCGCCAGCGCTTGCAGGGCGGGCTCGGCCTGGCCCGGATCGACCAGCCAGTGCCCCTGATCCGTGCTCAGCATCCAGATGTAGTTGTCACTAAAGGCGGGCAGCGCCCTGACCTGAGGTTTGGATGACATACGCAGTCTGCTCGTTCACTATTGCGCACATGAACCTACACCATACGGCATCGCTTCGCAGCCCGCAGCCGCCAGAAAGCCGGCAGCTGCTGCTGGCACGCCTGCAGGCGCCGTGGCAGCAGGGATTGCATCAGCTGCACGGGCTGCATGGCCTGGCGCTGGCGGCGGATGCTGGTGGCTTGTCACTGGCCGGCAGTGGCATACGCTGGTGGCACACCCTGCTGGATGAACTGCCGGATGTCGTGCCTGCGGATGCCGCGTCCGTTGAGGGTGGCTCGCGCTGTCTTGCCAGCCTGGCGCACTGGCCGCTGCAGCCGGGCAGCCTCGATGCCGTGGCCTGGCAGGTGGCAGCAGCCCACGACGCCATGCTGCCCGAGATGCTGGCCCAGGCCTGTCTGGCACTGGGACCGGAGGCTCGCCTTCTGGTGGCGGTGCATGGTGACCCCTTGAATGCCTGGTGCCGCATCGCCATGCCCTGGCTGGCGGAGCAGTCTCTGCAGCTTCGCCAGGCAACCTGGGGTGACAGTCGCCGGCTGACCTGGCTACCGCCGCGCTGGGGTCGGCACTGGTCGGCGTCCTGGCAACGTCTGCTGCCGGTGACGGCACACTGGTCGGTTCAGCTCTGGCAGAAGAACACGCTGGCTCCGCTGCGCTCCGGCCGGCGCACCGTGCCTGCACGCGATGCCTGGTCGCCGCAATGGCTGCCGCAGGCCAGCACACCCAACTCAACACGCAAGGACATGGCATGACGCCCGATGTAGTCATTTATACCGATGGCGCCTGCCGCGGCAATCCCGGCCCGGGCGGCTGGGGTGCGCTGCTGGCCAAGGGGCCGCACCAGAAGGCGATCTCCGGCTACGAGGCCCATACCACCAACAACCGCATGGAGCTGCAGGCCGCGCTGTCGGCGCTGCAGGCGCTCAAGCAGCCCTGCCGCATCGTGCTGTGGACCGATTCGGAGTACCTTCGCAAGGGCATGACCGAATGGCTTCCGGGCTGGCAGGCCCGTGGCTGGAAGACGGCCGCCAAGCAGCCGGTCAAGAATGCCGACCTCTGGCAGTCCCTGCTGGCTGCCGCCGCGCCACATCAGATCGATTGGCGATGGGTCAAGGGGCATGCCGGAGATCCTGGCAACGAAGCCGTCGACCGGCTTGCCAACGAGGCCATCGACAACGCACTGAAGCAGCAGAAGCGCGCATGAGACAGATCATTCTTGACACCGAAACCACCGGCCTGGATCCGGCGCTGGGGCACAGACTCATCGAGATCGGCTGCCTGGAACTGGTCAACCGTCGCCTGACCCGACGCAGCTTTCATCATTACCTGAATCCGGATCGCGAGATCGATGCCGGCGCCATGGCGGTGCACGGCATCAGCAACGAGTTCGTGCGTGACAAGCCGCGCTTTGCCGAGGTCGTCGATGACTTCCTGGCCTTCGTCAGTGGCGCCGAGCTGGTCATCCACAACGCGGCCTTCGACATCGGCTTCATCAATCACGAGCTGTCATTGCTGGGGCGTCCGGCCGTGACCGAGCTCTGCAGCGTGCTCGATACGCTGCAGATGGCACGCAGCAAGCATCCCGGCCAGAAGAACAATCTCGACGCGCTGGCGCGGCGCTATTTTGCCGACAACCGTGACCGTACCTACCATGGTGCCTTGCTTGACGCCGAGATCCTGGCGGATGTCTACCTGGCCATGACGGGGGGACAGGTCGGCCTGTCGCTGGGTCATGACGAGGACGCTGACGGCGCTGGCGGTTCCGCCGGCCAAGGCATTCGCCGTCTTCCCGCCAACCGGCCGGCGCTGCCCGGTTACGGGGTTGCCGACGAGGAACTGGCGGCACACGAGGCCCGCCTGCAGATACTCGACAAGTCCGCTGGCGGCCGCTGCCTGTTCCGGGATATCCATGACTGACCGTTTCCAGACACTGAACATCCTGCCGGCAGGGCGCCCGAGTGGCGATGCCCTGATGCTGGCGTTCAGCGACAACCGGGTGCTTGTGCACCGTGATGACCCGCAGCGCTGCCCGACCTGGGACGAGTTGCGCTGGTGGTTGCCGGCGGATGCCGCGCTGCATGTCGTTGGTGTCTGGCAGGCGGTGCTGGTGCATGTCGTGGCCGTGGCAGCCAGCGCGGTGCAAGCGGATGACTGGATCTGGATTGATCTTCGTCGACTGCTTGGCCAGGTCGATGATGACTGGTTCGCCGTGGCGGGGCGGGGCGCGCAGATTCTCGCCTGGGCGGACACGCACCGGTTCTGCGGTCGTTGCGGAACCCCCACTGGCGGACATCCCCAGGGCGAGCGGGCACGCGTATGTGTCAGCTGCGGCCTCAGCGTCTATCCGCGCATCAATCCCTGTGTCATCGGCCTCGTCACGCGCGGTGACGACCTGCTGCTGGCACGTGCCCATCGCTTCACCAACGGCATGTTCAGCACCTTGGCCGGCTTCATGGAGGTCGGCGAGACCGCCGAGGCCACGCTGGTGCGCGAGGTGCGCGAGGAGGTCGGAGTCGAGATCAGCGATCTGCGCTATTTCGGCAGCCAGTCGTGGCCCTTTCCCAGCAATCTGATGCTGGGCTTTCATGCCCGCTATGCGGGTGGCGAGCTGCGCCTGCAGGATGACGAGATTGCCGAGGCGGATTTCTTTCATTACACGCGCCTGCCGCTGATACCGCCTCCGGGCAGCATCGCGCGCGCGCTCATTGACCAGTTTGTGCAGGAGCGAAGGACAGTTCATGGTTGAGTGGCTGGCGGAATACGGGCTTTTTCTGGCCAAGGGCATCACGGCGGCCGTACTGGTGCTTGTCGTCATCCTGGTGGCGGCACGCGTCAGACGCGAAGGCGACAGCGCGCAGGAGCAGGGGCATCTCTCGGTGGATGCGCTCAACGAGCGCTACCAGCAGGAAGCGGACGGCTTGCGCGAGCTGATCTGGGATGAGCGTCGCTGGAAGCAGGCGCGTCGCGAGCGCAAGGCGGAAGCGAAGAAGGCAAAGCAGGATCTCGCCGAGGGACGCCCGCGACCGCGCGTGTTCGTGCTGAACTTTCATGGCGATCTGGCGGCCTCTGCCGTCAACCAGCTGCGCCACGAGATCTCGGCACTGCTGGCGGTGGCCGACGCCGAACATGACGAGGTCGTGCTGCTGCTTGAAAGCCCCGGCGGACTGGTGCATGGCTACGGTCTGGCGGCTTCTCAACTGGCGCGCATCCGCAGTGCCGGGCTCAGGCTCACGATCTGTGTCGACAAGATGGCGGCCAGCGGCGGCTACCTGATGGCCTGCATAGGCTCGCAGCTGCTGGCGGCGCCGTTTGCCATCATCGGCTCCATCGGTGTCGTGGCCCAGGTCCCCAACATCCACCGGCTGCTCAAGCGCCATGACGTGGATGTCGAGGTGCTCACGGCCGGCCAGTACAAGCGCACGCTGACCGTGCTCGGTGAAAACACGCCCGAAGGTCGTGCCAAGTTCCAGTCCGAGCTTGAAGAGACGCATGCGCTGTTCAAGTCCTTCGTTGGCGAATGGCGGCCGCAGGTGAACCTGGATCAGGTGGGCACGGGTGAACACTGGTATGGCAGTCAGGCGGTGAGCCTGAAGCTGGTGGACGAGCTGAGGACCAGCGATGACTACCTGCGTGCGCGTGCCAGCGATGCCGATCTGTTCGCGCTGCGCTGGAGCGTGCGCAAGACGCTGGGGCAGCGTCTCGGACTGGTGGCCGAGGCCGGCATCGATCGCCTGGTCATGCGCTGGTGGCAGCGCGGCACAAGCGGCCCGCGCTGGTAAGCGCGTTCACTCGATGCCGAGGTACTGCTGGATCAGTATCCAGCAGGCTCCGACAATGAGGCCGAACAGGAGGATGCCGGACAGCACGAAAACCTCGGCATGTTCGGCATTCTCGTCAAGATCGACCTGCTTGAGGCCGGCGACATTGAAGCCGGATCGAAGGAACCGGCTGAGTGCCCGCCGCCAGCGCGGCTTGGGCTTGGGGCCGCCAGGCGGCAGCGCATGTCCGTAACCACCTTGCACTGAATGCCTCCGTCCGTTTTGCCCCGAGGGCGACCAGATCTTCTGCGAGAGCGACCGGTCACGACCTCAGGGACGGACCGGCACTTCAGTTTCTGTCCGGATCATACCCCAGATTGGGCGCAAGCCAACGTTCCGCCGTGGCCAGTTCCCAGCCCTTGCGACGGGCATAGTCCTCGACCTGATCGCGACCGATCTTGCCGACATTGAAGTAGTCAGCCTTCGGATGCGCGATGTACCAGCCCGATACGGCGGCTGCCGGAAGCATGGCGTAATGCTCGGTCAGCGTCATGCCGGCCCGCTCCGGTGCCGACAGCCAGCGGAACAGCTCGGCCTTCTCGCTGTGCTCGGGGCAGGCGGGATAGCCCGGTGCCGGACGTATGCCGACATATTTCTCGGCGATCAGCTCGTCATTGCCCAGCGATTCGTCTGGCGCGTAGCCCCAGTAGTCGGTACGCACGCGACGGTGCAGACACTCGGCCATGGCTTCGGCAAAGCGGTCAGCCAGGGCCTTGATCAGGATGCCGTTGTACATGTCACCGGCCTGTTCATGGGCGGCAGCCAGCTCGTCGGCGCCATGCACGGAAACGGCAAAGCCGCCGACATGATCGTTGATGCCGGTGTCCAGCGGGGCCACGAAGTCGGCCAGCGAGAGGTTGACGCCCTCGCTGCCCTTGTCACTCTGCTGGCGCAGGCAATGGATCTCGCCCAGCACCTGGCTGCGTGCGCTGTCAGCCCAGACCCGGATGTCGTCGGCACCAACCCGGTTTGCCGGCCACAGGCCGATGACACCGCGCACGCGCAGCTGCTGCGAAGCGATCAGCGTGCCGAGCATGGCCTGCGCGTCCTTGAAAAGGTTGCGCGCAGCCTCGCCGACGACGGCGTCGTCGAGAATCTTCGGGTACTTGCCGTGCAGGTCCCAGGAGATGAAGAAGGGTGTCCAGTCGATGTAGTCGACCAGTTCGGCCAGCGTCACCGCTTCAGCATCCGTGCCGGGCTGGCTGTCGAACACGGTGATGCCGCTGCGGCGCGGTGCCACCGGGGCGTAGCCGGCCCAGTCGGTCTTCAGGCCCAGCTCGGTTGCGCGCACATAGGGCAGGCGCTCTGCCAGCGGCTGGCGGTTGGCGATGCGCTCGCGCACCTCGGCGTATTCGGCACGACGCTCGGCAAGGAAGGCCGGCTTCATGTCCTGGCTGAGCAGGGTGGTGACGACACCGACCGCGCGCGAGGCGTCGGCGACATAGACCACGCCGTCATTCCTGTACTGCGGGTCGATCTTGACCGCGGTGTGCGCCTTGGACGTGGTGGCGCCACCGATCAGCAGCGGGATGTGGAAGTCCTGACGCTGCATTTCGCGCGCGACATGAACCATCTCGTCGAGCGAGGGCGTGATCAGGCCGGAGAGGCCGATGATGTCGACCTTCTCCTCGCGGGCGACCTGCAGGATGCGTTCGCAGGGCACCATGACGCCGAGGTCGACGATGTCATAGCCGTTGCAGCCGAGCACGACACCGACGATGTTCTTGCCGATGTCATGGACGTCGCCCTTGACCGTGGCCATGAGCACCTTGCCCTTGGCCTCCACGACGCCGTTCTTTTCGGCCTCGATGAACGGAATCAGGTGGTTTACCGCCTGCTTCATCACGCGCGCCGATTTCACCACCTGGGGCAGGAACATCTTGCCGGCGCCGAAGAGGTCGCCGACCACGTTCATGCCGTCCATGAGCGGGCCTTCAATGACATGGATCGGACGTGCCACCGACAGGCGGGCTTCTTCCGTGTCTTCCACGATGAAGGTGGTGATGCCCTTGACCAGCGCATGCTCGAGGCGCTTGCCGACGGGCAGGCTGCGCCAGGCTTCGTCCTCGACGGCGGCCTTGGCGCCATCGCCACGATACTGCTCGGCGATTTCCAGCAGGCGTTCGGTGCCGTCGGCTCGACGGTTCAGGATCACGTCCTCGACGCGCTCCTTAAGCTCGGCCGGCAGATCGTCGTAGATGGCCAGCTGGCCGGCGTTGACGATGCCCATGGTGAGGCCGTTGCGGATGGCGTGGTAGAGGAAGACGGAGTGGATGGCTTCGCGTACCGGCTCGTTGCCGCGGAACGAGAACGAGACGTTGGAGATGCCGCCCGAGATCATGGCATGCGGCAGCTCGCGCTTGATGAAGGCGCAGGCGTTGATGAAATCGACGGCGTAGTTGTTGTGCTCCTCGATGCCGGTCGCCACGGCGAACACGTTCGGGTCGAAGATGATGTCTTCCGGCGGGAAGCCGACCTCGTTGACCAGAATGTCGTAGGAGCGCTTGCAGATCTCGTTCTTGCGCGCCTCGGTGTCGGCCTGGCCCTGTTCGTCGAAGGCCATGACGATGACGGCGGCGCCATGGCGCATGCACAGGCGCGCGCGCTGCTTGAACTCCTCGACACCTTCCTTCATCGAGATCGAGTTCACCACCGGCTTGCCCTGGATGCACTTCAGGCCGGCCTCGATGATCTCCCACTTCGACGAGTCGACCATGATGGGCACGCGGCAGATGTCCGGCTCGGTGGCGACCATGTTGAGGAAGGTGACCATGGCGCGCTCGGAATCGAGCATGCCTTCGTCCATGTTGATGTCGATGATCTGGGCGCCGCTCTCGACCTGGCCGCGCGCGATGTCCAGCGCTTCCTGGTAGTTCTCTTCGCGGATGAGGCGGGCGAACTTCTTGGAGCCGGTGACGTTGGTGCGCTCGCCGACATTCACGAACAGGCTGTCCTGCGCGATGGTGAACGGCTCGAGACCGGACAGGCGGCAGGCCGGCGTCAGCGTCGGCACGGCACGCGGCGGCAGGCCGGCGACGGCGTCGGCGATGGCCCGGATATGATCCGGAGTGGTGCCGCAGCAGCCGCCGACAAGGTTCAGGAAACCGCTTTCCGCGAACTCGCGCAGGATGGATGCCGTTTCCGCCGGGGTTTCGTCGTACTCGCCGAAGGCGTTGGGCAGGCCGGCATTGGGGTGGGCGCTGACAAAGGTCTCGGCCTTGCCGGCCAGTTCGGCCACGTAGGGGCGCAGTTCCTTGCCGCCGAGCGCGCAGTTGAAGCCGATCGAGATCGGCTTGGCGTGCCGCACCGAGTTCCAGAACGCCTCCGCGGTCTGGCCCGAGAGCGTGCGACCGGAAGCGTCGGTGATGGTGCCCGAGATCATGATGGGCAGCTCGACGCCGAGCTCCTCGTAGACGCCTTGCACCGCGAAGATGGCGGCCTTGGCATTGAGCGTGTCGAACACGGTCTCGATCAGGATGAGATCGGCGCCACCCTCGATCAGCGCGACAGTCGCTTCGCGGTAGTTCTCGACCAGCTCGTCAAAGCTCACGTTGCGGAAGGCCGGGTTGTTCACGTCCGGCGAGATCGAGCAGGTGCGCGAGGTCGGGCCGAGCACGCCGGCGACGAAGCGCGGCTTGTGCGGCTCACGCGCGCTCCACTCGTCCGCGACGCGCCGGGCGAGGGCGGCGGCTTCGCGGTTGAGCTCGGGCACCAGCGACTCCATGCCGTAGTCGGCCATGGACACACGCGTGCCGTTGAACGAGTTGGTCTCGAGAATGTCGGCACCGGCTGCGCAGTAGGCATCGTGGATGCCCGCGATGATGCCGGGATTGGTGAGCACCAGCAGGTCGTTGTTGCCCTTGACGTCACGCGGCCAGTCGGCGAAACGGTCGCCGCGATAATCGGCCTCCTGCAGCTTGTGACGCTGGATCATGGTGCCCATGGCGCCGTCGATGATCAGGATGCGTTCCCGCAGGGCAGCATGAAAAGCGGAAAGGCGTTGCGTCAGGGCGGCGGGCGCGGGCATGGCAGGAAGCTATCCATCCAAAAAAATGGATGGATAGTGTAGCAGTTCTGATGCGCGGCGTCCCTGTCATGTGCCGACGACGCCCGCGATGCCGAGCTGCTATACTTTTGACCCTTTCCATTTTCCCGGCGACGTGTCTGATGAGCGAGTCCACGAACACCACAGTGCCCGAAACCAACCTGACCATCACGGAAACGGCCCAGGCCTATCTGGTCGAGCTGCTCGCCAAGCAGAACAGCCCGGGCATCGGCGTGCGCATCTTCGTGGAGAACGCTGGTACGCCGCGCGCCGAATGCTGCATGGCCTACTGCACGCAGGGCGAGGAACGCGAAGACGACATTCGTGTCGAGTTCAACGGCTTCCCGGCATTTGTTGAAGGTCGTTCGGCCAGCTACCTGGTGGATGCCGTGATCGACTTCAACAAGGATCGCATGGGCGGTCAGCTGACCTTCAAGGCGCCACGTTCCAAGGTTCCCAACATCTCTGCCGACAGCCCGATCGAGGAGCGCATCAATCATGTGCTGTTCGCCGAGGTCAACCCGGGCCTTGCTGCGCACAACGGCAATGTCAGTCTGCTCGAATGCTACACCGATCCCGAGCATGGCCTGACTGCCGTGCTCAAGTTCGGCGGCGGCTGCCAGGGCTGCTCGGCAGTCGATATGACGCTAAAGCAGGGCGTCGAGACCACGCTCAAGGCGCATATTCCGGAGCTGGCACGGGTCACCGACAGCACGGACCACAGCAAGAAGGACAACGCCTACTTCAAGTGAGCGGGTGAAGTCGGCAGTCGGCAAAAGGGGCCGGGGGCTTCTGGAAAACGCACTGACGTGATCGTTTTCCAGAAGCCCCCCGCCCCTTTTCCTTGAGCGACGTCCGCAGTATTTCTTGGTGAAAGCCAGTTTTCTGAGCCGCCTGCATCACCTGAATCGCCGAGTGCCCTGGCCCCTGCTGAAAATGATCACGTCAGTGCATTTTCAGCAGGGGCCAGGGCCCTCGGTGTCACAACAGATCGGACTCAGCGCGGCTGCCCGTAGAACGTCGCCGTGCCGCTTCCTGCCGACGTGCTCAGCCTCCAGCGGTAGGTGCCGCTGGCCAGATTGCCGGACGTGACCGCCTGGTTGGCACTGGTACCGGACAGCGGGCTGACAGTCACCGCCTGCCAGCTGGTCGAGAACAGACCGCTGACACGACGTTCCAGCGCGATGCCGATGCTGCCGCTCTTCACGCTGCCGGTCATCAGGTAGCCACGCAAGGTGCCGCCACTGAAGCTGAAACCGTTGCTGTTCGGTGCCAGCACGTTGCGGGCAGTGCCATCGAGCGTGATGGTGTAGGCCGTGCAGCCGGTGCAGGGGAGGGCAGGCGGGGGCGGCTCGACCGGAGCCGGGTCGTCTCCCGGAACGAAGTTGGCATCATCCTCAAGCACGCCGACATGCAGCAGCCGGTTGGGACTGCCCACCACGTCCGTGATGCGGTTCACCGAGGTCTGCTGCAACAGGTCGCTGGCAACCTGAGCCGGGGATTGTGACGGCCTGCTGGCCAGATACAGCGCGGCGGCACCTGCCACATGCGGGGCTGCCATGGAGGTGCCGCTGAGCGTGGCGGATGCACTGTCGGAGCTGATACCGGCCGAACGGATGGCATCACCCGGTGCGAACAGATCGACGCAGCTGCCGTAGTTGGAGTAGGAGGCGCGACGGTCGGCTGCGGTTGAAGCCGCGACCACCAGGGCTTCCGTGACCCGGTTCGGCGAGCCGTTGCAGGCATTGGTGTTCTCGTTGCCAGCCGCCACCACCATGGTGATGCCATTGCTGATGGCGTTGCGCACGGCGGTGTCCAGCGTGGACGAGGCGGCACCTCCCAGCGACATGTTGCCCACGGCTGGCTTGCGGTGGTTGGCGATCATCCAGTCAATGCCGGCAATCACGCCCGAGTTGCTGCCGGAGCCGTCGCAGCCCAGCACCCGTACCGGATAGATCGTGGCACTGCGTGCAACGCCATAGCTGCTGCCCAGAACCGTGCCGGCGACATGAGTACCGTGCCCGTCACAGTCAGTGGTGTTGCTGGCATTGGTGCTGGCCCCGAGCAGGGAGCTGCTGTTGGGAGCAAAGTTGCGGCCTGTGCCGACACGGCCGGTGAATTCCATGTGGGTCGAGCGCAGACCGGTGTCAATGACATAGACATTGACACCTTGACCGGCCAGCGACGGATAGCTGTAGGTGCTGTTGGTGCCACTCAGCTGATCGATGCGGTCGAGGCCATAGAGGCTGGTGCTGACCGTGGTACGAGCCTGCACGCTCATCACCTGGTCCTGTTCGACATGCACGCCGGGAATGCGGTCAAGCTGAGCCGCCTGCTGCGGGGACAGGCGGATCGCGAAGCCGGGAAAGGCATGCTCGTAGACCTGGAAGGGCAGCTCGCTGGTGACCGGCAGCAGCAGCTGGCTGATCAGCGAACGCAGGGGCAGGCGACCCAGCACCTGCTGCACCACGGGCAGCTGCAGTTGCACGACGTACTGGCCGGGAATGGGCTCGCCGGCACGGTCAGGGCTGCCGACACTGGCGAGGGCAAGCGGTGCGGACGACAGCAGGGCGACCAAGGCAGTCAGGCGGCTAAGGTGACGGGAGGTGGACACGATGGTCTCTGGTTTGTTCTTGATTGTAGTGGTAGCACATAAACAGCAAGGCCGCCGGATTTCAATGCCGTAAATGACTGATTGGTCAAATGCTGGGCATCGGAATCGGGCGGCCTGGCGGGCTCGCGGCGTACGGGTCAGCGACGTCCCGGCAGCACGTCCTTGAGCTTGTCACGCATGGACAGGATGGCCTTTTCGGTGGTGTCCCAGTCGATGCAGCCGTCGGTGACCGATTTGCCGTACTCGAGCTGGGAGAGATCCTTGGGGATGTCCTGGCGGCCGAACTTGAGGTGCGACTCGATCATCATGCCGACGATGGACGTGTTGCCCTCGACGATCTGGTTGGCGACGTTGTCCATGACCAGCGGCTGCAGCGCCGGATCCTTGTTGGAGTTGGCATGCGAGGCATCGATCATGATGTTGAGCGGGGCCTTGGCCTTTTCCAGTTCGCGTTCCGCCAGCGCCACCGACACCGAGTCGTAGTTGGGCTTGCCGTCGCCGCCGCGCAGCACGACATGGCCGTAGCGGTTGCCGGTGGTGTTGATCACGGCCACCTTGCCTTCCGAGTTGATGCCCAGGAAGCTGTGCGGATTCTGCACCGAGAGCAGGGCGTTGGTGGCCACCTTGAGGCCGCCGTCGGTGCCGTTCTTGAAGCCGACCGGCGACGACAGGCCCGAGGACATCTCGCGGTGGGTCTGCGATTCGGTGGTGCGTGCGCCGATGGCCGACCAGGCGATGAGGTCGTGCAGGAACTGCGGCGACATCGGATCGAGCGCCTCGGTGGCGCAGGGCAGACCCATCTCGTTGAGCTCCAGCAGCAGCTTGCGGCCGATGTGCAGACCATCCTGGATGCGGAAGCTGTCATCCATGAACGGGTCGTTGATCAGGCCTTTCCAGCCCACCGTGGTGCGCGGCTTCTCGAAGTACACGCGCATGACCAGATAGAGCGTGTCCTTGACCTGCTCGGACAGCACCTTGAGGCGCTGCGCGTACTCGTGCGCGGCCTTGAGGTCATGGATCGAGCAGGGGCCGACCACCAGGAACAGGCGGTGATCCTTGCCATCGAGAATGTTGCGAATGACCTGACGGCCGTTGAGCACCGTGTGGTAGGCCGCGTCGCTCAATGGCAGCTCGTGCTTGAGCTGGTCCGGCGTGATCAGCACGTCGATGGAACGGATGTTGAGGTCGTCAATCTGGTTGTCAGCAAGGGTCATAAGGCTCTCCACGGAATCGCCCGATCATACTGCAAAGTCTTTTCAAACATGAACGGTGCGTGTGACGTCCATCAGGTTTTGTTATAAATGAGCCACGACTTATCACAAGAGTGTCTGTGCGATGAAGCTTCAGCAGCTCCGCTACATCTGGGAAGTGGCTCAGCACGAGCTCAACGTGTCACAGACGGCGGCCGCGCTGTTCACGTCCCAGCCCGGCATCAGCAAGCAGATCCGCTTGCTGGAGGATGAGCTGGGGGTGGAGATCTTTGCCCGCAACGGCAAGCACCTGAGCCGGGTCACGCCGGCGGGGCAGTCCATTCTCAAGCTGGCCGGCGAGGTGCTGCGTCTCACCGACTCGATCCGCCAGGTGGCGCTGGAGTTCTCGGACGAGGCACGTGGCAGCCTGTCGGTGGCGACCACCCACACCCAGGCCCGCTACCGTCTGCCGCCCGTGATCGAGGCGTTCCGCCAGCGCTATCCGGATGTCGCCCTGCACATGCACCAGGGCACGCCGCAGCAGATCGCAGAGATGGCCGCCGACGGTACCGTCGACTTCGCCATTGCCACCGAGGCGCTGGAGCATTTCTCCGATCTGGTGATGCTGCCGGCCTACCAGTGGAACCGCACGGTGGTGGTGCCCAAGGGGCATCCGCTGTGCGACGTGCATCCCCTGACGCTGGAGGCCATCGCGGACTATCCCATCGTCACCTACGTGTTCGGCTTCACCGGCCGCTCCAAGCTCGACGAGGCCTTCAGCCAGGCCGGCCTGGCCGCCAACGTGGTGTTCACCGCCACCGACGCCGACGTCATCAAGACCTATGTGCGACTGGGACTGGGGGTCGGCATCATCGCGCAGATGGCCTACGAGCCGGCGCGTGACGACAGGGATCTGGTGGCGCTGGACGCCGGGCACCTGTTCGAGCCCAGCGTCACCCACATCGGCTTCCGGCGCGGCACCTTCCTGCGTGGCTTCATGTTCGACTTCATTTCAACCTTCGCGCCGCACCTGGAGCGGGCGGTGGTGGAGTCGGTGCTGAACCGGGGTGATGCCCGGGCCGAGGTCGATCACCTGTTCCGCGCCAGCGATCTGCCCAGATTCTGAGGCACTGCTCAGCCCTGGCGGATCTCGAATGACACCGCCTCGGTCTCGACGTTGCCCATGTGCAGGCCGCATTCCTTCTTGGTCGCTTCTTCCCACCACCAGCGGCCCTCGCGCTCGTGCTGGCCAGGCAGAACCGGGCGGGTGCAGGGCTCGCAGCCGATGCTGATGAAGCCCTTTTCGTGCAGCGGGTTGTAGGGCACCTCCAGCGCGCGAATGTAGTCCCAGACCTCCTGAGAGCTCCAGTTCGCCAGCGGATTGAATTTCACCAGCGCGCCGTCAGTGCCGGTGAAGCTGGTGTCGAGCTGGATCTGCGGCACGCTGTTGCGCGTGCCCGGGCTCTGGTCCTTGCGCTGGCCGGTCATCCAGGCCGTGGTGGTGGCGAGAACCTTGCGCAGCGGCTCGACCTTGCGGATGCCGCAGCACTCCTTGTGGTCGTCCTGGTAGAAGCTGAACAGGCCCTTGGCATCGACCATGGCCTTCACCGCGGCAGGTTCCGGAAAGCAGACTTCGAGCGGGATGCCGTAGTGCTGACGCACGGTGTCGAGGAAGCGGTAGGTCTCGGGGTGCAGACGGCCGGTGTCGAGGGTGAAGACGCGGAAGGGCAGCTTGCTCTTCACCGCCATGTCGATCAGCACCACGTCTTCAGCGCCGCTGAATGACAGCGTCATGTTCGGAAACGTGGTGAGCGCGAACCTGATCAGTGTCTGCGGGCTTTTGCCCTCGTGTTCAGCGGCCCAGGCGGCTACGTGTTCGGCGGTAACGGGCATGACGGGCTCCTGGCTGGACAACGGATGAGATGGGGCGCTGGCGGCGTGAACGCGCTGCGCGCCTGCGGGCGATGATAGCAGAGCTGTTCGCCGGTATTTGCATGCGCCAGCGTCTGCCAGTACCCTTGCCGCGCATTCGGGGCCGTTGGCGTCCCGCTCCCTGTCTACCCGCGTGAGGTGCTGTGATGGAACTGGTTTGTCTCGATCTGGAAGGCGTGCTTGTCCCCGAAATCTGGATCAATTTCGCCAAGCGCACGGGCATCAAGGAGCTTGAGGCCACCACCCGCGACATTCCGGACTACGACGTGCTGATGCAGCAGCGTCTGCGCATCCTGCGCGAGCACAAGCTCGGTCTGCCGGATATCCAGGCGGTGATTGCCGAGATGGGGCCGCTGCCGGGCGCCCGCGAGTTCCTGGCCTGGGTGCGTGACAACTTCCAGCTCATCATCCTGTCGGACACGTTCTACGAGTTCGCCAAGCCGCTGATGGAGCAGCTCGATCTGCCGACGCTGTTCTGCCACAAGCTGGAAGTCGCGGAAGACGGCACCATCACCGATTACACCCTGCGTCAGCCGGATCAGAAGACCATGGCCATCAAGGCCTTCCATTCGCTGAACTACCGCTGCATCGCCGCCGGTGACTCCTACAACGACACCGGCATGCTCAGCGAAGCCGAGCAGGGCATCCTGTTCGATGCGCCGGAGAACGTGATCCGCGAGTTCCCGCAGTTCCCGGTTACGCACAACTACGAAGAGCTCAAGGCCGAGATCCGCAAGGCCTCGCTGCGCAAGATCCCCTGAGTCCGTGCGTGCCCGGCACGGGTTGCCGGGAGGTACGCTCAGACATGAAAAAACCGCCGAAAGGCGGTTTTTTCATTGCAGGGGATCAGCCGGTTGTCAGGCGCCGAGCAAGCCCAGAAGACCGGTGCCGCCGAGCAGGGTGTCGAGCACGCCAGCGAGCGGGTTGTTCTCGATCAGGTCGGTGATGGCAGTTGCATTGCCACCACCGATGGCTTCCGACAGCGTGTCGGTCAGACCCACCAGCGGCTCCAGCGGGGTACCGGCCAGCAGGTCGGTCAGGACGCTGGTGTCACCGCCGCCGAGGGCACTGGTGACCTGGTCGAGCAGACCGGAAAGCGGGTTGTCCGCGCCCAGGTCGCTGCCGCTCAGGAGGCTCAGCAGTGCACCGGCTTCGGCCAGGGGATCACCTTGCTCGGCACAGTCACCGAACAGTTGCAGCGTGCAGGTCAGCGGGGCGAGTGCGCCGAGCAGCGGATTCAGGGCGCTTTCGTCCAGAGGTTGCAGCAGCGAGGTGTCCAGCGCGGTGGTGACATCGTCAACCAGACCGTTCAGCTGTTCATTGCCGGTGGCGACGGCATCGACCAGTTGCTGCTGACCGGATGCGTCAGCCAGTGCACCGAGCAGGCCGGTGTCGGCAGTGAGCAGATTGACCACATCGGTAAGCGTGCTGTCGAGGACATCACCAACCGAGCCACCGGTACCGGTTTCCAGGCTGTCGAGCGTGGTGCCGAGACCGCTGACCAGATTGCCGAGGGTGGCGACAAGCTCGCCTGCAACGGGGATCTGCTGTGCGCCGGGAATGATGTTGTAACCGCTGACCAGCAGGTTGCCGATGTCGGTCAGGCCGGTGCCCAGGGCATCCACGACCTCGCCATCCAGGCTGGTGCCCGGTGCTGCCGCGAATACCGTGCCGAGCGCAGCGACCAGCGGCTGCAGAATAGGACTTGCGGCATCGCCCAGCGGCTCCAGCGGGGTGTCGGCAAACGGATTGCCGCCGGCCAGCAGATCCAGATAGGCCTGCAGCTGTTCCTGCGGGGTGTCACCGGCCACGCATTCCTGCTTGGCGAGCGTCAGCAGGGCGCAGGGCAGATCGCTGGCGAGCTGGGTGACCAGCTCCTCGACGCCCACATTGGAGCCTTCACCGGTAATGGCGGCCTGAAGGGAGGTCAGCGTGGCCTGCAGTTGTTCCGGCGACGGGTTCTCGCCCAGTGCCTGCAGACCTCCGACCAGATTGGTGAGCAGGCTGTCAGGGCCGTCGATGACATTGTTGACCGTGGTTTCCAGGGCGCAGACGAAACCGCCGATGTCAACCGGGGACTCAGCCGGCGTGACGTCAGTGATGCCGGTGCATACCTGGGTCAGGACATCGGCCAACGGTTCCTGGGCGGCATCAAGCAGCATCGGTTCAGTGGCGGTGTGCTGGCCCATGTCGCTTTCTTCGGAGCACGCAGCGAGGCTGGCGGCAGCAGCAAGGCAGAAGGCCAGGCGGGTGAGTTTGAACGGTTGCATGTTTTCTCCCTGAGGCAAGCTGTCAGCACGACAGTTTGGTGACTATCCATGTTCCGGTTTCATGCGAAGGTGCCGGAATCGCGACGGATTGTAGGCTTGGGGGACGGAAAAAAACAGCGCAAATGCCCGCCATCAGGTGATGTCAGTCAGGAGATCGGCAGGACTCAAGCAATTGCATCAGCCCGCCGATCTTGTTCTGGCATTCCTGGTACTCGTCCTGCCAGACCGAGTCCAGCGTGATGCCGCCACCTGCCCACGTGCGGATCTCGCCAGCACGAATGACAAAGGTGCGAATGGTGATGCTGCTGTCCCAGCGTCCGGCGCTGTCAGCAAGAATGACGCTGCCGCAGTAGACGCCGCGTGGCGTGACTTCCAGCTGCTCGATGATTTCCATGGCACGTTTCTTCGGTGCGCCAGTGATGGAACCTCCAGGGAAGGCATCACGGAACAGCAGCGAGGGCGTCAGACCAGGCGGCAGCCTGGCCTCGATGGTGGAAACAAGATGATGCACCTGACCGTAGCTGTGCAGCGCGCACAGCTCAGGTACCTGCACGCTGCCGGTGACTGCGTGCTTGCCAAGATCGTTGCGCAGCAGATCGGTGATCATCACGTTTTCGGCCTGGTCCTTGCTGCTGGCACGCAGGGCATTGGCCTCGGCGGCATCGACGAGCGCATCATGATCACGCCGCCGCGTGCCCTTGATGGGGCGAGTCAGCACGCGCGCGCTGCCGTCCGCACGCGCTTGCACCTGGAGGAACTGCTCGGGCGACAGGCTCAGCAGCTCGCCCCAGGGCAGTCGCCAGTACACCGAGTAAGGCGCACCGGCAGCGGCACGCAAGGCAGGCCAGACGGACCATCCCAGCCCCTCGCAGGGTGCCCGCCAGGATTGGGTGTAGTTGATCTGGTAGCAGTCGCCGGCGCGGATGAACTCGTGAATGCGGGCGATGTCGCTGGCGTAGCGTGCCATTTCGGTGTCGGCGGTGAAGGGGGCCAGCAGGTGAAAGCGTGGCCGGGTTGACAGCCCGGCTGGCGGCAGCAGCATGTCTGCAAGCATCTGCAGCCTCACCAGCAGTCCTGGTGCAATCGCATCCTGCCAGACCAGCCAGCTCTGGCGGCTGTCATGGTCGCTGCAGATGGCCCAGCGGTAGCGGGCGAGAAAGGCGCAGGGCCAGGCATCCTGACGCCGTTCCGGCAGACCGCGCTCGCCGGCGGCGGCATAGCCCAGCGTGGCAATGACGCCGCCGGTGAACGGCAGCTCGATATCGGCCGGCGCGTCAGCCGGTTCATGCAAGGCCTGCAAGGCGGCAAAGGCATCGGGATAGTCGTATTCCGGGACACCCTCGATCTGCCAGCGTCCGTCGCCGTGGAGCACGACGGTGGCATCGGGTTCAGCCGTGAGGATGTCCCAGCGGCCGGCATCCTGGCTGTCGAGCAGCACCGGCCACGACCAGTCGACAAGACGGTCGAAGAGGGCCAGAGGACTGGCCTGATAGGGAAGCGCGCGTATCGGCATGATGGGCCTATCGTGGCACGTTGGACCGGCGCATCACCAGCGGTCAGGCAGGCGACAGACCATCCACGGCGAGCAGCAGGCCGCTGCCGAGCAGCTGGCAGAGCCAGTCCAGCCCGGCATCATCAAGCTGTGACAGCGCGTGAT
>VFQO010000305.1_pt1 | contig 57821 bp, 47 predicted proteins | sample 3512331 | NCBI WGS metagenome assembly VFQO01 (sample SAMN10412371, study PRJNA504923) | tailings metagenome | isolation source: Replicate 3 from Balatoc abandoned mine | place: Philippines: Itogon, Benguet | collected 2017-08-28 | reverse complement strand
TCGGCTCGTTCCGGGCGGTGTCCAGCCACCTGGAGCAGCTCGAGCGGCAGCTGCGTTCGAGCATGCCCCAACACGTGATGGACATGCTGGGGCAGCAGGCGGCCTTCCAAGCCCGCTGACACGGCGGTCGGCAGGGCCGTTTCCGCGGGCGCCGCGCCAGCAACCCGGAGGCGGACCAGTCCCCAGGAGCGATGCATGTGGGAGATCTACGCCTACCAGAACGCCGACAGTCTGTTCGGCATCTTCAACGCCGCGGCGGCCATCCACGGCTCTGGCGACTACATGGCGGCGGTCGCCGCCGTGGCCTTCTGCGGGTTCATCGCGGCGCTGGTGGCCTACGCCTTCGCGCCCGAGAAGCTGCAGGGTTGGAAGTGGCTGGCCACGGTGCTGCTGGTGTTCTCCGTCCTCATCGTGCCGCGGGTGACCGTGGGCGTCGTCGACAAGACCGGCGGATCCGCCGTCAAGGTGGTGGCCAACGTCCCCTTCGGCGTGGCCTTCCTCGGCAGCGTCACCAGCACGGTCGGGCACACGCTCACGGGCCTGTTCGAGACGGCCTTCCAGGTCATCCCGGGCGTCGGCGCCCTGCCGAGCGAACTGAGCTACGAGAAGAACGGCCTGATGTTCGGCAACCGCCTCATCCGGGAGACTGGAGGCGTCGCCTTCCAGGATCCGAACTTCCGCACGGACCTGGTCAACTTCATCCACAACTGCACGATGTACGACCTGATCGACGGCACGGTCGATCCGGGCACGTTCTCGAGTTCGGACGACGTGTGGGCGCTGATGGCATCGCCCAACCCGGCCCGCTTCACGACCCTGACCAGCGCCGGCGGCTCGATCACCGTCGACACCTGCCCGAATGCCTACACGAACCTCAACGGTCGGCTTCCCGCGCAGCTGACCCGCATCCAGGGCAAGCTCGCCTTCCAGCTGAATCCGACGCTGCCGGCTGCGGCCGCCAATGCCGCCATCGCCGGGCAGATCCAGCAGGCCTACCTGAAGAACAGCATCGCGACCGCGGCCGCGACGGCCGCCGACCTGATCCGCCAGAACGCCGTGCTGAATGCGATCAACGACACCAGCAACATCATCGGTCAGAAAGTAAATGACCCGGCGGCCATGGTGCTGGCCGTCGGGCGGGCGCAGTCCGTGGCGCAGCAGAACGCGGCCTGGCTGAACGCCGGCAAGGTCGCCGAGCAGGCGCTGCCGGTGTTCCGCAACGTGATCGAGGCCATCACCTACGCGCTGTTCCCCCTCCTCGTCCTGCTGATGCTGCTGACCAGCGGGCGCGAGACCATGCTGGCCTTCAAAGGCTATGCCGCGGTGCTGATCTGGATCCAGTTCTGGCCACCGCTGTATGCCGTGCTCAACTACATGGCATCGATCTACGCCGCCTACGACCTCGCGGCGGCGGCTGACCTGGGCAGCGGCGCCAAGGCGCTGTCGCTGCAGACGGCATCGACGATCTACTCCCGGGCGATCTCCGGCGAGGCCGTCGTCGGCTACCTGGCGATCAGCATCCCGTTCATCGCCTGGGCTGCGCTCAAGCGGATGGAGACCTTTGGCACCGCGCTGGTGGGCGGCCTCTCGGGCCTGCAGTCGATGGTGGCCGGCGCCACGGCAGGTGCCGCCGCGGGCAATCTGAGCATGGGCAATGTCTCGATGGACCAGATCCGGCTCGCGCCGAACCGGACGTCCGCGTTCATGAGCAACTGGCAGAACGACATCAGCGGCAACACCTTCTCGTCGAACATGCTGACCGGCCGGACCGCAGTGAGCCTGCTGCGCAACCAGGGCTACGCGTCCCGGGTCGTCTCGATGCGCGTGAGCGAACAGGACGTGCAGGACGCCAGCCGCCAGGTCGACGCAGCCCGCAGCGAAGCGGTCGCTGCCAGCACCGAACGTTCGGCGGTGCTGTCCGAGGCATTCACCAAGGGATTGGCAAAGCTGAAGTCATCGCGGAGCAGCACGGGGTCGACATCCAGCAGCTTCGAGCAGTTGGGGCAAACCATCGATCGGCTGGATCAGATCTCCCGAAGCGTTTCCGAGTCCACTGGGCTGACACAGTCTCAGGTTGCTCGCATTGCGCTTGGCGTTACAGGTCACGCCGGATTCAATGCGCGGTTCGTTGGCGCCCAACTGAACGCGAGTGCAGACAAGACCTACCTGTCCGGACTCAGTGCAGACGAGCGGAAGGTGCTTGGTGCGCTCACGTCCGAGCAGGCCTCGGAGTTCAAGCAGTTCGGCGATCGTGTATCGCGCGACAGTTCCGTCGCGAGCCTTGTAGCCACCGATGCTCGCGAAGCACGCGAACTGTCGTCGAGGATCGCCACCACAACCGCGCGCTCCGCCCGCGCAGATGCTTCCCTTGCCGATCGCACCGCGTTCTCTGAGCGGCTTGCCGTGGCCAGGGAGAGAGGCGATTCGATTTCAATCGACATTGCGCAGGATCCCTACAACCTGGCGATGTTCACTCGGTACGCTGAACAGTACGGTGGTACAAGCGCGTCCGCTCAACAACTGCTGAGCGCTGAACTTGCCCGACAGGCGCTGGCTCCAACCCGAAAATTCAGCGACGGCACTGGCATGCCGTCATCCTTCGACGACGTCCGCCATCTGTACACGACCAACAGCGGTGACCCGCGCGTCACGCCGGACATTGACGCTACACATCGAAGAGCGACGGGCGCGGTTCGTCAGGCTCCTCTTCCAGTCGCTCCACCGGCACAACCTGCACCCGAACCAAGCGACGCTCGCCAGCAGATTCAGACGTCGTCGGACGATCTCCGTGGCCGGACTGCTGCTCGACGGCAAGAGTTCGATGACGAGCGGAGCCCCGGGCGCGCCGACGACGGCACGATTTCCCCACGGCAGTCGCTGTTCAAAGGCACCGCAAGGCAAGTGGCCCGGGACGCGGCCGAGACCTTCCAAGATGCCAAAGACGCGGTGAAGGGGATCATCAAGCGGTAGTCAATCGGGCCCGCGAGATGGCGGGTCCCCCTCAGGCGGCTTCATGAAGGGTGGGTGTCCCTTGTCGCGCCAATAGTTGGCCGCGAGGTCCTCGGAAGTCACGCCGGAACCTGGAATGGGATTGCCTGTGAGCGATCGAGACACCTGCCCCCGCCCAATCTTGAGCAGCGCACCCCCCACTGCAGCCGCCACGAGGGCGCCGACCGCCGCGAGGACAAGCCGCGTGGCCAAAGCTTCGTCCTGCCCTATCGCCCACCCGGCCAGGGCACCCGCAAGGACAAGCACCAAGAAGGCCAGCATTCGCATTTGAAGTGAGGTCAACTCAAGCTCACGGAAAACAGTGTCCTAGCCTTCGAGCTTCACGCTGTTGCAGCCTGTGTTCGAAACGACCTTTGAGGGCCAACCCCTGAGCCGTCTCTGGTCGGTCCGGAGGAAGCCTACACAAACATCAGACTTCCGTGGTGCTCTCCCGCGTGGGCTCGCAGGGCACAGCGGGACGCTGCCCCGGAGTGCGGCAGTTCTTCAAGGATTCCAGGTAGTCGGCCCAGGCACTCATCATGTCGCGCCGCTGTTCGATGAACTCCGCCCTGTCGTAGGCAGCTCCCAGCGGGCCGGACTTCCCATGTGCCAGCTGCGCCTCGATCACGTCCGGCGCCACGTTGAGCCGCTCCACCATCACGGTACGGGCCATCGCCCGGAATCCATGGGGAGTCATCGTCTCGTTGTCGAAGCCTAGCCGGCGCAGGGCAACGCGGACCGTGTTTTCGCTCATCGGCCGCTTGGCACTGATCAGGGACGGAAACACGTATCGCCCTCGGCCGGTCAGCGGCATCAGGTCCTTCAGAGCGTCTACAGCCTGGGTGGCGAGCGGAACCAGATGCGGCCTTCCGTTGATCTTCTCCCGCTTTGTCCGCTTCATCTTGGCGGAGGGTATCGCCCACATCCTTGCCTCGAGATCCAGCTCGGCCCACTCCATCTGCCGGATGTTCCCTGGCCGCTGGAAGAGCAGTGCCGACAGAAGCAGTGCCGCCCGGGTGACGGGGTGACCGTGGTAGCCGTCGATCGCGCGCATCAAGTCGCCGACCTGATCCGGTTCGACGATCGCCGAGACGTGCCTCGTCAGCACCGGCTTCAGTGCGCCGCGCAGATCCGAAGCGGGGCTGCGCTCACAACGTCCGGTCGCAACGCCGTATCGAAACACTTGCCCGCAGGCTTCCAGCAGAGAGTGAGGCAGTTCGCGCGTGCCACGTGCCTCGACGCGCCGCAGCGTCTGCAGCAGCATCGGTGCGCCGATCTGGGAGAGCGGAAGCTTGCCCAGCCAGGGGAAGATGTCCTTCTCGAGGCGCTCCATCCAGCGCTTGGCGTAGTGATCGCTCCAGCCGACCTTCTTGGTCGCGTGGAACTCGCGCGCGGTCACCTCGAAGCTGGCGTTGGCGTCGAACCGGGAACTGAGGCGCTCCACCTGCCGCGTGAGCACCGGATCTGCGCCCGACTGATGTTGCTTGCGCGCATCATCACGTGCGACTCTGGCCTCCTTCAGACCCAGATCTGGATAGCCCCCGAGGGCAAGGCGCTTCTCCTTCCCGTCGAAGCGGTACTTCCAGAACCAGCGCTTGGACCCAGAGGGCGAGACCTCCAGGTACAGACCGCCGGAATCGGCCAGGCGCACGCGGGGCCTACCCGCGTCGCAACTCGCGTTCTTGCACTGCTTGTCGGTGAGCATGGGGGAACAAAACCTCAAATGGCTGTGAACACGCCATTTGTTCCCCCAGATGTTCCCCCAACTTCGCTGCGCTGCCGTGGGACGGCAGGAGCCTTCCTGACTCAAACGACTGTCTAAGTCGTTGATTTAGCGGGAAGTTCGGTCCGGCATGGGACCTGATGAAACGCTGGAATGGGGTGGCTGATGGGACTCGAACCCACGACGACCAGAATCACAATCTGGGACTCTACCAACTGAGCTACAGCCACCGCAGAGCAAAAGATTATAGCGCGCTGCGCACCTGCTTCACGCGCCGGGCTGCATGCGTTGTCACTGCGTGGCTGCAGAAGCTGCGGCAGCGGCGACGGCGGCTTCCTCGATCTGCACCTTGTTGCGCTTCTTCAGCGACTCCAGGTACGCCTGCGCCTCGGCATTGGCCCAGGCCTGGGTGTACTGCTGCTGCAGCGGGCCGTCGCCGCCGGGCAGGGCTTCGCGGCCCAGCACCTGCGTCACGCGTGCCACCGCATAGCCCGCATCCCCCAGGTCGACGCCGATCACTGCCGGCAGCTTGCCGGCATCGGCGCGCAGCGCCGCATCGACCACCTGCCGCGGCAGGCCCTGCATCTGTGCGCGCGACACCACGGCGGTGTTGGGCAGCGTCTCGGCAGGCGACTTCTGCACCACCGCCAGGCGCTGCTGGCCTTCCGCCCGCGCCTTGGCCGCGGCCTGCACGGCCACGACACGCGTGCGCACGCGGTCCTGCACCTCGGCCAGCGGCAACGTGCGCGCCGGTGTGTGCTGCACGATGCGCGCCGACACCAGTTCGTTGGCCCCCACCTCCACGGCGTCGGTGTTGCGCTTGTTGCGCACGACGTCGTTGCTGAACACGGCTTCCAGCAGCTTGGGTGACGCCAGCGCGCCAGTGGCGCCGGCCGCGGGCTGGCGCTGCACGGTGGCGGTGCGCTTCTCGAGCTTGAGCTTGTCGATCACCGGCTGCAGGCTGTCGCTTTGCTCGTACACGGTGTTGGTGAACTGCTCGGCGGCCTCGGCGTACTGCTTCTGGGCCAGCGACTTGCGCACCTCGGCCTCAATCTCGGCGCGCACGCTGTCGAACGGCTTCTTCTCGCCGCCACGCACGGCGGTCAGCGTGATGATGTGGAAGCCGAAGTCGGTCTCGACGAGGTTGCTGATCTCTCCGGCCTTCATCGCGAACACGGCGTCCTCGAAGGGCTTGGTCATCATGCCGCGGCCGAAGAAGTCGAGGTCGCCGCCCTGCGCCGCCGAGCCCGGATCCTGCGAGTTCTTCTTCGCAACGTCGGCAAAGGTCGCCGGCGCCTTGCGCAGGTCGGCCAGCAAGGCCTCGGCCTTGGCCTTGGCCGCAGACTTGTCGGGCTCGGGCTTGATCAGGATGTGGCTGGCGCGGCGCTCTTCGGTGGCGGTGTAGCGGCTGGCGTTCTCGTCGTAGTAGCGGCGCAGGTCTTCCTCGGGCACCGCAACGCGCTGGCTCAGCGTGTCCAGCGACAGCGTCACGTATTCGATGCTCGCCTGCTCGGGCGCACGGAACTGCGCTTCGTTGGCCTTGTAGTAAGCCTCGAGATCGGCGGCGGTCGGGTTGACCTGGGACAGGTACTGCGCCGCGTCGAAGCGGTGCACCTGCACCTCGCGCCGCTGCAGCAGCGCGTCGAGCGAGGCACCGACCACGGCAGCCGGCGCGAACGACGACTGCGCCACCGCGCCCAGCACCTGCTGCATGCCGAATTCCTGGCGCAGCTGCTGCTCGAACATCTGCGTGCTCATGCCCTGCGCGGCCAGGATCTCGCGGTTCACGCTGCCGTCGGGGTTGCGCAGGCCGGCGAACTGCGGGTCGGTGACGAACAGGCGCTGCAGGCGTGCGTCGTCGGGCACCAGATTCAGCTGCCGCGCGGTGGCCAGCAGCACGCGGTCGCGCACCAGGCCGTCCAGCGTCTCGCGGCGCATCTGCGGCGTGTCCAGCAGCTTGGCGTCGACGCCTGGCATCTGGCGGCGCAGGCGCTCGACGTTGCGCTGGTGCGCCTGGTCCCACTCGCCGCGCTTGATGTCCTGCCCCGCGACACGCGCCACGGTCTCGGAGTTGCCCTCGTTCATGTTCGAGTAGCCCTCGATACCGAAGAACACGAACGACGGAATGATGAGCAGCACCAGCAGGCCCAGCGTGAGTCGGGAGTGGGTGCGAATGAAGTCGAACATCGTGGCTGCCTTGCGCGGTCCGCGTGGAAGTGGGAAGGCGCCCGGCTCCAGGGCCGGAGCCGCAAGCGAAGAAGGCGAACCGTGGTTCGCCTTCTGCTTTGGGGGGGACGCCGGGGCGGGATTCTAGCCGGGCCCGGGTTTCCGGCTGCGTGGTGGGTGCTGACGGGTTCGAACCGCCGACCTACGCCTTGTAAGGGCGCCGCTCTACCAGCTGAGCTAAGCACCCGCAGCCGGCACGGGGCCCGACGGGCGGCTTACTTGCCGCCGTTGAGCGCGTCTTTCAGCGCCTTGCCCGGACGGAACTTCGGCACCTTGGCCGACTTGATCTTGATCGCGTCGCCGGTGCGCGGGTTGCGGCCGGTGCGCGCAGCGCGCTTGGTCACGGCAAAGGTGCCGAACCCGACGATCGAGACACTGCCGTTCTTCTTCAGCGTGGTCTTCACGCCGCCGATGATGGCTTCCAGCGCGCGGGTGGCCGCTGCCTTGGAAATGTCGGCCTGCTTGGCGATGTGTTCGATCAGATCCGTCTTGTTCACGAAGGTACCCCCTCTCAAGGATGTATCAGGTAGTCGGGTGGGTGAGTGTTGGCGTGCGGTGCCGAGACACCGTGTGCAGACCCCGAAAAATCATTACAGCCGTGGGTCTTTGCAGTGTCAAGGGCTGCATCGATTCTATGCCTGCGCCACGTCAGCATTCGTCGCGAACGACCCGCCGATGCGGGCGAACTCCACGTGATTCCTCGCTTGACAACGTGCAGGCGCGAGCCTACCCACCGCGGTACGCCGGCATCACGCCGACGCGATGGCCTGCGCCAGCGCTGCCCCCAGGTCCTGTGTGCCGGCACGGCCGCCGAGGTCGGGAGTGCGCGGCGCAGCGGGGTCGGCCAGCACGGCTTCGATGGCGCGCAGCACTGCGTCGTGTGCGTCGCGGTGGCCCAGGAAGTCGAGCATCATCGCCACCGACCACACCTGCCCGATCGGGTTGGCCACGCCCTTGCCTGCGATGTCGGGCGCCGAGCCGTGCACGGGTTCGAACAGCGACGGCCACTGCCGCGTGGGATTCAGGTTGGCCGACGGTGCGATGCCGATGGTGCCGGTGCAGGCCGGGCCCAAGTCGGAGAGGATGTCGCCGAACAGGTTGCTGGCCACCACCACATCGAAGTGCTGCGGCCGCTGCACGAAGAACGCGGTCAGGATGTCGATGTGGAAGCGGTCCACCGACACTTGCGGATACGACTTTGACATCGCCTCCACACGCTCGTCCCAGTACGGCATCGTGATCGCGATGCCGTTGCTCTTGGTGGCCGACGTCAGCTTGCGCCGCGGCCGCGACTGCGCCAGTTCGAACGCGAACTTCAGCACCCGGTCCACGCCCACGCGCGACATCACGGTGTTCTGCATCACGACCTCGCGCTCGGTGCCCTCGTACATGCGGCCGCCGATGCTGCTGTACTCGCCTTCGGTGTTCTCGCGCACGATCCACATGTCGATCTCGCCGGGCTTCAGCGCCTCGCCCTGGCGGTTCACCAGCGGGCTGCGGATGCCGGGCATCAGCCGCGCCGGCCGCAGGTTCACGTACTGGTCGAACTCGCGGCGGAACTTCAGCAGGCTGCCCCACAGCGAGATGTGGTCGGGCACGGTGGCGGGCCAGCCGACGGCGCCGAAGAGGATGGCGTGGTGGCCGCCGATGCGGTCTTTCCAGTCGGCCGGCATCATCTCGCCGTGGCGGGCGAAGTAGGCGCAGTTGGCGAAGTCGAACTCGTCGACCTGCAATGCGATGCCGAAGCGGCGCGCTGCGGCGTCGAGCGCGCGCAGGCCCTCGGGCATGACTTCGGTGCCGATGCCGTCGCCGGCGATCACGGCGATGCGATGGGGGGTGTTCATGGAGTCTCCTTGAAGAACGCCTGGACCTCGGACAGCAACAGGTCCGGGGCCTCTTCGGCAATGTAGTGGCCGCAGGGCACGGCGCGGCCGGTGAAGCAGCTGGCCGCCGCCGACCACAGCGCCGGCACGTCGAAGCAGCGGCCCACCGCGCCCTGCGCGCCCCACAGCACGTGCAGCGGCATCGCCAGAACGCGGCCGGCGTCGCGGTCGGCACGGTCGTGCTGCAGGTCGATGCCGGCCGAGGCACGGTAGTCCTCGCAGATCGCGGTGGCCGTGCCCGGCAGCGCGATGCAGCGCTCGTACGCCGCCAGCGCCGCGGGGTCGAAGGCCTGCAGGCCGGCATGGCGCCGGCCCATGACCTCGCGCACATAGGCCACGGGGTCGGCTTCGATCAGCCGCTCGGGCAGCGGCGCCGGCTGGATCAGGAAGAACCAGTGCCAGTAGGCGCGCGCGAAGTCCTCGCTGGTGTGTTCGTACATCGCCAGCGTCGGCGCCACGTCCAGCAGCAACAGGCGCCGCACGGCGCCGGGGTGGTCCAGCGCCAGGCGGTGCGCCACACGTGCGCCGCGGTCGTGCGCCAGCACGTCGAAGCGTGCGAAGCCCAGCGCCTGCATCACGCTCAGCATGTCCAGCGCCATCGTGCGCTTGCTGTAGGCCGCGTGCTCGGCGCTGGCGGGGACGCGCTGCGAATCGCCGTAGCCGCGCAGGTCGGCCGCGACCACCGTATGGCGCTGCGCCAGCGCCGGCGCCACGCGATGCCACATGGCATGCGTCTGCGGATGGCCGTGCAGCAGCAGCAGCGGCGCGCCCGAACCGCCGCGGCGCACGCGGATGCGCACGCCCTGCGGCGCCAGGTCCAGCGTCTCGAAGCCGGGCAGCAGGGCGTCGTCGGCCGTCATGCGCGTGCCCGCACCACCAGGAACACGCCCAGCGCCGTCAACGCCATGCCGCCCAGCACGCTGGCGCTCAGGTGTTCATCGAACAGCAGCCAGGCCAGCAGCGCGGTGCAAGGCGGCACCAGGTACATCAGGCTCGTCACGCGCGTGGCCGCGCCGCGCTGGATCATCAGGTACAGCAGCGAACTGCCGCCCAGCGTGAGCGCCAGCACCGACCACGCCATCGCGCCGATGACGTGCGGATGCCAGTCGACGCTGCCCGGCTCCAGCAGCGCCAGCGGCGCGGTCACGGCAAAGGCCGCCAGCAACTGCACCGTGCTGGCCGTGCGCACGTCGCAGGGCGTGACGAAGCGCTTCTGGTACAGCGTGCCCGCCGTGATGCTCAGCAGCGCCCCCACCGCCAGCGCCAGATTGCCGGCGCTGACCTCGCCCACGCCCAGCTTGTGCCACACCACGAGCAGCAGCCCGGCCAGGCCCAGCGCCAGCCCGGCCCACTGGCGCGCGGTGATGCGGCGCTCGCTGCCGCTGGCACTGACCCACAGCGCGGTCAGCACCGGCTGCAGGCCCACCACCAGCGCCACCGTGCCAGCACCCAGGCCTTGCTTGACGGCGGCCCAGACGCCGCCCAGGTAGCCGCCATGCAGCAGCACGCCCGTGACCGCCAGGTGCAGCCACTGCGCGCGCCCTTGCGGCCAGGCCACGCGCGCCCACAGGATCCACAGCCCGAAGGCCAGCACCGAAAACGCAAAGCGCAACGCGAGGAAGCCCAGCGGCGGGGCATGCGGCATGCCGAAGCGCGCGACGACGAAGCCGGTGCTCCAGATCAGCACGAAGACCACGGGCATGGCCCGCAGCAGCGCATCGCGCTGCGCCGCATCGGCGGCGTTCATCGGACCTTGGCGCGGATCTCCGGGATCGCCTTGCGCAGGTAGTACCCCATGGACCAGACGGTCAGCACGGCCGCCACCCACATCAGCCACGTGCCCCACACATGCGTGTCGATGGCGTCGAACAGCGTGCCGTCGTACAGCAGGAACGGGATGGCCACCATCTGTGCCATGGTCTTGAGCTTGCCGAGCATGTGCACGGCAACGCTGCGCGAAGCGCCGATCTGCGCCATCCACTCGCGCAGCGCCGAGATCGCGATCTCGCGGCCGATGATGATCAGCGCGGCGAAGACATCGGCGCGTTGCAGATGCACCAGGATCAGCAACGCGGCGCAGACCAGGAACTTGTCGGCCACCGGGTCGAGGAAGGCGCCAAAGGCCGAGGTCTGGTTCAGCCTGCGCGCCAGCCAGCCGTCGAACCAGTCGGTGAGCGCGAAGAAGACGAACATCACCGTGGCCACCAGGTTGCGCAGGCCCGGCTCGATCGGCAGGTAGTACACGCCGATGATGAGCGGGATGGCGAAGATGCGCGCCCAGGTGAGCAGCGTCGGCAGCGTCAGGAACATGCGCCGATTGTGCCGAAGATCATGCCCGGGCCGTGGCCTTGGCCGACGCACTCACTCGTCCAGCGTGCGCGGCTTGAACTTGCGGTCGTCCTTGAACAGGAAGGTCTCGACGAAGGTCCAGGGTTTGGGCAGCTTCGAGACGTCGCCGTAGGGCGCGGCGCGGCGCACGGCGTCGATGGCGAGCTGCGTGGTGTCGCGCGCCTGCGTGGGCTGGCGCAGCACCTTGATGCCCTTCACGCTGCCGTCGGCGTTCAGTTCGATCTCCAGCACCGGCACCGCCAGCAGGATGTCGGGCGGCTTGCCGAGGTAGGTGCCGTCGGGATGCGCCGCCACCAGCCGCCGCGCGGCCTGGCGGCGCAGCTCGTCCTTGGTGCGCGAAGCCGTGGGCGCGCCCAGCGACACACGCCCGGCCGGCCCCGTGGGCGCAGCCGCCGGTGCAGGTGCCGCCGGGCGCGGCGCAGCGGCCGGCGCGGGGGACGGACCCGGCGCCGGCGCGGGCGCAGCACCCTGCTGGGCGCAGCCCGCAAGGACCAGCGCCGCGATGCCCAGCGACAGCGACACGATGGAACGGCTCTGCGAGCCACGGCGCGTCTGCGGCGCCTCAATGCAATGCACGGTAGATCTCCTCCGCCAGTTCACGAGAAATGCCTTCGACGCTGGCGAGATCGTCGACGCCTGCCGCCGCCACGCCACGCACGCCGCCGAAGCGCTGCAAGAGGCGCGCCCGCTTGCGCGGGCCGACGCCGGGAATGTCCTCGAGGCTGCTGCCGCCCGTGCGCACGCTGGCGCGGCGGGCGCGCATGCCGGTGATGGCGAAGCGGTGCGCCTCGTCGCGGATCTGCGCCACGAGCATCAGTGCCGCCGAGTCGTGGCCCAGGTAGACCTTCTCGCGGCCATCGGCGAACACCAGTTCCTCCAGGCCGACCTTGCGGCCCTCGCCCTTCTCGACGCCGACGATCAGCGACAGGTCGAGCCCGAGCTCGGAGAAAACCTCGCGCGCCATCGCCACCTGGCCCCGGCCGCCGTCCACCAGCACCAGGTCGGGCAGACGGGCGGTGCTCCTGGAGCCCTTCTTCGGCTTCGAGGGCGCCTCGGCATCGGCCTCGGGCGGCGGCGGCGGCGCAGCTTCAGGCGCGGATTCGCGCACGGATTCCGGCGCCAGCCGCGCCAGTTCGGCCAGCTTGGCATAGCGCCGCGTCAGCACCTGGCGCATCGCGGCGTAGTCGTCGCCGCCGGTGATGCCCTCGATGTTGAAACGCCGGTACTGCGCGCTCTGCATCGCGTGGCCTTCGTAGACCACGCAGCTGGCCTGCGTGGCCTCGCCGGCGGTGTGGCTGATGTCGAAGCACTCGATGCGCAGCGTGTCGGGGTCGGCGATGTCGAGGTCCAGCGCCTCCACCAGCGCGCGCGAGCGCTCGCGCTGCGAGCCTTCTTCGGCCAGCAGCCGCGCCAGCGCGAGCTCGGCGCCCTTCTCGGCCATCTCCAGCCAGATGCGCTTCTGCTCGCGCGGCTGGTGCACCACGCGCACCTTCACGCCGGCGGTCTCCGACAGCGCGTCGATCAGCGCCGCATCCACCGCGTGGCTCAGCACCAGCTGCGACGGCACCGCCTGGCCCACGTAGTGCTGCACGATGAAGGCCTCGAGCACCGCCACCTCGGGGCTGGCGGCGTCGGCACGCTCGTCGGCCTCGTCGGCGCTCAGCGCGGCGCCGTCGTCCACGTGCGTGGGGAAGTGCGCGCGGTCACCGAGGTGGCGGCTGCCGCGCACCATCGCCAGGTTCACGCAGGCGCGGCCGCCGGCCACGCGCACGGCCAGCACGTCCACGTCCTTGTCGGTGGCCGACAGGCTGCTGGCGTCCATGCTCTGCTGGTGCAGCACGCGCGACAGCGAGCCGATGCGGTCGCGCACCGCGGCGGCCTTCTCGTACTCCAGTGCCTCGGCCCAGGCCATCATCTGCGCCTGCAGGTCGTCGATCACCTCCTGCTGCTCGCCGAGCAGGAAGCGCTCGGCGTCGCGCACGTCACGCGCGTAGTCGTCCTTGGACACCAGGCCCACGCACGGCCCCGAGCAGCGCTGGATCTGGTACAGCAGGCAGGGCCGCGAGCGGTTGTTGTAGACCGTGTCCTCGCAGGTGCGCAGGCGGAACACCTTCTGGATCAGCTGGATCGTCTGCTTCACGGCCCAGGCGTTCGGGTACGGGCCGAAGTAGCGGTGCTTCTTGTCGACCGCGCCGCGGAAGTAGGCCACGCGCGGGAATTGTTGAGCCGACGGGGCCCCCGCCCCGTCGGTCGTGCGGCTGCCCGTGATCTTCAGGTAGGGGTAGCTCTTGTCGTCGCGGAACAGGATGTTGAACTTGGGGTTCAACGTCTTGATCAGGTTGTTCTCGAGCAGCAGCGCCTCGGCCTCGGTGCGCACCACCGTGGTCTCCAGCCGCGCGATGCGCGCCACCATGCTGCCGATGCGCGTGCCGCCGTGGTCCTTCTGGAAGTAGCTGGAGACACGCTTCTTCAGGTTGCGCGCCTTGCCGACGTAGAGCACGCCGCCCTGGGCGTCGAAGTAACGGTAGACACCCGGCAGCCCGGGCAAGGCCGCCACCTCGGCGAGCAGCCGTTCGCGGTCGGGGGCGCCGTGCGGGGCGCGGTCTGCAGTGCCGATCGGGGCGCTGCCTGGGTCGTCGGTCTCGGCCATGGAGGCCGCATTCTCACCGGCTTCGATAATGCGGCGATGGCCTGGGACCTGTTCTGTCGCGTCGTCGACAACTTCGGCGACGCCGGCGTGTGCTGGCGGCTCGCCCGCGACCTGGCCGGGCGCGGCGTGCCGGTGCGCTTGTGGATCGACGATGCCAGCGCGCTGGCATGGATGGCGCCGGGCGGATGCCCGGGCGTGCAGGTCGGCGCCTTCGACGATGCCGGCCTGCCGGGGGAGGTCGTCATCGAGGCTTTCGGCTGCGACCCGCCACCGGCCTTCGTCGCGCGCATGGCCGTCCGGCCGCGACCGCCGGTGTGGCTGAACCTGGAGTACCTCAGCGCCGAAAGCTACGTCGAGCGCTCGCACGGCCTGCCCTCGCCGCAGGCCGGCGGGCTGACGAAGTGGTTCTTCTACCCCGGCTTCACGCCGCGCACCGGCGGCCTGCTGCGAGAACCCGGCCTGCTGGCGGCACGCGCCGCGTTCGAGCGCGACGCCTGGCTCGCCGCGCAGGGCACGGCACGCCTGCCCGGCGAACGCGTGGTGGTGCTGTTCTGCTACGAGAACCCGGCCCTGCCGGCGCTGCTGCACGACCTGGCGCGCCAGCCCACGCTGCTGCTGGCCACGCCCGGCTTCGCACAGCGGCAGTTGGCCGGGCTGCCGTTGCCGGCCGGTCTGCGCAGCGCCGCCCTGCCCTGGATGGACCAGGGCGGCTTCGACCGCCTGCTGTGGGCGGCCGACCTGAATTTCGTGCGTGGCGAGGATTCGCTGGTGCGCGCCCTCTGGGCCGGCGCACCCTGCGTGTGGCAGATCTACCCGCAGCACGACGGCGTGCACGCGCTGAAGCTGCGGGCGCTGCTGGACCGCCTGCCGCCCGTGCCCGGGCTGGGCGCGGCCTGGCAGGCCTGGAACGGCCTAGCCGCGCCGGGCGCGGCCTGGCCCGGCCTGCCGGACACCGCCACGGGCGGCGTCTGGCACCAGGCCGCGCAAGCCGCCCGCCAGGCGCTGTCGGCGCAGCCCGACCTGACCACCCAGCTGCTGCAATTCACCCTGGAGAAGGGCGCCGCCTGCTAGAATGGCGGGCTTTGCGCTGCGCGCGCAATCCCTTCCCAACTCACAGGCCGCGGGTCCTCACCCGCAGGAACCGCCATGAAAATCGCTCAGGAAATCCGCGCCGGCAACGTCATCATGCACGGCAAGGACCCGATGGTCGTGCTCAAGACCGAATACAGCCGCGGTGGCCGCAACGCCGCCACCGTGCGCCTGAAGATGAAGAACCTGCTCAACGGCGGCGGCGCCGAGGTCGTCTTCAAGGCCGACGACAAGATGGACCAGATCATCCTGGACAAGAAGGAGTGCACCTACACGTACTTCGCCGACCCGATGTACGTGTTCATGGACGCCGAATACAACCAGTTCGAGGTGGAAGCCGAGAACATGGGCGACGCCATCAACTACCTCGAAGACAACATGGCCGTCGAGGTCGTGTTCTACGACGGCAAGGCGATCTCGGTCGAAATGCCCACCACCGTGGTGCGCGAGATCACCACCGACCCCGCCGTCAAGGGCGACACCTCGGGCAAGGTCCTGAAGCCGGCCAAGCTGGTGGGCACGGGGTTCGAGATCAGCGTGCCGATCTTCGTGGAAAACGGCGACCGCATCGAAATCGACACCCGCACGCACGAGTACAAGAAGCGCGTCTGACGCCACCTCGGGCACACGCAGCGCAGGGCACCTTCGGGTGCCCTTCTTCATTGCGCGGCGCCGGCGTGCCACCTGCATCATCATTGCCCGCCATGCTCTTCGACTTCGACACCGCAGTCAGCGCGCCCTTCCGCATGCAGCCCGGGCTGCGCCGCCTGGCCGCGGGCGCGCAGCAGCTCACGCCGCTGACCCCCGGCTCGCGCCACCAGCGCGAAAAGCTGGCGGTGCTGTCGGCCTTCGCCGACCAGGCCTTGCTGCAGCAACCGGACTTCGACGCTGCGCCGGCACTGCACGCGCTGTGCGCGCACGCCGCAGCCGAGCATCCCACCGCCTTCGGCTGGGACGGCCAACGGGCCCATGCCCGGCTGCTCGGCACCGCGGTGGTCGACGGCACCGTGGAGCATGTGGCCACCGGCAGCTTTGGCCTCGGCGACGAGGTGGCACGCTGCCTGCGCGGGTTACCGGCCGGCTGGCGCCTGGCCGGCCTGCTGAGCCTGGCCTTCGCCGAGGACTTCGCCGTCGTCGACGGCGACAGCGGCCACATCCCCTGGCTGGCGGTGTGCCTGCCTTCGCACTGGGCACCGGAAGACAAGGTCGGCCGCCACTTTGCCGAGGTGCATGCGCCGGTGGCCGACAACACGCTGCTGGTCGGCGCGAGCCAGGCGCTCACGCGCATGGTCACCGGCCCCGAGCGCTGGGAACGCTTCGTCTGGACCGTGACGCCGCACCCGCGCCTGCACGCGCACCCGCGGCGCGTGGACGAACGCCGCTGGGCCGACGTGCCCGTCGACGGCGCCTGGTGGCGCAGCGAGCGCCAGACCTTCATCCCGGTGCCGGACAGGCAGCAGGCGGTGTTCACGATCGGTGTCGACGTGCAGGCGCTGCCCAAGGCCATCGACACGCCTGCGCGTGCGGCGCGGCTGCAGGCGGCCATCGCCAGCATGTCGCCCGCCGTGCTGGCCTACCGCGGCCTGACGCCGGTGCGCGACGACCTGCTGGCCTGGCTGCAGGCGCGTGCCGCAAACGCCTGAAGCCGGGCCCTTGCACGCGCCCACCGAGCACCCCGGCAGCCCCGCAGGCGCAGGCGGCCACCACCTGTTCCTGCAAGGCAACGGCCTGCCGGGGCGCTGGTCCGGGCGCAGCCGTTGCGTCGTGCTGCAGACCGACTTCGGCCTCGGCCACGACTTCCTCGCGTTCTGGCAGGCCTGGCAGGGCGACCCGCAGCGCTGCGAGCGCCTGGTCTATGTCGGCATCACCCACCAGCCGCCGACCCGCGAAGCGCTGGCGCGCACGCAGCCCGACGCTGGCAGCCCGCTGCACGGCCTGCACCAGGCGCTGCTCGACGCCTGGCCACCGCTGACCCCCGATCTGCACACACTGGACTTCGCAGGCGGCCGCGTGCGGCTGCTGCTGGCGGTGGGCGACCTGGCCGCCGTGCTGCCCGACCTGACGCTGCAGGCCGACGCCTTCTGCCTGGGCAACACCGCAGCGGCGTCCACCGCGGCGCCGGTGGACCTGCGCATCGTGAAAGCGCTTGGCCGGCGCGCCGCGCCGGGCGCCACCGTCGCCAGCCCGCAGACCGACGCCGCGCTGCACGCGCAGCTGGCCACCGCGGGCTTTCGCGTCGCGCTGGCAGCAGGCGCAGGCCCCGTGCCCACGCACACCCGCGCGTGGTTCGAACCGCGCCGGCCCGTGTCGCGCGCGCCCATGCCCGCGTCCCCGTCGATGGCAAAGCAGCGCCGCGAGGCCGTCGTCGTGGGCGCCGGCCTGGCCGGTGCCAGCGTGGCAAGGGCACTGGCCGACGAGGGCTGGCAGGCGCAGGTGCTCGACCGCCACCACCGCCCCGCGGCCGAGACCTCGGGCAACGCCGGCGGCCTCTTCCACGGCACCGTGCACGCCGACGACGGCCCCCACGCGCGGCTGCTGCGCGCCGCCGCGCTGCTGGCGCAGCGTGTGCTGGGTCCGCGCATTGCCGACGGCACCCTGCCAGGCCAGCAGCAGGGCCTGCTGCGGCTGGACCACCGGCCCGTGCCCACGCTGCAAGCCCTGCTGCAGCGACTGCAGTTGCCCGCCGACTGGGTGCAGGTGCTCAACGCCACCGCGGCCAGCGCACTGGCCGGCGTGCCGCTCGCGCACGCCGCGTGGTTCTTCCCGGGCGGTGGCTGGGTGTCGCCGGCGGCGCTGGCCGCGCACTGGCTGCAGGGGCTGCCGTTCCGCGGCGGCTGCAGCGTGCAGTCGCTGCAGCGCGCGCCCGCACCGGCCGATGAACATGGCGACTGGCAACTGCTCGACGCCGCAGGCACGGTGCTCGCCACCGCCCCGGTCGTCGTGCTGGCCAACGGCGCCGACGCCGCGCGACTGCTGCAAGCCGACTGGCCCCTGCAGCGCCTGCGTGGCCAGGTCAGCGGCTGGCACGGCGCCCCGGTGGCGCTGCGGCGGCCGCTGGCCGGCGACGGCTACGCGCTGCCCTTGTCGGACGGCGGCCTTCTCTGCGGCGCCACCCAGCACGCCGACGACGCGACGCCGGCGCTGCGCGACAGCGACCACGCGCTGAACTTCGCGCGCCTGCAGCGCCTGACCGGCCTGCAGCCGCCGGCCGACCAGCGCCTGTGGACGGGCCGCGTTGGCTGGCGCGTCGCGGCCGACGACCGCATGCCGGTGGCCGGGGCAGTGCCGGCGCCGGCGCCGGCCGACAGCATGGGCCGCGACCCACGCCGCGACCAGGCCCGGCTGTGGCCGCGCGTGCAAGGGTTGTTCGTGTGCACCGCACTGGGTGGCCGCGGCATCACGCTGGCGCCGCTGCTGGGGCGGCTGGTGGCGGCGCAGGTGGCAGGCAGTCCGCTGCCACTGCAACAGCGTCTGGTCGACGCCGTGGACCCCGTGCGCTGGCAGGTGCGCGCCGCGCGGCGCGGCACGGGGCCGGGCTGAATCAGAGACGCATCAGGACTGGGGCGGGGCCGGCGGCGGTGCGTCGGCCGCGGCCGCATCACCGTCTTGCGGCTGACCATCGTCGGCCTGGCCCGGGTGGGCCTTCTTCTGCGCCTTTTCCTCCTTCTTGCGCTTCTTCGCCAGTTCGCGCTGCCGCTTCTCGAAGGAGTAATTGGGTTTTGCCACGGGCAGATCCTTGAAATGAGTGCTGGCCATTATCGGCCAGCGTGGCGGGCGGCCGGTGCGCCGTTCAGAAGGTCAGGGTCTTGACCCCCGCCGCGGTGCCGAGCAGGCAGATGCCGGCGCGGTGGCGCGCGAAGATGCCCACGGTCACGACGCCTGGCCACTGGTTCACTTCAGTCTCCAGCGCCAGCGGGTCGGCGATGGCCAGGCCGCGCACGTCGAGGATCGGGTGCCCGTTGTCGGTGACGACGCCAGCACGCAGCGTAGCCGTGCCGCCCAGTGCCGCGAAGCGCCGCGCCACCTGGGGCGCCGCCATCGCGATCACCTCCACCGGCAGCGGGAAGGCGCCCAGCGTCTGCACCAGCTTGCTTTCGTCGGCGATGCAGACGAAGCGTTCGGCCAGGTCGGCCACGATCTTCTCGCGCGTGAGCGCCGCGCCGCCGCCCTTGATCATGTGGCCGCGGTGATCGATCTCGTCGGCCCCGTCCACGTACACCGGCAGGCTGGTCACGGCCTCGGCCTCGAGCACCGGGATGCCGTGCGCGAGCAGCCGTTCGGTGCTCTTCACGCTGGAGCTGACCGCGCCCCGGATGCGGTCCTTCATCGTCGCCAGCGCGTCGATGAAGTGGTTGACGGTGGAGCCCGTGCCCACGCCCACCAGGGCGCCCGGGGTCACGTACTGCAGCGCGGCGCGGCCGACCAGGGCCTTGAGTTCGTCTTGGTTCATGGCCGCGATTATCGGGCTGCGACAATCCCGCCCCATGTTCACACTGCCCTATGGCCTGGCCCGCCCCTTCCTCTTCGGCCTCGACCCCGAACACGCCCACGAGGTCACGCTGGGCAGCATCGCCCGCCTGCAGAACACCCCGGCGCAATGCCTGTGGCAGCAGCCGCGCGTGGACGACCCGGTCACGGTGGCCGGGCTGCGGTTCCCGAACCGGGTCGGGCTGGCCGCGGGCATGGACAAGAACGGGCGCTGCATCGACGGCCTGGGCGCGATGGGGTTCGGCTTCATCGAGGTCGGCACCGTGACGCCGCTGGCGCAGCCGGGCAACCCGCGGCCGCGCATGTTCCGCCTGCCCGAGGCGCAGGGGCTGATCAACCGCCTGGGCTTCAACAACGAGGGCCTGGACGCCTTCATCGCCAACGTGCAGCGCGCGCACAGCTTCCGCGCCGGCGGCGGCATCGTCGGCCTGAACATCGGCAAGAACGGCGCCACGCCCAACGAACGCGCAGCCGACGACTACCTGAAGGCGCTGGCCGGCGTGTACCCGCACGCCGACTACGTGACGGTCAACGTCAGCAGCCCCAACACCAAGAACCTGCGCGCGCTGCAGAGCGACGAGGCGCTCGACGCGCTGCTGGGCACGCTGCAGGTGCGCCGCGCCGAACTGGCGCAGCAGCACGGCCGGCAGGTGCCATTGTTCGTGAAGATCGCGCCCGATCTGGACGAGACGCAGGTGGCCGTGATCGCCGCCACGCTGCGCAAGAACGGCATCGACGGCGTCGTCGCCACCAACACCACGCTGTCGCGCGAAGCGGTGCAGGGCCTGCAGCACGCGGGCGAGACCGGCGGCCTGAGCGGCCGGCCGGTGTTCGAGGCCAGCAACCGCGTCATCGCGCAGCTGCGCGCCGCCCTCGGCCCGGGCTATCCCATCATCGGCGTTGGCGGCGTGCTCAGCGGCGCGGATGCACGCGCCAAGATCGCCGCCGGTGCCGACCTGGTGCAGATCTACACCGGGCTGATCTACAAGGGCCCGGCGCTGGTGACCGAAGCGGCGCGCGCACTGCGCGCCGGCTGAGCGGCCGGGCTGCTGCAGCCAGACTGCGGCGGTCTTACTGCAACGGCACGCCGGTCTTGGCCTGCAGCTCGTCGCGCGTGACGCCGGGCGCCATCTCCACAACCTTCAGGCCGTGCGGCGTGACGTCCAGCACCGCCAGGTCGGTGATGATGCGGTCGACCACGCCCACGCCCGTCAGCGGCAGCGTGCACTGCGGCAGGATCTTCAGGTCGATCGTGCCGTCCTTCTTCTTCGCCACGTGCTCCATCAGCACGACCACGCTCTTCACGCCGGCCACCAGGTCCATGGCACCGCCCATGCCCTTGACCATCTTGCCGGGGATCATCCAGTTCGCCAGGTCGCCCTTCTCGCTGACCTGCATCGCGCCCAGGATGCTGAGGTTGATCTTGCCGCCGCGGATCATCGCGAAGCTGTCGTGGCTGCCGAAGATGCTGCTGCCGGGCAGCGTGGTGACGGTCTGCTTGCCGGCGTTGATGAGGTCGGGGTCGACCTCGCTCTCGTCGGGGAAGGCGCCGATGCCGAGCATGCCGTTCTCGCTCTGCAGCCAGACCTCGATGTCGGGGCTGACGAAGTTGGCCACCAGCGTCGGCAGGCCGATCCCCAGGTTCACGTAGAACCCGTCCTGCAGTTCCTTGGCCGCGCGCGCGGCCATCTCGTCGTGGGTCCAGGGCATGGTCAGGCTCCCTTCGGGTTCTGTTTGGTGGTCCGCTTCTCGATGCGCTTTTCCGGCTTGGCGTTCAGCACGATGCGGTGCACGTACACGCCCGGCAGGTGCACGGCGTCGGGGTCGAAAGTGCCGGTCTCGACGATCTCCTCCACCTCCACCACGGCGATCTTGCCGGCCATGATGACGGCCGGGTTGAAGTTGCGCGCGGTGCGGCGGAACACGAGGTTGCCGCTCTTGTCGGCCTTCCAGGCCTTGGCCAGCGACACCTCGGGCGTCAGCGAGCGTTCCATCACGTAGGTGTGGCCGTCGAACTCGCGCAGCTCCTTGCCCTCGGCCACCTGCGTGCCGACGCCGGTGCGCGTGAAGAAGGCCGGGATGCCGGCGCCGCCGGCGCGCAGCTTCTCGGCCAGCGTGCCCTGGGGCGTGAATTCCAGCTGCAGCTCGCCGGCCAGGAACTGGCGCTCGAACTCCTTGTTCTCGCCCACGTAGCTGGAGATCATCTTGCTGATCTGCCGCGTCTCGAGCAGCTGGCCGAGGCCGAAGCCGTCGACGCCCGCGTTGTTCGAGATCACCGTGAGGTTCTTCCTGCCGGTGTCGCGCAAGGCCGCGATCAGCGCCTCGGGGATGCCGCACAAGCCGAAACCGCCGACGGCCAGTAGCTGCCCGTCGTGCACGATGCCGTCGAGCGCCGCCTGGGCGCTCGGATAGACCTTCTTCATCGGATGGACCTCCAGTCGAAGACCGCAGCGTACTACGTACTGCATTAAGTAAGATCGCTTAGGTCGGAACCCGGCAACCCATCCCCCCCTCGAGGAGCACGCGCATGGAAACCCAGTCCTTCGCCGACCTGGAAATGCTGCAGGCCGCGCTGAACCACGTCTTCGCCGACTGGGTGCGCGAGCTGGACCTGCGTGTGCTGGAGGCGCGCGCCGGCGAGGTGACGCTGGTGCTGCCGGTGACGCGCCGCCACGTGCACGAAGGCGGCGTGCTCTGCGGCCAGAGCATGATGGCCGCCGCCGACACCGCGATGGTGCTGGCCGTGATGACCAAGCTGGGCGGCTTCAAGCCCATGACCACGGTGCAGTTGCAGACCAGCTTCCTGCGCCCGGTGTCGGGCAGCAGCGGCGCGGCGCGCGTGGTGGCGCGCGTGCTGCGCATGGGCAAGAGCCTGGTCTTCGGCGAGGTGCAGATCATCAACGCCGACGACGAACTGGCCGCGCACGCCACCACCACGTATGCGCTGCTGTGACGCCCTGACGACGTGAGCGCGCCCGATCTCGACTACCGCACCGCGTTCGACCTCGCCCCCATCGGCCTGGTGCTGTCGCGCCAGCGGCTCATGATCGACTGCAACCAGGAACTGCTGAAGATGTTCTCGGCCACGCGCGAGCAGCTCATCGGCCGCAGCTTCGAGGTGCTGTACCCGACGCCGGCGGAGTTCCAGCGCACCGGCGAGCGCATCGTCGCCAGCCTCGACCGGCACGGCCGCTACGCCGACGAGCGCGTGATGAAGCGCCTGGGCACGGGTGCGGGCACAGACCAGGGAGGCGAGCTGTTCTGGTGCCATGTCTCGGGCCGCGCGCTCGACCCCGTGCAGCCGCATGCCGCCGGCATCTGGGCCTTCGAGGACCTGTCGTCGCGCCGCGTGCTGAAGCTGGAATTCACCGCGCGCGAACGCGAAATCGCCGCGCTGCTGATCGACGGCCTGACCAGCAAGCTCATCGGCAAGCGGCTGGCCATCAGCCCGCGCACGGTGGACGTGTACCGCGCACGGCTGATGCGCAAGACCGGCGCCGCCACCACCCCCGAACTCGTGAACAAGCTGCTCAGCGGCGGATGAGAGGACACACCCCATGATCGTGCTGCACCACCTGGAACACTCGCGCTCGCAACGCGTGCTGTGGCTGCTGGAAGAACTGGGCCTGCGCTACGAGATCCGCCGCTACGCGCGCAACAAGCAGACCATGCTGGCGCCGCCCGAGCTGCGCCAGGTGCACCCTCTGGGCAAGTCGCCCGTCATCACCGATGGGCCCGTCACGGTGGCCGAGTCGGGCGCCATCATCGAGTACCTGCTCGATGCGCACGGCCAGGGCGCGCTGCGCCCCGCGCCGGGCACGGCCGAACGGCGCCAGTTCACCTACTGGCTGCACTTTGCCGAGGGGTCGGCGATGCCGCCGCTGCTGATGCAGCTGGTGTTCGACCAGATCCGCCGCGCCAAGGTGCCGTTCTTCATCAAGCCCGTGGTGAAGGGCATCGCCGACAAGGTGGGCACGGCCTTCATCCGGCCCAACATCGAATCGCAGCTGCGCTTCATGAACGACGAGCTGTCGCAGCGGCCGTGGTTTGCCGGTGCCGAGTTCAGCGCCGCCGACATCCAGATGAGCTTTCCGCTGGAAGCCGCGGCCGCGCGCGCCGGGCTCGACGAACGCTTCCCGAAGCTGCAGGACTGGCTGGAGCGCATCCATGGCCGACCGGCCTACGCGCGTGCGCTGGCGGCCGGCGGGCCGTACGAGATCCTGGGCTGACGGCGCAGGCTCAGCCGACGCCGAGCTCGCCCGCCAGGCGCTGCACCAGCGCGCGCAGTTCGGCCACCTCGGCGGCCAGCCGTGTCTGCTCGGCCTTGATCGCCGCCAGTTCGCCCGCCGCCACGCTGCTGCCGGCGCTGCCGGCGTCACCGTGCGCCGCCACTGCGCCAGCCGCCGGCTGCGCAACCTCGCCGCACAGCAGGTGCGCCCAGCGCGCCTCGCGCTCGCCCGGCGCGCGCGCGAGTTTCAGCACGCGCGGCGGATAGCGCTCGGCCAGCTCCTGCAGCACGGCTTCCACGGCCGCGATGTCGGCGAAGCGGTGCAGGCGTTCGCAGTTCAGCCGCAGCTCGGCTGCGGTCTGCGGGCCACGCAGCATCAGCACCGCCAGCAGCGCGGCGGCGGGCTGCGGCACGTTGAGGCCGCGCGCGGCGTTGTGCTCGAACTTCACGACGCGGCTGCTGCTGCCTTCGAAGGCCAGGCTCAGGCTCTTGAGCCCGTCCACCGCGGTCAGCACCTCGGCGTCGGTGGCCTCGATGACGGGCTGGCGCGCCGTCTTCTGGTTGCAGCCGGCCACCAGTGCGTTCAGCGACAGCGGGTAGGTGTCGGGCACCGTGTGCTGCTTCTCGACCAGCACGCCCAGCACGCGCGCTTCCAGCGGGGTCAGGTTCCGCACGGGCAGCGGCGGCTCAGAGGCCGAAGCCGTCGTCGGCGGCGATCACCGCGCCGTTGACGAAGTGGCTCTCGTTGGCGCACAGCATCATCAGCGCGGCGTCCAGGTCCTGCGGCTTGCCCACGCGCTTGCGCGGCAGCATGTTCACCAGCTTCTGGCCCGACTCGGTCTGCCAGTGGTGGTGGTTGATCTCGGTGTCGATGTAGCCCGGGCACAGCGCGTTGACGTTGATGCCGAAGCGGCCCCACTCCAGCGCCATCGCCTTGGTCATGTGCACGACCGCGGCCTTGCTCATCGCATAGACGCCGATCTGCCCCAGCACCTTCAGGCCAGCCATCGACGCGATGTTGACGATGCGCCCGCCGGTGTAGGTGCCCGGCGCCTCGCCCTTGCAGCGCGCGACCATGCGCTTGGCCACTTCCTGGGCCACGAAGAAGGCACCGCGCGTGTTGGTGTCGAAGACGAAGTCGAAGTCGTCGGGCGCCACGTCGAGCAGCTTCTGCGTCGTGCTGACGCCGCTGTTGTTGACGAGGATGTCGATGGCGCCCATCTCGGTCTCGGCGTGGGCCACGGCAGCGCGGATGCTGTCGTGGTCGGTCACGTCCAGCTCGACCACGTGCGCGTCGCCGCCGCCGGCCTCGATCTCCGCACGCAGCGTCTTCAGCCGCTCGACGCGGCGCGCAGCCAGCACCACGCCGGCGCCGGCGCGTGCCAGCGTCTTGGCGAACTGCACGCCCAGGCCGCTGGAAGCCCCGGTGACGAACGCCACGCGCCCGGAAAGATCGATCTCGTAGGCCATGCCCTGCTGCTCCTGCGTCACTGCTTTCGCGGGGACGATAGCACGCGACAATGGCGCGATGGACAAGGTGGATGTGCTCGTCGTCGGGGCCGGCGTCGTGGGCCTGGCGGCCGCGCGCGCGCTCGCGCTGCAGGGGTTGGAGGTGCTGATCGTCGAGGCTGCGGCGGCCATCGGCACCGGGGTCTCGTCGCGCAACAGCGAGGTCATCCACGCCGGCCTGTACTACCCGCCCGGCAGCCTGAAGGCACGCCGCTGCGTCGAAGGCCGCGAGCGGCTGTATGCGTACTGCGCCGAGCGCGGCGTGGCGCACCGGCGCTGCGGCAAGCTGGTGGTGGCGACGCAGCCCGACGAGCTGCACAAGCTCGACGCGCTGCTGGAACGCGCGCCGCGCTGCGGCGTGCACGACCTGCAGCGCCTGAGCGCGGCCGAAGCCGTGGCGCTGGAGCCCGCGCTGCAGTGCGCGGGTGCGGTGCTGTCGCCGTCCACCGGCATCGTGGACAGCCACGGCCTGATGCTGGCGTTGCTGGGCGACGCCGAAAATGCCGGGGCGCTGCTGGCCCTGCGCGCGCCGCTGCGCGGTGCCGAACGCGACGGCAGCGGCTGGCTGGTACACACCGGCGGCGACGAGCCCTTCACGCTGCACGCGCGCTGCATCGTCAACGCCGCGGGGCTGTCGGCGCAAGGCGTGGCAGCCAGCCTCGCGGGCTTTCCTGCCGCTGCCATTCCGCAGCAGTTTCTCGCCAAGGGCCACTACTTCGCGCTCGGCGGCCGCTCGCCGTTCAGCCGCCTGATCTATCCCACGCCGGTCGACGGCGGCCTGGGCGTGCACCTCACGCTCGACCTCGGCGGGCAGGCGCGCTTCGGCCCCGACGTGCAGTGGCTGCCCGCCGGCACCGCGCCCGAGGCGCTCGACTACGGCGTCGACCCCGCACGCGGCGCCGCCTTCGAAGCCGAGATCCGCCGCTACTGGCCCGCTCTGCCCGCCGGCGCGCTGCAGCCGGCCTACAGCGGCGTGCGGCCCAAGCTCAGCGGGCCCGGGGCGGCGGCGGCCGACTTCGTCGTCAGCGGGCCGGCGCAGCACTGCGTGCCGGGCGTGGTGCACCTGTTCGGCATCGAGTCCCCCGGGCTGACCTCGGCACTGGCGCTGGCCGACGACGTCTGCGCCGCCGTGACGGGCTCGGCACCAGGCGCTGCACAGAAATAGAACGATCGTTCTTTTTTGATCTTCCTCCCCCTACAATCCGCCGCGCTGCAACACGGAAGACGCCGACCATGAGCCCCCAGGAGATCCTCGACCAGTTCGGCCCGCGCGAGGCCATGGAGTACGACGTCGTCGTCGTCGGTGCCGGCCCTGCGGGCCTCGCCACCGCGATCCGGCTGAAGCAGCTCAACCCCGATGTCTCGGTCGTGGTGCTGGAAAAGGGCAGCGAGCCCGGCGCGCACACGCTGAGCGGCGCGGTGATGGACCCGCGTGCGATCACCGAGCTGTTCCCCGACTGGAAGGAACGCGGCGCGCCGCTGCTGCAGCCCGTCACAGGCGACCAGGTGCTGTTCCTGGGCAAGGAAGACCACAAGACCACGCCCGACTGGCTGGTCCCCGGCTGCTTCCACAACCACGGCAACTACGTCATCAGCCTGGGCGCCGTCACCAAGTGGCTGGGCGAGCAGGCCGAAGCCCTGGGCGTGGAGATCTTCCCGGGCTTCACCGCGGCCGAAGTGCTGTATGACGACGCGGGCGCGGTGCGCGGCGTGGCCACCGGCAACCTGGGCGTGGGCAAGGACGGCCAGCCGCACGACGGCTTCCAGCTCGGCATGGAGCTGACCGCGAAGTACACGGTGTTCGCCGAAGGCGCGCGCGGGCATCTGGGCCGGCAGCTGATCGAACGCTTCCAGCTCGACGCCGGCCGCGACCCGCAGAGCTACGCGCTGGGCGTGAAGGAGCTGTGGGAAGTGCCGGCCGACAAGGCCCGGCCCGGCCTGGTGGTGCACACCGCCGGCTGGCCGATGGACGAGCACACCTACGGCGGCGGCTTCCTGTACCACCTGGAAGGCAACAAGGTCACGCTGGGCTTCGTCACCGGGCTGGACTACCAGAACCCGTGGATCAGCCCATTCGAGGAGATGCAGCGCTGGAAGACCCACCCGGCCATCCGTGCCCACATCGAAGGCGGCAAGCGCATCGGCTACGGCGCCCGCGCCATCACCGCCGGCGGCCTGCTGAGCCTGCCCAAGCTGGTGTTCCCGGGCGGCGCGCTGGTGGGCTGCGAGGCCGGCACGCTGAACGCCGCGCGCATCAAGGGCAGCCACGCCGCCATCAAGACAGGCATGCTGGCGGCCGAGGCCCTGGTGCCGGCCCTCGCCGCCGGCCGCAGCGCCGACGAGCTCAGCGCCTATCCGGAAGCCTTCGAGAAGAGCTGGCTGCATGCCGAGCTGGACCAGAGCCGCAACTTCAAGCAGTGGTTCAAGCAGGGCAACACCGTGGGCGCGCTGATGACCGGCATCGAGCAGTGGCTGCTGCCCAAGCTGGGCCTGAAGAGCCCGCCCTGGACCGTGCACCGCAAGACGCCCGACCACGAACGCCTGCAACCCGCCGGGCAGATGGAGCGCATCGACTACCCGAAGCCAGACGGCGTGCTGACCTTCGACCGCCTCAGCTCGGTCTTCATCAGCAACACCAACCACGAAGAGAACCAGCCCGCGCACCTGACGCTGAAGGACGCCGCGGTGCCGGTGGCGGTGAACCTGGACGTCTACGCCGGCCCCGAGGGCCGCTACTGCCCGGCCGGCGTTTATGAGTACGTCAACGAAGCGGGCACCGACCGCCTGGTGATCAACGCGCAGAACTGCGTGCACTGCAAGACCTGCGACATCAAGGATCCGACGCAGAACATCGTCTGGGTCACGCCCGAGGGCGGTGGCGGCCCGAACTACGCAGGCATGTGATGCCGATCGCGGCGACGCCGCGGACCCCAGGCCGGCCAGGCCCGTTGGCCTGGGTGCAACTGCCGGGTCTGCCGGTCCTGCTGAGACTGCTGGCCATGCTGCGCCTGCTGGTCCTGGCGCGCCCTGGCCTCGCCGCGCCGCCGCTGGTGCTGGACGACGCCACGCCACGCATCGAGGCCTGGCCGGCCGTCACCGTGCTGTCCGACCCCGACGGCACGCTGACGCTGGAGCAGGCGATGGCCGCACGCGCGCGCTTCACGGTGCCCGAGGGCGCCAGCGCGACGCTGGGCCTGCGCAAGGACGCGGTCTGGCTGCACATCCCGCTGCAGGTGGCTGCCTCGTCCGACGGCGCGTGGATCCTCGACATCAACTATGCCGCGCTGAACCGCGCCGACGTGCACCTGCTGCTGGACGACCGGCTGGTGCAGCAGCGCCGGATGGGCAACACGCAGCCGCCGGCCGAGCGGCCGTTCCTGAGCCGCTCGCACGCGCTGCTGCTCGACCTGGCGCCAGGGCAGCGGGCCGAGCTGCTGCTGCGCGTGCAGACCCAGGGCGGGATGATCCTGCCCATCACGCTGAACAAGCCCTCGGCCTTCCACGCCGCGGCGCTGCAGGAACAGCTGCTGCAGGGCCTGCTCACGGGCCTGGGGCTGTGCCTGCTGATCTACAGCCTGGCGCAGTGGGCTTCGGTGCGCGAGGCCATGTTCCTGAAGTACGCGCTGCTGATCAGCGGCAGCCTGATGTTCTCGGTGGCGCAGTTCGGCCTGGGCGCGCTGTACCTGTGGCCTGGCAGCCTGTGGATGGAGCAGCACGTGGCCGCCGTGGCGGCGCTGGTGGCGGCCACCGGCACCTGCCTGTTCGTGCAGGACGTGCTGGTGGGCCGGGGCCGCCGGCCCGTGCTCAGCAGCCTGCTGTTCGCCAACGCCGCGCTGCTGCTGGCCACGGCGGCGGCCTACATGCTGGGTTGGCTGCACGTGCACCAGGTGAGCTGGGTCGTGGGCACGCTGGGCCTGACGCCGGCCCTCATCGGCCTGCCCGGCGCCATCGCGCGCGCGCGTCAAGGCGACCGCGTGGGCTGGTACTTCCTGGCCGGCTGGATCGGCTACTTCATCTGCACCTTCATCATGGTCAGCCTCATCAAGGGCCGGCTGCCGGCGAACTGGTGGACGCTGCATTCGTTCCAGATCGGCGCCACGCTGGACATGCTGCTGTTCATGCGCGTGATGACGCTGCGGCTGCAGGCCATCCACCAGGCGGCGCAGCAGGCCGCGCACGAACGCGACGCGCTGCGCTCGATGGCGCTCAGCGACGCGCTGACCGGCCTGCCCAACCGGCGCGGCCTGGCGCAGCAGCTCGACCTGCGGCTGCAGCAGGCCGCGCCCGGCCGCCTGCTGGCGCTGTACCTGCTGGACCTGGACGGCTTCAAGGACATCAACGACCGCCACGGCCACGAGGTCGGCGACCAGGTGCTGGTGGCGGTTGCGGAACGGCTGCGCGCGCAGATGCGCGACGGCGACCTCGCCACACGGCTCGGCGGCGACGAGTTCGTCGTGCTGGCCGATGGCCTGCCCGACATCGGCGAGGCCGAGGCCGTGGGCCGCCGGCTGCTGCAGGCCTTCGCGGCGCCGCTGCTGGCGGGCGGCGTGGAATGCCGCGTCGGCCTGACCGTGGGCTACGTGCTGGCGCCGCTGGACGGCAGCGACGTGCGCAGCCTGATGCGGGCCGCGGACGCCGCCATGTACAGCGGCAAGCAGGAAGGCAAGAACTGCGTGCGCCGGGCGGCACAGCCGGCGCCGCAGGTGCCCGTCACGACCCGCTGACCGCGAGCCGCGCCGGAGGTGGCGTCAGGCCACCTTGAAGCTGGCCACCGCACTGACCAGCGTGCGCACCTGCTGGTTCAGGCTGTCGGCCGCGGCAGCCGATTCCTCGACCAGCGCGGCGTTCTGCTGCGTCACCTGGTCCAGCTGCGTCACGGCGTCGCTGACCTGGCCGATGCCGGTGGTCTGCTCCTGCGTGGCGGCACTGATGTCGCCCAGCAGGTCGTTGACGCGCTTCACCTGGGTCACGATGTCCTGCATCGTGCTGCCGGCTTCGCCGACCAGCGTGGAGCCGCTCTCGACCTTCTCGACGTTGGCACCGATCAGGCTGCGGATCTCGCGTGCGGCCTCGGCGCTGCGCTGGGCCAGCGTGCGCACCTCGCCCGCCACCACCGCGAAGCCACGGCCCTGCTCACCGGCGCGCGCGGCTTCGACCGCGGCGTTCAGCGCCAGGATGTTGGTCTGGAACGCGATGCCGTCGATGGTGCCGATGATGTCGGCAATCTTGCGGCTGGCCTCGGTGATGTCCTGCATCATCACGACGACCTGGCCGACGACGTCGCCGCCCTTCACCGCCACGCCGCTGGCCGACTGCGCCAGCTGCGCCGCCTGGCGCGCGGTGTCGGCGTTGTTGCGCACGGTGGCGTTGAGCTGCTCCATCGACGCCGCGGTCTGCTGCAGGTTGCTGGCCTGCTCTTCGGTGCGCTGCGAGAGGTCGGCGTTGCCGGTGGCGATCTGGCCGGCACCGGTGGCGATCGAATCGCTGCTGCTGCGCACCTGGCTGACGATGCCGGTGAGGCTGGTCGTCATGCGCTGCAGCGCGCCCAGCAGCTGCGCGATCTCGTCGCGGCCCGACACCTGCACCCGTGCCGTCAGGTCCCCCGCGGCCACCCGCTCGGCCAGCGCCACGGCCTGGGCGACCGGCACGGTGACGGAACGCGCGATCTGCCAGGCCGCCACCACGCCGATCAGCACGGCAACGATGGAGATCCCGACCAGGATGCGCGTGTCGGCCTGCACCTCGGCGTCGGCATCGATCGAAGCCTGCGCCATCAGGTCTTCCTGCAGACCGGAAAACGACTCCATGCGCTCCATGTAGGCCAGCTGCGCCGTGCGCAGGTCGGCGACCAGCAGCGCGCGCGCCTCGACGACCTGGCCGCCGCGGGCGAGGCCGTCGAAGCGCTCGATGGCGGCGGTGAAGAGCTGGCGCTGTTCCTGCAGCGCGGCCAGGCGCTTCTTGCCTTCGTCGGACACCACCAGCGGCACCAGCTTGTCGTAGGTCGCCGCGGCAGCCTCGCGGCTGGTCTTCAGCGCGTCGAGTTCAGACGTGCGCTGGGCGGCGTCGTCGAAGATGACGACGTTGCGCGCGAAACGCGCCTGCTTGTTGATCTCTTCCTTGATCTCGCCGACCAGCTTGACCTTGACGTAGTAGTCATCGGTGACGCTGTGCAGGCGGACGTTGACAGCCTGCAGCGAGAAGACGCCCGTGAGGGCCACGCTGATCAGCAGCAGCAGGCACAGGCCGAAGGCCAGGCCGATGCGCTGGCCCAGACGAAGTTGGTGAAGGAAACTCATGGTGATTCCAGTTCTGACGCGGAAGTTGAACCCTCTTCCACACCAGGACGGCATGGTGGATTTCTGCTGCCGAGTCTGCGCGCCGCCCGGTACGCAAATTCGCTGAAATCAAGCCATAAACCCCGCCAATCTTCAGGCTGCGCCGCGCGCCCAGGCCGCCGGCCGCTTCTCGATGAAGGCCTGCACGCCTTCGAGCGCGCTCGCGTCCATCATGTTGCAGGCCATCGTGCTGGCCGCGTCGGCATAGGCCGCGGCGATGCCGGTCTCGAGCTGGCGGTAGAACAGGCCCTTGCCGGCGGCGATCGCCACCGCCGGCTTGGCGACGATGCTGGCCACCAGGCGGCCGACCGTGGCCGCCAGTTCACCGGGCTGGGCGACGCGGTTGACCAGGCCCTTCTCGCGCGCCTCGGCGGCGCTGATGAACTCGCCCGTCACCAGCATCTCGAACGCCGCCTTGCGCGACAGGTTGCGGCTGAGCGCCACGCTGGGCGTGCTGCAGAACAGGCCGACGTTGATGCCGCTCACCGCAAAGCGCGCGTCGTGCGCGGCCACCGCCAGGTCGCACATCGCCACCAGCTGGCAGCCGGCGGCGGTGGCGATGCCGTGCACCTGGGCGATGACGGGCACCGGCAGCTGCTGGATCGTCAGCATCATGCGGCCGCACTGGTCGAACAGCCGCTGGTAGTAGTCGAGGCTGGGCGCGGCCCGCATCTCCTTCAGGTCGTGGCCGGCGCAGAAGGCACGCCCCGCGCCGGCGATCACGACCACGCGCGCGCCGGGGTCGGCGGCCACGCGGTCGAGTGCCGCCTGCAGCGCTTCCAGCATCGCCTCGCTCAGCGCATTGAAGGCCGCGGGGCGGTTCAGCGTCAGCGTCACGACGCCGCGGCTGTCCTGCTCGAACAGCACCAGGGGTTCTTCGCGCTTGTCTTCGGTCATGGTCGGGTCTCCTATTCGATGGCCGAGCTGCTCTTGGCGCGCTCGCGCAACTGGAACTTCTGGATCTTGCCGGTGCTGGTCTTCGGGATGGGCTCGAAGCGGATCTCCTTGGGCACTTTGTAGCCCGCCAGCAGGCTCTTGCAGTGGGCGATGAGCTCGGCCGCGCTGACCTCGGCCCCCGGCTTGCATTCGACGAAGGCCAGCGGCGACTCGCCCCACTTCGGGTCGGGCCGCGCCACCACGGCGCAGGCCATCACGGCCGGGTGGCGGTACAGCGCATCTTCGACCTCGATGCTGCTGATGTTCTCACCGCCGCTGATGATGATGTCCTTGCTGCGGTCCTTGATCTTCACGTAGCGGTCGGGCTCCAGCACGGCCAGGTCGCCGGTGTGGAACCAGCCGCCCTCGAAGGCCTTGGCGGTGGACAAGGGGTTCTTCAGGTAGCCCTTCATCACGATGTTGCCGCGGAACATGATCTCGCCCATGGTCTGGCCGTCGGCGGGCACTTCCTGCATGGTCTCGGGGTTCATCACGGTCATGCCCTCCTGCAGCGGGTAGCGCACGCCCTGGCGGCCGTTCAGGCGCACCTGCTCGCCCAGGTCGGCCACGGCCCAGCTCGGGCGCGCCACGGCCACGGACGCCGGGCCGTACACCTCGGTCAGGCCGTACACGTGGGTGATCTGGAACCCCATGCGCGCCATGCCCTCGATCATCGAGGCCGGCGGCGCAGCGCCCGCCACCATGCCGCGCACGGCGCCGATGCCGTCTTTCAGCGACGGGTCGGCCGCGACGGCGGCAATGAGCCCGTTGTGCACGATGGGCGCGGCGCAGTAGTGGTCAACGCCGTGCTCGCGCATGGCGGCCAGGATGACCGCGGGCTCCACGCGGCGCAGGCACACGTGCACGCCGGCCTGCATGGCCACCGTCCAGGGGAAGCACCAACCGTTGCAGTGGAACATGGGCAGCGTCCACAGGTAGCGCGGAAACTGCGGCATCGTCCAGGTGACGACGTTGCTCACCGCGTTGAGGTAGGCGCCGCGGTGGTGCGTGACCACGCCCTTGGGGTCGCCGGTGGTGCCGCTGGTGTAGCTGACGGCGATGGCGTCCCACTCGTCGGCCGGGCCCTCCAGCCGCGGCAGCGGCGCGTGGCGCGCCAGCAGCGCCTCGTACTCGTGTTCTCCGATGCGCTCGCCGGGGCCGGTGTATTCGCTGTCGCAGACGTCGATGACCGTCAGCGCGACGCCGTGCTGCTCGCGCAGCCGCGCAACCGCGTCGGCCATCACCGGCGCGAACTCGCGGTCGGTGATCAGCACGCGCGCCTCGCAGTGGTTCATCTGCCAGGCCAGCAGCGGCGCGTCGAGTCGCGTGTTCAGCGTGTTCAGCACCGCGCCCAGCGCCGGCACGGCGTAGTGCACCTCCACCATCTCGGGCGTGTTGGGCAGCATCACGCTGACGGTGTCGCCGCGCTCCAGGCCCAGCGCGCGCAAGGCGGCGGCCAGGCGCGCCGCACGTTCGCGCGTCTGCGCCCAGGTGTGGCGGCGCGCGCCGTGCACCACGGCCGGCAGGTCGCCGAAGACCTCGGCACTGCGTTCGACGAAGCTCACCGGGCTGAGCGCCACGAAGTTGGCCGCGTTGCGGTCCAGGTGCTGGTCGTAGATGTGCATGGCTGGAAGGCGGACGGGCGCTGCGGTCTGCAGCTGCTGCATGGTAGCCACGGCCGGGATCGGGTAGCGTCGGCGCTTCCCCGATGCCGACACCGCCGCCGATGACCCGCACCACGCGCCACCTGCTGAACATCTTCCTCACCGGCCTGCTGGCGGCGCTGCCGCTGGGCGCGACGCTGCTGATCGTGGTCTGGGCGGTGCGCACGCTCTATGCGTGGCTGGGGCCGGACAGCTTCTTCGGCGGCCTGCTGGTGCGGCTGGGCCTGGGCGTCAGCGGCTCGGAGGTGGCGGGCTACCTGATCGGCATGGGGCTGGTGCTGCTGGCGATCTTCGCGCTCGGCCTGCTGGTGCAGACGCGGCTGCACGGCTGGCTGCTGGCCGGCGTGGATGCGCTGGTGCAGCAGGTGCCGCTGGTGCGCAACATCTACGACCTGGTGCGCAAGTTCGTCGACCTGCTGGCGCAGAAGGACGCCGCCGGCACGCGGTCGATGAGCCCTGTGTGGCTGCACTTCGGCGGCCGCGGGCAGGCCGCCGCGGTGCTGGGGCTGCTGTCCAGCCCCGAGCCCATCCTGATGCACGGCGAGCCCTACCTGGGCGTGCTGGTGCCGACCGCGCCTGTGCCGGTGGGCGGCGCGCTGGTCTACGTGCCGCAGGCCTGGGTGGAGCCGGCGCCGGTGGGCGTGGAAGGCCTGACCAGCATCTATGTCTCGATGGGCGTCACGGCCGGCCAGCACCTGGGGCCGGCGCGCAAGGAGTAGCCCGGACCGCGGGCGTTCAGAACACCAGCGCGACGATGAACACGCCCACCATCACGAAGGCCAGCGCCACCTTGGCCACCATGCCGACCATCATGCCCAGCCAGGTGGCCACGCCCACCTTCAGCGCCTGCTGCTGGTTGCGCCGCGCCAGGTACTCGCCCACCGCCGCGCCCACCAGCGGCATGAAGAGCACGCCCACCAGCCCCATGAAGATGCCGACCACGGTGCCGATGGCCGCGCCGATCAGCGCCTGGCGGCTGGCGCCCACGCGCTGCGCACCCATCAGGCCGGCGGCGTAGTCGAGCACCCAGGCCAGCAGCGCCAGCACGGCCACCGCCACGACGGTCCAGCCGCCGACGCGGGTGAAGTCGTCGATCCAGGCCCCCAGCACCACGCCCGCCAGCACGAACAGCGTGCCCGGCAGCGCCGGCAGCACGGTGCCTGCGATGCCGATGACGATCAGCGCCACGGTCACGATCCACAACACGATGTCCACGTGTTCTCCCTGCTGCTTGTTGTTTCAGGCGCAGGCCTGCGCCAGCGCCTGGTCGATGTCCCACAGGATGTCGTCGATGTGCTCCAGCCCCACCGAGATGCGCACCATGTCCGGCGGCACGCCGGCGGCCAGCTGCTGTTCGTCGCTGAGCTGGCGGTGCGTGGTGCTGGCCGGGTGGCTGATCAGCGTGCGTGTGTCGCCGATGTTCACCAGGTGGCTCATGAACTGCGCCGCCTCGATGAAGCGCACACCTGCCGCCAGGCCACCGCGCACGCCGAAGGCCAGCAGACCCGAGGCGCCGCGCATCTGGCGCTGCAGCAGCGCGTGCTGCGGGTGCTCGGGCAGGCCCGGGTAGTTGACCCAGCCCACGCGCGGGTCGTCGCGCAGGAACTTCGCCACCGCCAGCGCGTTGCTGCAGTGGCGTTCCATGCGCAGCGGCAGCGTCTCCACGCCCTGCAGGATCTGCCAGGCGCTGGTGGGCGAGAGCGCGGCGCCGAACACGCGCAGGCTCTCCATGCGGCAGCGCATGCTGAAGCCGAAGTCGCCGAAGGTCTCGTAGAACTTCACGCCGTGGTAGCCGGCGCTGGGCTCGGTCATGCCCGGGAACTTGCCGTTGTCCCACGGGAAGCGGCCGCCTTCCACCACCACGCCGCCCAGCGTGGTGCCGTGGCCCGCCAGGTACTTGGTGGCGCTGTGCACCACGATGTCGGCGCCGTGCGCCAGCGGGTTGCACAGGAAGGGGCTGGGCACCGTGTTGTCCACCACCAGCGGCACGCCATGGGCATGGGCCACCTCAGCGATGGCCGCGATGTCCAGCACCACCAGGCTGGGGTTGCCCAGCGTCTCGGCGAACACCGCGCGTGTGTTCGGGCGCATCGCCGCGGCGAAGGCCTCGGGCTGCGTGGCGTCGACGAACGTGGTCTCGATGCCGAACTTGCGCAGGCTCACCGCCAGCATCGTGACGCTGCCGCCGTACAGCGCGCCGGCCGCGACCACGTGGTCGCCGGCCTGCAGGATGGTCATCAGCGCCATCGCCTCGGCGGCCATGCCGCTGGCGCTGGCGACCGCCGCGCGCCCGCGCTCCAGCGCCGCGACCCGCTCTTCCAGCGCCGCCACCGTGGGGTTGCTCAGGCGCGAGTAGACGTTGCCGAAGGTCTGCAGGTTGAAGAGGCTGGCCGCGTGCTCGGCGCTGTCGAAGACGAAGCTGGTGGTCTGGTAGATCGGCAGCGCACGCGCGCCGGTGGCGGCATCGGGGAACTGCCCGGCGTGGATCGCCAGGGTCTCGGGGCGGAAGACGTGGTCGGGCATGGCAGGCTCTCAGACAGGACGCCGGGCCGAGATCACGCGCGTGTCGACGCCGACCCAGTGCAGGCCACCGAACAGCCGCGCGTGTTCGATCTTCACGCAGCGGTCCATCACCGTCTCCAGCCCGGCGGCACGTGCCGCAGCGTCAGCCTCGAGATTCATCACGCCGAGCTGCTGCCACAGGCACTTCGCGCCGATGGCCACGGCGCTGGCGGCAATGGGCGGCACGTCGGCGGGCTTGCGGAAGACGTCGACCATGTCGACGGGGAACGGGATGTCCTCGAGCCGCGCGTAGCAGCGCTCGCCCAGGATCTCGGTGCCGCTCTCGGCATAGCGCGGGTTCACGGGCACCACGCGGTAGCCGTGCTGCTGCATGTACTTGGCGGCGAAGTAGCTGGGCCGGTGCCACTCGGCCGAGAGGCCGACCACGGCGATGGTGCGGCACTGTTGCAGGACGCGGCGCAGGCTGGGGATGTCGTCGGCCATCTCGGCATACTAGCGGCGTCCATCGCACGACACGGCAGGGAGCTTTGATGACACGCCACGTCCAGGGCCTCCAGCGCCCGCACATTCTTCGCGTCAGCCCGGCCGTTGCCGCGGCCTGCCTCCTGCTGCTGGCCGCGCCTTCCACCACCTGGGCCCAGGGCGGCCCGGCCGGCGTCGAGCAGCGCACCTGGCTGCAGCTGGAAGCGACGTCGGCACGCATCCGCAGCGTGTCGCAGTCCTACGACTTCTTCGACGACACGATCGGCCAGCCAGTCGACACCGAGAACACGCTGGGCGCGCCGCGCCGCGGCACGGTGTGGGGCCTGTCGTTCGGCCGCCGCATCGGCGAAGCCTGGCGCATCGAGGCCGCTTTCTCGCAGGAAGGCCGCGACGGCCGCGCCGTGCTGGCACAGGAAACCAACGTCGAAGGCACCGTGTACGCCAGCGGCAGCACGCTGCGCTCGACCACGCAGATGCGCACCTGGCGCGTGCAGGGCGGCTACTCGTTCCTGCAGTCCGGCACGGCCGAGGCCGGCATCAGCCTGGGCGGGCACGGCCTGCGGCTGCGCCGCGATCTCAGCGGCACGCCGGCCGGCAGCGCGCCCGGCACCGTGGCCAGCGACTTCGGTCGCGACAGCGTGGTGCTGCCGCTGGTCGGCCTGTACGGCACGCTGGCGCTGGCACCGGCCTGGCAACTGTCGGGCCGCATCGACCTGACGCCGGGCGAAGACTATGCAGCGGCCTCCGCCACGCTGCTGTGGCGCGCCACGCCCCACCTCGCCATCGGCCTGGGCTACCAGGTGCTGGAGACCAACCTCGACGTGACCTGGGGCTTCCTGTTCGTCCAGCGCACGGTGGTGGACTACCGCCGCCACGGCCCCACGCTGTCGGTGCTGCTGGGCTTCTGAGAGCCGGGGCCGCGCTGCTACACTGCGCGCCGTCAGGAGAGAGCCCGCGTGCAGCATGCGGGCCGCCGAAGGCGCAGAGGTCCAGCACCTCGAACGCTCAGGCAAAAGGACTGACTTTCCTTCCTCACTGGAGAGAGGCCGCCCACCGGGTCATACCGGCGCAGGCGGCCCACCGAAGGGGCAAGGCCCACCGACCGGGGTGGGCCGAATCTCTCAGGTAAAGCGGACAGCGAGGGCCCCATGCACCGACCCAGGTGGTGCGTGGATCCGCCCACCGCAAAAGGAAAGTCCGCCATGTCCGACCCGAGCACTCCCAGCACACCCGACGCCGCCGCACTGCAGACCACGCCGCTGCACGCACTGCACCTGCGCCTGGGCGCGCGCATGGTGCCGTTCGCCGGCTATGCGATGCCGGTGCAGTACCCCGCCGGCCTGATGGCCGAGCACAGGCAGTGCCGCGAGAGCGCGGCGCTGTTCGACGTCTCGCACATGGGCCAGCTGCGCCTGGTGGGCGCCGACGCCGCCGCGGCGCTGGAAAGCCTGGTGCCGGTGGACGTGGTCGACCTGGGCGCCGGCCGCCAGCGCTACGCCTTCTTCACCAACGCCAGCGGCGGCCTGCTCGACGACCTGATGGTGGTGCGGCCCGCCGCCGCCGACGTGGCCGATTTCGGCGACTTGTTCCTGGTGGTCAACGCCGGCTGCAAGGACGCCGACACGCGCCATCTCGTCACCCACATCGGCCACCGCTGCCAGGTGGTACCGATGCCCGAGCGCGCGCTGCTCGCGCTGCAGGGCCCGCAGGCCGTGGCGGCGCTGTCGCGGCTGAACCTGGACGTGGCCGGCCTCGTCTTCATGACCGGCGGCGCGTTCGATCTGGCCGGCGCACGCTGCTTCGTCACGCGCTCGGGCTACACCGGCGAAGACGGCTTCGAGATCAGCGTGCCGGCCGAACACGCGGTGACGCTGGCCGAGGCCCTGCTGGCCCAGCCCGAGGTGCAGCCCGCGGGCCTGGGCGCCCGCGACACGCTGCGCCTGGAAGCCGGCATGTGCCTGTACGGGCACGACATCGACGAACGCACGACTCCCGTGGAAGCCGGCCTCACCTGGGCCATCCAGAAGGTGCGCCGCCCCGGCGGCGCGCGCGCCGGCGGCTACCCGGGCGCCACGGCCATCGAGGCGCAGCTGGCCAGCGGCCCGCCGTGCAAGCGTGTCGGCCTGGTGGGCCTGGAGCGCGCACCGGTGCGCGAAGGCACGGCCCTCGTCGACGCGCACGGCCACAAGCTCGGCACCGTGACCAGCGGCACGCTGGGCCCGAGCGTCAACCAGCCCGTGGCGATGGCCTACCTGCCGATCAACCACGCGCTGCCGCAGCACGAGGTGTACGCCGAGGTGCGCGGCAAGCGCCTGCCGATGCGCGTGAGCCCCATGCCCTTCCAGCCGCACCGCTACGTGCGCGGCTGACCCTCTGCACCCACCCACCGTCCGAACCACTTCCGCAGCCCAAGGAGCCCGCCGATGACCACCATGTTCACGCCCGACCACGAATGGATCAACATCGAAGACCACGAGGCCGCGGTCGTCGGCATCACGCTGCACGCGCAGGACGCGCTGGGCGACGTGGTCTTCGTCGACCTGCCGGAAGTGGGCCGCACCTACAAGAAGGGCGAGATCGCCGGCGTCGTCGAATCGGTGAAGGCCGCGGCCGACATCTTCATGCCGGTCACCGGCGAAGTGGTCGAGGTGAACGAGGCGCTGCGCGCCGACCCGTCGCTGGCCAACAGCGACCCCATGGGCAACGGCTGGTTCTTCAAGGTGCACGTCACCGAGATGGGCGAGTTCGACCAGCTGATGGACCCGCCCGCGTACGACGCGCTGCTGAAGACGCTGTAACCCCACCCGCGCTGGAAGATTGCCCACCATGTTGATGTCCGCCCTGAAGCCGCTCGGCGAGCTGGAGAACAGCAGCGAGTTCGTCGCCCGCCACATCGGGCCGTATGAAGACGACGAACGGCACATGCTGACCGTCGTCGGCGCAGCCTCGCGCCGCGCGCTGATCGAGGCCATCGTGCCGCGCAGCATCGCGCGCACGGTGCCGATGGCGCTGCCGGCGCCGCTGACCGAGCAGGCCGCACTGGCCGAGCTGAAGGCGCTGGCATCGAAGAACAAGGTGCTGAAGAGCTTCATCGGCCAGGGCTACCACGGCACGCACACGCCGGGCGTCATCCTGCGCAACATCCTCGAGAACCCGGCCTGGTACACGGCCTACACGCCCTACCAGGCCGAGATCTCGCAGGGCCGCATGGAAGCGCTGGTGAACTTCCAGACCATGGTCTGCGACCTCACAGGCATGGCGATCGCCAACGCCTCGATGCTCGACGAGGCCACCGCGGCCGCCGAGGCGATGACGCTCGCCAAGCGCAGCGTGAAGAGCAGGAGCAACACCTTCGTGGTGGCCGGCGACTGCCACCCGCAGACCATCGAGGTCGTGCGCACGCGCGCGGTGCCGCTGGGGCTGCAGGTGGTGCTGGCGAACTCGGCCCAGGAGTGGGACACGCTGATCGCCGACGGCGACTACTTCGCGGTGCTGGTGCAGCTGCCCACCACCGACGGCAGCATCCACGACCTGCGCGCCGACGCGGCAAGGATCCACGCCCACCAGGCCGCCTTCATCGTGGCCGCCGACCTGCTGGCGCTGACGCTGATCACGCCGCCGGGCGAGCTCGGCGCCGACATCGCGCTCGGCACCACGCAGCGTTTCGGCGTGCCGATGGCCGCCGGCGGGCCGCACGCGGCCTACCTGGCGTGCCGCGACGAGTTCAAGCGCAGCATGCCGGGCCGGCTGGTCGGCGTCAGCGTCGACAGCCACGGCGACCCGGCCTACCGGCTGGCGCTGCAGACGCGCGAGCAGCACATCCGCCGCGAGAAGGCCACCAGCAACATCTGCACGGCGCAGGTGCTGCTGGCCGTCATCGCCAGCATGTACGCGGTCTACCACGGCCCGGCGGGCCTGAAGCGCATCGCGCAGCGCGTGGCCAGCTACACCGCGATCCTGGCCCACGGCCTGCGCGACATGGGCGTGGCCGTGCGCAGCAGCACGGCGTTTGACGCCATCGTCGTCGACACCGGCGCGGCCACGGAAACCATCGCCGCGCGCGCGGTGGCCGCCGGCATGAACCTGCGCCGCTTCCGCGAGTGGGGCGACACCATGCTGGGCATGGCGCTGGACGAGACCACCACGCGCGACGACATCCGCGCGCTGTGGGCGCTGTTCGCGCAGCCGGGCCAGGCGCTGCCCGACATGGCGGCCTTCGAGAAGGGCATCGAGCCGATGATCCCCGAGGCGCTGCGCCGCACCAGCAGCTTCCTCACGCACCCGGTGTTCAACAGCCACCACTCGGAAACCGAGATGCTGCGCTACATCCGCAGCCTGAGCGACAAGGACCTGGCGCTGGACCGCAGCATGATCCCGCTGGGCTCGTGCACGATGAAGCTCAACGCCACCAGCGAGATGATCCCCATCACCTGGCCCGAGTTCGCCAACCTGCACCCGTTCGCGCCGCAAGACCAGCTGGCCGGTTGCTGGGCCATGAACGACCAACTCTGCGCCTGGCTCAGCCAGGCCACGGGCTACGCCGGCATCAGCCTGCAGCCCAACGCCGGCAGCCAGGGCGAATACGCCGGGCTGCTGGCCATCCGCGGCTGGCACCTGTCGCGCGGCGAAGGCCAGCGCACGGTGTGCCTGATCCCCGAGTCGGCGCACGGCACCAACCCCGCCAGCGCGCAGATGGTGGGCATGCAGGTGGTGGTGGTGAAGTGCGACGCGATGGGCAACGTCGACCTCGACGACCTGCGCGCCAAGTGCGAGGCGCACAGCGCCAACCTGGCCGCGGTGATGATCACCTACCCAAGCACCTACGGCGTGTTCGAGGCCCGCGTGACGGAGCTGTGCGCGCTGGTGCACCAGCACGGCGGCCGCGTCTACGTGGACGGCGCCAACATGAATGCGCTGGTCGGCGTGGCGGCACCCGGCGAGTTCGGCGGCGACGTGAGCCACCTGAACCTGCACAAGACCTTCTGCATCCCGCACGGCGGCGGCGGCCCGGGCGTGGGCCCGGTGTGCGTGGTCGAAGACCTGGTGCCCTTCCTGCCCGGCCACCGCACCGCGGGGCTGGGCGACGGCCCGGTGGGCGCGGTCTCGGCGGCACCGCTGGGCAACGCCGGCGTGCTTCCGATCAGCTGGATGTACGTGCGCATGATGGGCGCCGAAGGCCTGCGGCACGCCACCGAGACGGCGATCCTCAGCGCCAACTACGTGGCCGCGCGCCTGGCCGGCCACTACGACATCCACTTCAGCGGCAACATCGACGGCCTGCGCGGCGGCGGTGTCGCGCACGAGTGCATCCTCGACCTGCGCCCGCTGAAGGAGCGCACCGGCAAGGACAAGGGCATCAGCGCCGAAGACGTGGCCAAGCGCCTCATCGACTACGGCTTCCATGCCCCCACGCTGAGCTTCCCGGTGGCCGGCACGCTGATGGTGGAACCCACCGAAAGCGAACCGCTGGCCGAGCTGGACCGCTTCTGCGACGCGATGATCGCCATCCGTGCCGAGATCGCGAAGGTGGAATCGGGCGCCTGGCCGCAGGACGACAACCCGCTGAAGAACGCACCGCACACCGCGGCCTCGCTGCTGCGCGCCGACTGGTCGCACCCCTACAGCCGCGAAGAAGCAGCCTACCCGGTGGCGGGCCTGCGGCGGCAGAAGTACTGGTCGCCGGTGGGCCGTGTCGACAACGTCTACGGCGACCGCAATCTGTTCTGCAGCTGCGTGCCGCTGTCGGCGTACCAGGACTGAGACCGGCACCCGCATGGCCGTCTCCGTCTTCGACCTCTTCAAGATCGGCATCGGCCCCAGCAGCAGCCACACCGTGGGGCCGATGCGCGCGGCGCGGCTGTTCGCCGCGCGGCTGGCGCACGAAGGCCAGCTGGAGCGCACGGCACGCGTCTGCAGCCAGCTCTACGGCTCGCTGGGCGCCACCGGTCGCGGCCACGGCAGCGACAAGGCCGTGCTGCTGGGCCTGGCCGGGCACGAGCCCGACACCGTGCCCATCGACAAGGTGCCCGAGATGCTGGCCGAGATGCGCGGCAAGCAGCGCATCGTGCTGCTGGGCCGGCAGCGCGTGGGCTTCAACGAGAAGACGGACCTGAAGTTCCACCGCCGCGAGACACTGCCCTTCCACGCCAACGGCATGCGCTTCACCGCGTTCGACGCCGACGGCGCGGTGCTGCAGGAACGCTGCTACTACTCGGTGGGCGGCGGCTTCGTGGTCAGCGACGAGGTCGCGGCCGACGGCAGCCGGCACAAGGCCATCGCGCCCGACACGACGCTGCTGCCCCACCCCTTCCACAGCGGCGACGAACTGCTGGCGCTGACGCGCACGCTCGGCTGCAGCATCGCCGAGGTGATGCGCCGCAACGAACGCCACTGGCGCAGCGACGTCGAGATCGACGCCGGGCTGCTGATGATCTGGCGCGTGATGCAGGAATGCGTGACCCGCGGCTGCAACACGCACGGCACGCTGCCCGGCGGCTTCAAGGTCAAGCGCCGCGCGGCGGCGCTGAAGGCGGCGCTCACGGCCCACCCCGAAGCCGCGCTGCGCGACCCGCTGCAGGTGCTGGACTGGGTGAATCTGTACGCGCTGGCCGTGAACGAGGAAAACGCCGCCGGCGGCCGTGTCGTCACCGCGCCCACCAACGGCGCGGCCGGCATCGTGCCCGCGGTGCTGCACTACTACACGCGCTTCGTGCCGGGCGCCGACGAACGCGGCGTGGTGGACTTCCTGCTCACCGCCGCTGCCATCGGCCTGCTCTACAAGGAAAACGCCAGCATCAGCGGCGCCGAAGTCGGCTGCCAGGGCGAAGTGGGCGTGGCCTGCAGCATGGCCGCCGGCGCGCTGTGCGCAGTGATGGGCGGCACGCCCGCGCAGGCCGAGAACGCGGCCGAGATCGGCATGGAACACCACCTGGGCCTGACCTGCGACCCGGTGGGCGGGCTGGTGCAGATCCCCTGCATCGAGCGCAACGCGATCGCGTCGGTGAAGGCGATCAACGCCGCGCGCATGGCGCTGCGCGGCGACGGCACGCACTTCGTCAGCCTCGACCAGGTCATCAAGACCATGCGCGAGACCGGCGCCGACATGATGACCAAGTACAAGGAAACCGCGCGCGGCGGCCTGGCGGTCAACATCGTCGAGTGTTAGCCCGGGTGCTCTGACAGCCACGAAGGGCGCCGGCGGGGCTGCGCTGCGGCACCGGGCCAACGACAACCTGCGTCCGCGCCCGGGTCCGGGTCCGGCATTTGCATGCGCCCGCCGATCCGCCCTCTTCCTGCAACGAGGCTGTCCGCATGAACACCGTCCTGCGCCCCCGGGCACAACCGACTGCCCTGCCCGCCGCAGACGCCGGCCCGCGCCTGCTGGCCGACATCGGCGGCACCAATGCCCGCTTTGCCTGGCAGGCGGGGCCGGGCGCCACGCCCGAGGCCGTGCGCGTGCTGGCGTGCGCCGAGCACGCCACGCTGCTGGACGCGGCGCGCTGCTACCTCGCCGACATCGGCCTGGCCACACCCAGGCTGGGGGCCATCGGCATCGCCAACCCGGTGACGGGCGACGCCGTGCAGATGACCAACCACCACTGGTCGTTCTCGATCGAGGCGCTGCGCACCGCGCTGGGGCTGCAGCGCCTGGTGGTGATGAACGACTTCGAGGCGCTGGCGCGCAGCCTGCCGCTGCTGCAAGCCGACGAGACAGCGCAGGTCGCAGGCGGCACGGCCACCGACGGCCCGATCGCGCTGATCGGCCCCGGCACCGGCCTGGGCGTCGGCGGCCTGGTGCCGGCGCGTGGCGGCTGGGCGCCGCTGTCGGGCGAAGGCGGGCACGTCACGCTGGCCGCCGTGACGCCCCGGGAAGCCGCCGTGGTGGCGGCGCTGCAGCAGCGCTTCGGCCACGCCTCGGCCGAGCGTGCGGTGTCGGGGCCCGGCCTGGTGTGGCTGGTCGAGGCTCTGTGCGCGGTGGACGGCGTGGCTGCGCCACCCGATCTCAGCGCGGCCAGCGTCACCCAGCGCGGCCAGGACGGCAGCTGCACACGCTGCACCGAAGCGCTGCAGCTCTTCTTCGCCTTCCTCGGCACCACTGCCGGCAACCTGGCGCTGACGCTGGGCGCGCGTGGCGGCGTCTAAATCGGCGGCGGCATCGTGCCGCGGCTGCAGCCGCTGCTGGCGGCGTCGGACTTCCACGCGCGTTTCGTCGGCAAGGGCCGCTTCCGCGACTACCTGGCGGCGATGCCGGTGGTGCTGATCACGAGCACGCAGCACCCGGCGCTGCGCGGCGCGGCCGCGGCGCTCTGACGCGCGGCAGGTCTCCGCCGCTGCCGGTGGCAGTTCCCTGGTCCGGATTGAGGTGATGGGCTTTTCAATGCGAACGATTCGCATTTACTATGAGCCCATCCATTGCTCCCCCGGAGACCGTCGATGCACGAACGCACCATTGCCTGGCTGGAGACGCTGCTGTTCCTGGCCGTCATCGTGATCGTCTGGCTCGCCGTTCCGATGTGAACGGCGCCGGCACCGCGGCGATGGTTCCGACACCAAACTGACTGCAGATGACCACAAGAAGTCATAAAAACCAGTCCTGATCGCAACCATTCGTGTCGGGCGTCACACACGGCCGAGGGTATCGAGAAATCGCCGATTTCCTGATGAAGTCCCCCAGACACGCGCCGATATGCCGCCAAGGCTCCCACTGGACGGAGGAGCCTCACCACGAGGATCGGCATGTCAGCTCTCACGCGCACCTTGCTTCGCCCGGGCACCCTCTTGATGCGGCGCCTGCGCCTGCCCTGGAAGATCGGCCTCATCGGCCTGATGCTGTTCGTGCCGATGCTGCTGCTGCTGGTGCAGCAGTTGCGCAGCAACGTGGCCGAGATCCACTTCACCCAGGTCGAAGATGAAGGCGCGGCCCTGGTGCACGACCTGCTGAAGACGGCCAGCCTGGTGCAGCAGCACCGCGGCCTCACACACCGCGTGCTCAACGGCGACACCGCCGTGGTGGCTGCGCGCGACAGCACCCGCCAGGCGCTGAAGGCCCAGCTGACCGCGGTGCAGCAGCGGGTGCAGGCGCTGCAAGGCTTTGATCTGAAAGACCTGTGGCCGAGCGTGCATGAAGCCGTCGGCGCCCTGGCCGAGGGCCGGCACGACCCGCAGCGTGCCCAGGCCTTCGCGCAGCACACGCGGCAGGTGGAAGCCCTGCGCGCGCTGCTGCTGCAGACCGCCGAGCGCTCGGGCCTGTTGCTGGACCCCAAGGCCCGCACCTATTTCCTGATGGACGCCACGGTCGAGCGCATCCTGCCCTGGACCGAGACCATGGGCCTGCTGCGCGGCCAGGGTGCCGGCCTGCTGGCGCGCGGTGACGCCAGTGCCGTGGAGCGCGCCCGCGTGCTGGGCGGCGTGGAAGAGATGCGCCGCCGCCTGGAAGACGCCGAACTGCGCATGCAGGCCCTGCTGCGCGCCGGCGAGCCCCGCCCCGCCGCCTTCGACGAGGCCGTGAACGCCAGCAAGGCCTTTGCCGAACGCGCCACCGCCGTCTTCGGCGCCGACGCGCTGGAAGGCGAGCCGGCACCCTTCTTCGAACTGGGCAGCGCCGCGATTGCCAAGACCAACGCACTGGGCGACGAGCTCTCGGCCCGGCTGCAGACCGCGCTGCAGGAACGCGCCGCAGCGTTGAACACGCGGCTGTGGCTGTCGGCCGGCGTGGCGCTGGCCGGCGTGCTGCTGCTGGCGTACTTCGCGACCACGTTCTACCTGAGCTTCCTCAGCGGCATCGGCCGGCTGTCCAAGGGCATGCAGGCCGTGGCCGACGGCGACCTGGCGCACCGTTTCGACATCGAGGGCCGCGACGAGCTGGCCGACATCGGCCGCGTCGTCGAGCGCATGGCCGACCGGCTGTCGACGATGGTGGCCGAGATCCGCAGCAGCGCGGTGCGCGTGTCCAGCACAGGCGAACGCCTGGCCAGCGGCGGCCTCGCGCTGGCGCAGCGCACCGACGAACAGGCCAGCAGCCTGCGCCAGTTCGTCGCCACCGTGCAGCAGATGAGCAGCGCCGTGGCCAGCAACGCGGCCGAGGTGCAGCAGCTCGACGGCATCACCGCGGCGCTGCACCAGCAGGCCGAGCAGGGCAACGGCGCGATGACGTCCACGATCGGCTCGCTGGGCGACCTGGAGAGCGGCTCCAAGCGCGTCAGCGAGATCATCGGCGTCATCGACGGCATCGCGTTCCAGACCAACATCCTGGCGCTGAACGCCGCGGTGGAAGCGGCCCGCGCCGGCGAGGCCGGCCGCGGCTTCGCGGTGGTGGCCGCGGAAGTGCGCCAGCTGGCGCAGCGCAGCGGTGCGGCGGCCGGCGAGATCCGCCAGCTCATCACCCGCTCGCGCGAACAGGTCGAAGGCACGGTGCAGCGTGTGCAGCGCACCGGCGTCGCACTGCACGCGGTGGTGGATGGCGTGCGCCAGGTGTCCGAGCGCCTGCGCGAGATCGCCACCAGCAGCCAGCAGCAGAGCCAGGGCCTGGAAGAGATGGCCGCGGCAGTGGGCAACCTCGACGAGATCACGCGCCAGAACGCGGCGCTGGTGGACGAATCGCAGGCCTCGTCGCAGGCGCTGGTGGGCCGCGCCGCGGCGCTGTCGGAAGCGGTGGGCACGATCCGCCTGCGCCAGGGCAGCGCTGACGAGGCGTCCGCGCTGGTGCAACGCGCCGTGGCACTGATCGGCCGCGTCGGCCAGCAGGCGGCGTCTGCTGCACTGCACAGCGCTGCCGAAGGCTTCGTCGACCGCGACCTCTACATCTTCCTGATCGACCGCCAGGGCGCCTACCGGCTGCACGGTGCCAAGCCGGCGATGGAAGGCAAACGCGTGCACGAGGTGCCGGGCATCGACGGCGACCGCTTCGTGCGCGACGCCTGGGCGGCCGCGGCGGCCGGCGGCGGCTGGATCGAATACAACATCGTGCACCCCGCCACCGGACAGGTGCTGCCGAAGGCGAGCTGGATCCAGGCACTGGACGACCAGCTCATCATCGGCTGCGGCATCTACCGCCAGCAGCAGCAGGCAGCACCGGCGGCCCCAGCCGCTGCGCCCGCGGCGGCAGGCCGCGCGCCGCGCCTGGCCACGGCCTGAGCGCGCTGCAAGCGCTGCAGTTCAGTCGCGGTCGGCCGGTGCCCCTTCGGGCAGCACCGGCCCGCCAAGCTCTGCGGGTGCCGGCGCCTTCTTCTCGCGCACCAGGTAGCTGTAGAGCACCGGCACCACGATCAGCGTCAGCAGCGTCGAGGTGATGACGCCGCCAATGATGGCGCGGCCCATCGGCGCCTGCAGCTCGCCGCCGTCGTTGAACGCCAGCGCCAGCGGCAGCATGCCGAAGACCATCGCGGCCGTCGTCATGATGATGGGCCGCATGCGGATCAGCCCGGCCTGCAGCAGTGCCTCGGGCACGCTGGCCCCGCCCTGCCGCGCATGGTTGGCGAAGTCCACCAGCAGGATGGCGTTCTTCGTCACCAGGCCCATCAGCATCACCAGGCCGATCATGCTGAACACGTTCAGCGTGCTGCCCCACAGCAGCAGCGCCAGCATCACGCCGATCAGCGCCAGCGGCAGGCTGGCCATGATGGCCACCGGCTGCGTGAAGCTGCCGAACTGGCTGGCCAGCACGATGTAGATGAAGATCACCGCCAGCGCCATCGCGCCCAGCAGGCCGCCGAAGGCCTCGGCCTGCTGCTGCATCTGCCCGCCGACGTCGAAGCTGTAGCCCGGCGGCAGGTGGGTGTCCTTGATGAGCTTTTGCACGTCGGCGCCGACGTCGCCGGCGCTGCGGTCCTTCACGCCGGCGAACACGGCCTCGCGGCGCTGCAGGTTCTGGCGCCGGATGATCTCGGGGTTGAAGATAGCCTCGACCGTGGCCACGCTGTCCAGCGTGATCGGCGTGCCGTCGGCGGCAAAGGCCACCGGCAGGCCGCGCAGCTGCTCCACGCGCTCGCGCTGGGCCTCGTTCAGGCGCAGCACCACTTCCACCTGGTCGCCGTCGGGCGTGGTCCAGTACGTTGCCGCCTCGCCGTTGACGTAGGCGCGCAGGCTGCTGGCGAGCTGCGGCGCGGTCAGGCCCAGTTCGCGCACGGCGGCCGGCTTCAGGCGCACCGCGTAAGCCGGCAGGCCGGGCTTGACCGAGCTTTCCACGTCGACCGCGCCCGGGATCTTCTTCACCTTCTCGGCGAAGTCGTTGGCCACGCGTGCCAGCCCTTCGGCGTCGCTGCCCAGGATGGCGACGTAGATCGGCCGGTCGAAGCCCAGCGCGGCACTGGTGCCGGGGATCTTCGCGATGGCGTCGCGGATCGCGTCTTCCACCTGCTTCTGGCTGCGTGTGCGTTCCTTGCGCGGCTTCAGCACGATGTTCAGCCAGGCCTGGTTGCGCTGGCCGGCGCCGCCGACCCAGGTGGAGACGGTCTCGATCTCGGGCATGGCCAGCAGGATCTCTTCCACCTGCTGCACCTTGGCGTTGCTGCGCTCCAGGCTGGAGCCCACCGGCATGGTGAGCTGCAGCTGCGTGTAGCTCTGGTCGGTCTGCGGCACGAACTCGCTGCCCACCAGCGGCGCCAGCCCGATGGCGACGACGAAGCTGCCGGCCCCCGCAGCCAGCACCAGGCCACGCGGCGTGATGGTGGCCCAGCGCCAGCGCCGCGGGCTCGCCTTGTCGCGCCGGCCGTCGGCGCCGAAGCCGCGCCCGTAGGCCGGCAGCGGCGGGAAGAAGACGCGGTGGCGCCGGCCGCTGAAGGCCCAGCGGATCGTGCGTTCGTACACCGCGTGCAGCACGTCCATCGCGCGGTCGGTGCCGCGGATCGCGTGGCCGATGACGGGCAGGCGCTTGAGCGTCGCCGACGGCGGGTCTTTCCACACGCTGGACAGCATTGGGTCGAGCGTGAAGCTGACGAACAGGCTCACCAGCACCGCCACCACCACGGTGATGCCGAAGGGGTAGAAGAACTTGCCGATGATGCCGCCCATGAAGGCCACCGGCGCGAACACCGCGACGATGGCAAACGTGGTCGCCATCACCGCCAGCCCGATCTCGTTGGTGCCGTCGAACGCGGCGCGACGGTGGTCCTTGCCCATCGCGACGTGGCGCACGATGTTCTCGCGCACGACGATCGCGTCGTCGATCAGCAGGCCGATGCACAGGCTCAGCGCCATCATCGTCATGAAGTTCAGCGTGAAGCCGAAGGCATACACGGCGATGAAGCTGCTGATCACCGCGATCGGCAGCGTCAGCCCGGTGATGATGGTGCTGCGCCAGCTGTGCAGGAACAGGAAGACGATGGCCACCGTGAGCAGCGCGCCTTCGACCAGCGTGCTCTTGAGTCCGTCGAGCGAGCCCTTGACCCAGTCGCTGCTGGCATAGATGAGGCGCAGCTCCACGTCGGGCGGCAGGTTCTTGCGCAGCTCGTCCATCGCCGCTTTCACGGCGTCGCCGGCGACCACGATGTTGGCGTCCTGCTGCTTGTAGACGTTGTAGACGATGGCGCGCTGGCCATTGATGCGTGCGCTGCTGTCGGGCTCGCGTTCGCGCTCGACCAGCCGGCCCAGGTCGCCCAGCGTCAGCGCCAGGTTGCCGCGGCGCGCCACCACCAGCTGCTCGAACTGGCGCGGGTCGCGCACGCGGCCTTCCACGCGCAGCAGCGCGTCCTGCGTGGTGTCGCTCAGCAGGCCCACCGGCTGGTCGGCGTTGGCCTCCTTCAGCGCGGTGGCGATCTCTGCCGGCGTCACGCCGTAGGCGCGCAGGCGCTGCGGGTCGAGGTCGATGCGCACCTCGCGCACCGTGAGGCCGCTGATGTCCACGCGCGCCACGCCTTCCACGCGCTGCAGCCGCTTGCCGACCACCTGGTCGCCCAGCATCGACAGCTCGCGCGGGCTGCGCGTGGGGCTCAGCAGCGCGAGGTTCACGACCGGCTGCGCGTTGTCGTTGTTCCAGCGCTGCACCGTCGGCGCCTTCGCGTCGCGCGGGAAACTGCTCTGCACCGCGGCGATGCGGTCACGCACGTCCTGCATGCCGCGCGCCATGTCGGCGTCGAGCCCGAATTCGATGCTGGTCTGCGCCCGCCCTTCCAGGCTGCGCGAGGTGATGCGCTTGACGCCCGCGACGCTGTTGACGGCTTCTTCCAGCGGCTTGGTGATCTCCCGCTCCACGGCCTCGGGGCTGGCGCCGGGATAGGCCACCTCGACAAAAGCGCCGGGGAAGCTGATGTCGGGCATCTGCTCCACGCCCAGCTTGGCCAGCGAGAACAGGCCCAGCACGCACAGCGCCACCATCACCATGGTGGCGAACACAGGGTTCTGAATCGAGATACGCGTGATCCACATGGCGGGCTCCTCAGCGCACCATTGGCGAAGACGCCGCGGCCGACGCCACCGGCGCGGTCCTGGCCGCGACGACCGAGGCCTTGGCACCTTCGCGCAGGTTGTCGAAGCGCGCGGCCAGCACCTGGCTGGCGGGCGGCAGGCCGCCCAGCACCTCGACGCGGCCTTCGCGCGGGTCGCGCCGGCCCACAGTGATGGCGCGCCGCGCCAGCACACCGCCTTCGATGACCCACACGTGGTCCTGGCCGCCGGTGCTGCCCACCGCGGCCACCGGCACGGTCAGGCGCTGCTCGGGGTCGTCCAGCGTCACGCGCGCCACGGCGTACTGGCCGGCGCGCAGCGTCTCCTTCGGGTTCGCCAGCTCGATGGTCACGCCGATGGCACGTGTGCCGGGCTCGGCCGCCGGCGCGATGCGCGCGATGCGCCCGGGCACGGGCTGGTCCATGCCTTCCACCGCCACCTGCACGGCCATGCCGGCGGCCAGCCGCGCGACTTCGTGCGTGCCCACGGTGCCGGCCAGTTCCAGGCGCGCGAGGTCGACGATGCTCAGCACCGGCTGCTCGGCCGTGAGCTTCTCGCCGGGCACCACGTGCCGCTTGGCCACGATACCGCCGATGGGCGCCACCAGCGACGCGTCGCGCAGGCTCAGCTGCATGCTCTGCAGCGCGGCCTGCGTGGCGTTCAGCGCCGCGCGCGCGGTGTCGACCGCAGCGCGCGAGTTGTCGAGTGCGATCGGGCTGATGAACTGCTGCGCAGCCAGCCGTTCGTTCGAGGCGTGCGTGCGTTCGGCCTGCGCCAGCGTGGCGCGGGCGGATTCGAGATTGGCGCTGCGCTCGGCGACGCGGCTGCCCAGTTCGGCCAGGTCGATGCGCGCCAGCGTCTGCCCGGCCTGCACACGGCTGCCTTCGGCCACCGACAGCGCCAGCAGCGTGCCGCCCGCCTTGGCGCGCACCACCGCGCTCTGCGGCGCCACCAGCGGGCCCGAGAACTCCAGCACCGCGGGCATGCGGGCCAGCGCCGGCTGCACGACCTCGTGCGTCACGAACTCCAGCGCCACGGCGGGTTTGCCGTCCCTGCCGTTCTTGCCCGCCTGCTTGGAAGCCGCCGCCTGCGCCTGCGGCTGCAGCATGCCGCCGAACCAGGCCCCCGCTCCCCCCAGTGCCACCAGGGCCGCCACGCCCCCCGCCAGCCATGTCTTGCGCATCGCCTCACCCCTGTGCTTGTCCGCCCCTCTGGTGTCGATCGACCTGCCGTTCGGCTGGGGGCGGGCGCAGTGTAGGAAGCGGGCCGGCGGGCCGGTGGCGCGTGCGACGAAGCGCGGAAAGCCGGCGATCAACTGCAGGCCGTGGCGACGACCCGCGCGGGCGGCGGACGGCCCTCGGCCCAGTCTTGCCGGTCAGGCGTGTGCCGGCTCGGCGATGCGCGCCCGCACCCAGTGCTCCAGGTCCTCGGCCGCCAGCGGGCGGCTGAACAGGTAGCCCTGGCCGCGGTCGCAGTGCAGCGTGGCCATCAGCGCCGCCTGGCCGGCGGTCTCGATACCCTCGGCCACCGTCGTCATGCCCAGCGTCTGCGCCACGCGGATCGTGGCCTCGATCAGCACCCGGTGGTATTCCAGCGTCTCGGCATGGCCGACGAAGCTGCGGTCGATCTTCACCGTGTCCACCGGCAGCTGGTGCAGGCAGGCCAGCGACGAATAACCGGTGCCGAAGTCGTCGAGCGCCAGCCGCACGCCCAGGCGCTTGAGCTCCCGCAGCGAGGCCTGCACGCGGTCGTCCTGCGCCGCCAGGCTCTCGGTCACTTCCAGCTGCAGCTCGTGCGGCTGCATGCCGTTCTGTTCCAGCACCCAGCGCACCTCGGGCGCCAGGCCCGGGGTCTGCAGCTGCGCGCGCGAGAGGTTCACCGCCAGCAGCCGCGGCGCCTGCGCGCCCAGGCCCTGGCGCCAGCGCGCGAACTGCGCGCAGGCCATCTCCAGCACCTGCTGGCCGATGGCGTCGATGAGGCCGGCCTCTTCGGCCACGCCGATGAACTGCGCCGGCGGCACCACGCCGCGCGTGGGGTGGCGCCAGCGCACCAGCGCTTCCACGCCGGCCAGTCCGCCGCGCACCGGCGTGCCGTCGGCGGCCAGGTCCACCACGGGCTGGTAGACGACGAACAGCTCCTGCTCGCGCAGCGCGCGGCGCAGGTCGTTCTCGACCTCCAGCGTGCGCACCAGGCGCTCGTGCATCGAGCTGTCGAAGACGACGCAGCGGCCGCGGCCGGCGCGCTTGGCCTCGTACATCGCGGTGTCGGCGTCGCGCAGCACGTCGTCGGCCGAACCCACCGCGTGGTCTGCGGTGACGATGCCGATGCTGGCGCTGGACTGCACGGCCTGGCCGCGGATGGCGTAGGGCTGGGCCAGCACGGCCAGCAGCCGCTCGGCCACCGCGCGCGCCTCGTCGGCGCCGTGCACGCCTTCGAGCACCACCACGAACTCGTCGCCGCCCAGCCGCGCCGCCGTCTGCAGGCGCGACGGCATGCGCGCCACGGCATCGCCCGGGCGCAGCGTGTCCTCGATGCGGCGCGCGATCTGGCGCAGCATCTCGTCGCCGGCGCCGTGGCCCAGCGTGTCGTTGACCTGCTTGAAGCGGTCGAAGTCCATGAACAGCACCGCGAAGCCGTAGCCCGGGTGGCGGCGCGCGTGGGCGATGGCGCGCTGCAGGCGGTCCAGCACCACGGCGCGGTTGGGCAGGCCGGTCAGCGCGTCGCTGCGGGCGGCGTGGCGCAGCTGCTCCTGCAGCGCGCGGCGCTCGCTGATGTCGGCCGCCACGGTGACGAAGCCGCGCAGCACGCCGTCGTCGGCGCGCAGCGGCTGCACGTCGGCGTCGATCCAGAACTCGCGCCCCCCCTTCACGCGCGCCAGCACCTCGGCACGCACGGGCTCGCAGGCCTCCAGGGCGTCGCGCAGGCGGCGTGCCGTCTCGGCGTCGTTGTTCTCGCTGCGCAGCAAGGTGGCCGCGCGCTGGCCGCGCACTTCGTCCAGCGTGTACCCGGTCAGCCGCGTGAAGGCGTCGTTGATCCAGACGATCTCGCGCTCGGTGTTGCTGAGGATCACCATGTTGTCGGTGCGCTCGGCCACCAGCGCCAGGCGCGACAGTTCGTCGGCCTGGTCGGCCAGGCGTCGCACCTGCAGCCGCACCGCGCGTGCGGTGGGCTCCACCACCAGCAGCGCCAGCAGGGCCAGCAGCAGCAGCGTCGCGGCCACGCCGCCTTCCAGCAGCCGCAGCTGGCGCGCGCTGCGCGCGCTGGCGGCGGCCTGCAGGCGTTCGGTCAGCGTGCTGGCCGCCACCAGGGCCGGGTCGACCTCGCGCTGCACGGCCGCCGCGGCCACGGGCAGCGCGTCGAGCTGGCCGTCGTCCAGGTGGCGCAGCAGCACCTCGCAGCGGTACCACAGGCGCTCGCGTGCTGCCTGCCAGGCCTGCAGGGCAGCCTGCACCTCGGGCTGGCCACCCGACAGCTGGAATTGCGCGTCGAGCAGGGCTTCCACCAGCAGGGCGTCGGACCGCGAGCGGTCGAGCGCCTCGCCCAGCAGTTCGGCATGCACCAGCGTCACCGGCTGCTCGCCGCCGGCCAGTGCCGCCATGCGGCCCATCTGCTGCGTGAAGGTGCGCTGCGTGCCGGCGAAGCTGATGATCTCGGCGTCACCGGCGCGCACCTGCTCGAAGCGGTGGCCATGCCAGGCCTGGAATGCCGCCAGCGCCGCGATCACCGCGAAGGCGCTGTACATCGAACGCCGCACACGGCGGTGCGGCCGCTGCTGGGCGGCTGGGTGGACGGCGTCGACGAGAGGGGTGCCAGACATGAATGGGTGTGCAGACGGCATCGCGCGCAGCGCAGGCTGCGCGTGCGACGCTCCGTCCTCGGCTTATCGGCCGTTGCCGGCGCGGCTGAAGCGCTGCGTGCAGCCTCGGCCGCCGTCAAGCGCCGTCAGCCGCCCTCAGCCACGACCACCGCCGCACGCGCATGCCGTGCCGAGCGCAGCGCGCAGGCCCAGCCCAGCGCCGCCGCCGCTACCGCGGCCCAGAACACGGCGGCGAAGCCGAACCGGGAGCTCAGCCACCCGCCGCCGACGCCGCCGATCACCCCCGAGATGCCGTAGCCCAGCACCGTGTACAGCGCCTGGCCGCGCCCGCGCAGCGGACCGGTGAAGTACCGGTTGATCAGCACGATGCAGGCAGCGTGCTGCGCCGCGAACGTCACCGCGTGCAGCAGCTGCGCCGCCACCAGCACCAGCGCCGAACCGCCGAAGGCCGCCGTGAGCACGAAGCGCAGCACCGACAGCGCTGCCGCCCACAGCAGCCAGCCGTGCGGGTCGAGCCGGCCGAAGACCCGGCCCTGGAACCAGAAGAACGCGATCTCCACCACCACCGCCACCGCCCACAGGCCACCCACGGCCGACTTCGGATAGCCCATGTCGTCGAGGTACAGCGACAGGAAGGTGTACAGGCTGGTGTGCGCCAGCACGGTGAAGAACACGGCCGCGAAGAACCAGGCCACCACCGGCTGGCGCAGCACCGACAGCACGGCCGGCGCGGTCTCGTGGCCGCCGCTGTCGTCGCGCGTGTCGGGCAGGCGCAGCGCGGCCAACAGCAGCAGCACGAACATGCCCGTCACGAGCCACGGAAACCAGCCGATGCCGGCCACGTCGAGAACGCCGCCGGCCACCACCACGGTGACGATGAAGCCGATCGAGCCCCACACGCGCACGCGGCCGTAGCGCGCCGCGTCCATCTCGCCGCCGCGGCTGAGGTGGCGCGACAGCGCCGCTTCCGACAGCGGCACCACGGCACCGTTGGCCAGGAACAGCAGCACCACGCACACGGCCACCGCGGTGTAGTCGCGTGCCAGCAGCAGCCCGGCGGCGGCCACCACGCAGGCCGCGCAGGCCCAGCGCACCAGCCAGATGCGGCGGCCGCCGTGGTCGCCCAGCCAGCCCCAGCCATAGGGCGCGAGGATACGGGTCCAGGCCTGCATCGACGCGATGGCGCCGATGGCCAGCGTCGAGAAGCCCAGATCCTTGAACCACAGCGGCGCATACGGGTTGAACATCCCGATGGCCGCGAAGTAGAAGAACCAGACGGCGCTGAACGCCCCGAAGGGCGCGGGCCGCGCCGGGGTCATGCAGTGGCGGGGCGCTGTGCGGGAATGGCGGCGACGGGCAGTAACACGTCGCCGCACTGCGCGCGGTGGCGCAGGGTGTGGTCCATCACCACCAGCGCCAGCAGCGCCTCGGCGATGGGCGTGGCGCGGATGCCCACGCAGGGGTCGTGGCGGCCGAAGGTCTCGACCGTGGTGGGCTGCAGCGCGCGGTCCACCGACGCCCGCGGCGTGCGGATCGAGCTCGTGGGCTTGATGGCGATGCGCACCACCAGCTCCTGCCCGGTGCTGATGCCGCCGAGCACGCCGCCGGCGTTGTTGTTCGCGAAGCCCTCGGGCGTGAGCTCGTCGCCGTGCGTGCTGCCGCGCTGCGCGACGCTGGCGAAGCCGGCGCCGATCTCCACGCCCTTCACCGCGTTCAGGCCCATCATCGCGAAAGCGATGTCGGCGTCGAGCTTGTCGTACAACGGCTCGCCCAGCCCCACCGGCACGCCGCGCGCGCGCACCTCGATGCGTGCGCCGCAGCTGTCCCCGGCCTTGCGCAGCGCGTCCATGTGGGCTTCGAGCTGCGCGATGCTGCTGGCGTTGGCGGCGAAGAAGGCGTTGTCGGCGATGTGCTGCTCGCCTTCGAACGGGATCTCGATCTCTCCCAGGGCGCTCATCCAGCCGGTGAACGTGGTGCCGTGCTGCTGCGCCAGCCACTTGCGCGCCACGGCCCCCGCCGCCACCGTGGGTGCCGTGAGCCGCGCCGACGAGCGCCCGCCGCCGCGCGGGTCGCGCAGGCCGTACTTGCGCCAGTAGGTGTAGTCGGCGTGGCCGGGGCGGAAGGTGTCGAGGATGTTGCCGTAGTCCTTGCTGCGCTGGTCGGTGTTCCTGATCAGCAGGCAGATCGGCGTGCCGGTGGTGCGGCCCTCGTACACGCCCGAGAGGATCTCCACCGCGTCGGCCTCGTTGCGCTGCGTCACGTGGCGGCTGGTGCCAGGGCGGCGGCGGTCGAGTTCGGGCTGGATGTCGGCTTCGCTCAGCGCCAGCCCGGGCGGGCAGCCGTCGATCACGCAGCCGATGGCCGGGCCGTGGCTTTCGCCGAAGTTGGTGACGCGAAAGAGTTCGCCGAAGGTGGAGCCGGGCATGCCGGCATTCTAGAAGCCCGGCGCGCGCCGGGCCTCAGCCGGTGGTGGTGTCGCTGCCTTCGGCCGGCCAGTCGCGGATGTAGGCCTTGAGCATCTTGTTCTCGAAGTCCTGCGCGTCGACCACGG